>Ga0214921_10003943_pt1 | contig 22332 bp, 29 predicted proteins | sample LL1505_MetaG_FD_177992 | JGI IMG/M metagenome (GOLD analysis project Ga0214921, IMG submission 177992) | Freshwater microbial communities from Lake Lanier, Atlanta, Georgia, United States - LL-1505 | ecosystem: Environmental > Aquatic > Freshwater > Lake | place: USA: Georgia | collected... | reverse complement strand
AATACCTTCAGGCATAATTCTATATTCCTCTCCCATTTTTACAATAGCAACACATAAATAAGGGTGTTTTGATACCTCGTATTTGAAAGATCTATGAGTGCAATGTTTAATATTGTCTCTTTGGGGATAAATTGTTGATTCGCTTTTAGGAACCACTTTTACTACCCTAGTTCCATCTTCATACTCTAACGTTAACTCACTTAACATAACCTTTCTTTTAGATAAAATATACAAAAATTCTCTTGTAAATCCAATTCCCTTTTATTTCTTTTTAATGTCCTTACCTTTTAAAAATTTTACAGCAGTAACTATTTCAGCACATCCTTCATATAGTTCATTTTTTTCATATACTGGAAGGTTCTGTTCTAGAGTGGTGATAAAATCATTTCTATCCACTGTTATATCATATATAGTTTGATCTTGTTCTACCAATACTGTAAGGGCGTGTAGGTGTCTTTTTCTACCTTTTAAATTCTTTAAGATAGTTTCTACAAGTGCTTTTGATATTCTCAAATCACGTTGTGAAATCAATTCCTCAAATTCCTCACTATCAAATACACTAATTTCTGTTACCATTTTAAAATAAGTTTAAAAAGTCCGTATTAATATTTTTTCCTTTTAATTTATTAATCTTCTCATCGTTTTCTAGCATTTTTGTTGCTAGTTTCTCAAGGTGTTTCTCCTTTTGTTTATCGTAGTCTTTTATTAACTTATTATGTTTTTTCTTTTTCACTTAATGATGAATACTTTCCTTTAATTTATTTATTATTGCATCGTTTTTTTCAATGTGCTTTAATCTCTTAGCAAGATTTACACTGTTTCTTTTAGGTTTACCTTCTTTTTTAGATTTAGACATAATATTTTGATCATAAATATTACTTTTTTCTTGAAACTAAAGCATATGGATCACTTTCAACTCTGCTTTCATTTCCCCCTAACTCCTCCAGTTTCCTCATATGATAATCATCTAATTTGAAATCAATCATTTCCGTGGTTTTATAAACGGTCTGATGGCCTTCCATAGACTCCATATCTCGCTCAGTAAAAACGTTGCCTAAACGTATAAAATAGCAGTTATAACACGATAATTGTGGATTACCATCTCTAAAATTATGCTTATTCCCATCTTTAAAAAACATAATTACAGGAATCTTACCATCAACCTCTCTTTTTTCATTGAACCCACACCAATAACATTCCTCTATCATATATCCGGCCTCCACCATCCTAAACTTTAGTTTATCTGGTGAAAAGGACGAAGCATCTGCTGTTCCATTTACAATATCCTCAATAGCAGGTTGTTTTCTCCCAAATGGATGATTGCTCATAAATTTTGGAATACCTTTTCCACATTGGTTTTTATGTAACTCAAATAAAGACAAACCTGTTTCCTCATCTTTATATGCCTTCATAAACGGCTTTAAATGCTGATATGAACAATTTAAATAACGAGCCGCTGATAAAACAGAACGGGTTTGTTTCATTGCCCGCAGTACATCCTCTTTTGATATAGGTTTTGCGTGAGCCATTTTTATATTATATTGTCAAAGTCAATATCCTCTTCATTTTTAGCATCTTCTTTTTCAAAATCAAGCATCTCGACTTTAGAGTCTTTAAAGTAATTTTGCTGTTGCTTTTCATACACATCGTATTGTTCAGGTTCCATTAAAACAATGTCTGTCCACGTGTGATCTTTTTCACCAAACATCATTGGTACTCCTCGTTTTGCTCCAGTAGTTGAACATTCAACACATGTTTTTGCTGTTGGCAATGCTTTTATTCTTAAGGGATTTATTGTCTCTCGACATTTAATGCATATTCTATTTTCCATCATATCTTTTTAAAAATTTATATAATTGTAATGGTGTATTAATTATGTGTCTGACTCCATCTTCTGAAACTAAAGGGTAAACTTCACCATTTTCTTTTAAGCTTTCAAATACCCACCATATAATTATGTTTTTCTCTAATTCTCCATATTGTTTTTCAAGCAATCCTTCAATTATTTGAAAATGTAAATCCTCATATTTGACCAGGCTTATTCCTACACTTTCAGATATTTTTTGATATGCCTCAATTTCACATAAAATTGAAATTATATCTAAAAAGAATTTTTCCTTTTTGCGTTTAATTGATTTTTCACTCTCTTCTATTCTACCGCCTTTTCCAATTAATTCACTTAGTTTTTTGAACGTCTCTTCCATTCTTCTACTTTAAATACTGTTAAAAAATCTTGTATATTCATGTTTTTAGTGTGGGAAGCTACCAAAATAGCATCCTCTAAACTAATAGCCTCAAATTTACCTTGTGGTTCCTTAGTTTTATCACTCTTGTTATAGTATATATATAGGCTCATTTGGTGTGGTGTGTTAGCAAGCTTAGTTATTTGAGACAGCACGTCCGATTTGTTTTTCCCAATCTTTGTCTGTTCGTACCATTTCGTTTTTTATAATAGTTGAATTTAGCATTGTTGAATCAACATTTAGTGTTTTCATTACATATTGCAAAGCAGCAATATCTTTAGGAAAACAATGACCTCCAAATCCTAAATCACCATCGGGTCCGGGAACAGACCAATGTGAATTACCTAATCTATCATCATATCTAGCGTATTCAATTACTTTATCATAATCAATTTCTAGAGCATTACATAATTGATATATTTCATTGGCATATGAAACTTTCATTGATAAAAATGTATTTGTAACATATTTAATGGTTTCTGCTATAGTGGAGGATGTTTTGATAATTGGTACTTTTGGAAATGCTTTTGAAAATATTTGTTTTACACGGGAGGAATATGGTCTATCTGCTCCTACAATTATTCTATTTTGATTTTTATAATCCTCAATAGCATTTGCCTCAGTTAAAAATTCCGGGTTAAAAGCAATGTGAATATTTTTAAATTCTTGATTTAATTTTTCTGTTGTACCAGGTGGTATAGTTGACTTGATTATTACTATAAAATTTTCTTTTTGGTAATACTCAACTATGTTTAAAATATCTTGTAAACATTCTTTTACAATTGATAAATCACATTCTCCACTTTTGCGCATTGGGGTAGGTACACATAAAAATGTTTCATTCACTTGACTAATTAATTCATTAAGGGATGGTTCATTACAATTACCATTAATATCAAATGTTCTAACATCATAATAATTTTTCATTCCTTCTTGAACTGCGGATCCAACAAATCCTTGTCCTATAACTCCTATTTTTTCCATTTTTTTATATTTTAATTAAGTTATTTTGGTATTCTTCCATATGGTTAATGGTGATTTTTAATATATCAAGTTCAAATTCACCTATTTCACCACTTTCTTTAATTATTTCGGGTAAAGTTTGGATTAAATTAAAATTTTCATTGGTTAAACGAGTGGCATCAAATTCAACTAATATATCATTTTCCAATTTTGGAGTATTATTGGATAGATTAAATACTCGTTTAGTTAAATCAAACTTAGTGTTTAATTGTTCTTTGTTAATATAAATATCAACTATGTCTTGATTTTCAATATAAATGCGATCACACCAAGGTTCTAAAGCTTCTAAAATATTTCCACCACAATTTTTTACTATAAAAGCAATATTATATTTTGGTGAAATAATAGGTTTCATTAAAACATCATGTTTACAAAAATGACCCCATTTACGAATAAAATTTCGAGTTGAACGTATATTTTGAGCTTCCCATTCTGAACTATTTTTGCCGGGAGTAGTTAATTCTGGATTAAATCTGCTGCCTCGGCAAGTCATATGGTAAACTAATCCTTCCCAAGTTTGTATAAATGTAACTCCATTTAATTGAAATCTATTAAATATATCTGAATCTTCTTTTGATTGAGGGGCATATAATGGATCATGTCCATTTATCTCTTGGAAGTCTGTTTTCATAAAAGCCCAAGGTGCAAATATACCTTCTGTAGTTTTATCTTTATAAATAATATTATATTTATTTTCTATATGATATAGTAGTTTATTTTCATCAAACTCTTCAGGTTCAACACCACAATCTAATAATATTTTTTCTGGTCCAGGGGGATGTAATGGGGGTTCAATTCTTGTTAATGATATAATTTTTTTAGGACCAATATGTTGTTCAATGTGGTCTAAAGCCCCAGGACATAAATACATATCCGCATGGTAAATCATACAAATGTCGTGGGATGATACTTCATTTACTAATTTATCATATAAAATAGTATGTCCTAAACGGGTTGGTCCTTCATTTCTAATAGCTTTAAAATGTGGATCTTTATCCATCATTTCTAAACACCATTTCCAAGTATTATCTTTATCACTAAAGTCATCAGCTACACAGATTTCTACTTCATGGTTTCCTTGGTTTTTACGAATTGCTTTGTAAGACCATTTAAGATATTTTAAATTGTTTCTTGAAGGTTGGATTAAAGATATTTTCATGATATTTTTCTTGATATAATTGTTTTGTTAATATACTTTGTTCTTGATAAAAATCCAAGTTATTTTTTAATTTTAATGCTATTTTTCTAGCTGTTTGTAAGTCACCTAATTCAACTGTTAAATTGGGGTGGAGGATGTGTTGTGTATCTAATCCTTCATACCCAATACAAGGTATCCCTAAGTATGAACAATTTAATGCAAATGTACCCGCAGCGTGAGTTCTCATTAAATGAATACCGTATTTAAATTGATTTAATGTGTGTATCCATTGTTTCCAATCTAAATATGGTAAATGTGTCAATAATTGTTCTTCATTTGATTGACGACGCCCCATTGAAGGAGCATATACTTGACCATTATCTATTTCTTGAGCAATGGAAAATGAATCAAACCCTCCATACCAAGAAACAAAATTTCCTCCTATAATAACTCCTTTTCGTTCAACATTTTGAACTTCACCTATAGCATCTTCAATCATTAATGATTGTAATACTCTAACATCATGATGATCTGTTAAACCTTGATAATATTTTTTATCAATTTCATTATGAGTAAAAATGATATCCGATGAGGTAAGAGTGTTATAGTACCAAATTTGTTTAGATAGATCATAATCTTGCCAATACCAATTAGGACCTTCTTGCATTACTGCTACTTTTTTACAATTTAATTTTAAATCATCAATGTTAAAATCTGGATTTTTTTTAGGGATAATAACAATACCTAAATCATATTTTTCTAATAGGGGAGATTTTATATTGTAATGGTCTGCTTCTAAAGCACACATCCACGCGAATTCAACTCTCATATTTGGATGATTTCTTGGGATTTTACCCTGAAATTCCATTTCAGTAAAAAATGCTATCTTCATTGGAAATTAATTTTAGTAATTAACCCTTCATGGTTGTGAAGAATTCGTGGGGGTTCTCCTCCAAAATTAAATCCTTCTTCATGGCCTATTCCTTTTATAAAATTTAAAGCACCTATATTCATAGCTTGATTTACTGCTTTATGCACATGATGTGCATATTGAATTAATCCATAATCATCAAATACAATATAACAATTGGAGGTGTGATTTAGGGAAAATGCTAAGTTAATATCTGAAATCACATTGTCATATTCATGCCCCGCATCAATTAAGAACATTGAAATTTCTTCATTTATAGGTAATAGTTGATTTGAATAAAGATCAAAATTAAGATAAACTATATTATTCCTATCTTGGTTAAGATCTTTAGCCATTATGTTATCATTGTTATTAATAGTATAAACTTTTTTAAATAAAAATGATAAAATTCTAGTTGTTTGACCTTTATGGGTTCCAAATTCAACAGCTATTTTATCTTGAAATCCTTGAAAAAAATCCCAAACATCTCTTTTAAATTTAAAAGAAGTAGTTGACATATTATCAACTTTATCTTCTTTAATTTGTTTTAATAATTTTTCAATCATAATTCTTTTAAAAATAAAGGTTCTATAGAGTAATTTTCTTGTATAAATTGTAAAGATGATCTAAATTGCTCATAATTAGATTTATTCCAAACATTCTTATTCCAATCTCCAGCTATGTGACTTTGAAACATTAAAGCATTATTGTGAAGTTGAATATCAGTTTCATGAATGCCATCATGACCAAATAACATTTTACAATCCCACTTAATTCCTCCATTATGTTCATAATGTACTGCAGCATATTCAAAAATTTCACTTAAAGGATTAACACAATGTAATTGACATAACCATCCCGGATTTCTCCATCCTGTTGGTTTATAGTTTACTGCTTCCCATTCATTCATCATTAATGAAATTCTTTCTCGGCATATTTCTTCTGTTTGCATATCTGCAAATTCACATTCACCCCATATTTGTTTATTACTGGTCATATGGTAATGACCATGAGCTGCTAGTTCAAAATAATCTTTACTTAATAACCAATCAACCCAATACTTATATTGTGATAAAGGGAATTTATTATGATAATTAGAAGGAATAAATAAAGTAAATTTGATACCAAATTCTTTATTTAATTCTTTTAAATAAAACATACATTCATCACCCTCAAGCCCCCATCCTTTTTCAGGATGTAAATCATCTATTGCTACTGTTAATTTCATTAGAAATTTTCTTTTATAGTATTAAGTAAACCAGTATAATCATTTTTTCCAGTTGGATTTACTATGTGATGATAAGTTTCTTTATTGACTGCACCTATTACATCGTATACAGGAATTACATTTGCTCCACTTAATTTACGAAAGTAACTTTGCTCTCCAAAGTAATTTGGGCGTAATTCTTTACCTTTATGAACATAAGATATTACAGTACCCCCAAACATAGAAGATAATATAGAATTTCCACCACATACAGTAATAAATTTATCACAATTAGCCATCACCCTAAGTTGGGTTTCATTATATGAATATTTTGAATTTTCAAATATACTATCAAATAATGTAACATTTTCAAAATATTCGGTTAATTGGTAATCATTTATTACTCCTATACCTTCAACATTAGCTTGAATATCATGATAACCCATACCTATTGAATTCATTTCATTTTGATCAATAGTAAATTCTGAGTTAGTGAGTTTAGCTCGTTTGTATATTACTTTATATCCCTTTTCTGTTAGGTGATTAAACATATCATATAAACATTGAATATCAAAGTATCCAAGTGGAGTTTCTCCATGTTCTAAATTATATTTATTTGTTATGAACACTAAAGGTTTATCAAATATAAATTCATCATTTTGATAATATTCTTTATATGGTGGGCATAACCATTGATTATAATCTAAAACAGCAGGTTTATTTAAAGAGTCAATACCATGGATCCAATTATTAGGGAGGGTATTTAAACCAGCTGCAGCATTATCAATAGTTCTTTCAGAAAAATCTTCAATAACATTATTACAAAAATAATAAAATGGAGACATTCCTTTACTAGTTATAACACTTTCTAATTGTCTATTAACATGAAGCCAATAAGCGTATGGAACCGTTAAAGCAAGTTCTATTCCGAATTCAGGATTTGTTTTTATTGTCACACTAATTATTTTTTTTCAAAATTAGGGACAGATGCTAATTTTTTCTTATGAGATTCAGTTATAAAATCTGGTGGGATAATTTCAGATGGCTCCATACCTAAAGCTTTTCTATAGCTAATAGAAATTGGTCGACCAAAAACTTTTTCATCCATATGTTTTTTAGCTGAAATTTGACATAATTTGCAAATATCCCACATACCAGAATTATGTACTGTAGCAGTACCCTTTTCATCGATTCCATCCCAATCGGATATAGATTTAGGTAAACTAGTTTTTCGATATTTGTTTAGTTTAAATAAACGAGCAATTGCTGCTCCTTGCGAACATGGCCAATAACCATCAAATGAAAAATTAATTCCACAATGATTGGGAATGTTACAAGTTTCAATCATTTCTTGACCGGTATCAATTGGGGCAACCATTGTACATCTATGTTCTTCAGCTTTAGCAGATAATGGTTTATAATTAATAACTGGGATTCCATGGAAAAAACTAAAGAATTGTCTTTCATCTTTACCAGGAAGGGTATATTTTCCTTCCATAAGAGCTTTTAATGAATAAGGTTCTTCTGGGGTATCAAAGTCTAGTGTAAATTTATCTAAATTAGTTATTAAGTTTTCAATATTTGAATCAACTGTTTTTAAATGATTATTTATAATACATAATATATCATAAGAAATTTGAGAGATGCTTTTGAGATTAATTTTATCAAATTTATCCCATGGAAAATTTCTAATAATCTCTTCAGGAGTATCTAGAGTCCCAGCTTTTAACATTTTTGGATGGATATTTGAAATAATCAAAATTTCTGGGACATATGAACCATAAATTTCTTCTCTTATTAAATCACATATTTGGTCCATAAATGGATGAACTAAAGGTTCACCTCCAATTAAGTGGATTCGTTCTATAGTTCCATTTTCTTTTACTTCTTTAATAAATTTCTTAACTTGAGAAATTTTAATATCTGTATTTTCATACAAATTAAGACCTACTTCTTTACCTTGTTTAGTTGGGTCCTTTAAATTATTAAAATTACTATGTCTATTGCAGTTTAAACAGCTAAAATTACATTGTAATGTTACATCAAATTCTATATTCATTTTATTATTTATTTACTTGTTTAATTGTTTTAAATGCTTCAGCATATTGGCATCCAGCTTGGATTCCTCTAAATTGAGCAAGTATTTTTAAATTTTCTTCAACCATAAAACCATGGGTTTTATATTTAACAATTTGACTTTTATGACATAAACTAGCTTCTATCTTTTTATCAAATGTGTTTGTGATATTAACATAGTAATTAATATCCATTTGATTTTCAGACATTCTTGGGACTGGGATTTGTTCATAACAGAATACATTAGATATGTATCTGGATGCAGCCATAGTGGTTTTGAATGTTGAGATATGGTCTTGATTAGCATCTCCCGCCCAATGGGTATAAATTGTATCTATATTATATTTTTTAATAATTTTTTCTAAAGCAGATACAGATTCAAAGGAAAAGGGAACGTATAAATCCTTAAATGGGAGGAATTCAATTCTATCACATAATAAGATTTTAGCTGCTTTTATTGTTTCCTCGTAGTTTTGTTCTTTTGAACGTAATAATTTTCCTGTTGTTCCATCTACAGATTCAGTTGAAGTCATACACACATAAACTACAAAATGGCCTTTGGATTTGTGATTTAAAATTGTTCCTCCACATCCAAATTCTATATCATCGGGATGTGCTCCTATTGCTAAAATATTTTTCATAAAATACTATAAATATAATTACTTAATACTCCTATAATTAATTCAAACATTATAAATATACTAACAAATAATGCAAATTCCCACCATTCTATCCTTTTATTTTGATTAAAATCAAAATATTTTATTAATAGGTTTTTCCAATTTTTTATCATATAATATTTTTACTATTAGGCCCTTCATTAAATAATAAATCAATAATTGACATGTATGAAACAAATTCACCATATAATTGTTTATATGTTGGATGATCATAATGTTGCCAAATTAATTCAATATTATTATTTTTAAAATTATCTTCATTAATATATCTTAGTGAACCCGGCCCATCTCCTGAAATGTATTGTGTAGATTGGAGGGTTTTTAATATATAATCTATTCTTTCAGCTCCTGATATTTCATCTGGGCATATTTGAGAAGAGAATAATATTTTGGTTTTGATATCCAATTGTTCTAAAAAATAAAATATTAATTCAGTATTAAGATCGCATAATGTGTTATGGGTTTTACTTAAAATACCTTTAATATCTTCAAAATAATTTGAAAAAAATGGGGATTTTTTATAGAAACTTTCAATTAAAGATAAATGTTTTTCTTGCCAACCATTATAGTTGATTTTAATTTCATTAAAATTTTTAAAATCACTTTTACCTAATAAAGGGACAGTTAACCAAATAGTACTGTTATTTGTTTTAATTTTATTTCGATGACCAAAATGGTTTTTTCCTCTTGGAAATTGAACGTTATCAAAAATGACAAAATAATCACTTTGTTTTATTTTATCAAAAAACCCAATCCACGGTAAATAGTTGGGTTGATGAATACTTACTATCATAATAAACTATTAACGGATTTAGCTACATAATCTACCTGTTCTAATTCCATTTCAAAATACATAGGTAAAGAAAGATGACGATTTAAAACATCATCCGCTATAGGATATTTATTTAAATCAACATAATTAGCAAACGCGGGTTGTTCATGACACGCGGGCCAATAAGCATTAGCGGTTGGAATGTTAAATTTATCTTGAAGATCTTTACAGAATTGGATTCTTTGTTCTAAAGTAGTTCCTTTAGGTAATGTAATAATATATTGCCACCAAGTCATTATTGTATTCTCGTTTATAGGAGTTATTGATACTTTAGAGGTATTTAATTTTTCTGCATATCTTTGAGCAATTTGGTTTCTTTTAGTAACAAATTCATCAATTCTTTTAACTTGAGTTAAACCTACTACAGCAGCCATTTCAGGCATTCTATAATTTGAAGATGCATATGTGCAAGTTACTCCATAGTCTAATCCTGAGATGGGGCTGTCATTGCGTACAGAACCATGATTTCTTAAAATTCGGCATTGTTCTGCAAATTCATCATCATTTGTTGTAATAATTCCCCCTTCACCTGAGGTGATAATTTTAGTAGCAAATAAAGAAAAACATCCTGCTAAACCTAAATTCCCTGCTTTAATATTATTAATTGAAGCTCCTACAGCATGTGATGCGTCTTCAAAAATAATTAAATTATTTTGATCACAAAACTCTTTTAATTCAAAATAATCTGGGGTAATTAATCCAGCCATATGGACTAACATTACTCCGATTACATCTTTATCTAGATTTTTCTTAATGTTTTCTAAATCTAAACATTGAGTTTTAGGATTTACATCCGTAATAACAGGAATATTATTTGATCGAATAATAGCACTTACACTTGCTACAAATGTTTGGGTTGGAACCAATATTTTTTTCCCTTCAATACCCGATGCTCGTAAAGCTACTTCTAAAGCAGTTGCGCCTGAATTAGTAGCTATAGCATGTTTGGTTCCACAGTATAAGGCAAATTCTTTTTCAAATTCACTTACATATTTTCCTTGGATAAACATTCCTGTATCAAGAATTTCTTTCCAAGAATCTAAAATATAACCATGATCCTCTTGAGGAAAAAATGGTTTTGATCTATATAGTTGTTTCATATCCATAATTATTTTTTGCTTCTATATTATACCATTCTATAAATGAAGGAATTTTAGAAGATAAAGTATTAAAATATTTTGTTAATTCGTTTGTATTTAATAATAATGTTTCATTAGCATATGGAACTTCTTCCTCTGTTGTTTTGTAAATAGGAATATTAGAAACATATGGAATGAATAGATCTACTAAAGATTCAATAGTAATAATATCTAACCCAGTTAAATCATATTCTTTTTTAATTAAATTTTCAAAATTAGAATTTATTAAATCTACTAACATATTTACAAAATCATCTACCCAAATTAAATTAAATTGAGCTTTACCATTTCCATTTACGGGGATTGGTTGGTGTGAAAGAAGTTGATTTAAATAAAATGCTATTCTAGGTCTATGACTTCCGGGTCCATCAATATAAGGGGGTCTTAGGATAAGATAATTATTTAAAGATGATTTGATTAAATCTTCACAATTTTGTTTTTCCTTTCCATAATTTCCAAATGCTTCATAGTAAATAGCAGCACTACTTATAAAAACATACTTAGTAGAAGGTAAAATTTTATTTTTAATTAACTCAAACTGTTCAGGTTTAAATAAACAAAAATCCAAAACTATATCAAAATCTGAAAATGGGATATTTTGAATATCATTTTCATTATTCCTATCTCCTTGGATAATGTTTACACCTTCATCACCTGTTCCTTTTCTATTAAACACGGTAATTTGGTAATTAGACTGTAGAGCTTTAGATAGCTGAAGCCCTACAAATCGATTACCTCCTATAATAAGGATTTTTTTCATTAGATTAATTCTTTAATTTCTTTTACAGAATATTGTTCAACTTCACTTGAATTAGGTTCATCTTCTAAAATACGTTCATGTAGATTTTCTCCGGGTTGAAGACCAATTACAGTAATCACTTTTTCTTTATCTTTAGGTAAATATTTTTGGGTCATCGCTTCTAATAAGTTTTCAACACTCATAGCTTTCATTGAAGGGACATAAGGTTTACTATTAGTAGCATTTTTTAAACAGTCATAAATTAAATCAATTGCTTGATCTACTGTCCAAAAAAAACGAGTTGCTTTAGGTTCAGTAACTACAACAGGTTGGCCTTTAGATAATAAATCTTTCCATTTACATAATACAGAACCAGTTGAATAAAGAACATTTCCGTATCGTACAATTCGGTATTGGCATTTTGGATTTAATTGTTCAAATTGAGTAAATAAACGTTCCATCAATAATTTACTTGCTCCATATACTCCGGCTACTTGAGCAGCTTTATCAGTACTAATTCCAATAATAAAATCTAAATCCATATTTAATGAATTTTCTAAAATATTCATAGAACCAATGGTATTGGATTTAATACATTCCCTAACTTGAGATTCAGCAATCCCAACATGTTTTGAAGCCGCTAAATGGAATATACCATTAACACCATACATAGCTTGTCGTACTTCAAAATAATCAGAAATATCACCTGTTAATATTTCAACTTCAGGATACTTTTGTTTTACTTCAATTAACTTACCCTCATCTCTAGATAAAATTCGAACTCGAGCTCCTTCTGCTAATAGTCGTCCTACTAAAGGAACTCCTAAAAATCCACTACCACCTGTAACCAGATATAGTTTGTTTTTAAAATCATGTTTCATATATACATTTTATTTAATTAATACATTTTATTTAATAAATCTAAATCATTCTCAACCATAATTTTTACTAAATCAGTAAAACTAGTTTTTGGTGACCATTCTAATTGATTTTGTGCTTTAGAAAAATCACCTCTTAGTACATCAACTTCTGCTGGCCTAATAAATTTTGGATCTATTTTAATATACGAGTCCCAATCTGTAATTCCAACTAATTTAAATGCTTCATCTAAAAATTCTCTAATTGATCGTGTTTCACCAGTGGCAATAACATAATCATCAGGGGTATCTTGTTGCAACATTAACCACATTACCTCGATATAATCGGGAGCATACCCCCAATCTCTTTTAGCATCTAAATTTCCAAGTGTAATATGATCAGCTAGTCCTAATTTAATTCGAGCTACACCATCAGATATTTTTCTAGTTACAAAATCAATACCACGTCTTTCAGATTCATGATTGAATAAAATACCTGAACAAGCAAATATACCATATGATTCACGATAATTTTTAGTAATCCAATGTCCATACAATTTTGCCACACCATAAGGTGAACGGGGGTAAAATGGTGTATTTTCATTAGCTGGGTTTTCAACCATGCGACCAAACATTTCTGAGCTTGATGCTTGGTAGAATCTAATTTTAGGGTTAAATTCTCTGATTGCCTCTAGGATTCTTAAAACACCTAATCCTGTTACTTCTGAGGTATGTTCGGGAGTATTCCAACTTTCACCTACAAATGATTGAGCAGCCAAGTTGTATACTTCATCAGGGTTGCTTTCTTTTAAACAACGAAATAATGAATTTTGGTCTGTTAAATCACCTTGTAAAAATGTAACTTTACCTTCTAAATGTTTAGTATTTATTCGGTTTTTTGATGAACTTCGTCTTTCAACGCCATACACCTTATATCCTTTATCTAAAAGAAAGTCAGCTAAGTGACTCCCATCCATTCCATTAATTCCTGTAATTAGTGCTGTTTTCATTTATTGGGTTATATTAGTAAAATCTTTGTATTCGTAAAATTTATTTGGAAGATTATTTGCTATTGTTTCAATGTTTTTATCTGAGAGTTTTTTAAATTGTTCAAAAATATCAATTTTAGCTCCTAATGAATAGGGATTATTTTCATCTAAAACATACAATCGTTTTTGAGGATGTCTTCGAGCATGTACTTTTAATAAATTTTTACAGATAAATTGGATATAATTTTCTTTACATAATTTCTGAGCCATAATACTTACCCCATGATCATCATTATAAATTAGGCATGGGGGAACATTTACTCCAAATTTAATTAAATCTGAAGAAAGAACTAAACATGAACCATCAATTTTAGGATAGTCAATATATGTAAAATCAAATTGATCAATTTCCGAATTTATGTCATTCATATCTTTAATTGACATTCTTGATTTAGCCTGATTAGGATTTAAGTGGCTGTCAGGTCCGTCTTCAAAAATATGGTCTATGTATTTTTGGTGAACTGTAGGATCCCAACTTGAATCCCACATTTTTCGATCTGCAAAACAAACTACATATCTATGCAAATTTTGTGAATCTGTATATTCAGATAGAGTTTCTAATGATTGAAGAGCTTCTTTAGGGAAAAAACTATCAGTTTCACCATGCATAACATAATCAACTTTTTTACAATAATTATAATTTAAATCTCTTCTATAATCAGCATGAAAATAAAAATCATCTTCAGGAGTAATAACTCGGGTAATAATATTAGATATGTCTAATTGTTTTAAACGTTCTATACCTTCATTAAATTGTTTTATTAATTCTTCCTTAGATATTTTAGAAATATCTATTTTTTCAATTTTTTCTGATATATTAAAGCAGAGATCAAGGTGAATATTTTCTTTATTGGAAATATCTTGGAGCATATTTACAATTCCATCTATGTATTCTTTATATATTTCTATTTCATAGAACATAACGTGACATCCTATTACGTATTTCTTTTTAAGTTGAATCATATTATTTATTTTTAATAAAGTTAATGATAGTATCTGAGGCTTCCACGCAATTTCCTACTTTTCCACTAAATAAGATAAAATTATTATCATATTGTTTTACAATAGTAGGTCTTTCATCCGTATTATCTTTATTTGGAAGTACAGTACGGATTGTGTACATAGATCCTATATGTTTAGCGTTTTCAATATCTGGAAAAAATGGTTTAGCTGACTCAATAAATCTAGTTAAATTAGTATATTTTGGGTTTTTGATAATTCCTCGATTTAAATAGTTTTTATATACCGGAGGAATTTCGGGGGATTTGCCTACATTTTTGTTATGAATAGCATGAACTACATTTCCTCCCAAATGGTATTCACTATCAGCAAATGGATCAAAACACATAAAAGGTCCATCCATAATTACTATACTTTTATTTTTGTATTGTTCTGGGAGTTTAAATAGAGGTTTTTCACATAACTCAAATTGGTAATCTTGTTTTTCATCTATTAAATCATTTAAAGAAGCATAAGTTGCATAAACTTTAAACTGGTAGTTTTTTAATTCATTAGTTACTCTATGATTTAATAATAAATTTATTCCTATACCTTTAATTCGTTCATGGCATATTTCTTTTAATAATTGTGGGTTATAAAGTTTTTCATTAACCTTTATAGTCAAATCACATCCAGACATTTTATTAACAATATCCCATTCAAGCTCATTTTCATCTAATATATTTAAATATTGTTTAGCTGTTATTAAACTATTTTCTGTTGATATAGAATAAAAATGCTCAATATCTTGATCAATAATAGATCTATTATAATATTTTATAAAAGATGATTCATTATTTTTACATGATTTAATTGTATCTTTACTTCTTGGATAATGATAACCTCGATGGATTCTATACTGATTTATCCCTGAAGCTGATTGAAGAATATCGTGTTCTGCTTCATATAGATCTACATCATATCCATTTATTTTTAATTTAACTGCTGCTGTTATTCCATATATTCCCGCTCCAACTACAGCACATTTACCATAAAGATAAGATTTAATGGTTTTACTTATAGAAGTAGCAAATAAACTTCTTTTATGATTAGCTTTAAAATCTACTTGTTTGGTTAATACTTGTTTAAGCATTTCTTCTAAAGCATCTCCAACAAATTGAGGAACAACATTATGAATCTTTGGGTGATACCATTCAAAATCATATTCAAAATTATATTTATCTCCATTAAAATCTAAAATAAATTTCTTATGAGATAATTTATTTATAATTATTTTTATTTGGAATTGATCTGTAGTAACTTTATCAGCGATTAGATAAAAATGATGATAGGCCATTCTGTCAATTATATTTAAATTAGATCCACCCCATTTTTTATAAATAAATTTATTTGTAGGTAATGTATTTTCATAAATTAAAACATCATCTATATAAAAACATAAATTATTTTGTATTGATAAATCAATTAATTCTTGAAGTGAATCAACTGAAAGAGTACCTGGTTTTTCACAAAAAACATTTGTTTGATTTTGAAGAAAATATTTTGATTGTTCGTAATGGAATTCTGTTGGGGAGGAAATAATTACCCAATCTACTGGTGTTTGTTTCCACCATTTATCTTGAGACCCACAAACCCATTCAACATTAACCCCCGATAAATTTTTTAATTTAGAATAAATTTTATTACCAAAATTACCTTTTCCTATTTGTCCAATTTTAATCATATAAATATTTATAAGTTTTTTCCATCCAATACGGTACTGAAATGTCTTTGTCAGGGAGTCCATTAAAATGCATTACATAACCGGATTTAGTGTGTTGAAATTGTTCGTTTACTATTTCTTTAGCAAACATGCAACTCATATTAAATTTATAAGAAAGAGTTTTAACATCCACGTTTTCTTGTCTTAAAAGATAATTTAAAGGTGTTTGATCAGTACCTACACCATATGTTTTTTGACACCATAAAATAGTATTTGAGTTTTGATTATAAAATTCTTTCATAGTATTAAAAAATTCTCTATGAATTTTATTTACAATTTGAAACCCACTATTGTAATATTCAAAACAATTAAATATAGGTTGGTCTGGGAATAGATGGTGTTGATAGTTTTCCATTGATCTTAAAATCCAATCAAAATCTCCATCATCATTAACTAAACAGTATTTATGATCAGTTAATTCAAAAACATCAGGAGAATCAGGATGTATTATAGTATCAGCATCCACTATTAAAATTTGATCATAATCAATTTTATTTGAATCTAAAATATCAAATAAAAAATAACGTTGCCAAATTATTCCCATATAGTCAGGATCTATAACAGGAGTATCCATAATTAATAATTCATGATTGTATTTTTTACAAAAATGATTCCAACTATCTATAGAATATTTGTATTCTATTTTAGTTTTACCTTCTTTTTTTATATCAATTATAAAAACTATATTTTTACTCATATAAATGTTTTGTTGAATCCCAAGTTTGTCTCATAATATCTGTTCTATTTTCTATGGGAAACCCAGTAAAATGCCAAATATAAGCATATTTTATAAAAAATGGTGTTGTGTCTTGTTTTAATTGCCAGTTATGTTGAAACATATTCTTTTTATGAATTGAAAATAAATTCCATCTAGGATCTAAATATTTTACTTTAACATTATTTTTAATTAATTCATAGTTAAGAATAGTTTGGACTTTACCTACTCCCTTAATTTCATCAAGTTCAGAAGAATGTTTTAAATAAAGTTGTTTTAAATTATCAAAAATATATTTATGTTCTTTAGTAAAAAATGTTATTCCACTATTAATATAATTATCTAAATCTAAATTTATTCCTGGATAAAATGGGGAGTATAATTTTATAGAATTAAGGATCCATCTTAAAGAACTTCTATCTATTACCCCACAAAATTCATCATCATATAAATCAAAAGGATTAGGCGCATCCCATTTAACCATAGTATCTGAGTCAACATATCCAATTTTATCATATTGATTTCCAACAAGGTCAAAAATTAAGTGTAGATTAAACACAGGGAATTTATAGATTGGGTTATGTGTATCTATAACTTTAAAATCAATGTTATTTTTTTTACACCAAGCACTCCAACTAGATTTAGCATATTGGCTATAATCTGTATTTTTAAATTGAGAAGTATTATGGTCTATAGCGACCATATAAATTAAATTTTTACTCATAATTATAAATTTACTAAAATATGTTTCCAGTACAAAGCTAAATTTTCAGGAGTATATAACTTTTTTACTAATTCTTGAGCATTTTTTACTATTTCAGAACATTTAATAGGATTATCTATTATCCACTTTATTTTTTCAATTAAATCAGAATAATCTAATTCACAAGGAACATATGTTTCATATGGAATATATATGTTAGGATATGTAATTACATTACTCATATTAGGTTTAAGTAAAACACTTCCAGCTTGTATAATTTCAAAATCTCTAAAACATACTTCTCCCATTCCAAATGGAGATAAAGCACATTTACTTCTTTTTAAAACGTCAGCATATTCTAGAAATGGTCTTTTATTTATTTCATAAGAAATATTTTTACTATTTTTTAATATTTCCCAAGCTTTTATTCTATGGTTAGTATACATAAGGTCATTTCTTACTCCATGATCATAATTTTCAGGATGATTACCCATATAAATAGCACAAATATCAATATCTTTTACCCCATTAAATAAAATAAAATCTCTATATTGGGGATTATAATACCCAAAATTCCATCCTGTTAATTTAATTCGATCATAAACATCCTGTGAAATGTTATACGATAAGTCTAAATTACTTCCAGATCCAAAAAACCATTTATTAAATGATGATGGATTAGTATATTGTTCTATTGATGTAAGAGCAGTTTTAAATAAATTAATAGCATTAGATTCTTTAAATACTTCATAAGAAGCCATTAATGAAGTAGAGTCTGAACCATCGAATAAGAAATATTTGCCTTCTTTTTTAGATAAGCTATCTAATCCATATTTAATACTTTCTTCTAAAGGAATTCGTTTATTTAAAAAATCAGAAGTTCCTATAAATTCATAATCATAACTTCCATCTATTACAAACTGAATACCGAATTGGGGAAATATGTTGTGGTGGATCAGTAATGGACGAAAAGTATATTCATTTTTTCCATTTTTTAAATTAGCTAATTTTACTTTTATCATTATAATGTATTATAATAATTGTTTTGTTTTTCTTGTTTCTCTATTGTTTTTGGGTGGTGTAAGCAATATTCTTCTTCTGAAGGTAATGTAGACATTATTTTATAGCCCTCTAACACCTCATGTACTTTATTTTTCCATTTGATTTCTGGCTTATTTTGCCAAATGCGCCATTGATAGTCGGGAAAATTTACCCATCCATTTGAATTAACATTCCATCCCCATTGTTGAATATGTTTATCGGTTAATCCCTCTACTGTGTTAATTCGAGGTACTAATAGCACATCTACTGTTGGATTACCTTCAATAATATCAGGTAAATATTTTATTAATGTTTTAGTTGGGATTTCATCTGCATCTATCTGGAATATGTAATCTCCAGTACAGTAGCTAGTTAGTTTGTTTTTCCAATCTGCAAAATGTCTTTCAAATTTTCCTGCATACCAACTAAATTCTCCATTAACTGAATGGGATCTTAGGTATGCTTCGATTTCTTTATCTCCATTTGCTTCATCAAATAATACTACAATGTCATCTTGAGCTCGTTTGTGTTTGAGTAAAAAGTTTATCAATCGTTGAATCTCTAAAAACTCAGTACAAACGGTAATTGCATAACTTATTCTCATATATTTTATTCAGGTAATATTCCAATATACGAAAGAGCATCCATATAGTCACGCTCTTCAAACTTTTTCATGTTTATCATATCCATTCTATATTCCATAAATTCTCCAGGTTTACCAGGGATTGGATATTTATTTTTATCTTTTTTAGGTACTTTTATAGCTTTGACAGCTGCCCATCCCCAATTTTGAGAATTTGTGCCATTGGCAAATACCATTCCTTTGTCAGCAATATTTAGTGTTTGTGGCAACCAAATTAAACCAGTTTCTGGGTCAGTCCAAGCTAAATCTTTATACAATTCAGGTAGTGTCTCTATTTGGGTTTGGTAAAATTCATGTCCTTCTTTCATAAATGAATTAGTCCAAAATCCACATGATAAACTTTGAAAATTTTGTATTTCTGGTGTTACTTGGATTTTGTAACATAAATTTCCTCCTGATTTAGGGCAGTCAACTATTTCTTCTTTTTGCATTATTCTACGGGTTTTAATTTTGGTAATTTTATTTGATTTAATTTTGGTAATTCAATCTTTTTTAGTTGAGGTAATTTTAATTGTATTTGTTTTGGAAATTCTGGGATTTTTTCTTCAAATAGTTTACCTAGTTTTTCTTTCATTGCTTCATATGAAAATTTAGAGCGAGATTGGAAACCTTGACGCTTTGCATTTTCAGCATATCCTTTATAGTTTTCAAATACATCTTTTAAATAATGTCCTACGTGTCCTGTATCTACCGAAAACCATTCTGCATCCGCTAGCAACATATGATTTGCTGCTGAAGGATGGATTTTAGTCATTGTACCTTGAAGTAGTGTTGTAAATTCAGGATTTAGATAATCTACAGGGCCGCTCCAATTTGATGCAATTATTGGTTTGTTTACAAGGGAAAATTCAAGTAATGGACGACCAAATCCTTCTCCTTTAGTTAGGTTAACCATTGCTTTAACTTTTGAATGGTTATATATTTCATTTATTTCTTCATCCGAAAATTCACCATGTAGTAAATATACATTAGGTAAATTATTTGATTTACAAGAATCTTTAATTTGTTTAACTCTTTTTAATATTCTATCTCTATCTAAATAAGAAGAACCTACAGTTGATGTTTTTAATATAAGTGCAGGTTTTTTAGATTTGTTTTTAAATGTTTCATAGAATGCTTTAATAAGCAATCCTACATTTTTTCTATCTTCTCCCATTTGACCTTCCATCCAATGGCCTACAAATAAATAAGCAAAGTCCTCTTTAATATTAGATAAATCAAATGTTGATTTTACTGGCTTATATACATCTGTGTTTGCTCCCTCAAATATAATTTTATTCTCTCCATTCCATTCAAGCATTCCTTGGGGTTGGTTAGTTTGTTTATCTCGTTTTTCCCATTTACTATTTTTTAATACATCAATTGTATGTTTTGATGATCCTAAAATCAAGTTCATACGATTGCAACCTTCAATCCAATCACCAGGGGCAATATTTGATTCAATTCCTGCGGTGCATCCAATGTTATATTTTCCAACAGGTTGAAATTCATTGGGAACTGTAATTTGCATCCAAATTTCAGGTTGGTTAGGGGGTTGAACGTTTAAAATATGTTTAGATAAAAATCCCCATTCAGGGTTGTTTTGAATGAATCCTTTTGGTGTTTGTCCCCATCTTTGAGGTAATATTTTTACTTCATATTTATCTAATTCAATTATCGCTTTAACGATATCTCGTGAACGTGATCCATATCCACTGTAAGTATCAATTGGGCACGAAATTAAAAATGTTGGTTTACTCATAACTTTATTTTAATATACAAATTTGTGATTAATTGTGTTTTCTTTTACTTCATTGCAATTGATTAACTCATATTTTTCTCGCGGAGTCCACGTGTTAAATAATTTATCTATCGCGTTTATTGCTTTAACTCCCATATCCTCTCCTGTAAAACCTACATCATTTACAGCCCAATGTCTGCCTGTAGCTCCAAGTTCTTTTCTCATTGGTCTACCTAAAGCATATACTTCAGATATTCGAGTGGCTGCATCCTCTGCTGTGCATCTATCATCCCAAATATATGGTGTTTGTGGTGAACCTTGGATTGAACGGTTGGTTGGGTATACTGGGAATGCCCAGCAACCATGGTTTTTATATCTTCCAGTATGGTTTGAAGGTATTTCAGGAGAAGGTGTATACCATTTTCCAAATTCATCTTCAAATCCCATTTGATCTTGCATACCACCTGTTACATTAGCTATGATTACAGTTCCTGCTAAAATTGCTTCCGTTAATGATAAACCCCATCCTTCATTTGAAGTTAATAGAATTTGTGCATCCGCAATATTATACATCATGTTTAATTGTTGTGGAGAAAGTGGATTAGTTGAAAAATATATTGCATCTGGGTAGTCATTGAATAATATTTCACGCACTGCGTTTAAATCTGTTCCATGCTCACTTACTATTTCTGTATGCATTAGTAGAGCACATTTAGCTGCTTTTTCTTTAGGTAAAGTATCTAAAAATATTTTAAAAGCAAGCATTGTATCTGGAATTTGTTTTCTTCTAATGTTTCTTGAATTAAAAAATACAACAAAATCTTTTTCTTTACCACCAAATATAGTAGACTTTAATGTCTCTAATTCTTTTAGCTCATCCTCTTTTACAATTGGA
>Ga0214921_10003942_pt1 | contig 22336 bp, 16 predicted proteins | sample LL1505_MetaG_FD_177992 | JGI IMG/M metagenome (GOLD analysis project Ga0214921, IMG submission 177992) | Freshwater microbial communities from Lake Lanier, Atlanta, Georgia, United States - LL-1505 | ecosystem: Environmental > Aquatic > Freshwater > Lake | place: USA: Georgia | collected... | reverse complement strand
TTGCGCATCCTCACCGCCTTCGCCGCCGGCGGCGGCACCGACCTCATCGCCCGCACCCTGGCACAGGCCATGACTGCGCCGCTGGGGCAGAGTGTCATCGTGGAAAACAAGCCCGGCGCCGGCGGCAATCTGGCCACCGACACCGCCGCCCAGGCCCCCGCCGATGGCTATACCATGCTGATGGGCAATCATGGCCCGATGAGCGTGAACCCCAGCCTGTTCCGCAATTTGCGCACCAATCCCGAAACGGCACTGGAACCGATTGGCCTCGTGGCCGATGCGCCGCTGGTCGTGGTGGTGGGTTCACGCTCGCAGGCGACAAATTTCCCGGCGCTAATGGGCGAAATCCGCGCGGCAAATGGTGCCATCACCTATGGTTCGGCCAGCAATGGCTCGGCCAGCCACCTGGCTGCGGCGCTGCTGATGCAGATGGCAGGTCTGGATGCCGAGCATATCCCCTATCGCGGCGCCGCCCCGGCGCTGACCGATGTTGTCGGCGGCACGCTGCATTTCATGATCACCACCCTGCCCTCGGTCACCAGTTTGATCGCGGGCGGACAGGTGCGGGCGCTGGCGGTGACCGGCGAGACGCCAATTGCCGTGCTGCCCGGCGTGCCGCCGGTGGCAGCCACCATGCCCGGCTACAAGGCCACGGCCTGGTACGGCATATTGGTGCGCACCGGCACACCCGCGCCGATCCTGGCCAGGCTGGCCGAGGCCAAGCGCGCCGCCATGGCCGATGCCACGCTGATCAATCGCCTGCGCGAGGAGGGTGCTGAGCCCTCCGCCATGGATGGCCCGGGCTTTGGCCGGCTGATCCGTGAGGAGCGCCTGCGCTGGGCCGAGGTGGTGCGCCGGGCCAATATCACCGTCGATTGAGGGAAAGCGGTCAGGCTGCGGCCGAACGCCCGCCAAACGCGACGAAAGCCCAGCAGGCCGACAGCTGCGTTGTTGCGCCTCCGTTCATGACAGCACCCAGGGCTACAGCAGCACTTCCAACCCATGGTGCCCAGGCGAATAGCCATCCGCCGGCGGCGGACATGGCCAAACATGAACCCGTGCAGCAGGCTAAGGCCGGCGTTCAGCCCAGGGCGTAAACGCCAAGCCCGACCATGCCGCCGGCCAGCAGCACGAAGAGCGGGCTGCGGTCGCTGCGCCAGATGAACAATGCGCTGCCCGCCGTGATGAAGGGCGCCAGCACAAAAAATGCCGCAGCCTCACCCAGGATAAAGCCGGAGGCGCCCATCAGGCCCAGCGCCAGCGGCACCAGCCCCGCCTGGGCCGGCTTAATCCACCAGGCACCCTTCAGCGCTTCCAGCCAGCCCGCCACCGTCCAGGCCAGGCAGGCAGCGGGCGTGAGGATGCCGATGGTCGCCAGCGCCATACCGCCCCAGCCACCAATCGCCATGCCCATCACGCTGGCAGAGAGGATATTCGGCCCCGGCGCCGCCTGGGCCAGCGCATAGAGTTGCGAGAAGGTGGCATCATCCATCCAGCCACGGCTATCGACCAGGATGCGGTGCATCTCAGGCGAGAGCGCATTGGCGCCGCCCACCGCGAGCAGCGAGAGCATTGCAAAGGTGGAGAGGATATCGAGCGGCGACGGGCTCATACCCCCGCCCTCGCGACAAACGCCCGGCGCAGTGACATGCCCACACAGATCGGCGCGAATATTAGAATGATCCAAGGCAATGGCACCCGCCAGAAGGCCGCCAGCGCCGCGATGACCAAAATGGCCAGGATTTGCTCGGGCGGTGGCTTCAGCCGAAATCCCGATTTCAGCGCCGCCCCCAGCGCCATGCCCGCCGCCGCCGCCGCCACCCCTTTCATGAAGGCGCCGATCCATGGGTTCTGACCGAATTCCTGCCAGACGACCACCAGCCCCAACACGACGCAAAGCGGCAGAAGAAAAAACCCGCCCACCGCCGCCAGGCTGCCCATCAGCCCATGGCAGCGCCGGCCATACATCACCGCAAAATTACCGATATTCGGCCCGGGCAGCACCTGAGACAGGCCCAGCAGCTCGGCATATTCGCGCTCGGTCATCCAGCCGCGACCATCCACCAGCACCTGCCGCGCCCAGGCCACGGCGCCGCCAAAGGCAAGGCCGCCGATCTGCAGAAAGCCCCAAAAGAGTTCGCCAGGGGTCGGGGTGCGGGTCTCACTCATGGCCTAAGCCAAGGCGCTCACCGCTGCGCTGTCCAGCCCCCGATCGCGGCGCCGCCGCGCGCATCAGCCGGTCATTGATCGCAGCCCCCAGCCCATCATCAGGCACGCTCTGCGCCGCAATGCCTGAGAGCCCCAGCCTGGCCCCCTCCGTATCCAGCCAGCGCAACCCGCTGAACAGCCGAGCCGCCGCCTCAGTGGCATCGCCAGCCTGGGAGAGGTTCCAAGTGATCGCCGCCCCCGACAGCGCCGGCCCAAAGGCCAGCAGAGCCTCATCACCCCGCACTGCGCCCGCCTCCAAGCGCAGTGGCAGAGAGGGTGCGTAGTGCGAAAGCATCATCCCCGGGCTGCGCAGCGTGGGCGCCGGGCCGGCATTGATCGGCAATGCCACACCCACCGGGCCGATCACCGCCTCGATCGCCGCGCGCGGCACGCCCCCTGGCCGAAGCAAGACAGCGCCGACACCGGAAAGCTCCAGCACCGTGCTTTCCACCCCCACCGCGCAGGGGCCACCATCCAGCACGGCTGCGATCCGGCCCGAAAGCTCCTCCATCACATGGGCAGCCGTGGTCGGGCTGACCCGGCCCGAGCGATTGGCCGAGGGCGCCGCCACCGGCATCCCCCCCGCGCGCAGCAAGGCCGCCGCACCGGGATGCGCCGGCACCCGCACCGCCAAAGTGTCCAGCCCAGCCCCGGCCAGCAGGTCCACCCGGCTGCGAGGGTGGCGCGGCAGCACCATGGTCAGCGGCCCAGGCCAGAAGGCAGCGGCCAGGGCGCGCGCCCGCGCATCGGGGATGATTTCGGCGAAAGCAGCCTCGGTCTCAGCGAAATGGCAAATCAGCGGGTTGAAATGCGGCCGGCCCTTGGCAGCAAAAATCCCCGCCACCGCGGCAGCGTTGCGCGCATCGCCGCCCAGGCCATAAACTGTCTCGGTGGCGAAGGCGACGAGCCCACCCGCCCGCAGCAGCGCCGCGGCGGCCTCGGGGTCGGTGATCAGCTGGGTCAATCGGCGCCCCAGGCGATAAAGCCGGCATTTTTGAAATCCGGCTTGCCATAGGTGAGGCGCCCACCGGCCATATCGGTCACCCGCCCGCCGGCCGCCTCCACCACCGCCTGGCCCGCCGCACTGTCCCATTCCATCGTGGTGCCGGGGCGCGGGATCACATCGGCCAGCCCCTCGGCGAGGACGGCGAATTTCATCGCCGAGCCCATATGCCGGGTCTCGGCCAGGGCATGGCCGGCCAGGATGCGTTCCACCCGCGCCGGGTTGGGGTGGCTGCGGCTGTCCAGCACCGTCAGCCCGGCTGCTGGCCGCCGCCGGGCGCTGATCGGACGGTGGATGCCGGCTTGCCGCTTCCAGGCCACCCCTTCGCGCACCAGCCCGCCCACCACGCTGCCCTCCACCGGCAGGGCGATCACGCCCAGGCGCGGGAAGCCATCCTCGATCAAACCGATGCACACGACGAATTCATCAATGCCCTTGGCGAATTCCTTGGTGCCGTCCAGCGGATCGACCAGCCAGTAGCGGGCACTGGGCTGCATGGCGGCGCCGGCCGCCATCATCTCCTCGGCAACCACCGGGATGCCAGTCTCGCGCAAACCTTCAATGATGATGGCCTCAGCGATGGTATCCGCCACGGTCACCGGGCTCGCATCGGATTTGCGCTCGACCACAAAACCCTGGGCGCGCACGGCCATGATGGCCTGGCCCGCCGCCTCGGCGAGGCGCGCTGCGATGTCGATCAGGTCCTGCGGCGTGTCCATGGCCTCTCGATGCCCACATGACGGGGTATGCGCAAGGGAACGCATCGGCTTAATGTGCGTCCAGCGAATTTTGTGATGGATAACACAATGCCCGAGATTTCCTTCGTCAAGGCAGCCCTGCCCAAGGCCGGCGCTGTGGTGGTGCTCATGGCCGAGGGGGGTGAACCCTCGGCACTGCATCTCGCCCTCGATGCGGCCAGCGGCGGTGCCGTGGCGCGCGGGCTGGAGGCGGCGGGCTTCAAGGGCAGCAAGGGTCAGTCCGCCACCATCTGGGCGCCGGCGCCGGGTATCACCAAGCTGGTTGCCGTGGGCATGGGCCCGGCCGCAGCACTCACGCCCGATTCGGCCGAGGCGGTGGGCGGCGCCACCTACCCCCTAATCCGGGCTGAAAAGGACGTGCTGCTGGCCGCCGATGGCATCGAGATGCCAGTGGCGCTGCGCGTCGCCCTCGGCGTGAAACTGCGCAGCTACCGCTTCGACCTCTACCGCACCACCCAAAAGCCGGATGATCTGCCCAAGCTCGCCCATCTCGCGGTGGCGCTGGCCGAGCCGACGGCGGCGCGCGCCGCCTATGCCCCCTTCCGCGCAGTGGCCGAAGGCGTGTTCATGTCGCGCGATCTGGTCAGCGAACCGCCGAATGTGCTGCATCCGGTCGAGATGGCAGAGCGCTGCCGCGGCCTGGAAGCGCTGGGCGTGACCGTCGAAATCCTCGGCCTCAAGGAAATGAAAAAGCTGGGCTTCGGCGCCCTGCTCGGCGTCGCCATGGGCTCGGCCATCGAGCCGCGCATGGTGGTGATGAAGTGGAATGGCAGCAAGAAGAAGACCGAAAAGCCGATCTGCTTCATCGGCAAGGGCGTCACCTTCGACACCGGCGGCATCTCCATCAAGCCCGCCGGCGGCATGGAAGACATGAAGTGGGACATGGCGGGCGCTGGCACCGTGGTGGGTCTGATGGCAGCACTCGCCGGCCGCAAGGCGCGGGTGAATGTGGTGGGCCTCGTGGGCCTCGTTGAAAATATGCCTTCCGGCACCGCCCAACGCCCGGGCGATGTGGTCAAGACCGCCTCCGGCCAGACGGTGGAGGTGATCAACACCGATGCCGAAGGCCGCCTCGTGCTGGCCGATGTCATCCACTACGCCATCACCAAGCATGATCCGAAATGGATGATCGACCTCGCCACCCTGACCGGCGCGATCATCGTCGCCCTCGGCCATGAGCATGCCGGGCTGTTCAGCAATGACGACACGCTAGCAGCCCAGGTGGAAGCCGCCGGCCGCGCCACGGGCGAATTGTGCTGGCGCCTGCCGCTCTCCGATGCCTATGACAAGCAGATCAAGTCCGACATCGCCGATATGAAGAATGTCGGCACAAGGGCGGGTGGCTCGATCACCGCGGCGCAATTCATCCAGCGCTTCGTGCAGGGCCGCCCCTGGGTGCATCTGGACATCGCCGGTACCGCCTGGTCGTCAAAGGACCTGCCCACCGCGCCCAAGGGCGCCACGGCCTTCGGCGTGCGGCTGCTCGACCGGCTGGTCGCGGATCATTTCGAGGGCTGAGGCCATGTTGCCCGTCGCGGTGCGGTTTCGGGCCGCGCCGGGCGATGTGCCCAATCGCGCAGGGCCAGAACTGCACGATGGTTTTGACGCCCAGGGCCAGACCATAAGGCTGGACCTCATCCAAGGGCCGGAGGCGGCAGGCGCCCTGGCCTGGGCCGCATTGGCCGAGGGCCGGCACGCGCTGGAAATCGATGCCCGTGGCTTGGCCGATCCGGTGGCACTGGCCGCCGGCGCCACGCTGCGCGCCTGGTCGCCCCGCGCCACGCCGCGCGGGACGCTGAGCATCCTGTGCGATGCGCCGCGCATGGCCGCCCGGCGCTGGGCCAAAACCTGGCCCGGCATCGCCGGCAATCTCTTCGCCCGCGACCTCGTGGTGCGGCCGGCCAATGACCTGACACCCGCCGCCTTCGTCCAGGCGCTGCAAGGCCTCTCCAGCCATGGGCTGCAGGTGACGGTGCACGACCGTGCCTGGCTGGAGCGCCATGGCTATGGTGCGCTCAGCGCCGTGGGCCGGGCGGCACTCAGCGGCCCTTACCTCGTCACCCTGCATTGGCCCGGTGAGGGCCCGCCCATCGCCCTGGTGGGCAAAGGGCTGTGCTTCGACACGGGCGGCATTTCCATCAAGCCGGCGGGGGGGATGGCGGCAATGCGCGCCGATATGGCCGGGGCCGCCGCCTGCGCCGGCGCGATGCTGGCCCTGGCGCTGGGCCGCGCCCGGCGCTCGGCCGTGGCGGTGCTCGCGATCGCCGAAAACACCACAGGTGCCGACAGCTACCGCCCCGGCGATGTGCTGCGCACCGCCCGGGGCCTGACGGTGGAGGTGGTGGACACCGATGCCGAAGGCCGCCTCGCCCTGGCCGACGCCCTGCACCATGCCATCGCCCAGCACAGCCCCCGCGCCGTGCTGGATGCGGCGACACTGACGGGCTCCATCGTCACCGCTCTCGGCCACCACCATGCTGGCCTCTTCAGCAATGACGCAACGCTGCAAGGCGCCACACTGGCGGCGGGCCGCGCAGCGGGCGAACCCCTTTGGCCAATGCCGATCGGCGAGCGGCACCGCGAGGATCTCACCAGCGCCATCGCCGATCTCCGGCAATGCATGCCCGCCGGCCTCGGGCGCCAGCCCGATGCCTGCCACGCCGCAGCCTTCCTGCGCGAATTTGTCGGCACAACGCCCTGGGCACATCTGGACATGGCGGGCATGGACCGCGCCGAGGCAGACAACCCGCTGGCCGCCAAGGGCATGCCAACCGGCTTCGGCGCCCGGCTATTCGCCCAGCTTATTCAAGAACATTGATCCGCGCCGCCGCCTGCCGGGCGAAAAGCCCCGGCCGGTACATATCCGAAAGCTCGGCGCCGGGCAGTTCATAGCGGCCGGGCGTGGTCGCGCGCAGCCGCCAAGCCAGGCGCACAACCTGGTCCTCGGCGGTGAGGTTCACCGCCGCCGCCACACGGTCATCCAGCGAGGGTGTCGCGGCCGGCTCGCTCAGCGTGCCGACCCAGGGCATGGCGGGCACATTGCCAGCGGGCAGGCGGGCCACAACCTCCCAGCCCGCGGGCAGCCCCTGCTGCACCATGGCGGTATGCGCCTGGCCATCCTCCGCCCGGCCCTCCAGTTGCAAGACGAACATCATGCCCGAGCGCAATTGGTCGAGATTGAGCGGCTCCCCGGCCAGGGTGAAGAAGCGCCTGGCCACCCGCATTGAATTCCGCCCTGCCGGCAAAGCACTGGCAGGAATACCGGTGATGCTGGTGCTGGCCCAGACCGGCCCATCGCCCTGATTGCGCATGCTGGCCGCGGCACTCAGCGGCACCACGATGAGGTTGGCGGGCGGGTTGAGCGCGATGCCATTCAGCGCCACCCGCACGGGTTGGGCATTGCGGCCCAGCGTGGCGGCGGCCAGCAGCGCCCAGCCCTGTTCCTGGGTGCTGGCGCCGCCGGGGGTGAAGTCGGGACCAGGGAGGCGGCTGCGCACCTCGTTCATACGCCCCGGCAGCAGGCCGGATTCGGCCATCAGCACGGCAATCGCCAGCCAGTCCCGCGCCGCGCTGCCGTAATCGATGTGCCAGAAGCGCCGGTTCGGGCTGGCCAACGCGCCCAAAAAGGCCTGTTCTGCCCGGGCGGTATCACCACCACGGGCAAAGGTGGCGCCGAGCTGGGCGCGGGCGAGCGGTGTCGGCAACTCAGAAAGATGTTCCAACAGCCGGCGCGCCGCACCCAGCCGCACCCGCCCGCCCAGCGCCAGCGCATGCAGGCGGTAGGCCTGGATGGCGAAATCGGCTGGCCTATCACCCTCTGCTTCCTCCACCGCCTCCTCAAGATATTGCAGCGCCGCGTTCAGCGCAGCATCGGGCACCGCCGCGCCGGCCATGCGGGCGCGCAGCAAGGCCTCGGTGGAGAAGGCCGAAAGCCAGGCCTCCGGCTCCCCCTGGGCCGACCACATCGAAAAACTGCCTTCGTAGCGCTGGCGGTTCAGCACGCTGTTCACCGCCAACTGCAAACGGCCACCCCGATCCTCCCCAGCCCAGGGTCCGGCGGCGGCAAGGCCCAATACGCGCGCGCCAGCCTGTTCCACGCAATCCAGCGGAAAACCCTCCAGCGCCCGCAGCATGCCCGGCACATCATAGCGCACCGGCCCACCGAACCGGGCAGAGGCGCGCCAACTGCCAGGAATAAACCGCTCCACCGGCAGGGCGAGCGGCCGCTCGGCACCCGCAGGCACCTCGGCGCCCGAGGTCTCGGTGATGATGGCGCGCGAGGAGCGCACGGTGATCCTGGCCTCGCGCGTTAGCGAAAAACCTTCAGGGCCGGTGGCGGAGAGCCGCAAAAGCCCCTCGCCCGGGCCGCTGGCGCGCAGGCCGGATGCCAGGGTCACGCGCTGGCCCTGCTCCAGAGCCTGGCGGAAACTGGCCGGGCCATTGAGCGCAATCGCCCCCTCAGCCCCCAGGGTGATTGCAACTGCACCCGCCGGCAGGTCGAGATTATGCAGCAACAGTGGCAGCCTCGCCTCATCGCCGGGGGCGAGGAAGCGCGGCAGAATGGCCTCGGCGACGAGCGGGTCACGCACGGTGAGCGCACGCCCAGCGGCGCCAACCCGCGAGCCTTCCCAGGCCACCGCCATCAGCCGCAATACACCGGCGAAGTCGGGAATGTCCAACATCACCTCCGCCAGCCCATCCGCGCCCACCCGCACCACGCCGGAGAAGAGTGAGACATTGCGCTGCGGAATCTCCAGCCGGCCCAGCCCATCATCGCCATCGCCGCCCTGGCGCAGCGTGGCCGCCTCGCCCTCCGGCGGGGGAATCAGCCGGCCATAATCATCGCGAATATCCACACCCAGCCGACGGCGGCCAGTGTAATGGGCCAGCGGGTCGGGGGTGGCGAAGCGGGTGAGGCGCAAAATCCCCTCATCCACCGCGGCCAAGGTCAACCGCGCCTCACCAGCAGCACCGCTGACCCGTACGGGGATGGTGATGCGCTGGCGCGGCGTGATGCGCGTGGGCCCCTCGATGGCCAGGACCAGCGCCCGGCTGGCAGGGTCGATCTGCAGCCAAGCCAAACCCAGCGCCCGGCCCGGATGGCCGGCGCGCGCTTCACCGGGGCGAAACACCGTCACCGCCACATGCGCCCCGGCCCCCCAGGCCGCCTCCACCGGAATGGTGACCTCAGTGCCACCAGCGGCCACCGCCACCTCATGGATGGCAACCAGCCGGTCGGTCAGCACGGCCAGGCTGGCCACGCCGGCAAAGGGTGCCTGGATGCGGATGCGCGCGGTCTCTCCCGGGGCATAGGCCTGTCGGTCAGCGGCGACATCGACCTTATCCGGCGTGTCGATACTCTCGCCCGAGGCCCAGCCGCTGCGAAAGCGGATGGAGGAGATGGCCAGGCCCTGCGGCTCGCTCACCTCCAGCCGATAGCGGCCAAAGGGCAGCGCGCGAGCCAGCCGCAGGGGCTGGGCCGTGGTGGTGATGCTGCCCGCTTCCACCGGCTCGCTCCGCCAGATGGTGGCGTAGCGCGGCGTGCCCTGGTTCAGCACCACGCGCCATTCCGGCGTCTCCCGCACCAAGCGCCAATTCAGCGTGGTGGCCTGCGCGGCGGCGGCGGGGTCTAGGGCGATGATCTCGAAAACCGCCTCCTGCCCCTCATTCACCGCACCATCGGTGAAGCCTGGGCGGATGCCGATCATCATGTTGCGGCCCTGCACCGCGAGGCTGGCGGAGGCGCTGGAACTGCGCCCGCCCGGCTCCTCGACATTGAGGTCCACCCGCGCGGTCAGCGGCCGCGTGCTGTCCGGCGCGCGGGGCAGGCTGAGGGTGAGGCTGCCATGGCCCTGCGCATCGGTGGCCGGCAATTCGGCAAAGATCTGCGGCGGCTCGGTGATCTCGTCCACCAGGCCGAATTCGAAGCGCGGCCATTGGGTGAATGGGCTTCGGCTGGGCTGGAAGCTGACAATGGCATTGCCAGTCATGCCCTCGCCCGGCGCATCATAGAGAAAGCGCACAGTCACGGGGATCTTGAGCGGCGTGCCCGGCAACAGCGGCCCAGCCTCCGCCATGGTCACCTCCAGCCGCTCAGGCACAAAGGCATCAACGCGGAAATCCGCAGCGGCAATGGGCGGCTGGGCGGGGTCAGTCAGCACCTCCAGTTTCCAGGTGCCGGCGGGCGCGCCCGCAGGCAGTTGGATCGGCCACAGCAAGGCGGCACCGGGCTCGCGCGCCGGCACCACCTCGGCCGCCACCTGGCCATTGGGGCGGCGCAGGCGCAGACGGGTGGGAATATCGCCGACGGGTGCGCCGCCGGCGTCGCGCAGCAGCACAGTGGTATTCACCACCTCGCCAGGGCGAAAAATCCCACGGTCGAAATAGACAAAGGCGTCGAGAGGCCCTGGATGCGGCCGGCCGGTGGCGCCGCGGTCGGAGAGGTCGAAGCTGGCGGCATCGAGGCTGAGGGCGACGAAATCATCGCCCTTCGTCGCATGAATGGCCTGAGGCGCGATCGGCCCCTGGCCGCGCAGCAGTGGGGCGGCGAAGCGGGCCACGCCATCGGCATCCGCCTCGGCCTCGCCCAGCACCTCATTATTGGCGGCGATGAGGCTGAGGCGGGTGCCGGACTCCACCCGGCCCGATTGCAGGCCGCGCGCCTGCACCGCCAGCCCCTGTGGGCTGCGCCAGGCCGTCAGCCCCAAATCGGTGACAAAGATGGGCAGGGTGCTGGCCGCAATCCGCCTCGCACCCGCGCCGTCACCGGCGCGGGCAACCAGCATGAACAGGCCGGGGCCGGCCTGGCGCAGCACCTCGGGCAGCGGCAGCACCACGCGCTGGGTGGTATTGGGCTGCATGCTGGCCAGCTCGGCCCGGCCTTCCCAGACCACGCGGCCGTAACTCTCGGCGATCTCCTCCGCCTCATAGGGCTCCAAAGCCGCCAATCGGTTGTGCTGGCGCAACGCCGGCACCAGCGCGCGTTCAGAAACCCGCACCAGCCGCAATTGCAGCGCCGACAGGTTGACAGTCCCCAAGCCCACCCGCGCCTGCTGGCCACGCGCCAGGATGAAGCGGCTGGAATCAAATGCAATGCGCGGCGCCCGGTTGGGCATGGCCACCGGCACCGGCGTGTCGCGCGCCAGCCGCAGCCCATCCTCGCCGGGCATGCCGGCCCGCAGCACCAGGCGGGTGGTGCGGCCATGCGGCAGCCCGGCCACGCAGAGCTGCGCACCCTCTCGCGTGACAGAAAGCCCGGGGATGGCGGGCTCGGCGCGCACCCAATCGGCCGGCTGCCAGTCACTGCGCCGGGCAGGGCTCACAGTGAAGGCAATACAGGCCGAGGGAGGCTCAGCCTCAGCATCGGTGGTGACGCGGGCGACGAGGATGCCGGCGGTGCGGCGGGCATCGGCCAGCATCGTGGTATATCGGGCGTCATTCGGCGCCCGGGCGACCACCGCTTCCAGCACGGCCAATTGTTGCGGCAGGCGGTCAAGCCGGGCCAGCGCCTGGGCCATGAGCAGCAGGGATGGAATTTCCGGCGCTCCGCCCGGCACCGCCATGAAATTCAGCCAGGCCGCCTGCAGCGCCCGGGCCGCCTCAGGCGGGGTCCGGGCGAGCTGAGCACGGGCAAGCGCGAGATATTGCGCGGCCTGGGGCTCGCCCATGCCCACCCTTTCTTCCCATGCGGCGGCGGCGGCTGCCCAATTATTGGCGCGTTCAGCGGCGACTGCCCGGTTTTCAGCCGCCAGACGCGCCTGAGATGTGCCACCGGCGGGGAATCGGCGTTGCAATTCGCTTTGGTAGCGCACTGAATCATTGGCCACGCCGGGCAAGTCCGGCATCTGCGCCATTGCGGTCAGGGGAAGCCCCAGCGCCATCAGGGCGAGTACCACGAGGATGACCAAGCGTCGCATCGGGCGGCTCCATTTCAAACGAGGATAAAATGGCACAGCCGCTCTTCGTTTGCAGTTACGTTTCCGCGGGGATTTGAAGCATTTAACCGGATTGTGAACATTAATATTTTTCCATAATATCAACAAATGATTCGCACAATTCCCATATCCGCCACAAAAGGAAGCCGCTGGGGCGTCGTGGCCGGCGGGTCCGAGCGCTCCCATCTTTGACCTAGGAAAACCGGATGTTGCGTAACGCTACCTTTGCCTTGGCCATGATCTTGCCGCTTCTCGCAGCGGCGCAGGGCGGCGCTCCCGCTGCGGGCACCTCCCCTTCCGGCCCGCCGATGATACCGGTGACAACCGATGGTGCCATTGTAGGCCCGGTCCCGGTGCAGATCATCGCCAATGGAACGGTGCAATCGGAAAGCGTTGTCACCATCCGCCCCCGCGTGGATGGACAGATCACCCATGTGCATGTGGCCGAGGGCCAGATGGTCCGGCGCGGCCAACTGCTCTTCAACCTCGATTCCCGGCTGTATCAGGCGCTGCTGCAGCAGCAGGAGGCGCAATTGCTGCGCGACCGCGCCCAGGCCACCCGCACCCAGCTCGACGCCACCCGCTATCAAAGCCTGCGCGGCGAGAGCTTTGCCAGCCAGCAGCGCTTTGAACAGGCCCAGGCCGATGCCGCCGCCGCCGCCGCCACCGTGCAGGCCGACCTGGCGCTGATTTCCCAAATTCGCCTTTCCGTCGAATTCGCCGCCATCACCGCCGAGGTGGATGGCCAACTGGGTGCCCTGCCGCTGCGCGTGGGCAATTTCGTTCGCCTGGCTGAGAACGTCGCCCTGGGCACCATCACCCAAACCAACCCGATCCTGGTGCAGTTCAACGTGCCCGAGCGCTGGCTGCCGATGATCCGCAACGCCATGCGCAGCAACACACCGCCGCCGGTTCTGGCCACCGCCGATGGCGATACCGGCCCGCCGGCCGAGGGCGTGCTGGTCTTCATCGACAGCCAGGTCGATACCGCGACAGGCTCCATCACCCTCAAGGGCCGCTTCGACAATGCCGATAGCCGGCTGCTGCCGGGCCAATATGTCCAGGTTTCGGTGGTGCCGGCGGTGCAGGAGAACGCTATCTCCGTCGCCTCCGCCGCCGTACAGACCGGCCAGCAGGGCCGCTATGTGTTCGTGGTGGCCGATGGTGTGGCCCGCCGCCGCTCCATCACGCTCGACCGCTCCCTGGGGGAGCGCGCGGTGGTGCGCGGCGAAATCCGCCATGGTGAGCGGGTGATCGTCGATGGCGCGCAGCGCGTCACCGAGGGCTCGCGTGTTGTGGATCGGAGCGTGGCGCCGCAACGCGTCTCCTCCCTGGAGACCCAGCGATGAATATTTCCGAGCTCTGCATCCGCCGCCCGATCATGACATGCCTGCTGACGGCTGCCGCCGTCGTCGCCGGCGCCATTGCTTATACCCGCCTGCCAGTGGCCGCCGTGCCCCGCGTGGATTTTCCGGTCATCCAGGTGCAGGCCACCTTCGCCGGTGCCAGCCCGGAGACGATGGCCACATCGGTCGCCCTCCCGCTGGAACGCGAATTCTCCACCATCGCCGGGCTGGAGAGCATGAGCTCCAACTCCGGCCAGGACACCCTCAACCTCACGCTGCAATTCCAGCTCGGCCGCAATATCGACAGCGCGGCGCAGGATGTGCAGGCGGCGATGACCCGCGCCCAGCGCCGCCTGCCCATCGAAATGACCATCCCGCCCAGCTACCGCAAGGTGAACCCGGCCGATGCACCGGTGCTGCTGCTCACCCTGTCGGGCGGCGACACGCCGCTCTACCGGCTCAATGACATCGCCAGCACCATCATCGCCCCCGCGCTGTCGCGCGTTCAGGGCGTGGCCCAGGTGCAGACTTATGGCGAGCAGCTTTATTCCGTGCGCGTGCGGCTCGACCCGGACCGCATCGCCGCCATGGGCTTGGCTTTTGACAGCGTCAGCCAATCCATCGCCGCGGCCAATTCCAATGCGCCAGTCGGCCTGCTGACCGGCAACCGCCAGCAATTGACCCTGCGCTCCAATGACCAGCCGCAGAATGCCGCGGCCTTCGGCAATCTCGTCGTCTCCGGCCGCGCCTCGGCACCGGTGCGCCTGAACGAGATCGCCCAAGTGGCCGATGGCGTGCAGAATGAACGTGTGGCGAGTTGGGCCAATGGCAGCCGTTCGCTGGTCCTGGCCGTGCTGCGACAGCCGGACGCGAATACGGTCGATGTGGTCGATGGCGTGCGCGCCTCCATCCCCGGCCTTCAGGGCGCCCTGCCGCCCGGCGCCTCGATCGGCGTCTTCCTGGACCGTTCGGTCTCCATCCGCGCCGCGGTGCATGACGTGCAGGAATCGCTGATCATCGCCATCGGCCTGGTGGTGCTGGTCTGCTTCCTGTTCCTGCGCCGCGTCACCGCCACGCTCATCCCCTCCATCGCGGTGCCCATCAGCCTCTGCGTCACCTTCGGCCTGATGTACGCACTGGGCTATGGCATCGACAACGTGACCCTGCTGGGCCTGACCATCGCCGTCGGCCTCGTGGTGGACGACGCCATCGTCGTGCTGGAAGCCATTGTCCGCCATATCGAGGAGGGGATGGCACCCCTGAAGGCCGCCATTCAGGGCTCGCAGGAGGTGGGCTTCACCGTTCTCTCCATCACCCTCTCGCTGATCGCAGTGTTCCTGCCCATCCTGCTGATGGGCGGCGTGGTGGGGCGCGTGTTCAACGCCTTCGCAGCCACCGTCTCCCTCGCCGTCATCGCCTCCTGCTTCGTCTCGCTGACACTGACGCCCCTGATGGCCAGCCGGATGCCGGCGCATTCCCAACCCGGCCCAATCGATAGGTTTTTCGAAGCCGGCTTTGTCGCGGTCGAAAAATCCTATGATTGGGCGCTGGGCTATGCGCTGCGCTTCAAGCTGGTGGTCTGGGTGGTCTTCCTCGCCTCGGTGGGCGCCGCTGGCTACATGGCGGTGATCATCCCCAAGGGCTTCTTCCCCATTGAGGATACCGGCCTGCTGACGATGAACACCGAAGGCCCGCGCGGCACCTCTATCCACGGCATGGCCGAGATGCAGGGCCGCGTGGCCGAGATCGTGGCGCGCAGCCCACATGTTGAGACCGTGGTCTCCAACCTCGGTGCGGTGGGCGGTTCGGCATCGATCAATCAGGGCCGGATGTTTGTACAGCTGAAGGACCGGGCGCACCGGCCGGATGTGCAAACGGTGATCCAGGAACTCCGCCGGCAGACCAGCGGCGTGCCGGGCATGCGAACCTTCATCCAGCCGATCCAGAACATCAATTTCGGGGCGCGCCAAGCCCGCACCCTCTACCTCTACACCATGCAGGGCCTGAGCCTGGACGAGCTGTATGATTGGGCACCGAGACTGGAGGCGGCGCTCTCCCGCTCGCGGCAATTGCAGGATGTGAACACCGATCTCCAGCTCGACAGCCCGGTGGTGCTGGTCAATGTCGATCGCGACCGCGCCACCGCACTCGGCGTCTCGGTCGATCAGGTGCGCCAGGCGCTGTTCTCGGCCTTCGGCGCGCGGCAGATTTCCACCATCTACGGCCAGGCCAATGCCTATCCGGTGATCATGGAGGCACTGCCGGAGGATCAGAGGGATGAGAATGGCCTCGCCAAGCTCTATCTGCGCTCCAACACCGGCCGCCTGATCCCGCTCTCCGCCCTGGCCTCCATCGAGCGGCGCTCGGGCCCGCTCACGGTCGCGCATCAGGGCCAGCTTCCGGCAGTGACCATCGGCTTCAATACGCCGCCGGGCGTGGCACTCGGTGATGCGGTGAATGCCATCCGCGCGGTGGAGCGCGAGATCGGCCTGCCGCCCACCATCGTCACCGGCTTCACCGGCTCGGCCCAGGTCTTCCAGCAGGCGCTGGCCGGCCAGGGCTTCCTGGTGCTGGCCGCCATCTGCATCGTCTATGTGGTGCTGGGCGTGCTGTATGAATCGCTGGTCCACCCGCTCACCATCCTCTCCGGCCTTCCGGCGGCGGCGCTGGGGGCCTTTGCCACGCTGTGGCTGTTCAACCTCGATCTCTCGGTCATCGCGGTCATCGGCGTGCTGCTACTGATCGGATTGGTGAAAAAGAACGCCATCATGGTGGTGGACGTGGCTCTCCAACGCCAGCGCGCGGGCGAGAATGCGCGCGATGCCGTGCGCCATGCCTGCGTGCTGCGCTTCCGCCCCATCCTGATGACAACACTGGCCGCGGCCGCGGGCGCTGTGCCCATCGCCGCCGGCTGGGGTGCAGCGGCCGAGCTGCGCCAGCCACTGGGCCTCGCCGTGGTGGGTGGCCTCGCGGTCAGTCAGGTGCTCACGCTCTTCGTCACCCCGGTTCTGTATCTGGCGTTTGACGGGCTGGCGGCGAAGTTCAGCCGTGGCCGCGGCGCGGTGACGCCGGCGGCCCACGCCCCGGCAGAGTAATCACGGCGCGAGGTCGCGCCGCATCAGGGTCACGGGCAGTCCGTGCTCCTCCTCCATGCCCACCGCCAGCCAGCCCAGCCCGGCATAAAGCGGTGCGGCATTCTGGGTGAACAGCCAGAGCCGGGTCACGCCATGGGACCGGGCAAAGCCCTCCACCATTCGCACCAGCCTGCTGGCATAGCCCCGGCCGCGAAATTCTTCGCGCACAAACACCCCGGCCAGCCATGGTGTCAGGTCTGGCCTTGCATCCAGGTCCTGAGCGGCAAGGCTGGCAGTGCCGACTGGCGTTGCCCCATCAAAAAGCACAAAGGTTTCCTCCGCACCAACCGCCGGCAGCAGGATGAGTGCCGTCAGCGCCCGCATATCCATCGCGCCGGGATGCTGAAAGAAAGCCCCCCACAGCCATTCCGCGACCATGGGTGCGAGTTCGGGCCGTTCAGACATGGCGACAATGCTCATGGCCGCCAGGCGCGGTGATAGGGGTGGCCCTCGCGAATGCACTGCGCCCGAAACAATTGTTCGGCCAACAACCCGCGCACCAGAAAATGCGGCCAGGTCAGAGGCCCAAGCGAAAGCCGCGCCTCGGCCCGCGCCAGCACGCTGGGGTCCAGCCCCTCGGCGCCGCCAATGGCGAAGGCCAGCGGCCGGGCAGCCTCCATCCAACGCGTGGTCAGCGCCGCCAGCGCCTCGGAGGTGGGCGCGGCCCCGCCCAGATCCATCGCCACCAGCAGGGCGCCAGCCGGCAGCGCCGCCAGAATGGCCGCACCCTCACGCTGGCGGATCTCCGCCGGGCTGCCGCGCGCCTCGGCAAACTCGCTCACCTCCAGCGGCGGGCGCAGGCGGGTATTGTGCTGGGCGAAGAGCGCGGCCTCAGGGCCCGGCTTGATCCGCCCTATCGCCAGCAGCCTCGCCTTCAAACGGGCTCGTAGCCCGAACCGCTCTCCGCCTTCGGGCTGTCATCGCCCCACATCTTCTCCAGCCGGAAGGTCTCGCGCGCTTCGGGCTTGAAGAGGTGGATGACCATGTCGCCGCAATCGATCAGGACCCATTCCGAACTGGCCTGGATGGCGTCGCGCTTGAGCTTCATGCCCTCCTTCGCCAGGGTTTCCTGCAGATGGGTCGCCATCGCCTGGATCTGCCGATCGGCCAGGCCGGTGGCGATGATGATCCGGTCCGCATAGGAGGCGCGGCCGGTGACATCGAGCACCTTGATATCCTCGGCCTTGTCATCCTCCAGCGATTTTTTCGCTGCAGTGACAAGTATTTCCAGCCGGTCGGGCGAGAGCGGCGCCGGCCGCTTGCGGCCACGCACCCGCTTGGGCTCAGCGGCGGCCATGGCCTCGGCCACCTTGATGTCGGCCGGGCTGATCTTGCTCGCGCGCGGCTTCACCTGGGCATTGCCCGCACCCAGGCTGGTGCGGGCGCGGCCGGCAGGTGCGGCCTCGGCGGCGGGCTTGCGCGGGCGTGCCGCGGGTTTGCCCAAGGCGCGGGCCGGAGCCTTGGCGGCCGCCGGCTTCGTGGCAACAGGCTTTGCCGCAGCGCGGGCAGGCGCGGGCTTGGCTGCCACCGGCTTGGCAGCGGCGCGGGCCGGAGCCTTCTCAGCCGCCGGCTTCGTGGCAGCAGGCTTTGCCGCAGCACGGGCGGGCGCGGCCATCGCTGCGGCCAGCTTGGCAGTGGCGCGGGCCGGAGCCTTCTCAGCCGCTGGCTTCGTGGCGACAGGCTTTGCCGCAGCGCGGGCAGACGCGGGCTTCCCTGCCACCGGCTTGGCAGCGGAGCGGGCCGGAGCCTTCTCGGCCGCCGGCTTCGCGGCAGCAGGCTTTGCCGCAGCGCGGGCAGGCGCGGGCTTGGCTGCCACCGGCCTGGCAGCGGAGCGGGCCGGAGCCTTCTCAGCCGCCGGCTTCGTGGCAGCGGGCTTCGCCACAGCACGCGCTGGCGCCTTCGGTGCGGCGGATTTCTCCGGTGCAGCCTTCGCTTTCGGCGCGGCGGCCGAGGGCTTGGCCGGTGCCCGGCGAGGTTTTTCGGCCTCGGGGCTGGTGGATGTTTTCGGCGTGCGGGCCATGGCAGGCTCCTTTTCTCAGCGCTCACTGCCAGAATTTGGCCGTTTGCGCCACTCTTCCCGTATCGCCGTGGCCGATGCGGCATGCAGCGGCGCGGCCACAAAGCACCACGGCGCATGCCGGGCGGGCGCGAACATCGCCCCAGGCCGCCGCCGGTGCCGCCGCAGCACCGCCGCCGCCCGCCCCGCCAGCGCCTGGCGCGTGCTGCCCGGGCGCGGCAAAACCGCCAGCCGCGTGCCCGCCACCAGCCGGCGCCAGCGGTTCCAGCGCGGCAATTGCACCAGATTATCAGCGCCGATGATCAGCACAAATTCCACCCGCGGGAAGCGCCGGCGCAGCCCCTCCAGCGTCTGCCAGGTGATGCGGGTGCCCAGCCGCGCCTCGACAGCGCTGGCCAGAATCCGCGGCGGTGCCGCAATCGCCCGCGCCGAGGCCAGACGCTGCGCAAAGGGCATCATGTCCAGCGCCGGCTTCAGCGGGTTGCCCGGCGAGACCATCAGCCAGACCGCATCCAGCCCCAGCGCCCGCAGCGCCAATTGCGCCACATGCCGGTGCCCGTCATGCGCCGGGTTGAAACTGCCACCCAGCAGGCCGATCCGGGCCCTTCGTCTGTCGCCGCTGATCAACGCGTGCGCACGCTCACGCTGACAGGTTCGGCCAGCAGGTTCTCATAGCGCACGGTGTAGCTCCGCCCGGCCTCAGTCGGCAGCGCGGGCGAGAAACCGCCCAGGCTGACAATGTCACCCACCCGCAGGCGCTGCCCACGGCTGGCCAGATCCTGCGCCAACCAGGGCAGCACATTCAACGGGTGGCCCAGCAGCGCGGTGCCCGGGGCACGTGCCAATTCGCGCTGATCGGAGGCCAGGGTGACGGTCATGCTGGCCAGCCGTGCAGCAAAATCCTCACTCACCTGCACCGGGATGGGCGCGCCGCTCACCCCCAGCCTGGCGCCGACATTGATCGCCAGCAGGTTCGGCCCATCAAAGCCGCCGCTCAACGCCAGATCGGGCATCTCAATGAAGGGAATCACCTGATCGATGCTGCGCAGCACCGCCATATGATCCCGCGCATCATTGATCGCCTCGCTGGAGACGCGCACCAAAAGGTCGGCCTCCACCGTCGGCACAGCGCCGAAAGCGGCCGGAATTTCGGCGCCGGATTGGGCGCGCAATGTGGCCTCGTAAATAGTGCCGGTGACGGGGTGGGTGGTGCCGAAGCGCTGCTGCGCCGTCGGGTTGGTCAGCCCCACCTTATAGCCAACCGGGCGGCCCCATTGCGCCACCAGCAGCGGCACAAGGCGGCTCTGCGCGCATTGCCCATCAGCCAGTGAGGTCAGGCCGGCAATCGGCCCCTGCGGCCGGCCGGCGAGCAAACCTTGCGAAAAGGCCTCCATAGTGGCCTGGCTGGGGCATTCGGCCAGGGCAGGCCCGGCGAGCAGCCCGAGAGCAAGAAGCAGACGGCGCATGTTGATACCTCCCATTGTTCGGGCGATGCTAGGCATGCGCCGCGCCAGTTGCAAAGCCGCCTAAGGCCGCACCTGCCCCGAGCCAATAACCTGGTAGCGATAGGTGCAAAGCTGCTCCAGCCCCACCGGCCCGCGCGCATGCATCCGGCCAGTGGCAATCCCGATCTCCGCACCAAACCCAAATTCCCCGCCATCGCAGAATTGGGTGGAGGCGTTCCACATCCCCACCGCCGAGGCGAGGCCATTGAGGAATTGCTCCGCCGCCGCCGCATCCTCGGTCACAATCGCCTCGGTGTGTTCGGTGCCAAAGCGGCGGATATGGTCGAGTGCCGGCGCCACCCCATCCACCACGGCAATGTTCAGCACGCTGTCCAGCCATTCGGTGTGGAAGGATTCTTCGCTTGCAGCGCCAAGTTCCGGGCAAATCCCCCGGGCGCGGGAATCGCCCAGAAAGCGGCAGCCCAGCGCCGCCAGATCCGCCACCAGCACGGGCAGCAGCGCGGGCGCTATGGCCGCATCGATCAGCAGCGTCTCGGTCGAGCCACACACCCCGGTGCGGCGCATTTTGGCATTGGCCAGGATGGCGCGCGCCATCGCAGGCTCGGCCGCAGCATGAATATAGGTGTGGCAAAGCCCCTCGGCATGGGCCAGAACCGGCACCCGGCTTTCCGCCTGCACCCGCTGCACCAGGCCCTTGCCGCCGCGCGGGATGATGAGATCAATCAACCCCGCCGCCTGCAACATGGCGCCGACAAAGGCACGGTCGGCATTCGGCGCCGCCTGGATGCAGGCCTCAGGCAGGCCAGCCGCCTGCAACCCCGCCAACATCGCGGCATGAATGGCGCTGACCGAGCGCACACTCTCCCGCCCGCCACGCAGAATCACGGCATTGCCCGATTTCAGGCAGAGCGCCCCGGCATCGGCCAGCACATTCGGCCGGCTTTCAAACACCATGCCGATCACGCCGATGGGCTGCGCCACCCGGCGGATGCGCAGCCCGTTGGGCCGTGTCCATTCGGCCAGCACGCGGCCGGCGGGGTCCTCCAGCGCGGCCACCTCCTCCACCCCGCGGGCCATCGCCTCGATGCGCGCCGGCGTGAGGGTCAGACGGTCCTGGAAGGCGGGAGAAAGATTCTCCGCCGCCATCAAATCCTCAGTGTTCGCTGCGAGAATTTTCGGCCCAGCGGCGCGAATCGCTGTAGCGGCAGCCAGCAGCGCCTTATCCTTCTGCGCCCGCGGCGCGGCAGCCAGCGGCACGCAAGCGGCGCGCGCGGCCTGGGCGGCGGCATTCAGGGCTTCAACAGCAAGGTCGGGCAACGCGTTCATGGGCGCATCATAGCGGCAGCGTGGGCGGAGCGATATCAGCCCTGGATCGGCACGCCCATCGGGTCGCCCGAGCCACTACGATAGCGATGCGTGCTGGCGCCAAAGGCAATCAGCGCGCCCGTCTCATCCCGCACCTCGGATTTGGCAAAAAACACGTTGCGCCCGGCCGTGGCGATCCGCCCCTCGGCAATCAGCAGCGAGCCGATCTTCGCCTGCCCGGTAAAGCGGCAATCCAGGTCCAGCGTCACCGCGCTGCGCTTGCGCCCCGGATGGGGGCACCACAGCCCGGCAAAAGCCCCGGCCTGATCCAGCATGGAGAGCATCACCCCACCATGGGCAATGCCACCCCGATTGGCATGAGCGGGCAGCAGCCGGCATTCCAGCCGGGCCAGCCCATCCTCCCAATGCACCACCTGCATGCCCATCAATTCGTGATAGGGCGAGAGGGTCTGCCCCCGGCTATGCTGGTCCATCAGGCGATCCCGCTGCGGCCCATATCGAGGAATTTCTCCCGCCGCCGGATGCGCAGCGTCGCGCCATCCTGTTCCAGCAGCGGCTCCAGCGCGGCCCAGATCGCCTGGCTCACGCTCAGCATCGCCTCGGCCGGGGAGCGATGAGCGCCGCCCATCGGCTCAGTCACCACAGTGTCGATCAGGCCGAGCCTCTTCAGATCCTCGGCGGTGAGTTTCAGCGCCTCGGCCGCCGTCGGCGCCATGGCCGCATCACGCCAGAGAATGGAGGCGCAGCCCTCGGGGCTGATCACGCTATAAATCGCGTGTTCAAGCATCAGCACCCGATCCGCCGCCGCCAGGGCGATGGCCCCGCCCGAGCCGCCCTCGCCAATGATGGTGGCGATGAAGGGCACCGGCGCCTCCAGCCCCGCCTCGATCGAGCGGGCAATCGCCTCAGCCTGGCCGCGCGCCTCCGCCTCAATGCCGGGAAAGGCGCCGGAGGTATCAACAAAGCTGAGAATCGGCAGGCCAAACCGCCCGGCAAGCTCGATGATGCGCCGCGCCTTGCGATAGCCCTCGGGCTTGGCCATGCCAAAATTATGCTTCACCCGCGTGTCAGTGTCGCGGCCCTTCTCGGTGCCCAGCACCGCCACCGCGCGGCCACGAAACCGGCCCAGCCCGCCAATCACCGC
>Ga0214921_10003937_pt1 | contig 22360 bp, 24 predicted proteins | sample LL1505_MetaG_FD_177992 | JGI IMG/M metagenome (GOLD analysis project Ga0214921, IMG submission 177992) | Freshwater microbial communities from Lake Lanier, Atlanta, Georgia, United States - LL-1505 | ecosystem: Environmental > Aquatic > Freshwater > Lake | place: USA: Georgia | collected... | reverse complement strand
CTCCTGCAGCCACAGCCAAGCCTACACAAACGCCTGGCCAACGCTCCACGAAGACGAAAAACCGCCCTCTGGTACCCAAATCGAGCCTTAATTTAGCGCCTATGGGGCAAAGCCCTTTCGCTCTTTTTTCCTTCGCCATCAGCGCTTTTCAGCGGCCTGCTAACACACCATCGGCCCCTTGCAGCCCAGCCCCAGCGGCCGCAAATCAGCGCCATGCCAGTCAGCATCGCCAAAGCCATCGCCAAAAATCTCGACACCGCCACCTATGAGGGCTACCGCCTGGGCTTCGAGGCCGCGCGGGAGGAAGCCGCCCTGCTGGCCGAACACTCTGGCCAGCCGCTCTTGGCCCAACGCCTGCGCGCCATGCGCCCACTGCCCAAACAGGGAGAGCGCCAATGACCCCCATCCTCTGCCCGCATTGCGATGAACCCACCGTGGCCAACCGCCTCGCCGATGGCAGCGTGGTCTGCTCCTGCCCCGCAGCGCGGGCGGTACCGTTGCCGCCGCCTCAGCCCCGGCCGCGATAGCCCGGCACGCCCTGGTCCGGAATCCACACCCCCTTGGGCGGCACCCCGGTCTGCCAGAACACATCAATGGGAATGCCCCCGCGCGGATACCAGTAGCCACCAATCCGCAGCCAGGCCGGCGCCAGCAAGACATTGATCCGCCGCGCAATATCAATGGTGCAAGCCTCATGAAACGCACCATGATTGCGAAAACTAGCCAGATACAGCTTGAGCGACTTGCTCTCCACAATCCATTTATTCGGCACGTAATCCAGCACCAAATGCGCAAAATCCGGCTGTGCAGTGAGCGGGCAGAGCGAGGTGAATTCCGGCGCCACAAAACGAATACAAAAGGCAATATCAGCATGCGGATTGGGCACCCGCTCCAGCACCGCCTCATCCGGATTGGCCGGCATGGGCGTGGGGGCGCCCAGCATGGTCAGGCCCTTGGTCTGGGTCTTGGTCGCCCGCTTCATGGCGCGGCCCATCCGGCGCGGATGGCGGCCGATTCCTCGGCCAGGCGGCCGGCCAGAATGGCATGGCGCATGCGCTCCATCAGCCGCTGATAATAGCGGATATTGTGCCAGGTCAGCAGCATGGGGCCCAACATCTCCTCGGCCTTGATCAGGTGGTGGATATAGGCACGGCTGTGCTTTGTGCAGGCCGGGCAATCGCATTGCGGGTCCAGCGGCCCGGCATCATCGGCATGGCGGGCATTGCGCATGTTCAGCACGCCCCCCGAGGTATAGGCCCGGCCCATCCGGCCCGAGCGGGTGGGGATGACGCAATCGAACATATCGATCCCACGCGCCACGGCGCCCAGCAGGTCATCCGGCGTGCCCACGCCCATCAAATAACGCGGCTTGTCGCCCGGCATCAGCGGCACGGTGACATCGAGCGTGTCGAACATCATCTGCTGCCCCTCACCCACCGCCAGCCCGCCCACCGCATAGCCCTCAAAGCCGATATCGGTCAGCGCCTTCACGCTTTCAGCGCGCAGATCGGCAAAGGTCGAGCCCTGCACAATGCCAAACAGCCCATAGCCCGGGCGCGGCACAAACGCCGCCCGCCCGCGCGCCGCCCAATCCATGGAGATGCGCATGGATTTCGCCGCCTCCTCATGGGTGGCGGGGAAGGGGGTGCATTCATCGAAACTCATGGTGATGGTGGCATCGAGCAAATGCTGAATCTCAATGCTGCGCGCGGGCGTCAGCCGGTGCTTCGCGCCATCAATATGCGATTGGAAGGTCACCCCATCCGCATCCATCTTCTGCAGGCCTGACAGGCTCATCACCTGAAAGCCACCACTATCGGTCAGAATGGGCCCGGGCCAGTCCATCATCTTATGCAGCCCGCCCAGCCGCGCCACCCGCTCGGCCCCAGGGCGCAGCATCAGGTGATAGGTATTGCCCAGCACGATGCGCGCGCCGGTGGAGCGCACGGCATCCGCCGTCATCCCCTTCACCGTGCCCGCCGTGCCCACAGGCATGAAGACCGGGGTGGGCACATCGCCATGCGCGGTCTGCAGCATGCCCGCCCGCGCGGCGCCGTCACATCCGGCGCAAGCCCAACCTAAACTCAAACCCCCAACCCCTTATCTGGCTGCACCCGCCAGGGTCAGCAGCGAGGAATCACCATAGCTGAAAAACCGATACCCCGCCGCCACCGCATGCGCATAGGCCGCACGCATCCGCGCCGTGCCGGCAAAGGCGCTGACCAGCATCAGCAAGGTCGATTTCGGCAAATGGAAATTGGTCATCAGCAGATCAGCCGTGGTGAAGCGATGCCCAGGCAGCAGAAAAATCTCCGTCAGCCCACAAAATGGCCGGACCGGCACGGCATGCTCGCCCGTCGCCGCCGCCTCCAGCAACCGCAGCGCCGTGGTCCCCACGGCAATGATCCGCCGCCCCTCCGCCCGTGCCAAATTGATGGCCGCCGCGGCTTCGGGCCTAACCTCCCCCCATTCCGCATGCAGCCGATGCTCGCGCGGGTTCTCCGCCCGCAGCGGCAGAAAGGTGCCCGCGCCGACATGCAGCGTCACTTCAGCCCGCTGCACCCCCCGCGCCGCCAAAGCCGCCAGCAAACCTGGGGTGAAATGCAGGCTGGCAGTGGGCGCGGCCACCGCGCCCGGCTTGCTGGCGAATGCCGTCTGATAATCGGCGCTGTCAGAGGCCCGCGGCCCATCGGGCCGGGCGATATAGGGCGGCAGCGGAATTTCCCCCACCGCCGCCAGCGCCGCGGCCAGGGCGGCGTCATCCCCCCCGAAATCCAGCCGCGCCGCGCCACCCTCCGGCGCCTCCAGCACCCGCGCGGTGACGCTGCTGCCGGGAACACGCAAAACATCCCCCGCCCGCAGCCGCCGGGAATTGCGCAGCAGCGCATGCCACACGCCCCCGCCCTCGGCGCGATTGAGCATCACCTCAATCCTCGCCTCGCCCCGAAACGCCACCAGCCGCGCCGGGATCACCTGGGTGTCATTCACCACCATCAAATCGCCTGGCTGGAGCAGGCCGGACAGGTCGCGCACCGCCATATCGCGCAGCCCGTCATCCACCACCAGCAACCGCGCCGCATCGCGCGGCCGTGCCGGTTCCTGGGCGATCAGCGCCTCAGGCAGGGTAAAATCGAAATCGGCGGTGCGCAGTTCCATTCCCCCGCCATGTGCGGCATGGCGGGCCGGGGGGCAAGCTACCGGCTGGCGCCAGGCACCCACTTCACATCGGCCAGCCCATTATCATTCAGCCGCCGGCTCAGCACGAAGATGAAATCACTCAGCCGGTTGAGGTAGCGCACGGCATGCGGGTTCACGCTCTCCGCCGCCGCCAGCGCGACCACCAGCCGCTCCGCCCGCCGGGCAATGGTGCGGGCGAGATGGGCATGCGCAGCGCCGGGGCTGCCGCCGGGCAGCACGAAGGAATTCAGCGGCGCGATCACCGCATTCATCGCGCCGATCTCCTCCTCCAGCCGCAAGCACTGGCCATCGGTGATCCTCAGCCGATCCGCGCCCTCCCCCGGCACGCACAGATCAGCACCGAGGTCGAAGAGGTCATTCTGAACCCGCGCCAGCATGGCATCGGCCGCGCGGTCGCCGCCGATATGCAGCCGCACCAGCCCAATGGCGCAATTCGCCTCATCGACGGTGCCATAGGCCTCCACCCGCAGCGCATCCTTGCGCACGCGTGACCCATCGCCCAGCGAGGTCTCCCCCCCATCGCCGCCCCGTGTGGTGATGATATCGAGCTTAACCATGGCAGGCTTCCCTATTGCAGCGTGAAGCGAATATTGGTCGCGACCTGGCCTTGAACAGCCTCGCCATTGCGCAGCGCCGGCCGGTAGCACCAGCCCAGCACCGCCCGCCGCGCCGCCTCATCCAACGCCGCAGAGCGGCTTGAGGCTGCAATCTGCGCACCAATCGCCCGCCCATTGGCGCCGATGGTCACCACGATCTGCACCACGCCCTCCTCGCCGGCCCGGCGGGAATTGGGCGGATAAACCGGCGGCGGATTGGCGCAGCCCGGGTCCAGGCTGGGCGCCGATGTGGCGCCCAGCGCCAGCGAAGCACCGGCAGCTTGCTCAGGCGGCGCCTGGGCCGGCTGCGGCGGGCCGGCTTGCGGGCTGGGCCGCTGCGCAGGCGGCGCGGGGCGCGGGGTGGCCGGGCGCGGCGACCGAGCGGCAGGCTCGGCCCGTGGCTGTGGTGGCGCGGCTGCGGCGCGCGGCGGCTCCGGGCTGGGCTGCGGCGGCGGCGTTGCGTCCGGCGGCGGCTCGGGCGGCGGAGGCTCTGGCGGCCTGGCCTCCTGCCTGGGTGGCTCCGGCAGCGGCGGTGGCTGGGGCGGCAGCACGCCATCGGGCAGCGGCGGCGGCGGTGGCGGCATGGGCGCGGGCTGCGGCGGCGGTGCGGCGGCCATGGGGGGCGCTGGGGCCGCCGGCGGCGGGGGCTCGGGGGCGGGCGGTGGCGGCGGAGCCTCCTCGGGCGGCCGCGGTTCAGCCTCAGCCTCGGGCGCGGGCGGCGGCGGCACGCTGGGCGGCGCCTCGGGGCCTGCGGTATCGCCCTCCGGCCCCGCCGCCAGCGCCGCCTGGTTGGGCTGGTCCCACATCAGCTCCACCCCCTGTTCGAGAATCTCGGCCGGGATGTCGCGCGCCACCCACCAGAGCAGCCCGCCCAGCACCGCCGCATGCAGCAGCACCGACACCGCCAGCCCCAACCCTGCCCGGCGCCCCGCATCACCGCCGGATGCCGGGCCCAGGCGCACCCGCGCCGCCGTCACAGCACCAACACCCCGCTATGCTTCGCCTTGCCTTCGGGTTCGACATGGATGGTGATCACCGCCTCACCCAGATCAGCCCGCAAAGCAGCCTCCAGCCGGTCACAGATCACATGCGCATCGGCCACCGTCATGGCGGCGGGCACCACCAGATGGAACTCAATAAAACTGTTCCGCCCGGCCTGGCGCATCCGCAGGTCATGCGCCTCGATCGCGCCATCGGCATGGGCCGCCACCACACCGCGAATGCGCGCCAGGGTCTCCGGCGGCGGCGCCTCATCCATCAGCCCGGCAAAACTCTCGCGCATCAACCCCACGCCGCTGAACAGAATATTGCCCGCCGTCAGCGCCGCCATCAGCGGGTCGAGCCAGCCCAGCCCGGTCATCGCCACCAGGGTGATGCCCAGCAGCACGCCACCGCTGGTCACCACATCGGAGAGCAAATGCTTCGCGTCCGCCAGCAGCGCGGGCGAGCGCAGCGCCCTTCCACGGCGGAACAGCACCCAGCACCAGCCCCCATTGCAGGCCGTGGCAAGGCCCGCCACCAGCAGGGCGGTGGCGGATAATTCAATGCTGCGCGGGTTGTTCAGCGCCGCCCAACATTCATGCAAAATGATAAAGGCGGCGACCAAAATCAGCGCCCCCTCCAACACCGCAGAAAAATACTCAGCCTTGTGATGGCCATAGGGGTGATTGGCATCTGCCGGCCGGGCCGAGAACCGCACCGCCGCCAGCGCCGCCAGCGCCGCCGCCACATTCACCACCGATTCCAGCGCATCGGCGAAAAGCGCCACGCTGCCGGTCATCCACCACGCCCCCAGCTTGAGCGCGAGCACCAGCACAGCCACGAGCACACTGCCCGCGGCGATATGGACAGCGTTGCTCATGAAGGCCTTTCGCATGCGGCCGGACCCTAGCCGAAACCCTGGCCAATGCGAACCGCGTGGCTGTCATTCAAGCTTCATCGTTCTGTCATGGCCGCGCCATGCAGCCGCCCTACCACCCGGCGCGCAATCGGGTTGGGTGAGGGCTTTGGCGCAGGGACTTTCGCTGTCAGGCATTGTGAAGAGCTTCGGCCCCACCCCGGTCCTGCGTGACGTGACGCTTGAGGTGGCACCGGGCGAATTCGTCGCCCTGGTTGGCCCCTCGGGCTGCGGCAAGACCACGCTGATGCGAATCGTCGCCGGCATCGAGACGCCCGATGCCGGCCAGGTGCGCATCGGCGAGCGCGACGTCACCCGCGCCCATCCCGGCGCGCGCGATGTGGCGATGGTGTTCCAAAGCTACGCGCTCTACCCCCATCTCACCGTGGCGCAGAATATCGCCGTGCCGCTGCTGATGCGCCGGCTGTCGCTGGCCCAGCGCCTGCCGCTGCTGGGCGGCCTGATGCCCGGCAGCCGCGCCGCCCGCCGCATCATGGCCGAGGATGTGGCGCGCATAGCCGCCCCCTTGGGCCTTTCCCACCTGCTGGACCGCCGCCCGGGCCAGCTTTCCGGCGGCCAGCGCCAGCGCGTGGCCCTGGCCCGGGCCGTGGTCCGCAAACCCAGCGTCTTCCTGCTCGACGAACCCCTCTCCAACCTCGATGCCGCCCTGCGCGTCGCCACCCGGCGCGAGATCGTGGACATCCATCGCCGCACCGGCGCCGCCACCCTCTACGTCACCCATGACCAGACCGAGGCCCTGACCATGGCCGACCGGGTGGCGGTGATGCAGGGCGGCCAATTGCTGCAACTCGGCACCCCCAGCGAGGTCTATGAAAACCCGGCCGATCTGCGCGTCGCCACCTTCATCGGCAGCCCCAAAATGAACGTGCTCTCCGCCGAATTGGGCGAGGATGGCGAGGTGCGGCTGCAGGGCATCGGCACCGGACTGCACAGCGCCACCCGCGGCCCGGTCAGCCTGGGCGTCCGCCCCGAGCATTGGCATCTCGGCGGCCCCTGGCAGGCCCAGGTGGTCGAGGTCGAATATCTCGGCGAGGCCGCGCTGCTGCATGCCCGCCTGGGCGATGAGACGGTGGTGGTGCGCGCCGCCCCCAGCTCCACCGCGCCCGCGGGCAGCCTGGTGCCGCTGGGCTTTCAGGGCGGGCTGATCTTTGCCGCCGATGGCCGCCGCCTTCCCCTGCACGAGGTCGCCCATGCGCAAGGGTGAAAGCCTGGCCGGCTGGCTGCTGACCCTCCCCGCCGCCATCGCCTTCCTGCTGCTGCTGCTGCTGCCCACCCTGGCCGCCGTCACCCTCGCCTTCACCGATTACGAGCTGGGCGAATGGCCGCCGCATTGGATCGGCCTTGAAAATTTCACCGAGATGTGGACCGACCGCGGCTTCCTCACCAGCTTCCGCAACACCGTGGTCTATGTCGCCATTGTCGCTCCGGTGTCGGTGCTGGGCGGGCTGGGCCTCGCGCTGCTGATCGAAAGTGCCGCGCGCGGCAGGGCGTTTTTCCGCGCCGTGTTCTTCCTGCCCGTGGTCTCACTCACCGTCGCCATGGCGGCCGCCTGGCAATACCTGCTCCACCCCACCATCGGCCCGGTCAATGCCGTGCTGCGCAGCTTAGGGATCGCCGGCCCGGCCTGGCTGTCGAGCTCCGACACCGTGCTGCTCTCCCTCGCCTTCATCGGCGTGTGGGAGGCGGTGGGCTTCAACATGGTGCTCTTCATGGCCGGCCTCACCGCCATCCCCAAAGAACTGCGCGAGGCCGCGGCCGTCGATGGCGCACAAACCGCCTGGGACCGTTTCCGCCTTGTCACCTGGCCCTTGCTCGGCCCCACCACGCTGTTTGTGGTGACCATCAGCCTGATCCGCTCAGTGCGCGTCTTCGACACGGTGGCGGTGCTGACCCGGGGCGGCCCGAACAAGGCCTCCGAAGTGCTGCTCTACACCATGTACACTGAGGGTTTCACCTATCTCCGCCTGGGCTATTCGGCGGCCATTACGCTCGTGTTTCTGGTCATCGTGCTGGGGCTGATGCTGCTGCAAACCCGGGTGCTGGATCGGCGGGTGCATTATGGGTAGCGCCATCCGCCTCGGCATGCTCAGCGCCCTCGGGCTCTTTGTCCTGCTGCCCTATATCTGGATGCTCTCGGCCTCACTGAAGCCCACCGATGAGATCTTTCGCGCCTCGCTCACCCTCATCCCCGAAACCTTCGCCGCGGCGGAGAATTTCGGCCGGGTCTTCGCCCGCGTGCCAGTGCTCGATTATCTGGTGAACGGCGTCATCGTCTGTGCCGGCATCCTGGTCTTCCAATTGCTCTTCGCCGTGCCGGCCGGATACGCCCTGGCCAAACTGCGCTTCGCGGGGCGTGAATTCGTCTTCGGCGCCGTCATGCTCGGCCTGCTGGTGCCGCCGCATGTGCCGGCGCTGCCGCTTTATGCCGGCCTCTCGGCGGTGGGCTGGCTGAACAGTTTTGGCGCGCTGATCGTGCCCTCCACCATCTCGGTCTTCGCCATTTTCCTCTTCCGGCAATTCTTCAAATCCCTGCCCGATGAGCTGATCCATGCCGCGCGCATCGATGGCATGAGCGAGCTTTCCATCGTCTGGCGCGTCATCCTGCCCAATGCCTGGCCCGCCGCCACCGCCTTCGCCATTTTCTCGGTTGTTGCGCATTGGAATGACCTGTTCTGGCCGCTCATCGTCGTCACCGGCCATGAGCGCGCCACCCCAGCGCTGGGCGTGCTGTATTTCCGCACCGAGGAGGCCGGCGATGATTTCGGCGCCCTGATGGCGGCCTGCACGATCATGACCGCGCCGCTCATTCTCGCCTTCCTCGTCGCGCAAAGGCGCTTCGTCGAGGGTATCGCCACCACAGGATTGAAGGGATGACCATGTTCGCCCGCCGCACGCTGTCATTGCTCGCCTTGCCCGCCCTGGCCCCGCCCGCTTGGGCGCAAACCGCCACCGAGATCACCGTGCATGTCCCCCAGCCGGTGATCTACCGCGAAAGCTTCGAGGCCACCGCCGCCGCCTTCGCCCGGCACGAGCCGAATATCCGGATCAATTGGGTGACCACGCCCAATTACGAGGATGGCATGCAGCTCATCCTCCGCCAGGCCGCCACCAACCTCGCGGTGGACCTCTCCTATCAGGGCTTCAACCGCCTGCGGCTCTTCGCCGAGCGCGGCATCGCCCAGGACCTCGCCCCCCTTCTGGCACGAGACGGCAACCCCAGCGCGGCCGGCTTCACGCCGCAAATCCTCAGCCTCGCGCATTTTGGTGGCATCCAGGCCGGCCTCGCTTATGCCGCCTCCAATCCCATCTGCTACTTCAACGCCGATCTGGTGCGCCGCGCTGGCGGCAACCCCGATGCCATGCCGACCAATTGGGACGACACCATCCGCCTTGCCGCCCGCATCAAGGCGCTCGGCGAGGGCATTGAGGGCATGATCTATACCCTCGGCGGCGAGGATTGGATGTTCTCCGCCCTGCTGTTCAGCCATGGCGGCCGCATGCTGAGCGAGGATGAGCGCGAGCCCGCCTTTGCCGGTCCCGAGGGGCTCGCTTCGGTCCGCCTGCTCGGCCGCTTCGTGCAGGAAGCCGCCATGGCCCCGCTCAGTGGCGAGGCCGCAGCCCAGGCCTTCGCCGCCGGCCGGCTGGGGATGATCTTCGCCAGCACGGCCCGGCTGCGCGGCACCATCCAGCAGGTCGGCCGCAATTTCGAACTGCGCACCGGCCCCATGCCGGTGATCGATGATGCCCGGGGCCGCCTGCCCACCGGCGGCGCCGCCGGCATGCTCATCGCGCGTGACCCGACCCGGCGCGAGGCCGCGTGGAAATTCCTGCGCTTCAGCGCCAGCGCCGAGGGCACCGCGCTGATGGTCCGCAACACCGGCTATGTGCCGGTGAACCAGATCGCGATCGACGAGCCGCATTGGCTCGGCGAATTCTATCGCGACAACCCGCTCTTCCGGGCCGCCACCGGCCAGGCCGGGCGAATGATCCCCTGGTACCCCTTCCCGGGCGCCAATTCGGTGCGGATCACCCAGACCATCGTCGATCACCTCACGCGCATCGTCGAACAGCGCGCGAGCCCTGAAACCGTCCTGGCCGAGATGGCCAGCGATGTCCGTCGCCTCTTGCCGCGCGCCCGCGGCTGATCACAACCCAGGAGAAACACCCATGCTCACCCGCCGCACCCTTGCCGCCAGCGCCCTCGCTCTGCCGGCGCTGGCGCAATCCAGCACCGAAATCACCGTGCACTACGCCCAGCCGGTGATCTTCAAGGACAGCTACGACGCCATCGCCGCCGAATTCGCCAAGCGCGAGCCGAATATCCGGATCAATTTCGTCACCACCCTGAATTACGAGGAGGGCATGCAGCTCATCCTCCGCCAGGCCGCGACGACGCTGGCAGTGGACCTCTCCTATCAAGGCTTCAACCGCCTGCGACTCTTCGCCGAGCGCGGCATTGCCCAGGATGTGATGCCCCTGCTGCGCGCCGAAGGTGAGCCGGCTGCGGCAGGCTATTCCCCCAATATGCTGGCCCTGGCCCATTTTGGTGGTTTCCAGTCTGGCCTGGCCTATGCCGCCTCCAACCCGGTCTGCTTCTACAATGCCGATCTGGTGCGCCGCGCCGGCGGCAACCCCGATGCGATGCCGACCGATTGGCCCGCCATGCTGGCCCTCTCCGCCCGCATCAAGGCGCTCGAAGCCGGCATGGAGGGCATGCATTACGCCTGGTCCGGCGATGACTGGATGTTCTCCGCCCTGCTCTTTGGCCATGGTGGCCGCATGCTCAGCCAGGATGAGCGCGACGTCGCCTTCGCCGGCCCCGAAGGCCTGGGCGCGCTGACCCTGCTCGACCGCATGGTGAAGGATGGCGGCATGGCCAACCTCTCGCGCGATGCGGCGCAGCAGGCCTTCGCCGCCGGCCGGCTGGGCATGTTCTTCTGGACCACCGCCGCCCTGCGCGGCTTCCAGCAGACGGTGGGGCGCAATTTCGAACTGCGCACCGGCCCCATGCCGATCATCAATGCCCAGATCGGCCGCCTGCCCACCGGGGGCGCCGCCGGCATGCTGACAGCGCGTGACCCCGCCAAGCGCGAGGCCGCCTTCAAATTCCTGCGCTTCAGCACCTCGGCTGAGGGCACCTCGCTGATGGTCCAGAACACCGGCTACGTCCCCACCAACCAGTTGGCGATCGATGACCCGCGCTATCTCGGCGAATTCTACCGCCAGAACCCGCTATTCCAGACCGCCACGCGCCAGGCCAATATCTCGATCCCCTGGTACGCCTTCCCCGGCGCCAATTCGGTGCGGGTGACGCAAACCATGGTGGACCAGCAGGCCCGCATCGTGCAGCAGCAGGCGACACCGGAGGTGGTGCTGGCCGATATGGCCGCCGAAGTCCGCCGCCTGCTTCCCCGCCCGCGCGGCTGAGCTAGGATCACGCCATGATCACCCGCATCGCCCAGGTCAGTGACGCCCATCTCTCACCCAGCCGGCCATTCTTCGCGGAAAATTTCTCCCGCGTGGCCGAGGCGGTGCGGGCGGCCAAGCCCGACCTCGTCCTCGCCACTGGCGATCTCTCGCTGGATGGCGCGGATAGCGATGCGGATCTGGAACACGCAGTGGCCGCCCATGCCGCCATCGGCATCGAATGGCGCTGCGTGCCCGGCAATCATGATGTGGGCGACGAACCCATCCTCGGCGGCCGCCAGCCCTATGATGCCACGCGCCAGGAACGCTGGGAGCGGCTGGCCGGCCCCACGGCCTGGGTGCATGACATCCCCGGCTGGCGCCTCATCGGCCTCGACACCCAGAGCCTGACGGTGAACGAGGCGCAATGGGAGGTGATCGCCCGCGGCATGCGCGATGCAGGGCCGCGCCGCGTCGCCCTCATCCAACACAAGCCGCTGGCCGAGCATTTTCTGGCCGATACCGCAGTGAATTACTGGCCGGTGCTGCCCGAGCCACGCGGGCGCCTATTGGCCGAGGGCCGCCCCGCTCTGGTGCTGAGCGGCCATGTCCATCAATGGCGTGAGCGCGAGGCCGATGGCATTGCGCAAATCTGGGCGCCCCCCACCAGCTTCATCGTCGGCGACGCCTGGCAGGCCACCTATGGCCACAAACTGCTGGGCTGGGTGGAGCATGAATTCCACCAGGATGGCCGCCACGTCGCTACCCTGCGCCAACCCGAAGGGCTGACGCAGGATGATATCGGCCTTATGCCGCAGGTCTACGGCGGGCTGGCGCGGTCCGACGGCTGAGCGCGGCCGCTTCCGAGCGCTCCAAAAATTCCTCAAGCAGTCGGCCCAGGTCGCGTGACATCAGCCCGATCCGGGCCTCAAGCGGCTCAAGCAGGTGTTTAAGTCTCTCCAGGTCGTCGCTGTTCATTGCGCTGCGGCCCAGGATGATCGCCGGCGGTTCCGGTGTGGCGGCCTGATCGGGGATTAGGCCGTCGCGGCGCCAAGACGCGATGATCATTTCACGCGGGGTCTGCTCGCCATCAGGTTCGCGCGTATTCAGATAGCGCCAGACGCGCATGGGAAAGAGGGTTGCGCTTTCGGGTGCGCGCCAGAATTCTTCCAGCATATTCTGTTGCAGCCGCAGCCGGCCGGTGGCGTCGACACCCAACTGCCACATGCTCAGCGCCCCGCCGGCTCCACCGGCCACCATGCCGGTGACGGTGGGGATGGTGGCATTGGTGAAGAAACTCATGCCGCCAGTCACCACCGCTGCGCCGGCACCGATGGCAACACCAGCCATCGTGAGACGATTATTGATATCGGCATTGCGCTGATTGAGGTTATCCTGCAACTCGCCGATCCGTGCCCCTTCGCAAAGCAGCGATGCCATTGTGCTCTGCACTTCCAGAATGGCCCGTTCGACGCCGACCACCATGTGGATGCTGGCAGAAGAATCGAATGCGGATGCGCCGTTGCGGCCTGTGGTGTCGACCGAAGCCAGCAGCGGGACTGCGGCACCGATCACATCCGCGATGTGTACGGCCTCTGCTGAAAAGCCTGCGGCCAAAAGGCCGGCGCGCTGTGCGGGTGTCGCCACCGGCAGAGCCGTACGGCGCGGCGGCGTTGGGCTTACGCAGACCGCATCACCTAGGACGATGTCGCTGCGATTGCTGGCGCAAGCATTCAGTGCCAAGGCGGCAACCGAAGCAAGCAACAGGCGCGTGCGGGTGCAACTGGCGCGAGTTGGGGAGTGTCGCGTTTTCATGAAATCCTCTGCCTGACGAGAGGTTCATGTAAACATGGGCGCCGCATCCTGCAATCGATTGATTTCTATTTCGACACCGTTTTTCTGGGTTACACGGCGCCTGGTTGCGCGGGTCTTGAACGCAGTGGCCATGTTCATCAATGGCATGGGCGCGACGCCTATGGCATTGCGCAAGCCCGGGCGCTTCGCATCAGCTTCACCCCGGGCCAACCCTGGCAGGCCCTGCACTGCCGGGCTGGGTTGAACATGAAACCCACCGAGCCGGCCGCCACATCGCCATCCTGCGCCAGCCCCTCTGTGCTGACGCAGGACGATAGCCGCCTGAAGCCGCAGGTCTGCGGCGGGCTGGAGCGTTTTGGCGGCCGCGCGCCCGCCAATCCGACTGCGCCAGCCCGGCCTCGATCAGTCGGCTCAGATCGCGCGCTGACATCGCCACCCGGGCCTCGATAGGCTCACCCTGCAATGTGGCTGCACGTTGGGAGTTTTGCTCGTTTTAAGGCAGTGCCTGAGCCCATGCCGCAGGCCTGCGGCGGCCAGGCGGAGCCTGCCGATTGAGCGCCGTCGCTTCCGACTGCTCCAGCAATTCCTCGACCAGTCGGCCCATGGAGCGAGCCATCAACCCGACCCGGACCTGGACGGGCTCAATGAGCAGTCTGATGCTCTCCAGCTCATCGGATTTAATCGCGTCCCGCTTCAGGATGAGCGGCGGCGGCTCCGGCGTGAACGGGGCATCGGGGATCAGCTGATCCCGCCGCCATGACTCGATGATGTTTTCACGCGGGGTCGGCTCGCCAGGATTGACGCTCGTATTGAGGTAGCGCCAGACCCTCTGAGGGAAGAGTGCCGGAATTTCGGGCGCACGCCAAAACTCCTCCAACATATTCTGCTGCAGCCGCAGATGGCCACTGGGGTTGATGTCCAGTTGTAAAATGGTGAGTAAACCTTCCAACCCACCGCCAGAGATAGTTGTGACGTTGGCGATCGTGGAACTGGACAGCAAACCCGCTGTGCCGCCGGCTATTGCCGCGCCGGCGGTCACGGCGAGACGAGCAAAATGATACCGATTGCTGATAACCGCCTGCTGCTGCAAGAGCTCAGCTTGCAGTTCAGCGATGCGTGACGCTTGGCAACTCAGTGATGCCTCCGTGCCTTGCACCTCCAGGATCCCCCGATCCAGGCTGAGCGCGACATGGTTGTTGGCAAAAGAATTGAACACGGGCTGGCCATTCGCGCCTTCGTTGGTTGTGCGCGAAGCCAGCAGCGAGCCCGCAGCGCCGATCACATCAGCAATGTGCACCGCCTCCGGCGAAAACCCTGCCCGCAACAGAGTTTCACGCTGTACGGGTGTGGCCAGTGGCAGCGGCAAGCGGCGCGGCGGCACCGGGCTCGCGCATACGGCATCGCCAACAACAACACTGCTGCGCTGGCTGGCGCAGGCACTGAGCGCCAAGGCAGCAACAGCCGCTAGAAGAAGGCATGAAATCCGCTGCCGCGGTGGGAAACCTTAGACCCAATATTCACAAAATCCCCGTAAATGCGAAATTATTAGTTAAATCATAGCATCATGGGATGGCTTCGCAATCGTTCCTCAATCGCGCGCCTGCCGCTTTTCAAGCTATATCGACAAAAATACCACAATGGGGGCCGCCGCTCCGATCCCGCCACCCAGCCAGACACGCGGCCGAACCCGGCCCTGCTACAGCAGCACCAGATCGTCGCGATGGATCAGCTCATCACGCCCGCGCCAGCCCAACAGCGCCTCAATCTCAGCGCTGCGATGGCCCGCGATGCGCTGCGCATCAGCTGCGTCATAGGCCGAAAGCCCGCGCGCCAACTCCTCCCCCGTGGTCGCGCGCACGCTCACCGCGTCACCACGTTGGAACTGGCCCTCCACCGCGCGCACCCCGGCCGGCAGCAGGGAGCGACCCTGCCGCAGCGCCCGCGCCGCGCCCTCATCCACCAGCAGCACGCCCTGCGGCGCCAGGCTGCCGGCAATCCAGCTTTTCCAGGCATTGCGGCCATCAGGGGCGGGCTGGAACCAGGTGCAGCGCCCCCCCGCCGCCAGCGCCGCGATGGGGTTGGCAATATCGCCGCGTGCAATCGCCATGGCGCAGCCCGCACCGGTCGCGATCCGTGCCGCAATCAGCTTGGTGCGCATACCGCCCGAGGAGTAGCCCGGGGGCGGCTCGCCCCCCATGGCCATGATCTCATCGGTGATGCGCTCCACCACCGGCAGATGCGCCGCATCGGGGTTGTTGCGCGGGTCGGCGGTATAAAGCCCATCAATATCGGAGAGCAGCACCAGCGCATCGGCGCTGATCATCTCCGCCACCCGGGCGGCGAGGCGGTCATTATCGCCAAAGCGGATTTCGGCGGTGGCCACCGTGTCATTCTCATTGATCACCGGCACGCAGCCCAATTCCAGCAGCGTGCCCAGCGTGGCGCGGGCATTGAGGTAGCGGCGCCGATCCTCCGATTCCGCCAGCGTCAGCAGCACCTGCGCCGCATTCATGCCATGCCCCGCCAGCGCCGCCTGCCAGGCCCCGGCCAGACGAATCTGGCCGACAGCGGCCGCGGCCTGCTTCTCCTCCAGCTTCAGCACCCGCTTGGTCAGGCCCAAGGCGCGGCGGGCCAGCGCCACGGCGCCCGAACTCACCAGCACCACCTCGGCGCCATTGGCCCGCAGCGCCGCCACATCAGCGGCCATCCCCGCCATCCATTCGCTGCGCGGCGTGGCAGTCTTGGGCTCAACGACGAGGGCAGAGCCGATCTTGATAACGATCCGGCGTGCCTCGCCCAGCCTCATCGCCGCCGCTCCGCCGCAATTACATCAGCCAGCTTGCGCAGCAATGGCGGCACATTCTCGCCAGTCACGCCCGAAGTCAGCATCACCGGCTTGCCAGACGCCCGCTCCAGCGCCTTCACGCGGCTGGCGCGGCCCTGCGGCGTCATCGCATCCACCTTGTTCAGCACCAGTATCTCTGGCCGATCAGCCAGCCCGCCGCCATATTCTTCCAACTCATTGCGAATGGTGCGCCAGGCGCTCACCGGATCGGCCTGAGCGCCATCGATGAGGTGCAACAGCACCGCGCAGCGCTCAACATGGCCCAGAAAGCGGGTGCCCAGCCCCGCGCCCTCACTCGCACCCTCAATCAGGCCCGGGATATCGGCGATGATGAACTCTTCGGAATGCGACAGCCGCACCACGCCCAACTGCGGGTGCAGCGTGGTGAAGGGATAATCGGCAATCTTCGGCCGCGCCGCGCTCACCGCAGCCAACATGGTGGATTTGCCGGCATTGGGCAGCCCCACCAGGCCCACATCGGCAATCAGCTTCAGCCGCAGCCAGAGCCAGCGCTCCTCACCCGGATAGCCCTTATCGGCCCGTCGGGGTGCCCGGTTGGTGCTGGTCTTGAAATTGGCATTGCCAAAGCCGCCATCGCCGCCGCGCGCCAGCAAGGTTTCCTTGCCCGGTTCATCGAGATCGGCCACCAGCGTCTCGCGATCCTCGGCCAGAACCTGCGTGCCGACCGGCACTTTGAGAATCACATCATCCGAGGCAGCGCCTGTGCGGTCCGCGCCTGCGCCATTGCCGCCCTTGCGGGCCTTGAAATGCTGCGCGTAGCGATAGTCGATCAGCGTGTTCAGCCCATCCACCGCGCGGGCATAGACATGCCCACCACGGCCGCCATTGCCGCCATCGGGGCCGCCATATTCGATGAAACGCTCGCGCCGGAAGGCCACGACGCCGTCACCGCCATCGCCGCCCTTCACATAGACCTTGGCTTCATCGAGAAATTTCATGTTCATGCCCCCAGCAGATAGCCGCCACACCAACCCTGCCTGCTGGGTGCAAGGGGGGGCTGGCCCCGCCTAGACCCCCCCGCCATGGGAAGGGCTCGCTGGCGGAGCCGAAAACGAAAACGGGGGCCGCAAGGCCCCCGCTCAACAGACGCAAAGAGCGTGGGGGCTTATTCGGCCGCCAAAGCCATCGGCACAACCGACACATGCACCCGGCCTTCGGCCTTGCGCTCGAACTTCACATGGCCTTCGACCAGCGAGAAGATCGTGTGGTCACGGCCGAGGCCAACATTGTTGCCCGGCTTCATCTTGGTGCCGCGCTGCTTGACGAGGATATTGCCGGCCAGAACCTTCTCGCCGCCAAACTTCTTCACGCCAAGCCGCTGACCGGGAGAGTCGCGGCCGTTGCGAGAGGAACCGCCTGCCTTTTTATGTGCCATGGGAAACGCTCCTTAAGCGGCAATGGCGCTGATACGCAGCACCGTCTCATGTTGGCGATGGCCGCGTTTGCGGCGGCTATTCTTCCGGCGACGCTTCTTCAGCATCAGGATCTTCTCGCCGCGCGCCTGCTCCAGCACGGTGGCGGTGACAGTGGCGCCAGGAACGACAGGCGCACCCAGAACCAAGCCGGCCTCGGTGGAAACCGCCAGCACATCATGGAAGGTGATGGTGGCGCCGGCTTCGGCCTCCAGCTTCTCAACCCGCACAACGCCGTTCGGCACCACCCGGTATTGCTTCCCGCCGGTGCGGATCACTGCGAAACTCATGGAAAACCCCAAGCAATGGTCAAACAGACATTGTCAAACAAAAATCAGGCCGGCACCGCGAGCGGCACCAGCCGGAGGCGGGCTTGTAGCGCCCGCGCAGGGATTAAGTCAATCTTGCTTCTGCCCATTATCCCAAGCGCCCAGCCCCCCGGTCTTCAGCGCGCCGGCGGCGGCAGCGGCGCGCTGGTGACCGCACGCCGGCTGGAGCGGCCGCTGGTGGAGGCTGGCAGCGGGGCAGGGCTCTCCGCCACAGGCGCCGGCCCCGATGCCGCACTGCCATAGCGGGCCAGCACGGCGCGCAGCGGGTCGGCGCCCGGGTTATGGGCCGCCACCTGCACCACGATCTGCCGGGCCGAGAGATCCTGCCCATAATAGGCCATGTTCCATTCCGAGCGGGAGGACAGGATAGTCCCATCCAAGGCCACGCCGGCGAAGAGCCCGCGCGAGCGTGACACTGCCACGATATCGGCGCCCAGATTGGCGGTGGTGGCGCCCTGCACCGTGCCGCCATAGGCCGCCACCGCCACCGAGGCATCGGCGCCGAATTTGAACTGGCTGTCCAGAATGGCATTCAGCCCGCGGTCGCTGCGAATGACCAGAAGGGTCTGGCTGTCCTGAATGCCGAATTGGAAGCCGATATTGGCCGTGCCCGTGCTGAAGAAGGCTGGCGATGACCAGCCGCCATTGCCATCACGTCCCAATAGCACGCAATCGCCGCCCTCCCCACCGCCAAAAAAGGCGGCGCGGAAGACGCGGGGGCAGACCATCACCGCGCGGGCATTGCGCAGCATATTGGTCACCCCCAGCAAATCACGGTCATTGCCCAGCAATTCCTGCACGGCCAAGGTCGAACGGTCGACCAAGACCTGCGGCTCGCCGGTGCCCGGCGCACCAGCACACCCCGTGAGCCCCAGGGCAACCAGGCCCAATGCGATAAGACGGCGCATGAAATCCCCCTGCCAAGCTGTTCTGGCGGTGTGAATCTATCCCGCCCCTTCGCGTCGCGACAAGCGATTTGGTATGGTCGCCCTCAGCCCTGCCGGGCGACGAAGCGTTCGAGCCAATGAATGGTGTAATCGCCGGCCTGGAATTCCGGGTCGTTCATGATGCGGGTGTGCAGCGGGATGGTGGTCTTGATGCCATCCACCACCATTTCCGCCAGGCACCGGCGCATTCGCGCAATCGCCTGGGCGCGGGTTGCGCCATGCACCACCAGCTTGGCCACCAGGCTGTCATAATGCGGCGGCACCGCGTAGCCGGAGTAGAGCGCGCTATCCACCCGCACCCCCAATCCGCCGGGCGCATGATAGGTGTTCACCCGCCCGGGCGAGGGTGCGAATGTTTCAGGATCCTCGGCGGTGATGCGGCATTCAATGGCATGGCCGTTGAATGTGATGTCCTCCTGGCTGTAACCAAGCTCCTGGCCGGCGGCGACGCGCAATTGCTCGCGCACCAGATCAATCCCGCAGACCATTTCAGTCACCGGGTGTTCGACCTGCAGCCGGGTGTTCATTTCGATGAAGGCGAATTGCCCATCCTGCCACAGAAATTCCAACGTGCCGGCATTGCGATAGCCCAATTCACGCAGGCCACGGGTAACATTGGCGCCGAGTTCGTCACGCTCCGCCCCGCTGAGCGCCGGGCTGCCAGCCTCCTCCACCAACTTCTGGTGGCGGCGTTGCAGCGAGCAGTCCCGCTCGCCGAAATGCACGACATTGCCATGGGTGTCGGCCATAACCTGCAATTCGATATGGCGCGGGCGGTTGAGGTATTTTTCCAGATAGACCTCGTCATTGCCGAAAGCCGCCTTGGCCTCGGTGCGGGCGACGCGCCAGGCTTCTTCAAGCTCATCCTCGGAATGCGCCACCTTCATGCCGCGCCCGCCACCGCCGGCGGCGGCCTTGATGATGACCGGATACTTGATCTCGGCCGCGACGGATTTCGCCTCCTCCAGCGTCTCCAGCGCGCCGAGGCTGCCCGGCACCAGCGGCACGCCCAGCCGGCGCATGGCGTCCTTGGCCGAAATCTTGTCGCCCATCATCCGGATATGCTCGGGCTTGGGGCCGATAAAGGCCAGGCCATGCGCCTCCACCATCTCGGCGAAATTCGCATTCTCGGAGAGAAAGCCATAGCCGGGATGGATCGCCTCCGCCCCGGTGATGGCCGCGGCGGAGAGCAGGGCGGCCATGTTCAGGTATGAATCGCGCGCTGCCGGTGGGCCGATGCACACGCTCTCATCGGCCAGGCGCACATGCATGGCGGAGGCATCGGCGGTGGAATGCACCGCCACCGTCCGGATGCCCATCTCCTGGCAGGCACGGTGGATACGCAGCGCAATTTCGCCGCGATTGGCGATGAGGACCTTCTGGAAAGGGCGGGTGGGCATGGCGCCTACTCCACCAACATCAGGGGTTCGCCATATTCAATTGGCGTGCCCGGCTCGATCAAAATCCGGGTGACGGTGCCTGATTTCGGTGCCTTGATCTGGTTGAAGGTCTTCATCGCCTCGATCAGCAACAGCGTCTGCCCGGCCGAGACCTGGCTGCCGACCTGCACGAAGGCGGGCGCCCCGGGCTCGGGCGAGAGATAGGCCACGCCCACCATGGGGCTGGTGACAGCGCCGGGGTGCTTGGGGTCGAACTCGGCCGAGAGGGTGGGGGTGGCGGCTGCGGCTGGAGGCGGCGCCATGGCAGCGGGCGGGGGTGACATGGGTGCTGCGGCATAGGTGGTGATGGCCTGGGCGGGCATCACCCGCGCCACGCGGATGCGGCTGTCATTCTCGACCAGCTCGATCTCGGTGAGGTCGGTCTCGCGGAGGATTTTCGCCAGTTCGCGGATCGCGGCCGGGTCGAAGGTGATGCTGGAGCTCATTGATCGTCTTCCTGTTGGTCCGCCAGGATCCCTGCCATCGCGCGCAGCGCGAGGGCGTAGCCCGCCACACCCAGCCCGCAGATCACCCCGGTGGCGACCTTCGAGATGTAGCTATGGTGGCGGAATTCCTCGCGTTTGTGGATGTTGGTGATATGCACCTCGATCACTGGCTGATCGGCGATCAGCAGCGCATCGAGCATGGCGATGGAGGTGGTGGTATAGCCGGCCGGATTGATGATGATGCCGGCGCTGCGGCCGCGGCATTCCTGAATCCAGGACACCAATTCGCCCTCGATATTGGATTGCCGGAAATCAATGCCCAGGCCCAGTTCAAACGCGGTCTCGGCGCAGAGATTTTCTACATCATCCAGCGTGGAGGCGCCGTAAATATGGGGTTGCCGCAGGCCCAGCATGTTCAAGTTAGGGCCGTTCAGAACTGTGATGGTTTTCATGAATTTGCTTGCGTCTGACATCGAGACCGTTCGGTTAACACGGGCGGTGAAGCGGGGGCAAGTTTGCGCGCGAGCAGGCCTTACTCGTCGTCACGCATCATTCGGCTATTGACCACGGGGCGGGCCATGCCGGTGCCGCGGGTGGTGATGGGGATGGACTTCACCCGCACCTCGGGCATGGGGCGCTTGAGGTCCAGGTGGAGCAGGCCATTGTCGAGCCAGGCGCCCTCGACATCGATGCCTTCGGCCAGGACGAAGGCGCGCTGGAATTGCCGGGAGGCGATGCCGCGGTGGATGAAAATTCTGCCATCACCATCATCGCGCTGGCGGCCGCGGATGACGAGTTGGTTGTCTTCCTGGGTGATGTGCAGGTCATCCATGGAGAAACCGGCGACGGCGAGGGTGATGCGCAGCCGGCCATCGCCCGTCTGTTCGATGTTGTAGGGGGGATAGCCTTCGGCGTTCTTCTGGACCCTGTCGAGCATTTGCTCGAGATGGTCGAAGCCTAGGAAGAGCGGCGAACCGAAAACCGGCGAACGTGACAAGGCATTCCCCCACAAGGAGCGGATTTTTGTGCGGCCCCGCAGGCGCCGCCCGATACACATGGCAAGCCCAGGCGCGCGTTGCAAGCAGGGCGGGGGGGCGGTAAGCCTGGGGGATGAGCGAGACCCTGCCTATTCTTTATGTGCCAAGCCCGATTTTGCGGGCCAAGTCCAAGCCGGTGGGCCCTGGTGATGAGGACCGGGTGCGGGCGCTGAGCGAGAAGATGCTGGCCACCATGTATGACGCGCCGGGCATTGGCCTGGCCGCGCCGCAGGTGGGGGAATTGCTGCGGCTGGTGGTGATTGACATTGGGCCGAAGGAGGCGCCGGCGCCCATCGTGCTGGTCAACCCTGAAGTGGTGGCGCAGAGCCGGGAATTGGCGGTGCGGGAGGAGGGCTGCCTTTCGCTGCCGAATATTTTTGGCGATGTGCAGCGGCCGCATCAGGTGAAGGTGCGGTATCAGGCATTGGATGGTTCGCGCCGGGAGATGGAGGGCGAGGGGCTGATGTCGGCCTGTTTGCAGCATGAGATTGACCATCTCAATGGTGTTTTGTTTGTGGATTACCTGAGCGCGCTGCGGCGCAATATGCTGCTGCGGCGGCTGGCGAAAGAGCTGCGGCTGAAGGCGGAGTGAGGCTGGGCGCGCGAGACGTGTCGTTTACGGACAAATTCGAAAACTGGCGGCGGGCGGCCATTTTCTGCAATATGTCGTATTCGGACAAATTGCCTGGTGGGGGCGGATTGGGTTGTTCAAACAGCGGCGGGTAGGGTAGGCGGCTGGGGGTTGGTTGTCAATTAATTCCTGGGATGGGCGAGTAGGCCGGCCAGGGTGGGGCTGATGCCGGAGAGGGCGCGGCCGGCGGCGGGGGCGTAGCTGCCGGTGCTGGGGCGGGGCAGGCGCAGCCCGGCCAGGGCTTCGAGCAGGCGCACGCCGCAGGCTATACCATCGAGCAGCGGCACCGGGGCGGTGAGCTGGGCGGCCATGCCGGCCAT
>Ga0214921_10003935_pt1 | contig 22366 bp, 25 predicted proteins | sample LL1505_MetaG_FD_177992 | JGI IMG/M metagenome (GOLD analysis project Ga0214921, IMG submission 177992) | Freshwater microbial communities from Lake Lanier, Atlanta, Georgia, United States - LL-1505 | ecosystem: Environmental > Aquatic > Freshwater > Lake | place: USA: Georgia | collected... | reverse complement strand
TATTATAACAATTATATATAAATTTATTACCCTTAAAAAACAAAGTGTTTAGAAAAAGACTAGTAATCACTTGCTGATTTGGAGCGGGTGAAGGGAATTGAACCCACGACCTAATCGTTGGCAACGATTCGCTCTACCACTGAGCTACACCCGCTTAATAATCTGGTGAAATTAAACAAAAATAAGCTTTAATCAATTGAAAAGTGAAATTGAATAAAATAAATTAAACACTATATTAATTCATAATGAAAACTTTTGATAAAAAAGAAATTCCTCAAGAAATATCTATTTTCCCACTTGCAAATGCAGTCTTCTTTCCAAATACAATTTTGCCTCTCAATATATTTGAACCTAGATATAAAAAAATGGTCGAAGATGCTTTGTCATCCAATAAAATGATTGGAATGATCCAAACAAGAGAAAGTAATAATCTAAAAAAACCTGAAGTATTTAGTGTTGGTTGTCTGGGCAAAATAGACACGCACACAAAAACAGCTGATGGTAGATATCTAATCAGCCTAAAAGGTTTGGTGCGATTTAGAGTTTTAGATGAAGCGGAGACTAATCAGCCTTATAGAAAATTTAGAGTAACTTATGATGAATTTTTAGATGATTTAGAGAAAATAAAATTCAATGACAAAATCGATGTATTGCAACTTATAGATAAAGCTAGAAAACTATTTAAAATTCATCAACTATCTACTGACTGGAAAATTGTTGAAAAAGTTGAGCCAGATCAATTAATAAATTCACTGTCAATGATATGTCCTTTTTCTGTTAGTGAAAAACAAGGATTGCTTGAGGCAAAAACTTTGCTTGAAAGAAATTTACTTATAAATCAGATAATAAATTTTTATATTATTGGAAACAATCCTGGATCTGAAAGACAAATCCACTAATAATTAATTAAGCGGACTTATTCATTGAGTCAAAAAATTCAGCGTTATTTTTTGTCTCTCTTAATTTACCAATTAAAAACTCTATTGCTTCCATATTTCCCATTGGAGCAATAAGTCGTCTTAAAACATTCATCTTTTGAAGGTCTTCTTTTTTAAATAACAAGTCTTCTTTTCTGGTTCCAGACTTAGTAATATCAATTGCTGGGAAAATTCTTTTATCAGCAATCTTTCTGTCTAGAATAACTTCGGCATTACCTGTTCCTTTAAATTCTTCAAAAATAACTTCATCCATTCTTGAACCAGTTTCAATTAATGCTGTTGAAATAATTGTTAAAGATCCACCCTCTTCAATGTTTCTTGCCGCTCCAAAAAATCTTTTTGGTCTTTGTAAAGCATTCGCATCAACACCGCCCGTTAATACTTTTCCTGAACTTGGAACAACTGCGTTATAAGCTCTTCCTAATCGTGTGATTGAGTCTAATAAAATCACTACATCTTTTTTGTGTTCTGCTAATCTTTTTGCTTTCTCAATTACCATTTCAGCTACTTGGACGTGTCTCATTGCGGGTTCGTCAAACGTTGAACTTACGACTTCACCTTTTACAGATCTTTGCATGTCCGTAACTTCCTCTGGTCTTTCATCAATAAGCAAAACTATTAAATAAATCTCAGGATGATTTGCTGTAATTGAATGTGCAATATTTTGAAGTATTACTGTTTTACCAGCTCTTGGTGGTGATACGATTAAAGCTCTCTGACCTTTTCCAATAGGAGTTACAAGATCAATTAGTCTTGCTGTTAAATCTGGTTTTTTATCAGCTTTATTGGATTCAACTTCTAAATTTATGCGCTCATCTGGATATAGGGGCGTTAAGTTATCAAAGTTAATTTTATTTCTAGATTTCTCAGGATCTTCAAAATTTATTTTGCTAACTTGTAAAAGCGCAAAATATCTTTCTGAATCTTTTGGGGCCCTAATTTCTCCTTCAACCGTATCCCCTTTTCTAAGACCAAATCTTCTAATTTGACTTGGACTTACATAAATATCGTCGGGTCCTGGTAAATAATTAGACTCTGTGGCTCTTAAAAAACCAAAGCCGTCTTGTAATGTTTCAAGAACACCACTTCCTGTAATTTTTTCATTCTTTTCAGCAAATTTTTTAAGTATCGCAAACAAGATTTCTTGTTTACGCATTGTGCTTGGATTTTCGATTCCTAACTTTTCAGCTTCTAAAATTAAATCGGCTGGCGTTTTATTTTTCAATTCTTGTAGGTTCATTTATGATTGGGATTGTCTTATGAAACTTTTAGATGTGAGACAAATATAACAATTATTAATTATATTTCAAGCCGGTTTAAAAATAACCAAAAAGACAATGATTATCAGTATTATAGTTGGTATTTCATTTATAATTCTAAAAAATTTTGAACATTTTTTATTTCTATCTAACTCAAAATCCTTCAAACATTTAGATAAAAAACCATGATAACCAGAAAGAACAATCACAAATAAAAATTTAATAGACATCCACAAAGAAAAAATACTGCCAAATCCTGAAATCCATAAAATAGATAAACCGGTCAACCAAGTAATAATCATGGCTGGGTTCATAATTATTTTCATTAATCTTTTTTCCATTACTTTAAAAATTTTTGACACTTCAGCACTATTATTTTCAACGTGATAAACAAATAATCTTGGTAAATACAAGAGGCCAACCATCCAAGAAATAACAGCGATAACGTGAAATGCTTTAAGCGTTAAATATAAATTCATTAATTAATTAAATATTTTTTAACAATATGCTCCATCATTTTAATATGGTCTTCATTATCATTTAGGCAAGGAACAACATCATAGTTTTCCCCGCCATTTTCTAGAAAGCTTTCTTTTCCTTGGATTGCTATTTCTTCTAAAGTCTCAACGCAATCTGATGAAAATCCTGGACATATCATAAGCACATTTTTTTTACCTTTATTAGGAAGCTCTTCTAAGGTTTTGTCCGTATAGGGCGTTAACCATTCTTCTGGTCCAAACCGCGATTGAAAAGTTGTCTCAATAGGAATATCTTTAAATTTTTCTTTGATAAGTCGCGTCGTTTTTTGACAGTAACAATGATAGGGGTCACCTTTTGTAAAATATTTTTTCGGTATGCCGTGGTAGGAGGCCAAGATTAAATCTGGCTTCCATTTAATTTCTAAAACTTTCTTTTTTATACTCTCTACAAGCGCCTCAATAAACAAAGGTTCGCTTTCATAGTGAGGTATGGTTTGCAAACTAGGTTGCCATCTCATTTTTATTAAATTTCTATAAACCTCATCGCACACTGTAGCTGTAGTTGCCGCCGCATATTGTGGGTATAAAGGAAAAATAATAATTTTTTCACACCCTTCTTTTTGTAAAAAATCCAACTTACTTTTTATACTTGGACTTCCATACCTCATTGCAAAATCAACAATAACGTTGTCATTACTCATCTTTTCTTTTAATTTTTGAGTTTGGCTTTTTGTGTAATATCTAAGCGGGGATTGGTTAGTATCGTTCATCCAAATTTTTTTATAAGCATGGGCTGTTTTTGATGGCCTAAAGGTTAATATAAATATGTTTAAAATTATTTGCCAAAGAATAGGATTAACTTCTATTACTCTTGTGTCAGATAAAAATTCTTTTAAATATTTTCTAATATCCCACCAACTTGTCGAATTCGGCGTTCCAAGATTAACTAGCAAAACACCAGTTTTCCCAAATTTTATTTTTGGGTGCTTTATTTTATCTAAGTCAAAACTCATAAATTATAATCCCTCACAAACTCAACTAGTTTTTTAACATTTTCTGGTTTTGTTTTCGGTAATATTCCATGACCTAAATTAAAGATGTATGGTTTATTTTTAAAGAAATCTAAATATTTTTTTGCCTCACTAAACATTCTCTTGTTGTTTCCTAATAAAAATTTTGGGTTCATTCCGCCTTGAAAAACCACATTGTTATTCAAATCTAATTTGTTGAGATTAACATCATAATCAATGCTAATTCCGTGGGGTTTTACTGTTTTTATAAAAACATTGATATTCTCGTTAATTCCCTTTGGGAAACAAATAACAGGGTTATTAGGAAAATTTTTTTTAAGTTTTTTAACAATATTTTTATTTGGGTTAATACAAAATTCTTTTAAGTTTTCTTCTTTAATTAAGCCAGCCCAACTATCAAACAATTGTATAACATCCGCGCCTGCTAATATTTGTTCTTTACAATGAATATAGATTAAGTGCTCTAATCTTTTAATTATCTTTATTGCTTCTTCCTTTTTTATTTTTTCTAAAAAATTTTTATTTTTTTTTGGTGACCCTTTGTTAATCATATAAGTTAAGAGCGTCCATGGTGAACCAGCAAACCCTATTAGTGATTTTTCTTTTGCTAATTTTTTTTTTATTTTTTTTATTGTTTTATAGGTTTTTTTTAATTTTTTTATAAAGTTTTTATCTGATGTTTTGTAAAATTTATTTAGATTGTAATTCTCTAAAATGGGCCCTATTTTTTCTTTAAATTCTATTTTTTGTCCAACTGCATTTAAAATTAATAAAATATCCGAAAAGATTATAGCGGCGTCCAGATTAAACCTATTTATAGGTTGTAAAGAAACTTCTGTTGCGTCTTTTATATTCAAACAAAAATTAATAAAATTTTTATTTTTTCCTCTTATCCTTTGGTATTCTGGAAGATACCTTCCTGCTTGTCTCATAAACCAAATGGGAAAATTTTTTTCTTTGTTTAGTAAAGAACTTTGAAGAGAGCCACTCATTAATAAATATTAGTTAAAATAGTAGTATTATATGGTTCTGTTAGTAATGTGTTTATATTTTTACTAACAGTTTATTAACAAGTTTTGTTGATTAAACTCTCTAAATAACTTTATATTTATATTGTTTATTTAAAATTACACACTGTTCTAAAATAAAAAAAAACAAACTTATTAATGTTATTAATTAAATAACAATAATTTATTAACTGTTAACCTTTGTGTTTTTTAAAGTTAAAAATGTATAAATAATAACTATAAAGACTTGCCAACAGGATTATGAACAGAAAATATAACGTTTTTTTAGTTTCCGATTCAACCGGCGAAACTCTAGATAGAATATTTCTTGCGTTAAAAGCTCAGTTTGAAAATTTTAACAATAATTTACACCATTTTTCTTTTGTTAGAACCGAGGCTCAAATTACAACGCTATTAGAAAAATGTGATAAATTAGGAAATCCGATAGTGCTTTATACTCTTGTGGAGCCTGCTGTTACCTCTTTTTTAGTTCAAGAAACGAAAAAGTATAAAATTCCTTGTTTTGGTGTTTTGGATTATTTAATCCCAAAATTTGAAATAGTTCTTAATAGAAAAGCTAACCGAAAACCGAGCGGACAACACATTCTAAATAAAGAATATTATAAAAAGATTGCCGCGATGCAATTTAGTATTGAGCATGATGATGGCCAAAAATTAGAAACAATTTTAAACGCCGATATAATTATTTTAGGTATTAGCAGAACAAGCAAAACCCCAACAACTATTTATCTTGCAAACAAAGGCTACAAATCAGCCAATATTCCAATGGTTCCAAATCAAAAAATACCCGAAGATGTTTTGAAGAATAAAAAAAAGACAATTGTAGGATTGATCGCTGACCCCGAAAGATTGGCAGATATAAGAAAAAATAGACTCGATTCATTAAGTGAAGAAAAACATACGTCCTATGTTGACTTGGAAAGGATCCGAGAAGAGCTGGAAGAAAGTAGGAAAGTTTTTAAGTTAAACAATATCCCAACAATTGATGTAACAAGAAAATCAGTAGAAGAAACCGCCGCCTCAATTATAAAAATTCACGAAATTAAAAATAGCCAATGAGAAATATAATTTTAGCATCCGCAAGTGGGATAAGGCTAAAAATATTAAATGATTTTGGTTTTAATGTTAAAGTAGAAGTGGCCAATATAGATGAAGATGAAATAAAAAATTCTTTACTAGTAGAAAAATTTAGTTCATTTGATATTTCAAGAGCGCTTGCAGAAACAAAATCAAAAAAAATAAGCAGCAAAATATATGACCAGATTGTTCTGGGTGCTGATCAGGTTTTGGATTTTGGAGGTAATATATTTAATAAACCAGAAACCATGGAATTAGCAATGAGTTTGATGAAAAGATTAAGTGGCAAAGAACATTCTTTGTTTAGCTCTATTTGTTTGAGTAAAAATGGTTCGACTATTTGGATGCACACCGAGCAGGTTGTTCTAAAGATGAAACAGTTGTCGGACAGTTTTATTAAAGACTATTTAGAAAAATTGGGGCTGGAAAAGATAAAGAAATACGGCGTTTATCAAATCGAAGGAATGGGCAAAGATTTATTTGAAGAAATAAAGGGAGATGAATACTCTGTAATGGGAATGCCAATTAAACAATTAAATAATTATTATAAGTTAAATGAAAAATAAAAAAAACTTTTTAGTTATTGGAAACCCCATTAAGCACTCTTTATCTCCTCTTTTGCATAATTATTGGCTTTGTAAAAATAAAATTAATTGTGAATATAAAAAATTAAAAACAACTCAAACTGCAATAAAAAAAATTTTAAATAAGGTTAGAAAAAGAGAACTAGAGGGAATTAATGTTACCATTCCTTTTAAAGAAAGCATTATAAGGCATTTAGATATTTTAAAAGGAGACGCTCTAAAAACTTCATCGGTTAATACCGTCTATTTAAACAAAAAAAAATTAGTTGGTGACAATACTGATGTTTATGGTTTTTCTTACGGCATCCTGAGAAAAGTTAAAACAAGAATTAAGACAGCGGGAATTATTGGAGCTGGAGGCGTTGCGTCTTCAGTTATTCTCGCTTTAATTCAAAAAGGAGTGAAAAAAATATATATAACTAATAGAACTTTTTCCAAACTAAATATATTTAAGAATAAATTTAAAAAAATCATTTATCCAATCAAATGGAATGATCGTTATAAAGTATTTGGTGTCGTACAAATTTTAATCAATGTTACAAGTCTTGGCATGCTTGGACAGAAGGATCTGCAGTTTGATTTTAGTATTTTTGACAAAAAAATTAGTGTCGTGGATATTGTTTATAACCCAGAAAATACAAAGCTTTTAAATGACGCAAGAAAGAACGGCCATAAAATATTTACAGGTTTAGATATGTTTGTTTATCAAGCCCAGAAGGCATTTTATATTTGGAATAAGAAAAATCCAAAAATAACAAAAGACATTTATAAAAAACTTAGAAAGAAAATTAATGGTTAGAGTAGGTATTTTAGGATCGGTCGGAAGTGGCAAATCTTTTGTTGCAAATATTTTTAGGGAACTAGGTTTTAATATTTTTTCAGCAGATAATGAAGTTGCTAATCTTTATAAGAACAATAAGATTGTTAATAAAAAGATTTCAAAATTTTTTAAGTTAAAACTTTATAAAGGCAAAATAAACAAACAGGAGCTTAGAGATTCTCTTAAAAAAAACCCAAATAAATTTAGATTTTTGAACAAGATTATTCATCCAATAGTTAGAATGAAATTAGCTCTTTTTCTAACGAAATTTAAAAAAAATAAATTAGTCGTTTTAGATATCCCGCTTTTAGTGGAAAATAAAATGTTCAATTTTGTTGATATTTTTATTCTTATTAAAACTGGATCTAGTTCTTTTCTAAGTAGAATTAAAAAAAGAAAAAATTTAGATAAAGAATTTTTAAGTATATTAAAAAAACAACAAACAAGCGAAAAGATCAAAGAAAGTTATGCGGATTTTATAATTCATAATAGTTCCAAAAATAAAGTTAAATTGCAGGTAAAAAATATTATTGATAAGATTCTTTTAAATTAATGATTGAAGTTATTTTAGATACTGAGACAACAGGGCTGTCAGCAGAGAAAGATAGAATCGTTGAAATTGCTTGCGTAGAATTAAGCAATCATATCCCCACAAAAAATATTTTTCATACCTTTTTGAATCCTGAGGCTAAAGTTTCGGCGGACGCTTTTAGTGTGCACGGCTACTCTGACGAATTTTTATCGAATAAACCTAAGTTTAAAGATGTAGCTAAAGATTTTCTTAATTTTATTAAAGATAAAAAACTTATTATTCATAATGCAGATTTTGATCTTGGTTTTTTAAATAATGAATTAAAAAGACTAAATATAAAACCAATCTTAAAATCTGATATTTTAGACACTTTGCAGATTGCTAGATCTAAATTTCCAGGAGTTGGGAACAGTTTAGACGCTTTGTGTAAGAGATTTAAAATTAGCATTGAGACCAGAGAAAAGCATTCTGCGTTATTAGACTGTCAGTTGCTTTCAAAAGTCTATATCGAATTAATCGATAAGAAAGAGTTAACACTTGATTTAATTTCCAATGATAAAATTTTTAACGAAAAGATGAAGCTGAGTAATGTGAACAGAGAAGGTGTCGTTGTTAAAGTCTCGCCAGAACAAATTGATGAATATAAGAAATTTTTAAAAAAAAATGTTTCTAATGCTTTTGCGTTAGATTAACAGACTGGTGTTCGTACAGTTCTTTAAAGTTAATTTCTTTCTTAAATTTAAATTCTTTAAATTCTGATTTATGAAATAATTCTGTAATAAGATCTGTTAGTTTTTTTGCATATAAATCAGGTATTTCTGCAAGAATAATCCTTTTAACTTCCTCTGCCTTTAATTCTGTGTCAGTAATTTTAAATACCACAGCAAGACATGCTTCGGCGTGAATTTTATTTAGCACTTCTTTTGGCGCTTCAAAAATAAGTTTTAAATTTAGTTCTAGCATCCCATTTTTTAGCGGTTTGTTAGAAATATCAACTTTTGTCTCATATTTATCAAGATTTTGAGCTGCATCTATAAAACAATCTGGAGATGGAATTTCAAAAGATAAATCTTTTAAGTAGTTTGCAATGATTTGGTATTTAGAATTTTCCTTATTTTTTTCTTCCATTTTGAAAATATGAATTTTTGTATTATTTAAATATATTTTTTTATATTAAATATCATTTAATTCGATCTAAATTTAGATGTATTAATTTTTAACTATTTAATCTAAAATACCCTTAAATGAATGATAATTTTGGTTATATAGACATTGTATTGCTCGCAATAGTAGCGGGTATAATTATTCTAAGACTTAGAAATGTTCTTGGTAAAGGAGCTGAGGATAGCGCTGTTAGAGCAAAGAAATCAGTTGTAGTTGATGCTCAATTTGAGGATGTTAAGCCATCAAGGGCTGAAGAAAATATTAACTTAAAAGAATTTAAAGAGGAGGTATTTTTAAAAGGTGCCCAGTCGGCTTATGAGATGATCGTTAATGCATTTGCTGCTGCTGACAAAAAAACTTTAAAAGACCTAACCTCCCCTGAAGTCTATAAAAGCTTTGTCAGTGTTCTTGATGAAAGAAAAGATAAAAAATATGTTAATCAATTTACATTTATAGGAATTAAGAAAGCAAAAATAGAAAATGTAGATAAGAAAGACAGTTTTTATAATGTAAAAACTAGATTTGTGAGCGAAATTATATCCTGCGTTAAAGATGCCAATAATAATGTTATCGAAGGTAGTCCTGAAGAGATCCAAACAGTTAATGATGTTTGGAGTTTTTCGAGAGATTTAAATTCTGATGATCCTACGTGGCATTTAACCGAAATTGCACAGGATGTGCATGCCAAAGAATAATAAAAATTCTACAAATCTAGAAGATATAAAAGCCTGGGAAGATTTTAAGAATCAAAAATTTTTAGATGGTGATAAAGGCGAAATATTTAAAAAACCTATAAAAGAAAATAAAAAAAAAGATCATATTGATTTTAAAATAGATTTACACGGTTACTCATTGCAAGAATCTTTCGAGAAGATAAAAGGCATTATAGAGAATTGTTATCAAAAAGATTTAAGAAACATTTTAATTATTACAGGCAAAGGCCTAAGATCTAAGGTTAAGGAAAATCCTTATTTGTCGGAAGATTTAAGCTTATTAAAATATGCAATTCCAAATTTTATCAAAGATAATTTTTCAGATATTATTAATTCTATGGAAGAGCCAGATCAAAGTTTAGGTGGATCTGGAGCTTTTTTATTAAGATTAAAAAAAAGATTATAGAGTAGTATTTATTTAACTACTAAAGCTAATTTATTGATAAGGTTAGTTTTTCTATATATAGATTGTTAATTCATATGAGGATCGCAAAAGTTAATAGAAAAACCAAAGAGACATCTATAGAGGCAGAGGTAAATTTAGATGGCAAAGGTGTTTATAAAATAGATACAGGAATTGGTTTTTTAAATCATATGCTTGAACAGCTGTCAAAACATTCTTTGGTAGATATAAATTTAAAAGCAAAAGGTGATTTACATATTGATCTTCACCACACGACAGAGGATTCAGGAATTGTTATAGGAGAGGCTATCGCCAAGGCTTTGGGAGATAAGAAAGGTATCAAAAGATACGCGCATGTCTATATTCCAATGGATGAAACATTAAGCAGAGTTTCTCTTGATATATCAAACAGACCTTACTTAGTTTGGAATGTAAAATTAAAAGTAGAAAAACTTGGAGAAATGGATACTGAACTATTTAAAGAATGGTTCCAGGCTTTTTCACAAAGTGCGGGTATTACTTTACACATAGAAAATATTTACGGTGATAATAGCCACCACATTATCGAATCTTGTTTTAAGGGATTAGCCAGGGCTTTACGCCTTGCATTAGAAAAAGATGCTAGGGTAGTAGATTCTTTGCCTTCAACTAAAGGGATTTTATAAAAATTTTTAAATGCATGTATCAATTGTTGATTATGGAACTGGGAATCTCAATTCTGTTTCAAAAGCTTTAGAATTTTCAGCTTTAAAGATTTCAAAAGATATAAATATAAAGATATCTAACAAACCCAAAGATATTTTAAATTCTGATAAGATTATTCTTCCAGGACAGGGCTCTTATAGACAATGCGTCTTAGCAATAAAAAGCATTGTAGGTTTGTGGGATGCTTTAGATGAATTTGTTTTAATTCAGAAAAAACCAATTTTTGGTATTTGCGTTGGTATGCAATTATTTTCTAGCGAGGGCCATGAAGAAGAGATTACACAAGGATTTGGATGGGTTAAGGGCTCTGTAAAAAAAATTAAGCTTAATAATAAAAATCTAAAATTACCTCATATGGGCTGGAACGAGGTTAATATTATAAAAAAAAATAATTTATTTTTAGATATAAAAAATTTATCCCATTTTTATTTTGTACATAGTTATGCTTTTGAAGCAGAGAATATTGATGATGTTATTTGCACGACAGAGTATGAGCAAAATATTGTGGCTGCAATTTTAAAAAATAATATTTTTGGAACTCAATTTCATCCTGAAAAGAGCCAAGATAATGGAGTAAAACTATTATCTAATTTTTTGAGCTGGGATTTGTAATGATAATATTTCCAGCGATTGATTTAAAAAACGGGAAGTGTGTAAGGCTTTATAAGGGTGATTTTCAAAAGACGACGATATTTAATGACTCCCCATACGATCAAGCTTTAAAATTTCAAAGAAAAGGATTTACTGATTTGCACTTAATAGATTTGGACGGGGCCCTAAAAGGCAAATCTAATAATAAGAAAATTATAATTAAAATTATAAAAAGAACTAATTTAAAAATCCAATTAGGTGGTGGAATTAGGAACTTAAAACAAATACGCTTTTGGATTAATAATGGAGTCGAAACAGTTGTACTTGGCACTGTTGCAATCCAAAATCAAAAAATTTTAAAGAAAGCATGCAGTTTGTTCCCAGGGAAAATAGCCGTCTCTCTTGATGTAAGAAACAATTTTTTAGCAATTAAAGGATGGGTAAAGCAGACAAGATTAAAACTTCTAGATTTTTGTAAGAAACTCGAAGATTTTGGTGTTGCTCGTATTATCTATACGGACATTAACAGGGATGGAACAAAAAAAGGAATTAATTTTTTTGAATTAAAAAAAATAATAAAAAAAATTAATATTCCATTAGTAGTTTCGGGTGGAGTTTCAAATATAACTGATATTAAAAAATTAAAAAAACTAGGAACGGCCGAGGGTGTTATTATTGGAAAGGCAATTTATGACAAATCCATCGATTTAAATGTATTAAAAAAACTTATTTAAACAATGTTAAAAAAAAGAATTATACCCTGCTTGGACGTTAAAGATGGAAGAGTAGTTAAAGGAATTAATTTTATTAATTTAAAAGATGCGGGAGACCCAGCTGAACAAGCAAAAATTTATGACAAAGGTGGAGCAGATGAAATTTGTTTTTTAGACATAACGGCATCTAATGAGAATAGAAAAATCTTATTAAATAAAGTATCAGAGACAGCAAATAATTGTTTCATCCCATTAACCGTAGGAGGTGGAATTACAAGCATCGAAGATATTAAAAGTCTATTGTTAGCTGGGGCAGATAAAGTTTCAATTAATACTGCTGCAGTAAAAAATCATAATTTTATTAAGGAAAGTTCAATAAAATTTGGTTCACAATGTATTGTTATTGCAATTGATGCAAAAAAGATTTCAGAAAATAAATGGGAAGTATTCACTCATGGAGGAAGAAATCCGACAGGAATTAATGTTATTGAGTACGCTAAGTTAGCAGAAAAGAATGGAGCTGGTGAGATCTTGTTAACGTCTATGGATAGAGACGGTACTAAAATAGGATATGATATTGAACTAACAAGACTGGTTTCAAGTTCTTTATCAATACCAGTTATTGCCTCTGGTGGGGCAGGTAATATTGAACATTTATATCAAGTTTTAGAAAAGGGTTTAGCAAGTGCTGTGCTTGCAGCTTCAATTTTTCATTTTGGCGACTATACAATACCGGAAGCAAAGAATTATTTATTTAATAAGAATATTCCGATTAGACTTTAGTTTTTAATAAAAATGTTAGATTTTTTAGATAAGGAATCGCAAAGCGAATTTCAGATAATATTAGATTTATTTAATAAACAAAAAATAAGCGATTCTGAAATAAGATTAAAAAAATTAATATTAAAATATCCCAATAAATTTCTCTTAGAAAATTTTTTAGGTGTCATTTTTTCTAATCAAAATAGATATCAAGAAGCATTATTGGCCTTTAAAAGAGCAGTAGATTTTAAACCTGATTTTGTTGAAGCGTACTATAATGCGGGAACTGTATTAAAAAAAACTAATCAATTTCAAGAGGCTATAAAATATTTTAATTTAGCTATTAAAATTAATCAAAATTATTTTGAAGTTTATTTTAATTTAGCAGATTGTTATAAAAATATTAATAAATTCCAAGACGCAGAAAAATGCTTTTTTAAATGCATTTCTTTAAAAAAAGATGATATTGAAGTTCATAACAATTTAGGTTTGCTATATTTAGAAAATTCAAAATTAGATCTTGCAGAAGAAAATTTTCAAAAATGTTTAGAATTAGATCCGAATTATTTTTATGCTTATCATAACTTAGGATTAATTTTTTCAAAATTAAGAGATTATGAAAAAGCAGCAGTATACTTTAATAAAGCAATAAAAATTAATATTGGGTTTGCTCCGACCTATAATAATTTAGGAAAAATTTTTAATAAACAAAAAGAAAAATTTATAGCAGTAGATTTTTTTAAAAAAGCTATAGATCTTGATAATAAATTTTATGATGCCTATTTAAATCTTATTGAAACGTTAAAAAATGATTTTAGGTATTATGAGGCAATTCAATTTGAAAAAAAAATATTAAGTTTTAATCCAATAGATTCTCCTCATGTTATAGCCAATTGTATTTCAGCTATTGCACAATGTTATGTTGCGGCAGGTGAATTCGAAAAAGGTTATATAATGTATAAAAATGCCCTTAGAATCCATAAAGACGACCCAATAATTTTTAAGAATTATATACTTCAATATAATTATAAACAGGATTTCAATTTAGAAGAACATTTTGAAATTATTAATCAATATATTGGCACTTTAAAATTAATTGATCAAAAGCACCTAAATGATTTTGAGTATATAAAAAATCCTCAAAAGATAAAAATTGGTTTTGTTTCAGGAGATTTTAACAACCACGCAGTTGGATTTCAGATTTTTGAGATTATTAAAGAACTTTTTCAAAGACAAGAGTTTGAATTGTTCGCTTACTACAATGATAATATTCAAGACTCTCTTAATATTGAATTTAGATCAATATTTGATTTCTGGAACGATATTAAAGATTTAAGTGATCTTGATTTAATAAACAAAATAAGAACTGATGGTATTCATATACTCTTAGATTTGTCAGGATATTCTGCAAAGAATCGTTTGGAAATTTTTTTTCAAAAATCTGCGCCACTACAAGTAACTTGGGCTGGATATTTATCTTCAACAGGATTTAAGCAAATGGATTATATAATTACAGATCCTTATGTGATTGGTGAAAAAAATCAGTTTACTGAAAAAATTTGTCAGCAAGATTATATTTGGTCCAATCTTGGTTGTGTAGAAAATATTAATGTAGTTAAAAAGATACCAGCAACTACCAATGGTTACATTACTTTTGGCTCATTTAATAATTTATCAAAAGTTAATCCAGACTTAATAAATGTGTGGTCTCAAATATTATACCAAGTAAAAAATTCTAGGTTATATTTAAAAAATTCTAGTTTTAGAGATGAGAAAATTAAAAAAAATTATCAAGAGCTATTTTTAAAGAATAATATTAAATTAGAACAATTAATTTTTGAAATTGATTCAGATAGAAAAACGCTCTTTCAAGATTATAATAAAATAGATATTGCATTAGATACTTTTCCTTACACAGGAGGCACAACTAGTTTAGAGGCAGCGTGGATGTGTGTTCCTATTTTAACAAAGTCAGGAGATACTTTCTTATCTAGATGTGGCGAAAGTATTAATGTTAATTTAGGATTAAAAGATTGGATATGCAAAAGTAGTGATGAATATATAAAAAAGGCGATATACTTTTCTGCAGATTTAAGAAAACTTCAATCGACCAAAGATACTTTGATTTTTAATAGAAATAATAATGTGCTTTTTAATTCAAAAAAATTTGCTGAGAATCTGTCCGTTTCTTTTAAAAAGATGTGGAAAGATTTTAATGTTTAATTAATTTAAATATATTAAATGTTTAGCTTATATTTAAAATTAAAAAATTAATTAATTGCACTTTCAAAAAGATAAAATTTTTAACGAAACAATAAACTTAATCAGATTATCAAAATTTGATGAAGCAAAAAAGATTCTATTGTCTTTTGAAAAAAAATTTATAAACGATTCCTTATTTTATAATTTATTAGGTTTTGTTTATGATTCTTTATTAGATTTTTCTAATGCTAAACCAAATTATTTGAAATCTTTAGAGTTAGATTCTAATTCTTATGAAGCCAAATTTAATTTAGCTGTTTTATATTATAAATTAAAAAATTATTCTCAAGCCGAAGATTTGTTTAATGATTTGCTAGTAGTTTATAAAAAAGATCATAATTCTTATTATAATATTGGTATTATAAAATTTGATCAGAAGCAGTATGATCTTGCTATTAGTTTTTTTAAAAAAGCCTGCAGTTATAATCCCAATTTTTATAGTGCTTATAATCATTTAGCAAAAACATATGAGGAGCTTCAGCAATATGATCATGCAATTTTTTACTATGAAAAAGCTAATTCGGTTAATTCTGAAGGTTTGAATCTAAGTTTTAATAATCTTGGTCTTTTATATTTAACATTAAAAAATTTTAGTAAATCAGAAGAATTGTTGAAACAGGCTTTAAATCTAAAAGGTGAAAAATCAATAGTTTATAACAATCTAGGAACTTTATATTTTGAATGGGGAAACTTTGATCTTGCGTTTAAGTATTTCGAAGAAGCAATTATTTTAAATCCTAAGAATACAAAATTTTATTCAACTTTTTTAAGCTTAATTCCTTTTTGCAACAAAGAGATAGGTTATTATAAACAGCATCTTCAAAAATATAGAGAAAGTATAAACGCTATAAAGAATTTTAATAATACAGATTATAATAATATAAAAAAATTAAATATTGGTTTTCTTTCAGCGGATTTTAAAAAACATCCAGTTGGTTATTTTTTATTAGATTTACTTAGCGAACTTTATAAAAATAATGAATTTAAATTATTTGCATTATCAAATTCTAATATTGAAGATGACTATACTAAGAAACTAAAATTAAATTTTCATGAATGGAAAGATGTTAGTAATCTTGAAGATTTAGAGCTTATTAATTTTATTAAAGAAAAGGAAATACACATCCTTATTGATATGCAGGGACATACTTATGGTAATCGATTGCATATTTTTGCCTCCAAACCAGCCCCAATACAAATTAGTTGGGCAGCATATCTCGCTTCAACAGGAATTCCCGAAATCAATTATATTGTTGGAGATCCCTACGTTACTCCAACGACAGATAAAAATAATTATATAGAAAAAATATATCAGCTACCGAATATTTGGTGTTCCCTATCAACTTCCGATATAAAAAATGTAAAGACCTCTGATACTCCGGCGATAAAAAATAATTATATTACTTTTGGTAGTTTTAATAATATTTATAAAATAAATGATGAAGTAATCAAAACTTGGTCATCTATTTTAAATCATATCCCAAAGTCAAAATTAATATTAAAGTCTGAAAGATTTAAAGATCAAACTTACGTTGATAATTTTATATTTAAATTTAATCAAAACAATGTTCTAAGAGAAAATTTAATTTTTGAAAGAAGCTCAGAAAGAGAAGACTTACTTTTGTCATATAATAAAATAGATATTGCACTAGATACTTTTCCTTACACGGGAGGCACAACTAGTTTAGAGGCATCTTGGATGTGCGTACCTCTTCTAGCCTTAAAAGGAACTACGTTTATTTCTAAGTGCGGAGAAAGTATTAATATAAATTTAAATATGAATGATTGGATTGCTAATAATTCTAAAGAATATGCTGATAAAGCAATATATTATGCAAAAGATTTTACTAAACTTAATGTTATTAGATCTAATTTAAGACAAAACTCTAGAAAATCTATTCTTTTCGATTCAAAAAAATTTAGTGATCATTTTAAGAATGCAATCAATGATATTTGGCAAAATTTTTTAAAGTAATATAAATAATAGTTTTAATCTTTTTAAGATAAATTAGATTATATAATATGACATTTAACAGTTTATTAAATCTTCAAAAAAAGATTAAATCCAACAAGAATAAAAATCCAAAAATATCTTATACAGCTAGCCTATTTAAAGGTGGAAAAAATAAGTGCATTAATAAATTTAAAGAAGAATCTTTGGAGTTGGTAAGCGCCTTTAGGAATAATAATAAAAAAAACATTATACATGAGGCTGCAGATGTTTTTTATCATTTGTTAGTTTTGTTAGAATTTAAAAATGTAAAAATCTCTAATGTCATGAAGGAGATAAAAAAAAGACAAAATATGTCTGGAATAGAAGAAAAGGAAAATAGAAAAAAAAAGTAAAAAAATGACTTATAATAAGAACAATATCTTTGCTAAAATTTTACGCAATGAAATACCTTGTGATAAGATTTATGAGGATAAATTTGTGTTAGCTTTTAAAGATATACATCCACAAGCAAAAATTCATGTTTTGGTAATATCAAAAGGAGAATATGTTGATATGAATGATTTTTCCAAAAATAGCACAGTTGACGAGATTGAAGGGTTTGTAAGGGCTTTAGGTAAGGTAGCTAATATTTTAGGCGTTGCTGAGAGCGGATATAGATATTTAGTTAATAATGGATCTGACGGAGGACAAGAAGTCCCCCATTTGCATTTTCATATATTGGCCGGACAAAAAATAGGTAAAATAGTTCCTAAATAATTATTATGATTTTTAAAATTTTTATAGGATACGATAATAGAGAAAAAATTGCATTTCATGTTTTAAGCCACAGTATTATTAAATATTCAACAGTTCCTGTATCTATTACTCCTATTAATTTATCAAATTTAAGAAAATTTTATAATAGACCCAAGGGTCCACTGGACAGCACAGAGTTTTCTATATCAAGATTTTTAACTCCCTATTTATCTAATTTTGAAGGTTATAGTCTTTTTTTAGACTGTGATTTTATAGTAAAAGGCGATGTTGCAGAATTATTTAATTTAGTAAGAAGAGATAAAAAAAAAGTTGTTTGGTGTGTTAAACATAATTACATCTCTAAAATTAAAAAAAAATTTCTTAATGAAAAACAATTGCCATATCAAAAAAAAAATTGGTCAAGTTTTGTCATTTATAATAATTCAAAATGTAAAATATTAACGCCAACTTTTGTTAAAAAATCAAATGGACTGTTTCTTCATCAATTTAAATGGACAAAAGACAATTTAATAGGTTCTATTCCAAAGGAATGGAATGTATTAGTTGGCGAGCAAAAAATTTCTAATTTTAAAGCATTGCATTATACAATTGGAGGTCCTTATTTTAGAAAATATAGATCTTGTGAAGGTTCAAAATATTGGTTTAAACTGAAAAATGAGATGTTAAAGGTTTAATTTTATATTATATCAAAATAATCTAGATTTTAAATTTTTGTCAGAAATTTTTAAAGAAGCTTATAATTTTCATCAAAGAGGCCTTTTAGAAGAGGCAAAAGAAAAGTATTTAGAGCTTATTAAGTTGGATAATAATAATTTTGAAGCACATAATTTATTAGGCGCTCTTTATCTACAAAAAAAAGATTTTAACAATGCATTGTTACTTATATCTAGGGCAGTAGCAATTAATACATCGTCTTATAGTTGTTATAATAATCTTGGTACCACTTACAAAGAAATAAATGATTACTCAAATTCATTAATTTCATATGATAAAGCAATTCAATTAAAATTCGATTATGCCGAAGCTTATAATAATAAAGCGGCGGTCTTAACAATTATCAATAATTTTGAAGCTGCTCTGGAGAATTATAATCAAGCTATAAAAATCAAACCTGATTATGCTGAAGCTTATAACAATAGAGGAATCCTATTTATTAAAATTCAAAAATATGAATTTGCTATGGAAGATTTTTTAAAGGCGGTATCTTTAAAAAAAGATTATTACGAAACTTATGCTAATTTAGGAATGACAAACCATACCATGGGTTTTTATAAAGAAGCATTAAAATATTTTGATATCTCTATTAATTTAAATAAGGATTTTTACTTAGCCCATTGGAATAAATCACATACCGAACTAATTACAGGTAATTTTGATAGCGGATGGAAAAATTATGATTACAGATGGAAAAAAAGAGACGTTCCATCACCAAGATACTCATTAGTAGAAAAATATTGGAAAGGATCATATTTGGATGGGACATTATTAATATGGGGAGAACAAGGAATAGGAGATAATATATATTTCTCTTCTTTGTTGCCCGAGGCTTCTAAATTAGCAAAAAAAATTATTTTAGAAGTAGATCAGAGAATTTTAAAACTTGTAAAAAGATATTTAGAAAAAATTAATATAAAAAATTTTGAATTTAGATCTATTCACGGAAAGATTTCAGATCACTATGACAAACACATTCCCATAGGTTCTTTAGGAAATTTTGTAAAAAAAAATAATTTTAATAGTACAAATAATAAACATTATCTTTTAGCAGACCAAAATGTAGAAAATAAAATAAAAAAATTTTTATTGGAAAAAGATTTAAAAAATATTGGAATTAGCTGGAGAACATTAAATGCAGACGAGGGTTTTAGAAATATTGATTTAGATCAGTTATTACCAATATTAAATTTTTCAAATTGTAGATTCTTTAATTTACAGTTCGGCTCTTTTGATCAAGAATTGTTACAATTTAATACAAAAAATAATATTAAAATACATAGTGTAGATAACATTGATAATTTCGAAGATCTTGAGAGTCTTGCTTGTGTCATTAATAGTATGGATTTTGTAATCACAATTCAAAATACGATTGCTCATCTCGCTGGAGCACTTGGAAAAAAAACATTTTTAATATTAGCAAAGAATCACAGATGGCAATGGGGTTTAAAAGATACCGTTAGTTGGTATCCAAATATAAAAATTTATAGGCAAAAATATTTTCATGACTGGTCTGATCCAATTAAAAGAATTTTTAATGATATCAAGAATGATTTAATTTAGGATGGAAAAAGAAATTATAAGATCTTATTTAGAGATTAAATCTTTAAATCAGTTGTTGCCAACTTCTTATCAATCCAAAGATATTTTTGTAGAACAGCATGAAAAAATCAATTTTGAACTTTGTAAATTTTTTTATAAGGAAATTGGGAAAGATTTTTTCTGGAAAGATAGATTAAGATGGAGTGATCAACAGTGGATAGATTATGTGGGCAATGATTCTTTTAAATTATTTATTCTAAAATATAAGAATCAATTGGCCGGGTATTACGAATTACTTCTTAATAAGAGTAAGAAATCTATGGAGATTGTTTATTTCGGTATCTTTAAAGAGTTTTACGGGAAAGGAATCGGGGGTTATTTGCTAACTGATGCTATATTAACTTCTTTTAAACAGGATATTGAAAGTGTTTGGGTTCATACGTGTACGCTTGATCATCCTAATGCTTTAAAAAATTATCTTGCAAGGGGCATGAAAATTTTTAAGACCAAAAAGATATTTTTTAATCCAGAAAATTTATAGTTTTTGCTTTGGAATCTCAAATTTCTCGTTTGTGTTAATATTTATTGAAATATTGTTCATTAAGAATTCTAAATTAGATTTGTCATAATTTTTTATTTTCCACCCTACAATATTCATTTCTTTAGAGTTAAAATATATCTCAATACTTTCTTGAGAATTTAGATCTATGATTGCGATTATATTTTTATCTATTTTGTTAAATTTTTCTACTTTAGATAATTTTTCTATAATATTTTCTTTGTCCAACATAACTCCCAATGGCGTATCTTTGATATTATAGTTATAATTTTTATTTTCTCTTTTATTAATTAGGAATAAGTAATCATCATTTACAATAATTTCTTTGTCTTCTTCTTCGTATAAGCACCTCATTTTTTTTGGGTAAACAATAAGACAATTGCCATTTTCTGTTATGTCATTTGTGATTTGAGTGAAATTAAATTTAATAGAATTTATTTTTTTTAAATTTTCAATTATTCTTTCTTTTTCAGATCCTTCTACATTAACGCAAAAAAAAATTAACATTGTTAAGACAATGTATAAAAATCTCTTCATTTATTTTAATAGATTTCTCTTTTACCTACGTGATTTGCTGGGCTAATTATTTTTTCTTCTTCCATTTGATCAATAATTCTAGCCGCTCTGTTGTAACCAATTCCAAGTTTTCTTTGTAAAAAACTAGTCGATGCTTTGCCTTCAGTTTTAATTATTTCAACTGCTTTATTATATAACTCATCCTTTCCTTCTGAGTTTAAAACCACTTCATCATTTTCTTGTTCTTCAATTCTAGTCACTTCTTCGATGTAAGTTGGTGAACCTTGAAGCCTTAAGAATGTTGAAACTCTTTCTATTTCTTTTTCAGAAACATAAGGACCGTGAATTCTTATTATTCTGCTAGCTGAAGACATAAAAAGCATGTCGCCATTACCAAGTAACAATTCAGCACCCTGCTCTCCTAATATAGTTCTACTGTCTATTTTTGACGTTACTTGAAATGATATTCTAGTTGGAAAATTAGCTTTAATTGTACCTGTGATAACATCAACGCTTGGTCTTTGTGTCGCCATAACTATATGAATTCCAGCAGCCCTAGCCATTTGTGCAAGTCTTTGTATGTAGTTTTCAATTTCTTTGCCGGCAATCATCATTAAGTCCGCCATTTCGTCAACTATAACGACAATGTAAGGCATTTTTTTTTTACTCTCAGATGATGCTTTTTCGTTAAATCCCGAAATATTTCTCACTCCAATTTCAGTCATTTCTCGATATCTTTTTTCCATTTCTTTAACGACCCATTTTAGAGCTGTTGTCGCTTTTTTTGGTTCAGTAATAACAGGAGTTAAAAGATGCGGAATTCCTTGATAGATAGAAAGCTCTAACATTTTTGGATCAATCATAATAAGTTTACAGTCATCAGGTTTGTGTCTGTAAAGAATTGATAAAATTAAAGTATTAATACAGACTGATTTTCCAGATCCTGTTGTTCCGGCAATTAAAAGATGTGGCATCGAAACTAAATCTCCAACAATTGGAAATCCTGAAATACTTTTTCCAAGTGTTATTGGAATTTTAATATCTTTATTATTAAATTCTTTACTAGAAATTATTTCTTTTAAAGCAACATTTTCTCTTACTTTGTTTGGTATTTCTATTCCTATAGTGCTTTTGCCAGGAACAGTTGCTACTCTAGTTGATATAGAGCTTGTGTTACGCGCTATGTCTTCAGAAAGATTAATAATTTTTGATGTTTTAATTCCAGCTGTCGGTTCAAATTCATACAAAGTTACAACAGGTCCGG
>Ga0214921_10003934_pt1 | contig 22373 bp, 23 predicted proteins | sample LL1505_MetaG_FD_177992 | JGI IMG/M metagenome (GOLD analysis project Ga0214921, IMG submission 177992) | Freshwater microbial communities from Lake Lanier, Atlanta, Georgia, United States - LL-1505 | ecosystem: Environmental > Aquatic > Freshwater > Lake | place: USA: Georgia | collected... | reverse complement strand
AAACAATTTTTTTCCCTTTAAAAAAAACCTGTAAACAATTTTTTTCCCTTTAAAAAAAACCTGTAAACAATTTTTTTATTTTAATTTAAACATAGTTTAATATATTCATTATAATATGTTTTTAGTTGATAAATATTATAATGATCCAATTTATATTAACTATCATAAAAAAATCATCGAAAAAATAATAAATAGTTTTGATACACATAGTCAAATATATTCTAATGTTGAATCAATTATTAAATTACCTAATGATCAATTACATAAAATTGTAAATAATTTAAATTATGGAAATTGGCAATATTCTAATTTTATGCATTTGATAGTTTATGGAAATATTGGTTCAGGTAAAGAATATTTAATAAATAATTTATTATGTAAAATTTATGGTAAATCTAGTATTGAATTAAAGGATGTAGAATACACTGTAACTGGGTATTCAAATACAAAAACAAAAATTATGATAAAACAATCAAAACATCATATAATTATAGAACCAAATACAAATGGTTTTGATAAATATCTTATACAAGATATTATTCAAGATTATGCCAAATCAGAATTATTAAATATATTTAAAAATAGGAAATTATTTAAGGTTGTTGTAATTAATAAAATAGATAATTTATCATATTATGCACAAGCATCTTTAAGAAGAACTATGGAAAAATATTCTAATTCATGTAAATTTATTTTAATTTCTGATCAATTATCTAAAATAATTGAACCCTTAAGGTCCAGATGTTTATTAGTTAGAGTACAATTACCTAATGAAGAAGAAATATTAGAAACATTATTACATATAACTTATAAAGAAAATATTAATATATCATTTATAAAATTAAAAGAAATAATTAATAATTCTGAAAATAAAATTAATCATGCTATTTGGTTACTTGAAATGTATAAAAATAATATTGAATATACAAAAAGTTGGGATTTAATAGTTAATTTGATAGTTCATAATATACAAAATATTAAAATTACAAGTAATAAAAAATTATATTCAATATTAAAAAATATACGTCAACAATTTTATATATTATTTATAACAAATATTCCAACAAAAATGATAATTCGTAATATTATGATAAAATTATTAGAATTAAATAATGATTTAACATTAAAATATAATATTATTAATATAACATCAATTCATGAAGAAAGATTAACACAAGGTACAAGACATATTATTCATTTTGAAGGTTATATTATTAGATTATTAGCATTATTTAATAAATTAATTTAAAAAAATTCTATTATATATTATAATAATGGAATTTAATATTAATGATAAAATTAACTTGCTATATGATTTTATTTATAATCAAAATACTAAAAATTGTTTTACATTGCAAAATATAACTCTAGGTAAAATAGGATTAGATGATGTAAAATTATCTATTATTGAATCACTAGATGATAAAGAGTATGAATATTATGAATTACATAAAAATGAAGTTCTAAATGGTAAATTTAAAGTAGTTTCATTTGATGAAGAAACTAATAAAATTTATTTAAAAAAATATTCTAATCAATTTCCTTTAACAATAAAAATTAGTTTTTATAATACTAATAATCAAATAAATGATTTATTCACTTCACCAGTAAATAATGATTCATTATTTTCATATATTTTATCTGAATTAATTTTATATAAAAAAACAAAACATATAATTATACCATTATTAAATATAGATGTTAAAGTTTCTGAAATTGAAAAAATATTAGGTGATGATAATTATTACAATAAAATTAAAGAATTAATTAAAAATAATATTATTCAAGACACATGTTGTTTACAATTAAGAGAACATTTTTTTAAAAGTATTAATTTATTTGATTATTTAAAAGAGAATAAGTGTATTTATAAAGGATTGTTATTTCAAGTAATTCATACTTTAGCTGTATTACAAAATGAATTTAAAGGTTTTAGACATAATAATCTAATTTTAAAAAATATATTCTTATATTTGAAGAAAAATGATGATATATATACTGAATACAATGGATTTAATAATGATAAATTTTATGTACCAAATTTTGGATTTGATATAAAAATAACTAATTTTGATAATTCAATCATACCTAAATTTTATGAAATAGAAAAAAATACAAAGAATGATTATTATGATTTATATACTTTTATGAATGATTTATTATCATATAAAACAATTAATGATTGTGATAAAGAAACTATGAAATTTTTTGATGAATATTTACCAGAAAATATAAGAAATAAACTTAAAGATAATCAAGAAATAATAAAACCATCAAAATTACTATATGATAAGTACTTTGATAGTTTTAAAGAAGTACCAACAAAAAAAAATAATAATTTTAATGATCATCAATATTTAACTAGTAAAAAAATTATTGAAACATTTATTAATTCTGATAATTATTCTACTTTAGGAAATCAAAATAAAATAAATTCTAACATTAATATAATGATAAATAAAAGAATAATTAAAAACGATAAATTTTACTCTAAGGGTAAAATTAATAGAACATTACTTGAAATACCTGAATTAACAGGAGGTTATGATAAAGCACCTTTTACTGCTGAAAAAAATACACCTTTTGTATCAAATGATGAAAGAACTACTTTTAATAAGAAAAAAGAAGAAAATCCTATCAGAGAACCACCTGTATTATTAGAACAAAAAATTTATGACACATCTAATAAACCTGCTAAAAAAGATAGTTTTCCACCACCATATATACCATTATATGATCCAAATGCAGTTAATTCAGGTCCTCAAATATATCCATACAATAATCTTATAGGACAACCACCAGTTCAACAGAAAATGTATAATATTACATTATCAAATCCTATTGGTCCACATTCTACTATTAATAGGATATATGAAGATATTATTCCTGGAGAACCAAAAGTATATTCATCATTAACTATTTATGAAAGAACTCAATTAAGTAATTTTATTAGAAATACTATTATTGATAATCATGATGGAGAAGATATGGATATCACAGGTGGGAAAAATTCATTATTATCATTTATTAAAGTAATGGATTGTAATCCATACTCAACTAAACATAATCCATATCATGATTTACCACGTGAATTTTTATTATATAGAGCAGCTTATCCAGTAAGATTTAATAGTGATAGATCTAGTATTGAAATTGCAAAGAAATCTATAGGTATGAATGTTCGTATGTATAAAATGTCTATTGGAGCTATGAAATGTAAAAGTATTGAATCTGGTATAAATGCACATGATTTTGATTTATGGAGAGAAATTAAATATTATGATTGGGTAAAAAATGATGTTATTAAAAAAAAAGTATCACCTAATTTTATAACTCATTTTTTGTATAAAATAGATACAAAATCAAGAATAAATTGGGAAAAATTAGAAGATATTAAAAAAAAAGTACAAATAAATGGAGTTAAAGATGATTTAATAAGAAATCAACAAAAAATAAATGAACTGCATACAATTAATAAAACACTTGGTCAATTATCATTAATTTTACCAAGATATGATGATATTGGAATTGGAAAAGGTAAATATGTAATAGAAATGATGAAAATTGCAGATAATTATCATGATAAATTAAATGCTATAAAAGGTAAATATTTTGGAGAAGAACATGATAAAATTAAAAAACAAATTGAAGAAGATTATAAAAGAAATAAAGATCAAATTCAGATGATTTATAAAGAATTTATAGATACAAATGATAAAGATGATTTAACATTAGATTCTGGTAAAGTACTAATTTTATTAACAGAAGCTCCAAACTCTAATATATTACAATGGTCGGGACCAATATATGAAAGATTTGGGACAATAAGAAAAATGACTTCTACTGGTTATCACACACCTCAAGTCTGGAAATCTATATTATTTCAGTTAGTTTATGCATGCGCAGTTTTAGAGAAGGCTAATATATTTATAGAAAACTTTTCATTAGAAAATAATATTTTTATAAAAGATATATTTACTGATTATAATTCTATTGGATCATGGATATATAAGGTTGATAATGTAAATTATTATATACCTAATTATGGTTATATACTTATGATTGATTCAAAATTTTCTGATGTAGAAATAAATGATGATGATTTAAAAAGTAAAAAACAAAAGTTTAAAATATATAGTGATAAATTATTTCAAAAAAATAATGATTATAAACCAACAGATTTAACTAAAAAAATTATTGAACAATTTAAAAATATTATGAATCCAGATAATTATAGACAAAAATTATTTGTAGAAGGATTTGGAAAATTAGATACAGAAATAATTAATTTAATTGAATCTATTTTTAATTATATAAATACAAATAAAGATAGTAAAATATCAGATTTAATACCTACATTTTTTAGTGAATTTGTACATAATAGAGTTGGTACATTATTATTAAAAACAGAAAAAGAAAATATAAATAGGTTATCAAGACCTAATTTTTATAAAGGTAATTTAATGGTTTATCAACAAAGATATGATGAATTTGTATGGGTTATATATTTAAATAAAGATAAAGATATTCCAAATATGCATAAAATAATTATGAAAAATAATGACATTTATGAAATTATATCAGTTTTTACTGGTTCATTATTTGGTTATCCTGAAAATGAAAAAGTATTACCAGAATCAAAACAAAATATGAAATATGATGAATACAATATATATGAAACTTATAATCTAGATAATATATAGTAAATTTAAAATCTATATATTATACAGTAAATTTATATATAATAATTTTCTATTATATTATAATGTCATTTATAGATAGAAAGTTTAATATGCATGAAATGCCTACTGCTTTCTTTTGGGATAATTCAACATCTAATGAATTAAGAAATGAATTAATTAAAAATCAAGTAAGAATAAGTGAATGTGACCAAGGAGACTTAGAAACTTATTTTTTCTCTAATGAAAATATAGATTTAATAAATAAACAACTAATATTAAGTGTTTTTAAAAAAACTAATGGAGAATTTAAAATAAGTACTCAAAAAAATGAAGATCTAATTATAGTAATGAGATATACATTTATTGAATATGCTAAACATTTACCTTATGATATTAAAAATCAAATAAAAGAATTAAATACTATTGTTGTTGGACAAATTTTACCAAATGTAATTACTCAAATAACTCAAAGAAAAGAATATTTAAGAGTTATAAGTGAACCTAGAGAAATACTACCATTACCTATAAGTGAATCTACTAGTAATAAAATATTACCATCTATTACTAAAACATTTTAATTTTATAAAAATATTTTTATAAAATTAAATAACTTGTCGACTTAAAGAGTCTAAGGAGTCCAGTAGTCAGGAGTGTCGAGTACCGCAGTTGGAATGCGGAAAACTATCCGCTTGATATAGATCCTATCAAGGTACTGTGCGTCTGCTAACTTAATCGCCTTCTTCGCAGATGGGTGAATGACGACCCACCAGAGTCCATTGGTGTAGCCCACAACCGTTGATACCTCCTTGCAGCCATCAATGATTGAGGCCTTAGAAGATAGATTGCGAGTTTCCTTGTCGACTTCAAGAAAGTACTCTTTAGCTCCATCGCATAGATACTTGACAGAAGTAAAGTCAGCGCGTCGAAAGCCTATCTCAACTTCAGGATTTGGCTTGAGTGCACTAGAAGGTTTGGTCCAGGGGGTTGGCTATTCTAAAGTGAAAGACATGGAACTTGAAGCAGCAGCCATTAAAACTGGGGTAATTGTAAAAGGTTTTAAAAATTAACAATTAATAAATACTTAAAATTTCAATTTTTTTAAAAATTAACTTCACCTTTAGAATTATCGTCTACTAATTCATACATAAATATAATTCCTCTTCTGCTTGCCATATCTTCAAATGACATATTTTCAATATCAGTATGATTTCTAAAGATTTGTCTTGTTGGTTGGCGATAAACATAGGTATCAGTAGAAATTGACAAAAGTTTATCAACAACTCTAATTGGATCATAAATAAAGAATTCTTCAGTGAATCTATCTTTATTAGTATCAGGATGGAGCATGAATATAGTAGAAGAACCAATAACTATATTTTTATCAGCAATATTTTTATTAATTTCAGCTAAAACAACTGATCTTAATCTATATACATCTTTACGAATGGTAATTTCAGTTTCAAAATTAATTGGGCGATCATTAATACGTTCAAAACCAGATACTGATGTAGGTAATTTATTAATATTAAATGGTTGCATATCTTGAGCATAAATAATATTAGTTCTTCTATCAATATAGAAAAATAATACACCATTAGAATAAATAATACTTGTGTTACGAGCAGTAATATAATTATTTTCTAAAAATAATTGTTCAGAATTTAAAGAATCTTCTAAATTAATGCTGACTTCTTCATTAAGAACTGGTGGTAATTTTATATTAATCATAGAAACACTTGTTACAAGTGGTTTAATATTTTGTTGGTATGGATTAATATTTACTAATGGAGTATTATATATAGGTAAAGTAGATACTATGGTTGGTCTGAAAGAGAAAGCAGATATTAATCTTTTAAGGATAGTACCATCATATCTTCCATAAACTAAATCAGGTGTATCATATTTATTAAGTTTACATTGATCAACTGATCCTACAAAATCTCTAAAATTTCTTCCATAATATTGACCATTACGTAAGTTAATAACATTTTCCCATAATTGATTTTGTATTTGAACACGATTATATAAATCAGAAATTGATGATCTATTATCACATATAATATCATTTGGATCATTAATTAATGAATAGAATAATTGATAATCAGATTTAGTTACTAATGGTTCATCATTGTAACGAGCTTTTACAATGGAAGCAATATTAGAGTGTAAGAAATGTTCTTCAAGTATTGAAATTTTAGGAATAAACATAGCAGCTATTACTGCATGGATTGATTCACCTGGTCTGTGACCTAGTTCACGTCTATATTCACCAGATAATGCTTCAAAAGCACAATCGCTATATTGAATGGATTGTAATAATACTTGTGCATGTAATGGTCTTGATGAAGCATGGATTTTAATAATATCTTGCATTATTTTTGCATCACTGTCACTTAGTGTATTATTAGCGATAGGTTTAATAGTACCAGAAACAGTACCTAATATTTTCATCATATTTGTAATTGGAAAAGCAACTTCTTGACTTTTAATACCAATTAATTCTTGTTCATATATACGTTTGAATTGAGAAAATTCATCTTCAGATAAATTGTATTTAGTTTTAAATAATCTAGCTTTTTCTAAAATTATATGGAAAGGAAGACGACTGTTACTGTATTTTTCACGTATTAATTGAGCAAATTTTTTAGCTTTCTTGTTAATATAATTAGTTTTCTCAGCCCAAACTTTTTGAATTTCTTCAACTACTTTCATATTACCATATTCTTCACCTAATTTGGTAATATTTAATTTATAATTATAATCATTACTATTTTTACCCATTTCTTTGAATATTTTAGCAACACCTGATTTGATTTTATCATCATTTGAATCTCTACTGTTATCATTTCTTTGATTGTTTCTATTATCGGAGCTTGAATCCATTATTTATATACTAAGATTTAGAAATTTTTTTTAAACTTTTATATTAAATAGTTTTTTAAATTTATTTTTTTATTAATTTATCACTTATTATTCAAGTTTTTCTAAAATATTTTATTTTTAAAGTTTTTTATATAATTAAAGAATTAATTAATTATATATTTAATTTATGACATATCTATGGATAAATAAATATAAACCAACTGATATTGATCAAATAATTGGTAATAATGAACAAATTTATAAAATTTTTGACTGGTTGAATAATTTATCAAACAGCAAACAATGTATAATAATATCTGGTACTCAAGGTATTGGTAAAACATTATCAATTGAACTAATTTTAAAAAAATTAGGTTATATTGTTAGAATAATTAATTTAAACGATATTAAAGAGCACAGAAATTATAATGATTTTGATGATTATTATAATTTTAATAATTCAATTTACTCTAAAATTAATATAAATAAAAATAAAAAAGTTGCATTAATAATTGATGAAATTGAAAATATTACATTAACAAGTGAGAAGAAATTTATAATGGATATTTATAAAGAAAATAATAAAACTAAAAGTTTCCCATTAATATTTATTTCTAATAATCAACACTCTAAATTATTAAATGAGCTAAAAAAAGGATGTACAGAGATAGTATTTAATGTTCCGTGTATTAAAGAAATTTATAAATTAATTCAACATATTTGTGAAAATGAGAATATTTCTTTTTCATCTGATAAAATATTAGATGATATAATTAAATTTTCACAATTTGATATAAGACGATTAATAAATTTATTACAAGAATTATCATATCATAGTATTAATGGCAAAATTAATAAACAACAAGTTACAGAATTTATTGATAAATCTAAAGAGAAAAATATTAATATTGGATTATTTGATTCCACAGATAAATTATTAAATAATTATTTAGATTATGAAACTACTATTAAATATTATGAATCTGAAAAAGTATTATTACCTTTAATGATACATGAAAATTATATTAAAAGAATATTAACTAAATCTAATAATTTATGGAATAATATTTTAAATATTTCTGAATCTTTATCTCATGGAGACAATATTGAAACTAGTATTTATACAGATCAAAATTGGTATTTACAAAATATTCATGGTTTTTTTACATGTTTAAATACATCATATTGGATTAATAAAAATACAATTAATAATAAAAAAAATAATGATATTAAATTTAGTTCTGATTTAAATAAAACTTCGCTTAAAAATATAAATCGTAAAAATATTTTAAATTTATCAAAAATTATAAATAATAAATCAAATTTAGAAATATTAATGCTTAATAAAATATGTAATTATTTTATTGAAAATAATAAAGAAGCAGACTTAATAAAAATACTTAATGGTTATGGGAAGGATGTTACTATTAAAGAAATAGAATTATGTTTAAAAATAGATAAAACAACAGAATTTAATAAATTAGCATCGAAAGATAAAAAAAGAATAACTAAATCAATTAGTTCAAATAAAAAATTATAAATATTTCTCTTTAATATTAATTAAAGTTATAAATTGAATATTTGATTCAGAATTAGATGGATTAAATATATATAAATCATCTGAAAGATATAATAATAATTCATTAATCCATATAATCATATTTGCCTCATCTGTTATTAAAATAGCATCCTGTGTTAATAATTGATAATAAAAAATATTTTTCATATCATTACTAGCTTCAAATAAATGACTAAATGATTTAATAAATTTAATTTGTTTAATATATGCATTATCTACACCTGGAATAGAAGATGCCCAAATCCACAATTTAGTAGATTGTTGATAAATTCCATAAAAATTATAATCACCAATTAATATTTTCCTATTATTTTCATTAATACTAATTAATTTATTGGATCCATTTTTAATAAATTCTAGATTAAATTTTTTAGTTGGATTTAAATATTTTAGAATAGCTTTATGTTTCTTATTATATATATTTTTAATTTTATTTAATATTTTCATTATAATTTATACTAGAAAAAATAATTAAAATATATTTTCTATGATAACATATATATGAAAATTAATAATAAAAATAATGTAGGGTTATTTTTAATTATACTTGGGACAATAGTTTTCTTTTTTATTGGATTACCAATGCTAGAAAAGAATCAATCTAAAGAAAACTTTAATTATTTAAGTAGTGTACCTGCAAATAATAGTATTATGCCTAAAATAGATACTAAAAAATGTAGTACTAGTTGTTGTGGTTTAAATCAATGGCCTGTACCAGACGATATTGCCGATCCTAATATGTCTCCTAATGAACTTCAAAATTATATTCCTTCTAATTATGGTTGTGCTTCAGGAGATTATAAAGGATGTGTTTGTTTAACAAGAGATGATAGTAATTATTTAAATAATCATGGTCAAAATTAAATCAAAATAAATCAATAATTGGCCAAGCTCTATCATTTTTGGCGTCACCTGTATATAATTCATTTGGATGAAACTTAAGAAAACCGCTTGGTGTTTCATACCATACTTTTCCCGAACCATATCCATTTTCACGATTATTATCTGAAACTTCCGCAAATTTACTACCAAACTTAATCCATTTATCATGTGCTAAAATCATCTCATCATGACATTCAGGTCGATATGTTACTTCTTTGTTACCAAAAAATATGGACAATCTAGAAACATCCTGGTTCGTTGACGACATGTTTTTTAATTTTTTAATTATATAATATAATATAAATAATTCAATTTTTTTAAATTATGACTATCTAATAAAATTGATAATTATTTAAACGTGTTATTTTAAATTAAAATTATTTTAATTTAAAATAATCTCTACTATATAGTAATATACATAAAAATGCTAAATATTTTAGTTGAAACAAAAAATGAATACATTTCACATCTTATTAATATTTTAACACCTTTAATATTTGAAGGCATACAATCAATATATAAAGAAGCACATAAATCATCTGATACAAATGATGTTTTAAAAATATTTCAAACTTACCTTAAACGTATTCCTAAATGGAATCAAAATTTAATTAATAAAGAAACAGAAAGAATTATTAATTCATCTCATAGTTATGGTTGGTTAGGTGATTTAATAAAAGCAACCTTAAAATCAAGTTTAATTGTTTTAATGTATAATCCAACAAAGAAAATTCAAGAAAGAGTTGACTCTTCTTTTTATAAAAATATTTCAATTTGTGATTTTATACATAAAGTTTATATAGAATGTGCAAGAGAAATTTGGAATAATCCATATTTATTATATCATAATTATCCTCCAATTGAAATTAAACGTAATCAACGAGATTGTATGAATATTATTAAAGAATGTATAAAAGAAGCCTTACGTAAATTATTGCCAGTTAAACATATATTAAGTATCTATCTCGGTGAAGATATTGAAGAAGATATTCAAAATAATAATTTTGAACAAAGTATAAGTGAAGCAGAAGAAAAAAATTTAACTAAAATAATTAATAAAGATTTATCTAATAAAGAATTAGAATATAAAATATTTGAAGAAAATATTCCTAATGATGATAGTAAAACTGATTCTAGAACAATAGGATCTAAAATACTAAATATTATTAAACCAAATGATTCTAAAACATCAATTACATCTAGCTTGATGAGAACTAATAAAAATGAGAATGATGAAACATCCATACTCCAAAATAATTTAGTTAATAAAACATCAGCTGTTCAAATCAATGATGATATTTCATCAGATAATTCATATATATCAGATAAAGATATTCCAGAAGGTTCTAGTATTACTGGTTCTTTAGATAATGTTACATCTGATTTAGATAGTGATATTGAAAAATCATTAATAGATAAAGATAATTTAATTGAAAATAATTTAGATAATAAAATTAAAAAAATATTAAATAATGATTTAATAGAAACAGAATTTGATACTAGTTTAACTGAAATGAATGGTACTAAATTTCAAGAAATATTTAGTAATTCAGATAAAGTAAAAAAAGATGTAAAAACTGATAAATTATTTAAAAAATTTATGGATTTTTAAAATGATTAATATCTTTATCACATGATATATTCATATTTATAGATGGTGAAACAGTATCTAAAATTATATAAACAATTGTACATGATATAGTTATTATTATAATTTCATTAATCATTAATAATTTTTGAGGAATATATTTGGTAGCTATAAAAATAAATAAAGCCATTAATATATATTTAACAGTTTTGTAAACGTTTTGATTTTTAACTTGATTAATATTAATCATATTATTTTATATTAGAAAAAAATAATATAATTAATTTCTTTATTAAATTAATGAAATTAATTGTTAAACAAATAATTGTCATGATTATAGTTTTTATAATCATTCTTTGGTTCCAAAATAATGATGATAAAAAAAATAACAGGACTCGTATAAATTTATTTGATAAATACAAGTTACCTCTTCTAGTTAGTACAATTGTTGGTTTAATATTAAATTTTCCTATATTATTTAAAATGAATGAATTAACTCAACAAAATAAATGTACTGAAATAAATATTTTATCACCAATTAGAGAAGTAAAAATGCCAACTCATACTAATTTGAAAGATATTATTAATAATTTACAAATTTCAACTGATATGCCTGATTTTTAAAATAATAATTGATCTAAATATTTTGTTTAAAATTTTTTTAAATAAAATATTTTAAAAAAAATTTAGAAATAATTATCTATATATATATAATGGCTTTGCCTCAACATTGTATTTATACTGTCAGTGGAGGATATTATTGTCAATCTCAAAACTCAAATGATAATCTAATAGAAAATTTCCCTAGTGGTTCAAATAGTCTAATTTATCAAAGTGGTGATATTACTACATTAAATAACTCTATAAGAGATAATCTTCCGTCTATTCCAAGCGGTAAAGGTTGTCCAAGATCATCTATTTATATGGAAAGTAAATGTCATTATGTAAATTCAGTGTATACAAATGGTTTTCCCCCCGTTAATGCTTCTAATGATAGTAATTAGTATTTTTTAATAAATATCATAATTCATTTTAATTTATAAAAAAAATTGATAAAATTTAAAGTTAAAGTAATAAATAATTTAATAAAAAAACATGGATCAAATATATAAATTTACCAAAATTCTAAAAGATAGTATTGATACTTTTCCACTAAATACAGATAAATATCCAGATAAAAGAATTAAAATTATTCTACAATCAAATGGGATTAAAAAATATTTTAAACAAGTATTTATTGATTCCTTCCCAAAAATAACTGAATTTAAGTTTGATGAAATATTTATTATTTGCAGAGAACTAATTAATTATATAGACTTTACAGAAATAGAATTTAATCAAATTCAAAATAAAAAAATTACTAAACTTTATCAAGCAATTGAAGCCTCAAATATGATTAATGATTTTCAATTTGTAATATATGGTGATCCTGAAAGTACTGATATTGATATAATAATAATTATTGATTCAATTTATCCAGTTCATAATGCTAAAATTAATATTAATCTTCTAAAAGAACAACTTGAAGAACTAAAAAAAGATATTACTAAAGAACTAGATATAATTTACGTACATTTTGAAAATTGTAAAATTATTTGCACATCTAAAGGATCTATTAAAACTTTGAATGGTATTGTTTATTATACTCAATCACTTCATATGCCGAAAGATAAATGTATTAATATAGATCCACCCGATGATTTTCATGTTATTGAAAGAATTAAACCAACTATTAATTATATAATTTCAAATCTAAAACTATTTAAAATCAAATATATTCCTTACAGTGCTAATGAATTTAAAAAAATTAAGTTTATTATTGATAGTGATATTTTTAATATTATGATTGATTCAGATTTTAAAGATTTTATAAAAGCAATCTTTTATAAAATTTCAACTATTATTCTAATAAAACATGGTTATTCTAAAAATCAAGAATATTACACTAAAAAAGGTGTTGCTAAATTTCTAGATCAAATTTATCCTGATTCAGAATCTAATTCACTATATTTTCTTTTTAGAGGTAAAATTGGTATTAGAGATCCTAAAATATTTAAAATTATTACAGATGAATTTATTGAAATATGTAAAACTTACATAGATGATATTGATCTAACTTGGATTCAAGTACCAATAAATATTGATTCACCTATAACATTTATTGATATTGAAATGCAGAAGCTATTTTGGAAATCACCTGTGAAACCATCAAAAGAATTTATAGAATATTTTATGATAATGAAACCAGAATATTTTGAAATTCCATCAAATAAAAAAGAAGATATTAAATCTTTCTCTGAGCTAGTTGAAAAATCTATACTTATTCCTCAAAGATCAATAAAATGGTTTGAATTTAGAGAAAAATATACTGATGTTCGTGATTCTAAAGATAATTTTCCAATTAAAGATAGAATTGATGAAAGATTCCATCTAATTGCAGGAGCGATTGCAGAACTATATGTAATGTATAGAGTTGATTGGAAAATAATATTTCCCGAATTTAGTTTTATAAATGTTGGAATAATTTTTGATGGAATAGAAGGTATTTCACCCGATGGTTTTCTAGTTCATGAAATAACTAAAGAAATAATTCCAATTGAAATTAAATGTATTAGGAAAAAGAAAGATCTATTTACTGAAGCCTCTATTAGAGAAATTAAAATGGGGAGAGTACAAATTGATAAAGTAAAAAAAATACTATGTGATTCAAATATTAATAAAGGTATTATTGCATTCATCTACATATTTGATGATCAAATTAAATTTGAATATTCATTTATAAAAATTTGAATTAAATACATTTTAAATCAAATTATTAGTAATATAAATGGCATCATCTTTGTATATTGAACAAGCACTTTTGCAGGCTAAGAAAAGTTATATTGATATGGCAACTCAATATGGTTGTATATTAATTGATAGTAAGACAGGAAATATTGTATCACGCGGTCATAATGGAAGGAAGGGCATTAGGACATCTAAATTAAAAGAGTGTCCCTTATGAGGCTAATAAATATACTATACATGCGGAACAAGATTGTATTCGTAAATGTCCAAAGAACAAAATTAATAGATGTTATATGGTTCTTGTAAAAATTACTCATTTAGATAATGTTGCACCGTGTGCAATGTGTGCTAAATTAATTAATAAATATAAAATTAAGAAAGTATATTGTTATTCATGTTAAATAAAAAATTCATTTAATTTTTTATTTGATATATAATTAATTTATAAAAGATATCTTAATTTCATGTTAAATAAAAAATTCATTTAATTTTTTATTTGATATATAATTAATTTATAAAAGATATCTTAATTTCATGTTAAATAAAAAATTCATTTAATTTTTTATTTGATATATAATTAATTTATAAAAGATATCTTAATTTCATGTTAAATAAAAAATTCTTTTAATTTTTTAAATAATGTCTTAATTTCATATTTAAAAAATTTCTTTAACATAATAATGGCAAGAGTTAACTATGGATTATGTAATGATTGTAAACTTAAGAAAGATTTTTTGATATGCGCAGATTGTTGTGTTTGTATTTGTTTAGATTGTTTAAATAAATATAATCATGATCTATGTAAAAAATGTAAAAAAAATGCAACATGTAATATGGAAAAAAAATGTTATGATTGTCAAATTGATCATTATAACATGATTACTAAAAATATTGCAGTTGGAGATTGTGAATCATCCTATGATGAATTTGATATAATTGTAAATTTATTTGGAGAATTTAATGGATCTTATTTAGATGAAATTGTATTTGTTGAAGAAAATAATAAAAAAATATATAATGTTGGTTTGATAGATAAAACAAAATATAAAGATAATGCTTTAGCTTTAATTAAATATTTAATACCAGAATTAATGAACTATAAAGATAAAAAAATATTATTTCATTGTTATGCAGGTATTTCTAGAAGTGCTACATTTGCAATTGCATATTTAATGAAAAAACATAAATTAACGAAAGATGAAGCATTCAATTTAGTTAAATCTAAAAGACCAATCATATATCCTAATTATGGATTTTTAAAAATATTAGATGAATTATAAATTATAATCATCTAATTGAAAAGATATATTTTTAATATTATCTTTACCTAAAATATCTAACAAATATAATTTAGTTTCTGGATGAACTTTGATTAGTTTAATTATAACCTCGGGATATTCTTTTACTAGTTTATAGGCTTTCAAATTAATTAGTGATGAATTATTTTGAAGAAATGATTGACATTCATAATGGCTTTTCCATCCAAATGACATTTCATCTAATATGTCAACAAGATTGTTATACTCTTGATCAAGTTTTGAATTATATTGACCCATTTTATAATTGTAATTAAAAATATTTATTTAATTATTTATTTCAATTTTTTTAATTAAAATTATTTGAATTAATTTTTAGATAATTTTTTTATATAATTAATGTAGTTTAATTTTTATAGTTTCTAATTAAAAAATTATTAGTATGAATAAAATATAAAAAATTGAAAAAATTGTTTATTAATATATAAATTATTTATATATTAATGAAAAAATTAGCAGGATTAAAAAATATAAATGAAACATTTACTAATTCAATTAATGAATTATTTTTAGAATTACAGTCAAATATTAAAGAAATTAAACAAGAATATCAACAAAATATTATTGATGAGAAAATTAAATTATTAATTGCTATTTGTAATGGTGAAGGATTAGATTTTGATAAGTTAAAAATAAAATATTTCAAATCTAAAGAATTAGACTATTTTGATCCAAATGAACCAACTAAAAATACAATTTTGATTGATGATAATCTTTTAGATAAAATTACATTAAATAATCAAGACTACTATTATGAATCAGTAAATAATGGTACTGTATTTGATAGTAATAATCAACCAGTAGGTATTTATAAGAATGGTACTGTTATTTTTAATGAAAGTTAAGCTCTTCTTTTAATTTTAAATATTTATTTTTATAGTAAATATATTTTATTTCATAATGTTTTAAATATTTTTTATCACTTTTTGTTTTATCAGGTTTATATTCAGGTAATTTAATTTTACAAGATATTGGTTTATGATCAGAAGATGTACCAACATTATGTGCAGTAAGAAAAGTATGATAAATTAATTCTTTACTTATTAAAATATAATCACCTACATCTTTATCACCATCATCATTTTTATCAATTTCTGCTTCATTAAAAAATTTATTTTTTAGATTTGAAAATTTATTATGTGTAGATTCTTTCAATTGTTCTTGTTCATTAAATTCACCACGTAAAAATCTTTCCCTGTACAACATGTATTAGGTGGTCTTGTTTCTTTAGTATTTACTATAATATTTTCTAATATAGAATCTGATGTTTTAAATAATTGTAATCCTTGCCAATAATTTTCTATATCTTTACCATCTCCTTTTAATTGTTCAAATTTTTGTCTATATTAACTATAACTATATGGTGTTCCTGATAGTTTTTTCCCTTCTCTAATCATTTTTTTTAAATCATAATATTCATTATATTGATATGGGCCATCATTAAAATCACCAAAACAAATTACATGTGGTATAGAATCACCAATAATTTTAATCAAATTTTGATTTTCCTCATTTAATTTTATTGGACCTCCCATATTAAAAATAGATGAAGTTTAATCTAACGGTCATTAATAAATTTACTAAATTTTTGTTCCAATGCATTTTTGTGAAATGGGAGAGATTTTCCATTATGTAAATTAATTATTATATATTTTTCATTATTTAAATTATAATTTAAATATAATATTTGATAAGGTCTTCCATCAGTTTTATCTATAGCCAAATTACCAACCTTTGCAGCTATTAATGTAAATTTATCTCTATCATAAAGTGTAATCATATTTGCAGATATACCTTTAGCTGTTGTAACAGTATTAAAAATATAGGACATTCTTTGTAAATTCACATTTCTACTAATTATTTCGTCCCAGTTGATAGTTTCGACAACTTCTTGTAAACCAATTAAATCATATTTATCTCTATTCATAAATTCTACTACATTATTTAAACATTCATGATCATTTGGATTTTGACTTGTATTTTTAGATCTACAATATTCAGCAATAACTTTAGCTGTAACATCATATTTACTCTTTTCATTTGCATACATGCATCCAAAACATACATTCCATGAAAGTACATTTAATACATTTGGAATAACTCTTTCCATACATATAATTCAGATTTTTTTATTAATTAATTGAATTAATCTTAATATTGCCTTTTTAGACCACCAATTATATTTCATTTGGAATTTATCAATACTTTCATCATTATATTTATTATATTTAAATATATTAATTATATCATTTAAATCTGATGTGCCACCTAAAAATAAAGAATCATTAGAACCTTCTTTCTTTAAAAATATTTGAGGGAAAGTATTATAATTAGGTAATTTATATTTATTTTTATTTATATAATTTACTCTTTGAATTTGATTTCTAATTCCATTTAATTGTAATAATTCAAATGCTTTATTAGAATATATACAATCCTCTAATAAAACTGCATGAATATAATATTTAGATTCAGAACTCATATATTATATATTAGATTTTTATATACAATTATTGAAATATTTGATAATATTCTATTAGAATATATGATTACATAATTGTTTATTATAAATTTTAGACAAGTATAAAAAGTTATTATTATATTTATAAAAGATTTATAGTTATAAATATTGAAAAGTCTTAAAGATATTTTCTATTTTAATCTAATAATGCCTGGAGGATTAATTCAATTAATAACCACTGGAGTCCAAGATTCACCAATCATTGGAAATCCAGAAATTACATTTTTTAAAACAGTTTATAAACAACATACCCAATTTTCAGTTTGTCAAAATGAAAGATTTATTGGTAGTATTGGATTTAAGAAAGAATCATCAAAAGTTATTGAAAATAATGGAGATTTATTATATAATTTATATTTTAAATTAGAAATTCCATATTTTCAAATTATAAAAAAAACTTCAACAACTAATATATTTTTAAAACCATATAATATTAATGAGTTATCTGTTACCTATCAAAATATGAATTGTTATATATTTTATGTTGAAAATAAAGGATGGTATTTAATACCTCAAGTATTATTTAGTTTATCAAATTTTATTCAAAAAATTAGTAAAATTGAATCAATATTAATTCAAGATTATGTATTACCTAAATATTTAAAATATTCAGATTATGGTCAACAAATAAATTATTATCAATTAATTGATAATAATATTTCACCAATAATTAATACATTAAGACTCTATTCTAATTTTTGGGAACAATATTGGTTAGACTATATTTCTAATTCAGGTACTGATAATATTTTATATTCTAATCCTATTCAAACTTTAAAAACAACTTATAATAGTATTTATTTATTAATTAAAAATAGAATATTTAATCAATATTATCAATATAATTTTACTATTAAAGATGTAAATTATTTTGATTTTAAATTTAATTTAATAGACAATAGTACTGATGCATATGGTAATATAATTAAAAAAACAGAAACAGAAAGATATTATGATTATAAGAATTCATTAAATTTAGCTATACAAAATTCAGATCAATTTGATATTGATATTGTATATAATTATTGTCTTACTAATTTTTTAAATTTTGATGATTATATTAATAATATTTTAAATAATAATTCACTTTGTATTTTATTAATTTTAGAAACTTTATATTCTAATAATAATTACATTTATACTTTTTGGAAAAAATATAATATTATTCAATATAATGAAATAATTGTAAATACTATTGTTAATGATACAAATCCAATTACTAATTGGGAAAATAATTTAGATAATAGAATGAGTAATTTATTTGGAACTAATAATATTAATAATATAATTTTCCTAGAATTTAAATCAAATTATAGTTTAGCTGAACAAAATATTAATTCTATTTTTGCTAATTTAAAATTTAATAATCCAAAATCATTATATATAAATTTAAAAATGATTATTGATAGATTTACTTCAATTCCAACATCTCAAATTAATTTTAATGAAGGATATTTAGCAACAAATTATAGTACTTTTGCAAAAACAACAACTATTCAAGAATTATTTGATTTGGATAATCAAAATATGTCATTCATAAAGACTACAAAAGAATATCCAAATTTGAATAGTATTAGTAATAATTTAAGTACTATTGAAAGCGAGAATATAAGACCAGTCGACATGATTAATATTTTTAGTGTAATTGCAAATGATGTTCTAGCATTTGAGGTTGATATTCTTAAAAACAATAATTCTTTAAAATCTTTTATTATTTTATGGAGAAATGTCATAACAGTACGTTTATATAATAATTATTTAGATACATATTCTAAATCAACACAAGTAAATGATGTTAATCGTAAAATAGCATTTTATTATTCAATTGATCCTTCTAATTTATATAATTTATCTGATTTAAAAGAATCATTTTATGAGATGTATTATAAAAATAGTTGGATGGGATTTTATTGTATATTAAATAATGATTTTTTACAATTTAAAGATAATCTATTTAATGTTAAAATAAATTCATTTAATACTGATTTTACAAGTTTAATCACTAATAATAATTTTAATAATTTAAATATAGTAAATACATATAATTATATTTATTATGAAAATATTGAACAAATTGATAATTATAATAAAATTAATTTTAAACAAGTTATATATGATAGTAGTAATTATATTTTATATATCAAATATGATAATATTTATAGTTCTAATACTAAAATTCAAATATCAATTAATGAAATTATAATTACACCTGGTAAAATTAATCAAATAAATAAAAATAATGAATATAATTTTAATAGTTTATATTTGGTATTTACAAATATTAAATCTTGTCCAAATAATTCTAAAATTGTATTAACCGTTACTTATAATAATTATATTCCAGCTTTATATTTTGATAATAAAACATATCCTAATTGTATTTCAAAAAATTTATATTTATATAAAACAGTTTCTGATTTAATTATTTATAATTCAATTAATAGTTTTGATACTAATTCATTTTATATAGATCCTGCTTATTATAATAATAATATTTTAAATAATATTTGTGTGTTAAATATTTCATATATTGTTAATAATATATTAAAACCAGTTAATACATTTACATGTACTAATATTAAACCTACTAGTAATCCCGTTAATGATGGATCTCATATTTATTGTATATCTTATTTTACAAGTACATCTGAATCAGATGTATCAGATAAAGTAATTGTAAAATGTAATAATTCAATTGTTCTAATTAATAATATTCCTATATCTGATAATTTAAATGTAGTTGGTAGAAAAATATATAGATCATATGCAAATGGGACTAAATTATATTTATTAACAACAATTAATGATAATACTACTGTTTCATATACAGATTCAATTTTAGATTCACTATTAGGAATAGAATATAATATTAATAATGATATTAAATATAATAATATTCCTACTATTTCTAGTAAAATAAATAAAATTCTTGTTACATTAAAAGAAACTGATATATTAAATAATTATTATATTTTAACATTATCTGGAATAATTTATAATCTACCAACAAATTATAATAATATATTAGATATTTATTTAGAAACTTTAAATTTTTCATATAAAATTATTAGTAATTTTACTATTAATTTTAAAGGACAGTTATCATATGATAGTATTAAAAAAGATTATTTATATTATTTAGTTAATGAGAATAATTATCTTGATTATAACTCATTAGTACCATCTAAAAAATCTGTTGATTTTATATTTCCTTTTACACTAAGTAAAATTGTATCATCTACTATAAATACTTTAGATATTGGATCTTATAATTATGCTATTTCATTATTTAATAATTTAACTAATTTAGAAACAAAAATGACAAATCCTATTTCAATATCATGTACTAATGATGAATATGTTTATATAGAAATTAATCAAACCATTACTAATAATTATAATTCTTATAATATTTATAGAACTAAAATACAAAATTCAACAAGTACTGATACAAATTTATATTTATTAAAAACAATCACAACGAATACATATACTGATATTAGATATGATAATAATTCTAATTTTAAAGCTTCTAATAATATTATATTTACATTAACTAATAATATTTCATCAACATTAGATAATATTTTACAATATAATAATTTATATGGTAAATATGATTATATTATGACTAATATTAATTTATATAATGTTGAATCTATGCCAACATATTTATCAGCTGGATATGTTTATAGTAATACTGATTATATAAATAATTCTTCATTATATATGATACCAAATGTTGTATTAAATTTTGTACCTGTAGATAATTCTACTAGTATGTCCGGCTCAAATAATCAAACTGGGCAAAATAATCAAACTGGGGCAACAGGTCAAAATAATCAAACTGGACCAACAGGTCAAAATAATCAAACTGGGCCAACAGGTCAAAATAATGAAAATGGACAAAATGGTCCGACTACAAATTCATTATTTATGATATCAAATTTTGCATTAAGTATAACTGAATTAAATGATCAAACTAATCCACCAGATTCTACAGGTCCAACTGGACAAAATGATCAAACTGGTCCGAATGGTCCACCAGATTCTACAGGTCCAAGTGGACAAAATGATCAAACTGGTCCGAATGGTCCACCAGATTCTACAGGTCCAACTGGACAAAATGATCAAACTGGTCCGACTGGTACACAAG
>Ga0214921_10003931_pt1 | contig 22383 bp, 35 predicted proteins | sample LL1505_MetaG_FD_177992 | JGI IMG/M metagenome (GOLD analysis project Ga0214921, IMG submission 177992) | Freshwater microbial communities from Lake Lanier, Atlanta, Georgia, United States - LL-1505 | ecosystem: Environmental > Aquatic > Freshwater > Lake | place: USA: Georgia | collected... | reverse complement strand
GTCTGTCTACGGCAAACCTGAGCCTAGTCAACCCGTCAAGTTTTGGCAAGCCGTTCGCTCAGAGCGTAAAAATAAATTTTGCAAAATCGAGTTTTGTGTCCATGGGGTACTCGCAATTATATTTTCCGGGGTCCCGTGCGGGCACGCCGTTAAAAAATTTCAGTTTTGGATTCGGACTCGCGCATTGCGTTAACCAAAGCGGTTGCGTGATTCGCCCTCGCCGTTACACGGATATGTTCTTCGCGGGTCTTCGCTAACGGAATGTCAGCGGTTAGCAGTGTAGCAAGTTCCTCAGCGTTGTCAAGCATTTCTTTAAACGTCATCGGTCTCGCCGCCTTCAGCGTCATCTGCAGATGTTATAACTTCCGGGCTTCGCTGCGGCTCATCGGTCTTGCCGTTGGTTGAATCTTCAACTATCTCGGCATCGGTTATATCATCCGTTGCGGTTAATCTGCTTTGGAGGCTCGCCGCTCCTGCCGCTAAGCGGGCAAGCCGTTCTGCAACAATCACATGCGGTGGACGGGCATCGTTAACTTCGATGTCCACACTGAGGTCCGTTCCTCCGCGCACGCCAGCACGGTCAAGAATCTCGGTCGCCGCTTTAAGTTTTACGGGTTCCGACTCAGCATTTTCCATCATATCTTCAAGAACGTCAACAGCGTACGGTGCGGCTTGGATGAGTTTGCGTCTCGCCCGTTCAACATCTTCGCCCGGTTTGCGAACCGATTTAAGATGCGCCCGGCACAAGCCGTCATCCTTGATTCTCCCGGAACTCCACAACATGCAGCGGATACCGTCATCCTTGACAATCCTGCAGCGGGCTGGTAATACAGCGGGTTGCTTTTGGCTCGCCGTTGGTTCGTTTTGTTCGGCTACCCACTTACGGGTTGCCCCAACAACCCATGGCGGAATGATTCGGCACGCCGCTTCATCAACCAAAAGGTCGACACCCGTTAGGTAATCTGAGTTTGGATTCTTAGCATCCGTTAAGACGGGACGTTTTTCGGCGAGGCTAAGGACACGCCGTTCGCGCATTGACTCTTGGCTACGGGCTGCGATAAGACCCGTTGCCCCACCCGTTGCGTCGTAGACAGCATCCCAGTTTAACTTGGCTCGCCGCAATGTCGAACGGTTATCATATGTATCTTCGCACACGCCGCGTTCGTGCTCTATAATACCAAGTTCGCTAAGGTCGGGTCTCAGGTCGAGCGGTGTATCGAGACGCGGTTGGCTATCCGTTGGGTCAACGGTCTTGCCCTCCGTCTCGAACTTAATAACTTCGTCAGACACGCCGTCTCCTAAAAAATTTCAGTTTTGGATAACGGCTCGCCGCTATCATACTTTGTGTCATTTGTCAAATTTGTCTGGGGTTAAGGTCTCGCCGCCAGGCCCCTGGAAATAATAATTACGGTTTCTTTTTGATGACTGGTGTCCCCGTTGACTTTTTAACTGGGGCTTTCTTTGGAGCGGGTTTCGCTTTAGGCGTAACTGGCGTTGGAGAAACGGAAACCGTTGCGGTTAATGGTTTTTTCGCGGCTGGCTTTTTCTTTGGCGGTGCGACCACGACGGAAGTTACTAGGTGGGTGTCGGGTTCGGTTGTCTCGCCAGCAAGTGAAGGACCAGAGCGACCCGATGCGCTAGACGCTAGGGAAGTGAGAATGGAAAGAATCGCCGCTCCGCCAGCAACTTTTGCGGAGTCAACGGTTGAAGCGGTTAAAACGCTCGCCGCGTCTGCGCCAACAAGGGCGAGAAAGGTCTGAGCAAAGGTCTTTACGGCTCGTTCTAGTGTCGCCGTTAGGAAGAATGTATCATACATTATTTGTACTCCGTTGTCAAGTTCTTTGGATTAAGTCCAATAAACAAATGATACGGTAAAAAAGTTCGGACGAAAAAGTGGCGCGTGGTGAGACAGGCGCACCCATTCGCGCCCTTCTATAAAGAGACCCTTGAAAACAAAGGGTTTTTGGAGGCTAAGATGTTATAATACTTAGCCCCCAAAAAGTGTTTATATTTTCGGCGTGTCGCTATTGTTTTTTAGTTCGGCTAGGTGGTTTGCCTCAAGAGTACTGACCACAAATACGCCAACCAAAGTTCCGACAATAACGCCAAACAAAAACATCCAAAGCATTATCAGATTACCTCTCGACAGCCCTGACACAACAAAGCATCATACCCTGTTGCAACCGTAGATGCAACTCCGTGTTGAGTTACAGGAACAGGAGACACAGCAACATCATCTGCCCCACACCTGTCACAGACCAAATCAACCAACCATTCGGCTGACTTTCCCTGCTCAATCAGGACACCCAAACCGCGAGTCAAAGCGTGCATCGCTCCACCGCCCTCAGTCTTACGAAGAAATGGTCGAGTCGAATCAACCTCAAGGACTAACCGTTCTTTCTTACAAGGACAGTCCATCTTTGACGGTTTACAGAAAGTCCGCCCAGCAACTTGGGTATGTCGAGCAGTACTATGCCCACACAGACAAATCCGTCCGTCAACAATCTTACGAGTATTTAGAGCCTTGTCAACTCTAAGCACTTCCTCTAACTCAATTCCAATTGCTTCAAGTGGATTATTCATCAGCACTACCTTCTTCCGTTTCCGTTTCGGTTATTTCTTGTTCTTGCTCTTTTTCGAGCATCGCTTCGTACAGTCTTTTCATATTGCTCATTTGATTACACACTCCTACTCCTTCGCATGAACTTCCTAGATACTACATCACCAACAATGTTAGCGCAAGTTCTATCCTTCTATTTTTAATTTATTCATTCCTTCAATCAATCTATATTACCATTCACAATTAGCGACTATTTTTCAGGTCACCCCTATAGCGCGCGCGTACGCGCGTATGGTAAAAATAGTCAGTATTACTTAATACAGTAATACTCAATGGTGTTACTAGTTGGATTTTTTATTCCAAAAATATTTTTTCTGGCTAGTATAAAAAACTTTTCCATTTACTTTTTCCGACTAGTAACATCATTAGCAATTTCACTATTGGCAATCATTCCACCATTGACTATCCCACCAATAATCACTATTTTTGTTATTATATATGTCACGTTTTTAGAATTTTTATTATCATACATTCCCACTTGACAGACCCCTACTCAATCCCTTACCATCGACCTTATGAATAATAATTACCCTTTTTTCATCACCATTGATGAATACTTAGAAGCAGTGCATAACGCACATCAGGACTACCTGAAGACTCGTTTTAGTCAGTCTATTACGAACCCTTATCAGACATTCCATGTGGAAGACCTAGCAGTAAACAGCGCATCATTCTTTGAATCTGCTCTAATCCTGTTAGACCACTTCTCTACCGTTATCCATAACAAGGTTCGTCTCCAGAAAAAGCAAGACGAATACGAACAATACATAAAAGACAAAAAGACAAAAGCAATCATTAACGACCCGCTTTGGCACGCACCGTCTGAACCGTCTGAACCAACTGAACCAAAAAAGAAGTTCAGGAAGAAAAAGTAGAAACCAACAAGGAGGTATCTTGCTACTAAAAGAATACATAGGACAAGCAATAAATAGGGAGCGAACTGCCCAAAACCGTACCTTACGAGGTACGGCAGATAGGGCGTTCGTTTCCTATACATATCTATCTGAAGTCGAGCGCGGTCTTAAAGATGTTTCATCATCTGTACTTCAGTCAATCTGCACAGCCCTGAATATATCCGTTGAGGAGTTAATGATTGATGTAGCAGTTGATATGCAGAAAGTTATTCTAGAAAAGGAGTTGCTGTATGCCAACGACATTACCGTCGACAATTTACTCAAAGTTGATTGATAAGGTCACTTTTATATTTAAAAAGTATGATATGCATCATAGCCACCAAGAGTTAATTCTTCGTAGAGATGCAGACTTAGTTGTAGGTGGTATTGAAGAAATTATACGCGAATGTGTGTCTAGAGAAATACTTGCTTGGCACGACTTAGAGTGCGACAAAGATGTTATAGACTGTAATTGTAAGGACCTTGCAGAAGTTGTTGCAGGTAAAATGCTAGGAGAGCACATTGAGTTTTAACAACAAAATAGTCACAACTACAACAACTAATACCTATGCTTCGGGACTTAAAGTCACTATTACTGAAGACAGTAAAGAAGATGAAAAAAGCAAACTCATGTCTCGGCATGAGATGGGAACTATGATTACTCGGCTCACCAATAAAGTTAATGCTTTAGAAGAAGCAATCCAGCGCGTGCGTGATGTGATTGATTCCTACCGAGTTCATGGTGACCATGAAGATATTCCGCAAGAAGAGATTTTAACAGCGTTAGACGGTAAATAAAATGACTTTTACAATCCACAATGGAGACTGCATTGATGTAATGCGTTCTATGCCAGACAACAGCGTTGACTCTATAGTCACCGACCCACCTTATGAAATTGGATTCATGTCAAAATCCTGGGATAGCACTGGCATTGCGTTCAATGTTGAAGTCTGGACTGAAGCACTGCGAGTGCTAAAACCCGGCGGTCACTTGTTGGCGTTCAGTGGTTCGCGCACCTATCACCGCATGGCAGTTGCTATTGAAGATGCAGGGTTTCAGATTCGTGACCAAATTATGTGGCTTTATGGTTCAGGGTTTCCCAAGTCTCACAATATAAGTAAGGCAATTGACAAATTGGCAGGGGCAGAGCGTGAAAAGTGGCTCACTTTACCAATGCAAAAAAAGGGTGAAGTTGGAGAAATAAGTAAGAATAGGCGTTGCGCTGTTTGCTTGAAGGCTTTAGCGTCTGGGAATCCTTGTCAATGCGATAGAACCGAAACTGCAATTACAGATGAAGCACAACAATGGGAAGGTTGGGGAACGGCATTAAAACCAGCACACGAACCTTTAGTCTTGGCGCGCAAACCTTTTACTGGAACTGTTGCTCAAAATGTATTGGTTCACGGAACAGGCGCGTTGAATATTGACGCAAGCAGAATAAGTATTGCCAAAGGTGATGAACCAAGTGCTGGAAGTCGAACCGCAACTTTTGGAACACAAGAGACAGTTTCAGGTGGTGACGGTTCAGGTGGATGGAAAGCATCCGAAGGTCGTTTCCCTGCAAACATCATTCACGATGGCAGTGACGAAGTTGGTGAACTGCTAGGTGAACCTGCCCGTTTCTTTTACTGTCCTAAAGCCAATAAAAAAGACCGCAACGAAGGGCTAGATAAGTTTGAGGAAAAAACTAAAAAATTTGGAAATCAAAAAAACGGACAAGACTTAGGAAATGGCTCTGTAAATGATAAATTTACTACGCAACCAAGCAAGAACAATCACCCGACAGTTAAACCAACAGACCTGATGCGCTACCTCGTGAAACTAATCACACCGCCAAACGGCATTGTTCTTGACCCATTCATGGGTTCAGGTTCAACAGGTAAAGGCGCAGTCATTGAAGGCTTCAACTTCATCGGCATAGAACTTGACTCCGAGTACATCGCCATAGCAAACGCCAGAATCCAACATCAGTTAGATAATAAAGAAGATAACTAATGGCTATCCTTTACTGCCAATGCGGTCACACAGACCACGAACATCTCCTCCTGAGAGCAAGTTGTGTCGCAAAAGACTGCGAGTGTAAGTCTTTTATTGAATCAAGAAGACCAAGAAAAAAGGAATCCAAAAAGAAGTGACATTTTTAAATCCAGAATCTCTTACACACGAAGAACTTTTAGAACAATACATAATTCTTGCAGAAGGATTTAATAATCTTTTTGATTCTATACAAAGAGTTCGCGAACTTCATATACCAAATCCTAGTTATATTGGAGAGCAAATACCTTGCATTTTTTGCAGAGACGAGGACATACCTTGTTCAACCCTAAAAGCAGTGGACGGTGACACCGAATGAATAGACTTCTCTCTTACCTAAGAAGTAGAAAAGAAATAAAGCAGTGGTGGAAAGACGTACATCAAAACCTAAAAAGAACATATGATAATGACATTAGATAACATCATTGGCGGAATTATTTGTGCGTGTCTATCTATTGCACTTGCAGGAGCATCTATCTCAATGCTCTTAATGGTTTTAGATGACCATAAAAATCAAAAGAAAAGAAAAGATAAAAAATGAAAATAGCATCAAGTGTTGTAGAAATACTTATCTTGTTCTTTGTTGCGCTTAATTGCGGTCTAGGATTGCTTAACTACATTCAATCCAAAAGAAACAAAAAGTAAATGACATATTGGTCTTACGTCTTAGGCATCATCGGTGTCACTGGAATCTTTTTTGTAGGTCGTAAAACAATTTGGGGATGGCTTGTACTTCTCACAAACGAATGCATTTGGATTGCTTACTCACTAGCAACAAAACAATACGGTTTTATCTTTATGGCGATTGCTTACTCAATTGTATATATAAAATCGTTTACTGAATGGAGAACTAAAAATGAGCGATAAACTAAAAGAACAAAGAATTAGAGAAATCTGCAACACTGCGGTTAATGCTTGTAGTAACTTTTATACAGATTTATCTCTTGGTGAAAAATATCTTGCTTTAAGAATTTTAGAAGAATTAGACAGGGAAAATGAAAAAATCAAATCCATTACCTAAAGCAATCATTGTTGATATTGACGGCACGGTCTCTCATAAAACCGATAGAGATATCTATGACTATAAAGAAGCAATCAACGATAACCCTGACAAGATTATTCTTGAAATAGTTCGTTCTCTTTGGCATCAGGGGTATAGAATTCTTTTTGTTACTGGAAGAAGTGACGACTGTATCACCGTTACAAGAACATGGCTTGCTACTTACTGTCCCTATTACTTTGGTCTTTATATGAGACAGACTGGTGACTTCCGTAAAGACGCAATTGTTAAACAAGAAATCTACGAGAACCAAATCAAAGATGAATATGATGTCTTATGCGTTTTTGATGACCGTCAACAGGTAGTTGATATGTGGCGTGAGATTGGACTAAAGTGTCTACAAGTACAGCCGGGAGATTTTTAAATGGACAACGAAAAAAGTTATTATGCTAAAAACGATTCAATGTTAGAGAGCGAACGACTGTTCAGAATTTTAACTAAACTGAACAGTATCCGTAGTGATGCGTATATGAGCGGAGAATCTGAACAGTTTATTCTTGGCATTCTTGCAAGTACTGAAGTTGTTCGTACTGAAATCAATGGACCTAAGTTCAAAAAATAACGAAGTATTTGCTCCCTGAAGTAAATACCCCTATGCTCTACCTGCTAGTATTTTAACTCTGCACTAAATTATCCCCCTAAACACGAGGTTACATATGTCTATTTCTGTCCAATTTTCCTTCCGTCTTAACGAGGAGTTTGTTGCTTCTTATAAAGATAAGAAAGCACCATTTGGCTACCGCGATGCTGGTGGCAACTCTGTAGGTGAGATTACTTTCTTGCGTACTTACTCACGCAAGAAGCCAGACGGAACTAAAGAAACTTGGGTAGATGTTTGTGAGCGCGTCATTAATGGCATGTACTCACTACAGAAAGACCACTGCAAAACTAACCGTCTTCCATGGTCTGACGCTAAGGCATCTGCATCCGCAAAAGAAGCGTTCGACCGTTTATTCAATCTGAAGTGGACTCCACCCGGCAGAGGCTTGTGGGTTATGGGAACTCCTATTGTTAATGTGCAGAAGAACTCAGCCGCGCTTCAAAACTGCGCGTTTGTTTCAACTTTAGAAATGACCAAGAACAATCCTGCTAAACCTTTTGCGTTCCTGATGGAAGCGTCAATGCTTGGTGTTGGTGTGGGCTTTGATGATAAGGGTGCTGAAAAGGAATTTACTATTTACGCACCTAAGTCTGATGTAGAAGTTTTTGCTATCCCAGATACTCGTGAAGGTTGGGTTGAATCAACCGTTGCTCTTATCAACTCTTACCTAAAAGCAGACCAACCAACTTACGAGTTTGATTACTCAGAAATTCGTCCAGAAGGCGCACCTATTGCTACCTTCGGTGGAACTGCTGCAGGTCACGCACCGTTAGAGCGTCTACACAACTACATCACAAAACTATTCAAGGAGCGTGCTGGTGAACTTGTTACGAAGAGGGATATTGCTGATATTGGTAATCTCATTGGTGTATGTGTCGTATCAGGAAATGTTCGACGCTCTGCAGAACTCCTAATCGGTTCTATCGATGACCAAGACTTCCTCAACCTAAAGAACGCGGAAGTTTTCCCAGAGCGCAACTCCTATGACCCTAGCGCGCCGGGTTGGGGATGGATGTCTAACAACTCTGTATCCGTCTCAGTCGGTCAAGACCTTTCACCAATCGTTGATGGCATCGCTCGCAACGGAGAACCCGGCGTAATCTGGCTTGACGTATCAAAGAAGTACGGTCGTCTTGCTGACCCAATCAACAACAAAGACCACCGCATTGCTGGCTACAATCCTTGCGCTGAACAGTCTCTAGAATCTTTCGAGATGTGCACACTTGTTGAGACTTACCTCAACCGTCACGAATCAATCGAAGACTACAACCGCACATTAAAGTTTGCGTACCTTTACGCTAAGACCGTTACGCTTCTTCCAACTCACTGGGAAGAAACAAACGCAATCATGCAGAGAAATCGACGCATCGGAACTTCAATGTCTGGCGTAGCAAACTTTGCTGACCGTCAGGGTCTACCAACTCTTCGCGAGTGGATGGACGCAGGATACGATAACATCAAGCGTTATGACATTCTTTACTCAGAGTGGTTAGGTATTCGCGAGTCAATCAAGACGACAACCGTTAAGCCTTCAGGAACTGTATCCATTCTTGCTGGAGAATCTCCCGGTGTTCACTGGACTCCCGGCGGTAAATACTTCCTTCGTGCAATCCGTTTCTCAAATGGCGACCCAATGCTTCCACTTTTCAAGATGGCAAACTACCGCATTGAACCTGCATCAGAATCTCCAGACACAACCTCTGTTGTATTCTTCCCAATCAAGTCTGATGCAGAGCGCGCAGAAAAAGATGTAACTATCTTTGAGAAGATGTCTCTCGCGGCAACTGCACAGCGTTACTGGTCAGATAACTCTGTATCCGTGACAATCTCATTCGACCCAGAGTCTGAAGCAGACCACATCGGAACCGTTCTGCATATGTACGACGGTCAGTTGAAGACTGTTTCATTCTTACCGTCTGGCAACTTCACCTACCCACAGATGCCTTACACGCAGATTACCGAAGATGAGTACCGTGAAGATGGAGAGCACAAACTCTTCCCAATTGACTTCTCAGGGGTGTATGCTGGAATGGCTGCTGATGCAATTGGCGAGGCTTACTGCACAACAGACGGCTGTGAAATCAAACTCATCACGGAGAATCTTAAGGACAAGTAATGCCAAGTTACGAATACATCTGTGAGAACGGACATACTTACATCGAAGTTCGTTCAATCCACGCTGACCAAGAAGTACATGAGTGTCCAGAGTGCGGTGCTAACCTAAAGCGCGTATTTGAATCCACTCCTGTAACTTTTCAAGGTGATGGATTTTATTCTAAACAAAGAAAGAAGGAGTTCGGACTATGAGCGAAGAACTACAACCACTCATGGGAAGCGTTACTGAAGTTGATTTAGCAACACACTTCCAAACTGAAGATGGCGACCACGATAAGTTTTCGCATTACGCATACAAAGAAGACATTATGGAATCAATGGTTAATGGTATTCCAATTATTGCTCTTTGCGGAAAGATTTGGATTCCATCACGCGACCCAGAAAAGTTCCCTGTGTGCCCAAGTTGTAAAGAACTTTACGACACACTTCCAAGTTCTAATATCGTTTCCTAAAAGAAACGGAAGATGGTTAATACATCTTTCTTTACGCGGGTACGACGGTAGACACCTGTACGCAAACCTTTGCTCTCTCCATTTGCGTAGTCTGCTGTCGTATCCGCTTCTACAGTTTCAATCCACAACGGATAACCAAACTTGCGGACAACCCCAATAACAACCCCCACCTGTAAATCCTTCTTCTTTCCATCGAAGTCTAGGAATACAAGGTCTCCACTTCTCACCTGCCAGAAACGATACTGTTCATACTTTTTGTAGAAGTGTTCATAAGCAATCTTATTTGAAGCGAATCCCTTTTTACTTGAAACTTCAACTAATTCACTCTTACCTGCTTTTCCAAAGCACCAAGAAATAAACATTGCAGAGTACGGCTGGTTATTAAACCCATACCATTTACCGTATTTATTATCTAGATTCGGACCATTGACATATCCAACTTCATCTAGAGCAATCTCTACAAGTTGGTTCATTCTGATTCCGATTCCGCTTTCAAACGCTTCTTACGTTCTTTAAGTTCCTTGACGATGTTCTTATCCGTCCTGTTCTTATAGTGTACCGTCTTAACTCTGTCCACGGTAAACGAACGATAAGTAGAGTATCCCTTCTTACCGCCAATAACATCAATCCACTCAGCAGTATCTGTCTTGACGTGCTTCATAAATCTGAAGCGACCAGACTCTCCACTAATTGATACTTCTGTACCAACAGAAACAATACGACCATTTACCTGAATCTCATTGCTAACAATCCAACTTGTTGGATGAGCAACTACCTTTTTCTTTTTTCCCATAAAACAATCCTATCATAGATGACTGACATTTTCAACTTGCGTCCCCGGTAGGACTCGAACCTACAACCGACAGGGTAGAAACCTGTTGCGCTATCCATTGCGCCACGGAGACATTACTTTATTCTATGTTACGCTTTATCTTATGCCACTACCAGTAAATCCAGAAGACCTAAAAAGTATACCAACTATTACCGAGATGCTTGGCGGTAAGGTCTCACAACTTGCGCGTTACTGTGAAGAACCCCTGTGGACTGCTTTCAATCCGTCTGTCTGCTACACAGAGGAGCACGGCTATCTTGTTGTACTCCGTTCTACCAATGGCGGTCTTAAAGACCACAGAAAAGAATGGCAGACAGAACTAGGCGAAGAACTTACATCACAAGATTCATATTTGACTCCTAGCGAATATTATGTTGATGTTTTTGTAGACGGTACTTTTGGTAGCGAGAAACTTTATCGCAACAGAATGTTCATTGCAAACCTAAACCCAAACACTCTTAAACTATCTAAAATCAGAGAGATAGATTTATCCGAAGCATATGCTCAAGCACCCTTTGAGGTTATCAGAGGTGCAGAAGATGCTCGACTCTATAATCATCACGACGGACTAAGACTTTCTGCAACCTTCTACGAGTTCAATAAAAGTCCTGCTCCTCAAATGTGCTCTATGAAACTAGACCTATCAGGTAAAACTCCAAAGGCTACTTCTTTAGATATCTTTGAATCTCCTAAAGGTCTAACGGTAACTGAAAAGAATTGGATGCCAGTAGACAGATTGTCTCTCTATAACCCTAATGATGTTAGTTTCGATTACTGGTATCAGTCTGCAGAAACTTTTAATATGGACACAAAACGATTTACAAATGTTGGCGGTTATGAACTTCCTATAAGTGGTAGTTCTCAACTTATTGGACTAGAAAACGGAACTTTACTAGGAATTATTCATCAACGTGATTTAGCCCAAGCAATGCACTTTAGAGATATTACAAAACCTTCTATTGTTCGTAGGTGTTACTCACATCGCTTTGTACAGTTTGATGAGCAAGGAAGAGTTCTTAAGGTTACAGATAAATTTAACTTCATTAATAAGAGTGTAGAATTTGCATCAGGAATTGCTATTCACGAGAATAACGTACTTGTTACTTTTGGTGCTTTAGATAGTTCGGCACATATCGCATCTGTGCCACTAAAGAATATTCTTAGTAATTTAAGACCACCTAAGATTTAAGGAAATTAAATGAGTCCCGAAGAAGAAGATATCGAAGACTTTATTGACTATTTAATTTCCGAAGGAGCATTAAAGTACATCGGTCTTGATTATAACAATGAGCCTGTCTATACCGTTACCGAGAAATGCAAGGATATATTTCCAGACCTTTATAACGAACACATTCAAAAAACAGATGACGCTACTTTTTCTTTGTGGCAAAAAGGCATTGTTGAAATTGAGTTTACAGAAGATGAGCAGTTTGTAAGACTAACAAAAAACAGTGCAGAACTTTATCTAGAACATAAAGATAGTCTTTCATCAGATGAGATGGAAGTTTTATTTATTCTTGCAAACTCTGACAAAAACAAAAAGGAAAAAGAATGAAAAACAAAGAGACAGTTGCTATTGCTTGGTGTGATGACGGAAAGATTGATACCGAGTTTGCTGTAAACATTATGAACTTAGTGAAAGACAATCCAAAGCGTGTCGGCTCTTTCTACTCAATCAATGGCACAGGTATGCTTTCCAGAAGTCGTAATGTTTTAGTTAAGCACTTTTTAGAGAACACAAAAGATGACTGGCTTCTAATGATTGATTCTGATGAGCGTATCTCGTCTAAAACTTTTAAGTTGTTGTGCGACACCGCGTCATCCGAGCGTCCAGTAGTTTCAGGTTTAGTTTTTATTGCTGTATGGAATGGACCAAACTTACGACCAGTTCCTTCAATTTTATACAGCGATGAGAACGGAGATTTCCACTTCTACGATAACTACCCAAGAAACGAAGTTATCCGAGTTGCTGGAGCAGGTACAGGTTGTTTGTTAATTCACCGTTCTGTACTTCAAAAACTACGAGATGTTGCTGGTCCAGACCTACACGATTGGGCATGGTTTCAGGACGGTCCAGTAGGCGGAAATAAATGGCTATCTGAAGACATTATGTTTGCTACCTTATTACGGTCTAATGACATTCCTATGTATGCACACACAGGGGCAATTCTCCAGCATCATAAGCAGTTCTGGCTAGATGAGCATCACTATTTAGCGTGGGCAGTAGCCAATCAAGAAGGCACTGGATTAGAACAGATTACAGACTGATTTGACAGCCCCCAAACCCATCTGCTAGGTTATACACATAGTCTTCGCACGGTCGAGTGTAGGTTCTTACCTCCTTACTACTTTGACTGTCCCAAGTGGAGTCACCCGCTTGCGAATGAGTGACACTGAAAGCCCCCTAGTTATTCTCTCTCTAGGGGGTCTTTCTTTTTTCTCAAAAGAAAACCCCCCAGATAAATCCGAGGGGTTTCTTTCCTTAAAGGTTTAATACCAGTTATGACCGTACCAGAACGACATGGCTCCACAAGGAGTTCCGTACCGACCGTGAATGTAACTCAATCCCCACTTGATTTGGGTTTCAGGGTTTGAGTACCAATCAGCACCAGCACTTGCCATCTTGCTTCCCGGCAAAGATTGTGGGATTCCATGAGCACCAGATGAAGGATTGTGAGCAGTTTGTCTCCAACCACTTTCTCTAGTCCATAGATTGATTATGCAACCAACTTGGTCACCATCCCAGCCGTACTTCTCTGCCATGTATGACTTGGCAAAAGCCTGATTACTAGCAACATTCGCATTGACTTTTGGTTGAACAAAAGACGACCTAGAACGAGATGCTCTAACTACAGGCTTACTTGTCTTGGTTGTCAACGGCTTGGCGGTTTTCTTAGGCTTCGGCTTATGGGTGTGCTTAGGCTTAGGTGTTTTCTTATCCGTCTTGCTGTGCTTTTCAGCACTTATATTCTGTTGTTTTTCATTAGCATTGGTTTGTTGAAGTTGGGCAACTGGTAGCGATATGGCATAAGCCACAAGAAGCGCAGTCGCGGACCTCGACACCTTGGTTTTGTCTAACATATCTTCAAGTCTACCAGATAGGTATAATAAACGCCAACCCGAACCCCCACTTATTATCTTTTCCAGGGGTTCTTACCAAAATAATTACTATCCGTTTTATCCCATGAGGTCTGGAAAAATCAGTTTTCTATTATATAATTCTAGAAACTGTTACCTTTTTTTGCGTTTGTTCCTATTTTGTCCGAACTTCGTTCCAGTAGAAGGATTTTGTTTATGATAGCCAAGGTTTTCTTTTTCTTCAGCAAGCCACTCGTCATAGTGCATTTCAATCAACCAAAAATCTTTATGGTGCGGGAACAAAGCCCCAGTATGAGCAACAAGTCTGTAGCCAAGTTCATTTAGTTTCTTGGAAAACATCAAGTCCTCAGAAATCCAAGTTATTTCTCCACCGTTTTCAATTGGACCATCTTGGAACCAAGCCCAATCAGGACCAGTCTGCTTTTCATAAGCCTTCTGCATATGTAATAGCACCGAACGGTGAATCATTAAACAGCCAGTTCCAGCAGAATGAATCTCTACCAGCGAGTTTTTAGGATACTCAAATAACGGTACAAGACCATGTTCTTCATCTGCTCTAAAGATGGCAGGAACAGGTTTTAGTTTTCCCGGTCCAGGAGAAGTTGAAGCAAAACATAAACCAGATACAACAGGATATACATCCTTATCTGCAGCGTTTACAAGTTTGTTGAACGCATCTCTAGTAACGTATTCATCAGCGTCTACAATCAACAGCCAATCGTCTTCTGTATTATTTAAAAAGTATTGAACTTGAATGTTTCGGCTTTTAGCCAATAACCCAAGTCCTTGAACGCTATTAAAGTTTCCAATTCGTTCAGGTTCCTCTTTAATTAAATCCATCATACTATGAGCGAAATAGGCATCTACCTGTCCGTGGTGACACCAAGATATACATACTGTTTCATTATCCTGCATAAGATAATGCTAACATACTTGTATTGATTTCTCACAACGAAACAGGTACTATTTTTCTATGACAGATGACCAAGACTGGAAACCACTCAAAAAGAGTGAACAACCTATGATTACAAGTGTAGGAGTAGACAGTCTTACTCAGGAACTTATCCGTCCATTTGATTATGAATCAAACGGTGAAGAGAACTTTTATCCATATACAATCCCTGAAGACCTACCCAAAGACTTCACTATTGGTGTAATTGTTGGTGCTTCTGGTTCTGGTAAGTCCACGTTGCTTAGGAAGTTTGGAGAGTCTGAGAAGCACTACTGGAACTCATTTAGGTCTATTGCATGGCACTTTGAGAACGCTGTAGAAGCCAATGAGAGGTTTACAGCGGCAGGTCTAATGTCTGTACCAGATTGGATTAAGCCCTACTACGCTCTCTCTACGGGACAGAAGTTCCGCGCAGACCTCGCTCGCTCATTACATAATAACGCTATCATAGATGAGTTCACTTCTGTTGTTGACCGTAATGTTGCTAAGTCTGCTTCTACGGCTATGGCTCGGTACGCCCGGAAAAATGGACTTAAGAACATAGTTTTAGCAACTTGTCATAGAGACATTCTAGATTATTTAGAACCTGATTGGGTTATCGACACAGACCGTGGCGAATGGTCGAACGGGAGGTGGCTTCAACGACCTGACCTACATCTCTCAGTTTATCCTTGCTCAAACGAAGTTTGGAAGCACTTCGCTTCACACCACTATCTCTCCGAATCGCTCAACAAGTCAGCACACTGCTATGTGGCATTCTGGGACGACCAGTTAGTTGGCTTTGCTTCGTCTCTTGCGTATCCATCTGGAACTGTCCAGAACGCTTATAGGGAGCATAGGCTAGTTATCCTGCCCGACTATCAAGGATTAGGGTTCGGACCGAAACTCTCAGAGGCAGTAGCAAAGCATTATACCGATAATGGCAAGCGATACTTCTCAAAGACTTCCCACCCCCGACTTGGTGGCTACCGTGACCAATCCCCACTTTGGAAGCCAACATCCAAGAACCACATGAAACGCAAAGACGGACAAGACCCCACCAAAACCCGATGGACTATCAACCCCAACCGTTGGTCTTTCTCTCACGAGTTTGTTGGTTAGAATCCAAAGCAGCCCGGAAAATTTCGATTTTAGGGGTACTTGACTAACCGACAACATACCCCAATAATTGATACGGCGTTTTGACTAGCCAGAACCATAATTCTCGTATAGACTTAAACTTAAGTGTATACGTTAACGCAACCTAGAAAGGGTTACAAACATGGACATTACATTGTCTCTAAGCAAGATTTTCAGCATCATTGGAACTATCTCAGGGTGGGCGTTTATTGCAATCTTTATGATGCTCGCTACTGCACTAGTAATTGGCATTGCTAAGGCTATTGTAGATATGTTTATCGGAAAAGACGACATAAAGAACGACCCAGAACTTTCTGATTACGCAGAACCAAAGAATCTAAAACCAGTCAAGTGATAATGCGTCCGACTTGGGACGAGTACTATCTTGATATTGCTTTGGCAGTTTCCGCTAGAGGAGATTGTATTAGAGCACAGCACGGAGCAGTAGTCGTCAAAGACCACAAGATTATCTCGACTGGATATAACGGAACTCCAGCAGGAGATAAACGCTCTTGTGGATTAACTGGACAATGCCCACGAGCACTTGACCCGACTTCAGAACACGCAAAGGGTCAATATGACCTATGTTGGACTACTCACGCAGAAGCAAACGCGCTTCTACGGGCTTCCTGGAGCGACCTTCAAGGGGCAACTATTTACATTACTGGTCAACCTTGCTCAGGTTGCTCAAAACTAATTGCTTCAGCAGGAATTGAAAAAATTGTATGGAAACAGAATTAAGCACAAATAATAATCTTCCTACTCTTGCTGAACTTGGCGGTAGTGAACCTATTTTCCAAAGAAGATACGCAGAGCCACCAAACCAAAACTGGAGTTCTTTTAACTCTTCAATCATGCTCTCTAATGAAGGAGAGTATTGGCTGGCTTTCCGTTCTAGTAATTATGTTTTTGTTGAAGGACAAGGAAATATACGCTTAACTGATGTAAGTATCAATGGAGCAATGATTACAAATAAACTATTTCTAGTTAAGTTAAACAAAGATACTTGGCAGTTTGAAGAAGAAACTCTAAAGCAAATAGATTTAAAATCATATAAACCATATATTAAGAGAGATGTTGAAGACCCAAGACTTTTCTGGGACGGGTATGACTACTGTATCACTGCAACAATCCTTGAGAAGGGGTTTAAAGTTGCAAAGATTTGTAAGATAGTTTTAGAGTCTTTGGAGAATCCTAAAGTTATTGGCTTCTCTACATTAGAATCTTTAGATGAAGATAAGACAGAAAAAAATTGGATGCCTATTGACAAGCGTTCAGTAGATACAAAAATAGATTTTATTCATAGTTCTCATGTTCTAATATCTAGAAATAAGTTTATAAAAAAAGAAAAACATCCAATAACTGAATCATTTAGAGGTAGTTCTCAAGTTCTTCCGTTTGATGACGACACAAACATAGCAGTTATACATGAAGCAGAACATTACTATGTAAGTGGTTTTAATCCAGTAACTTTTTCAACCAAAATAAAAGTTCTTAAATATTCTCATCGTTTTGTTTTGATGGACAAAGACTACAACATCATTAAAATCTCAGATAAGTTTGTTTTTACCGAGAAAAAAGGTTTTGATTTTGTAGCAGGTATGGCTCCAACAGAAGATGGATACGTCATTAGTTTTGGTCGTTCAGATGTTGCTTGTTATGTAGCAACAATCAGCAAAGAAAATATCAAGAAGACACTGAAAGACTTAGATGTTTAAGAAAGAACTATGGCAGCACATACGAACTGTAAAAACTCCTTTTAGAGTAAAGGTAGTTATTTTTTTAGTAGTTCTTTATTTAATAAATCCTATTGACTTGATACCAGATTTTATTCCAGTACTTGGTCAGTTAGATGATTTGATTGTTATCTCTCTTGGCTTAAGGTACATAAAAAAGCACACGGACTTTGATGTAAGAAGTTTAAATGTCTAACGGAATTGCTTATCTCTACGCTCGCGTCTCAACACAGATGCAGGTTAATGATGGCATAAGTCTTGACGCTCAAGTAAAACAGATGGAATATGCTGCACTTGCAGCAGACTTTGAACCAGTTATTTTAAGAGAAGAGGGTCGCTCTGGTAAAAGTATTCAAGGACGACCTGTATTAAGAAATGCGCTAGAAGACTTAGACACAGGAAAAGCACAGGCTTTATATGTCACTCGTCTCGACCGTCTTGCTCGCTCGACTAAAGACTTTCTTAGTATTGTTGACCGTTCTCATAAGTATGGTTGGCGTTTGGCTTTGCTTGACCTTGGTCTTGATACTGCAACTCATCAGGGTCGTTTTGTCGTTACCATTATGGCTGCTATGGCGGAGATGGAACGCGGAATGATTTCTGAACGTCAAAAAGATGTTCATCGCGATAGAAGAAGTAATGGAAAAAAGTGGGGAATTGATTTAGGTCCACTCCCTGATGTTGAACTAGAAGTACGAGAAAGAATTTATCGCGATAAAAAACTTGGACTTTCCTATCAGTTGATTGCTAACGCACTAAACGCTGAAGGTGTACCAACTGCACATGGCGGAAAGAAATGGTATCCAGCAACTGTAAGAAATTCTTTTTTAGCATACGAAAAAACATTGTAAGATAGAAACATAAATCCGACGACACACGGATATTTCTACCCTTGCTGGAGGGGTTACTTTGCGTAAGTTATTGCGGGTCATACCCGTATTCTTTTATCTTTTATTTTTTATTGCAATTGTTCCTACTACACCTGCAAATGCAGCAGTATCTGAACAACCTTGCGACCAAGTTTCTTGGACAGGTGAAGATGATGTTGCACATCAAATATTTCTTTCTACCAACATAAATCTTGGTGACACTTCTTATGACACCGTTTATGCAAGTACAAATGGAACACTTACATTTGGGTCACCAGATGCAACATTCTGGGCATATCCAAATACACCTTCTATTTCCTTAGCAGGTTGGGACTGGGTTACTTGGGCTGATGGTCATTTAAGTTATGGAGCAACCAACTCAGGTTTTTGCGTAGAGTGGAAAGTTCGTCCTTACCCACAAAGGAGTGGAGACTTCACAACTATTAAGTTAACAGTTGATACAACTCAACTTCCTTCTTGGTCAGGAACTATCGAAACTACAGGATGGGTCCCTCCAGATTTGCGTAGAGGTATTCGTTTTATCTCTGGACAAGAGGTAGTAACCATTTCTGAGGCTTTTACCGTCAATGGTGGTCGTCCAGTAGAGATGCAATCTTGTTGGGACGGCTCTGTAATTCCTTTAACTTCTGTTTGTCCTATAGAACCAACTCCAACTCCTACCCCTACAGAAACTTTAACTCCAACTCCTACCCCTACTCCTACTCCAGTTCCCACTTTTATTTGCTGGGATTCAAATGTAGTATTTGGTGAAAATGAATGTCTTCCAACTCCACCACCTTTAAGTTGTTGGGACGGAACTACGGTTGCTTGGAATGAAACTTGTCCTCCAGTTCCACCAGATATTGTTTGTTGGGACAATTCATCAGTCCCTTGGAATGGTACTTGCTCACCTGAACCTGTAGTCGTGTGTTGGGATGGTTCCACAGTTCACTACCAATCAGAATGTTCTCCAACTCCACCCGATATTGTTTGTTGGAATGGTGATGTAGTTCCATGGAATGGTGTTTGTCCAGTTATCCCACCGCCAGTTCACTGCTGGGACGGTTCGTATGTTGAATGGAATCAACAATGTCCAGAAGAACCAGTAGTAATTACTTATCCCGAAAATGCTGTATTTATAACTTCTTACGAAAATTCACAGATTAGTTATACTGCTCCAGTAGGAAAAAGAATTAAAGAAATACTTTTTGCTTCTTATGGAACCCCAGAAAACTATCAGTATGGATTATGTGATTCAAAGAACTCTTTACAGTTAGTTACTGAAGCAGTTTCAAACAACATTCTTAACATAAATGCGGATAATGGAGTTTTTGGTGACCCTTGTGGTGGAGTCTACAAACATCTTTCAGTTGTGTTAACTATTGAAGATGACCCTAACTATGTAGAACCATCTGCTAGTCCATCTCCTAGCCCAGAACCTACTGTAGAACCAACTGTTGAGCCATCACCTACTCCAACTCCAACTCCAACTGTTGAACCTACTCCCGAACCATCACCAAGCGAAACGGTAGAACCAACACCAAGTCCTACTCCTACTGTAGAACCAACCGTTGAGCCAACCCCTACTCCCACACCGACGTTACAGCCGTCAGAAAGCCCAACACCAGAATCAACATCAACAACTGAGCCACAGCCGTCCAAAACACCAAAAGTAGAAAAATCCCCAGTCCCCGAAATAACTTCTTCACCTGAACCTACTCCTATTGTTGATGTCACTAATGAGCCTACTCCTAATCCTACTCCGACTATAGATGAAGTACAACCAACAGTAGATTCTTTAGTTTCTGAATATGCTGATACAGCAATTCCATTTGACGTTCTTCAAAGTTCTGGGCTGGACTACTCAGACCTTCCACCAGAACAGCCTGTTACTTTGGAAAATGGCGTTATTGTAACGGCTAAAGTTGCTGACGCTTTACAAATTTTTAAATCTCCATCAGAGATTTTTTCAGCAGTATTTACTAACCCAAGTAAAGCACTTACTGCTATCGCAAATGTTGGTGCAGATATGTCACCAGAAACACGTAAGAAAGCAAAACAAACAGTAGTTTCAGCAGTAATTGTTACACAAGTAATTGCTGGAACTGCATCACTATTGACAAGGAAAATATAATGAGACTACTTCGTTGGATTAAAGATATCTTCGTCGAGTCACTAAACCAGACATGGACACTATTAGGTATGTTTGTTGCTTGGTGCGTGCTTGACGGCAGTGCAAGAGTTGTTGTAGGTTATGCAATTCTCTTCTCTTTGACTCTTTGGCTTATCACTCTACGAGTTCGTGAGCCACTTGAAAAAGAAGAAAAAGAAGATAACTAACTTTTTCTATAAATTGCATAGAGTATTTATATCCTGTACCATAAGGGTATGACATGCGCTAATGACAATTGGAGAAAAAGACATGAGCGACCTTCTGCTCGAATATGCGGATAAAATCCGACCAATCCTGCCATTGGCTAAAAAGGCTTATGGCTCTCGTACTCAATTAAGTCCCGAGCACGAAGCAAGCAGAGCATACACAGAACTACTAGTTGAGTTTAAGTCAAAGGGTGGAAGTCTTCCACAACTTGCTAAAACTCTTGGTGTTGCCTATCCAGGCATTCGCCGCCGTGTAATTATGAAAGATGTAGACCTTTCTCAGGTTAAACCTAGAAATAGGGCTACTCGTCAAGAAAACATTGAAGCAGTAGTTAGAGTAAAGCAAGCAAAAGAAATTGGCATTGACCAGTATCACGACCAACTATCTTTAGAATACCGAAATGGTGTTTCTTTGTCAGTTTTGGCTCGTGAATTAGGACTAAGTTCGGCTGCACCCCTGTATTATGGAGTACAGAGTAGTTTAAAGCGAAACGCCTAAATAAACTTAATCGCCCTCATGCTACTCAGCGTGAGGGCATTTTGTTTTTTGGAATGAGGAATTATGGGTAAGAGTCTAATGGAGCAAATTGCTATGCTCCCTGAAGCAGAGCGCGAAGCCGTTCTTGCAGACATGGATATGGATACTCTCATCTGGGACTGGAAGGCATGGGGTCGTCCAGAACAACAGGCTCCTGCTGGTGATTGGAATATTTGGGCTTACATCGCAGGTCGTGGTGCTGGTAAAACTAGAACAGCCGCTGAGTGGGTTCGTGAAGAAGCAAAGTACACAAATAAGGGACAACTTCGTTTTGCTCTTGTTGCTCGTACTGCCGCTGATGTGCGTGACGTTATTGTTGAAGGTGAATCAGGAATTATTAATGTTTCACCTCCAAGCGAAAAACCACACTACGAACCATCTAAGCGTCGTCTAACTTGGTCTAATGGTAATACTGCAACTTGCTTTACCGCAGACGAACCTGACTCACTCCGTGGTCCTCAATTTACTCACGCTTGGGGAGACGAGGTTGCTGCTTGGCGACAGACTCCAGACGCTGCAGGTATGACTGCATTCGACAACTTACGAGTTGGTACTCGTCTTGGAGACCGACCAAAAATTATGTTGACTACTACACCTAAGCGTGTAGCACTTCTTTATCAACTTATCGAAGAAGCAAAAAAGGGAAGCAACGTAGTAATTACTAAAGGCTCAACTATGGATAACGCTGGAAATCTTTCTGGTGCATACATGGATGCAATTCTTGGAGTTTACGAAGGTACACGTTTGGCTTCTCAGGAACTCTACGGAGAAATGCTTGATGATATAGAAGGTGCTCTTTGGACTATCGAGATGATTGAACGCAATCGTCACGGTTCATTTCCTCTTGGAACACCACTTCGTTGCATCGGTGTTGACCCGTCTGTTGCGGAAAATCCACGAGATGAATGTGGAATTATTGTATGCGCTGCATCAGGAGACCGTGACCTCTACAAACGTGAAGCGTGGGTATTGGAAGATGCATCTGTACTTGGCTCACCAGATGTATGGGCAAATAAAGTTGTAGAGATGGCACGCAAATGGATGTGTCCAGTTATTGCTGAAGTAAACCAAGGTGGAGCATTG
>Ga0214921_10003930_pt1 | contig 22392 bp, 25 predicted proteins | sample LL1505_MetaG_FD_177992 | JGI IMG/M metagenome (GOLD analysis project Ga0214921, IMG submission 177992) | Freshwater microbial communities from Lake Lanier, Atlanta, Georgia, United States - LL-1505 | ecosystem: Environmental > Aquatic > Freshwater > Lake | place: USA: Georgia | collected... | reverse complement strand
GCGGTGATGGATCCCTTCTCGGCCAAGCCGCAGATGATCCTGTTCTGCGACATCTTCGAGCCCTCGACCGGCCAGCGCTACAACCGCGACCCGCGCGGCACGGCCAAGAAGGCCGAGGAATATCTGAAGTCCACCGGCATTGGCGACACCGCCTTTTTCGGCCCGGAAGCGGAGTTCTTCATCTTCGACAGCGTGAAGTTCGGCACCGGCGGCACCTATGGCACCTATGAGCTCGACAGCATCGAGGGCCCCAAGGCCAGCCTGAAGGACTATCCCGAAGGCAATATGGGCCACCGCCCCGTGGTCAAGGGCGGCTATTTCCCCGTCCCCCCCGTCGATAGCGAGCAGGATCTGCGCGCCGAGATGCTGAGCACCATGGGCGAGATGGGCCTGGCGATCGAAAAGCACCACCATGAGGTGGCGCAGAGCCAGCATGAACTCGGCACCAAGTTCGGGCCGATGGTCATGCAGGCCGACCACATGCAGATCTACAAGTATTGCGTGCACAATGTGGCGCATAGCTACGGCAAGACCGCCACCTTCATGCCCAAGCCCGTCTATGGCGATAATGGTTCGGGCATGCATGTGCACCAGTCGATCTGGAAGGCCGGCAAGCCGATGTTCGCCGGCAATGCCTATGCCGATCTGTCGGAAATGGCGCTGTACTATATCGGCGGCATCATCAAGCACGCGAAGTCGCTGAACGCATTCACCAATGCTTCCACCAACAGCTACAAGCGGCTGATCCCGGGCTTCGAGGCGCCTGTGCTGCTGGCCTATTCGGCCCGCAACCGCTCCGCCTCCTGCCGCATTCCCTATGCGACGAGCCCGAAAGCCAAGCGCGTGGAGGTTCGCTTCCCCGACCCGACGGCGAACCCCTACCTCGCCTTCGCCGCCATGCTGATGGCCGGCCTGGACGGCATCAAGAACAAGATCCACCCGGGCGATGCCATGGACAAGGATCTCTACGACCTGCCGCCCGAGGAGCTGAAGGGCATTCCGACGGTGTGCGGTTCGCTGCGCGAGGCGCTGGGCGCGCTTGCGGCCGATCATGACTACCTGCTGGCCGGTGACGTGTTCAGCAAGGACCAAATCGAAAGCTATATCGAGCTGAAGTGGACGGAAGTGTACAAGTTCGAACACACCCCGCACCCGGTTGAGTTCGAGATGTACTACTCGGTCTAAGCGGTTTCGCTTGACCTGAATGGGGCCGCCGGGATGCATCCCGGCGGCCTTTTTCGTGGACCGGCGGCAATGCCTGTCAGCCTCTGCCCGGACCGCCCATGGCCAGCAACAGCGTCGATAATTCGCGCAAGCCCTTGGTGGCGGTCTTGGCCAGCACGGCACGGATCTGGCTTCTGACGGTGGCAACGCTGGTGCCGCGGCGGGCGGCCACCGCCTCCACCTCCATGCCTTCGGCGAGTTGCAGCGCCACCTCAGCCTCGGCCGCGCCCAGGCCGAACATGGCGCGCAGCGAGGCGGCGGAGGGCATTTGTGGCTGCACCCTACGCAGTTCCAACAAGAGCGGGTGCGGCGCGCCAGCATCGGGGCTGCCATGCTGCGGCAGGCGGCTGACATGGGCAATGATGGCCCCGCCAGGTGCATCGGGCGCCAGGATGCGCGTGCCCCCCGCGCCACCCGCTGCCGTGCGGCCCAGCAGCAGCAGCATCGCGGCCTGGCGCGAGGGGTCATAGAAGGCCAGTTGCCCCGCTTCCAGCCGCAGCCCGGCCAGCCCCGCCAGTGCCTCGGCCGCGGGGCTGACCAGCGAGAGCCGGCCCTCGCCATCGCAGATCAGGCAGGCCCCCAGCGCATCGCGCATCAACATGGCCTGGCTGGTATCGCTCTGCGCCGCCCGCAAACGGTTCCAAAGGCCGAGCGCATTGCGCATATGCGGCAGGAGCGCATCACAAAGCAGTTGTTCGGCCTGGGTAAAGTCTCCGGCCCCTTTGCGGCGACCAAAGCCGATCATCGCGACATCATCACCAACCAAGCCCAGATTGGCGCCGATGAGATTGAAGCCATTGCCATGCCGGGAGGCGAAATCATTCCAGTATTCCGTCCGCTCCAGGTCACGGTCGGCAATAAACTGGCTGGTCAGCAGCGTGGTGTTGGGCGCACCGGCCCGGCCGATTGGGTTAAAGGGATCTACAGCATAGTAATGCGCGCCATAGAGAATGCTGGCCTCCATCGTCCAACCATGGGCTGCCAGCACGCGGACGGGCATGACGTTGAGCGCGTCTCCAAGCCGGATGCCGCCCGTGCTGGCGCCCAGGGCAGCGCTGATAGCCGCCGCGGCAGGATACCATCCGGTACCGGGGTCAGTGGAACGGTAGATGGAGGCAATGATGTGGTCGGCGGGTTGCATAAAACCATGATATATTCCACCGAGTGATATTGAAATATAATTTTTAAGAATATGTTTTATAATGGCCCTCAGGCCGGTCGGGGCCCATTCATCTGCCACAGCGTCCAGTTCAGCACCCCAGCGAAGCTCACCCAGGCCAGATAGGGCACCATCAGCCACATCGCCGTGGCGCTGACCGGCGCGAAGACCACGATGCAGCCCAGGATCGACAGCCACAGCGCAACCAGCCCGTAAAAGCCGATATCCGGCCGCCGCAGCCCGAAGAACAGCCCCGACCAGGCGGCGTTGAACAGCAACTGCACCGCATAGACCCCCAGCGCCAAACCCACGCCCTCGGCCTGCCAGACGTAAAATCCCGCGGTCGCAATCATGATGTAGAGCACCGCCCAGGCCGGGCCGAACAGCCAATTGGGCGGCCGCCAGCGGGGCTTGCGCAGCCTGGCATACCAGTCGCCCGGCTTGAACACCGCGCCTGAGAGCGACACCACAAAGCAGATGCCCACGAAAGCCCACCAGCCTGTAGAGCCCATTCTTGTGTCATCCCTTATCCGATGGGGGGATGATAACACATCGCTCTTCATTTGGGCTGCCTGTCATGCGACATTGCTGCGACGTCCAGAATAACGGAGAAACCCGGTGCAACGTCGCCGCCTCATCGCTGCGGGCCTTGCGGCCCCCATCTTCATCGCGCGGCCGCTGCATGCCCAGGCGATACCGCGCAATATCACCATCATCTGCCCCTTTGCCCCGGGCGGGCCGACGGATCTGATCTCACGGCTGATGGCCGAAAGCATGGGCCCCTTTCTCGAAGCCCAGATGGTGGTGGAGAATGTGACGGGCGCGGGCGGCACAATCGGCGCGGCGCGGGTGGCCAATGCCCGGCCTGATGGCGCAATGCTGCTGATGCACCATATCGGCCATGCCGGGGCCGCCAGCCTCTATCGCCGCCTGCCCTATGATGTGGAGGAGAGCTTCGCCACCATTGGCCTCGTCACCGAGGTGCCGCAGATGATCGTGGCGCGGCCGGATTTCCCGGCCAATACTATGGCGGAGTTGCTGGCCGCGCTGCGCGCCGGGCGGGAGCGGATTTCCATCGGCAATTCCGGCCTGGGCTCGAGCGACCATTTGGCCGGCATGCTGCTGCAGCGCGAGGCCGGCACCACGCTGAACACCATAGGCTTCCGCGGCTCGGCGCCTATTGCCACCGAATTGATGGCCAGCCGGCTCGATGTCTATGGCGGCCAGGGCACCATTCTGGCGCCGCTGGCGCGTGAGGGCCGGATCAAGGCCTTTGCCGTCACCAGCGAGACCCGCCTGCCCGGCCCCGTGCTCGATGCGGTGCCGACGGTGATCGAGGCTGGGCATCGCGATTTGCTGATGAGCGTGTGGCACGGCATGTATGCGCCGCGCGCCACGCCGGATGAATTGGTGGAGCGGATGTCTCTGGCGCTGCGCCAGGCCATTCAGCAGCCCCGCGTGGTGGCGCGCTTCGCCGAATTGGTGACCGAGCCGGTGCCGCAGGCCCGCGCCACGCCGGCCTATCACAAGCAGTTCCTGGCGGCCGAGGTGGCGCGGTGGCGGCCGATGATTCAATCGGCGGGGGCTTTTGCCGATTGAGCGCGCGGCGCTCAGCCCGCCTCCTGCCAGCGCCAAAAGAGATGCGCGGCCAGGGCGCCCGCCAATTGCGCCAGGATGAAGGGGGCAACGTCGCTCGGAGCAATGCCGGCAAAGCTATCGGTCAATGACCGAGCCAGGGTCACTGCCGGATTGGCAAAGCTTGTCGAGGCGGTGAACCAGTAGCCCGCCGTGACCACCAGCCCCACCGCCGGCGCCACCAGCGCGGGGGGCGCGCGCAACACCACCGAGAGCAGGGCAAAGGTGGCGACACCCTCCGCAATCCATTGCCCCGCACCGCTGCGCACCTTCACCCCCCATTGCAGGATGGGCAGGTCGAACATGGCATGGGCCAGGAAGACGCCAAGCACTGCGCCCACCAGTTGGGCCGCCAGATAGGCGGGCCAGTCAGGCCGTTGCCCCCGCAATGCCATCACCAGGCTGACCACAGGGTTCATCTGCGCACCCGAGACCGGACCGAAGACCCAGATCAGCACCGGCAGCATGGCGCCGGTGGCGAGTGTATTGCCCAGCAGCGCCACGGCCAGATTCCCACCCGCCAGCCGCTCGGCCATGATGCCCGAGCCCACGACGGTGGCCAGCAGCAGCGCGGTTGACAGCGTCTCGGCCGCCAGCGCCCGGGTGTTCACGCCAGCACCTCGCCATCTTCCTTGGTGAAGGGGCGGGGCAGCGGGCGGACCATGATCTCCAACACCACCTCGCTCGGCCGGCAAAGCCTTACGCCCCTCTCGGTGAAGACGAAGGGGCGGTTGATCAGGATGGGGTGGGCCAGCATGGCGTTGAGGATGGCCTCGTCGGTGATGTCCGGCGCCTGCAGGCCCAGTTCGGCGGCCGGTGTACCCTTTGTGCGCATCGCCTGACGCGCGGTGAGGCCGGCGGCGGCAAAGGCCGCCACAAGCTCAGCGCGTGAGGGCAGTGTCTTGAGGTATTCGATGACGCTCGGCACCTCACCCGCGGCGCGCAGCATGGCCAGGGTGTTGCGCGAAGTGCCGCAGGCGGGGTTGTGCCAGATGGTGCTGCTCATGGAGGTGTTCCTTCAAGGGAGACAGGCTGGCCCGGTGGGCGGGAAGGCGGCATCGAGCAGCGGCAAGCAGGCCTCTGGCCGGCCATGGCAGCAATCTTCAACGAGGAAGGCGATGAGGCCGCGCATGCCGGCGAAATCGGCGGCGAAGATGACCTGGCGGCCCTCCCGCCGCGCGGTCACCAGGCCAGCGCGGCTGAGCTGGGCCAGATGGCTGGAGAGCGTGTTGTGCGGCACCCCCAGGGCACGGCCAACCTCGCCAGCCGGCAGCCCCTCGGGCGCGGCCTCGACCAGGAGACGCAAGGCGGCGAGGCGGGTTTCCTGCGCCAAAGCGGCAAAGCCATCGATCGCGCTGGTCATGTCCATATGTCGGGAATTATCGACATATGGGGAGCGGCGCAAGGCGGGAGATGAGGACGCTGAGTGTGGGGAAAAGAGCGAAAGGGCAAAGCCCCTCGATCTTGTCTTCCTTCCCGTCCTTCGTTTATCCGCAGCCAGCTATCCCTTGAACCCCGTCGCCACCACGTAAAGCTCAGACGAATCCTTGCGGCTGGCCGCCGGTTTGGCGTGTTTCACCGCCGAGAAGCGTTGCCGCAGGCGGACCAGCATCGCCGCCTCGCTGCCGCCCTGGAAGACCTTGGCGACGAAGCCGCCACCGGGTTTGAGCACCCGCTCGGCGAAATCGAGCGCGATTTCGGCCAGGCCCATGATGCGCAAATGGTCCGTCGGGCCGTGGCCGGTGGTGTTGGGCGCCATGTCGCTCAGCACGAGGTCAGCCGGGCCGTCGAGGGCGGCCAGCACCGCCTGTTCCACCGCCTCATCCTGAAAATCGCCTTGCAGGATGATGGTGCCGGGAATGGCGTCGATCTCCAGCAGGTCGAGGCCGACGATTCGGCCGCGCTCGCCCAGGACTTTGGCGGCGACCTGCATCCAGCCGCCCGGCGCCGCGCCGAGATCGACCAGCCGCATGCCCGGCTTGAGCAGAGCGAATTTCTCATCCAACTGCAGCAGCTTGAAGGCGGCGCGCGAGCGATAGCCGGCCTTTTGCGCCGCCTGCACCCAGGGGTCATTGAGCTGGCGCTGCAACCAGGCCCGGCTGCCGGTGCTGCGGCCGGCCACTTTGCGCACCTGGGTGGTCAGGCCGCGTTGGCCGCCTTTGGTTGTATCGGGGGTTTTCGCCATATGTCCGAATAGCAGGCCGGGGCCGGCGAGGGTAGCTCAGACGCCCGGGCGCGCCGCGCGGTCGGCCTGGATGAGGCGCATCAGCATGCCCTCCCGCAGGCCGCGATCGGCCACCGTCAGGCGGTCCACCGGCCAGACTTGCCGGATGGCAGCATAGACGGCGCAGCCGGGCAGCACGAAATCCGCCCGCTCCGGCCCGATGCAGGGATGGCTGGCGAGGCCAGCGCGGCCCATGGCGAAGAGCTTTTCCAGCGCCTCATCCGCCTCATGCGCATCGAGGCAGACGCCATCCACCCATTGCCGGCGGTAGCGCGGCAGGTCTAGCACGGTGCCGGCCAGGGTGGTGACGGTGCCCGAGGTGCCGATCAGCCGCACGCCGCCCTGGCGAATTTCCTGGCCAATGCAATGCACCGCATCGAAGGCGCGCAGCCGGGCCGCCACCTCATCACGCACGGCTGCAAAACCTGCGCGGGTGAAGCAGCTCTCGCCCGCACGTTCGGCCAGGGTGACCACGCCCACGGGGATGGAGATGGTGCCCGACAAAATAGGCTCGGCCGTGCTGCCCGGGGGCGCGAGGCGGACCCAGGTGATTTCCGTGCTGCCGCCGCCGATATCGAAGAGGATGGCGCGGCGGTCACCCTGGTTGAGCAGTGGCGCGCAACTGGCCAGGGCCAATTGCGCCTCCTCCCGCCCGCCGATCACCCGGGGCGCGATTCCCGTCTCCTGGGTCACCCGGGCCAGAAATTCGCGGCCATTGCTGGCCTGGCGGCAGGCCTCGGTGGCGACGGCGGCGAAGCTGCGAACCGGGCGGCGGGCCAGCTTGTCGGCACAGACGGCGAGCGCGGCGATGGCGCGCTCCATCGCCGCCTCGCCCAGCCGGCCGGTGGCGGCCAGGCCTTCGCCTAAGCGGACGATGCGGCTGAAACTATCGACGACGCGAAAGCCGCCCGGGGTGGGCGCGCCGATCAGCAGGCGGCAATTATTCGTGCCCAGATCGAGGGCGGCGTAATACTGCACCTCACGCCGGGGGGCGCGATGGACGGGCGACATAACGGGGGCGCTGCTGGCGAGCGTGGCCTCCAGGGGGAGAGCGCCATCGGCCATGAAAGGGCAACACCTCCTGCAAAGCTTGGGCCACGCGGGATAGCGCTGCCACAGCTTCGTCATATTCGGGCAGCATGCACAAGCGGGCAAGGAAAAACTTACGGCATAGGGCGGTTGCGGCCTGAACGGTCGGGGGTTATACCCGCACTCAGCCGTTGGGGAATAGTTTAACGGTAGAACTTCCGACTCTGACTCGGACAGTCTTGGTTCGAATCCAGGTTCCCCAGCCACCTCTGCCGCTCAGGCCGCGTGGGGCACCAGACCCACTTCCCGCGCCTTGATCTGCATCGCCAGGTAATGCGAATAAATCCGGCACTGCGCCAGGCTTCCCGCGGTGAACCAAAGCCCGGGCTGCGCGGTGGGGCGCCACATGTTGCGCAACTCTCCCCCGGCATCAAAACCCCAAACCGGGCCCACCCGCTCGGCCACAGCATCGCTCAGGCAGGCGCGCACCGTCTCCTGCTGGTTGAGATAGCCGGTGGCCAGCACCAAAAGCTCGGCCGGGACCAGCCGGCCATCGCGCAGCCGCGCGCCCTCAGCCTCAAAGCCGGCAATATCGGCATACTGCACCAGGCCAATATCGCCCGCGGCGATCAAATCCGAACAGCCGACATTGAAATAATACCCGCCGCCCTGCTGCAGGTATTTCATCTGAAAGCCGCAGCCCTCCGGCCCGTCATCCAGCCGGAAGCCGCGCGCCGCCAGCGCCGCATGCAGCGGCGCATCCACCCGCTTGGACATGGCGGTGGCGTGCTGATAGGCGCGCTTCAGCACCGGGAAGGGCGTGGCCGTGGCCAGCAGGTCGCAATCCTCGGTCGGGATGCCCTCGGCATAGATCGAGTAGACCCGCTGCGCCTCGGCCAGGCTGACAATATGGGTGGTGCCGCGCTGAACGATGCTGACAGAGGCGCCGCTGGCATGCAGGTCATGCGCCACATCATGGCCGGAATTGCCGCTGCCCAGCACCAAAGCGGGCCTTCCCTTCCAGGCTGAGCCCTCAGTATAGGCGCCTGAATGCATCACCGTGCCGCGGAAATTCTCCAGCCCCGGCAAACTCGGCCGCTGCGGGATGGAGGAGACGCCGGTGGCGAAAATAATGTGCCGTGGGCGAAGTTGCCGGGTCTCGCCCCCCCGCCGCAGCACCAGATTCCAGGCGCCATCGGCGTATTCGCCGCTCTCCAGCGCGGTGTCGCACCAGATGTTCAGCTCCATCGCCTCGGCATAGGCCTCAAACCAATTGGCGAGCTTGTCCTTGGGGATGAAGACCGGCCAGGTGGGCGGGAAGGGCATATAGGGCAGGTGGTTCACATGCACTTCATTGTGCAGGGTGAGCGCATGGTAGCGCCGGCGCCAATTGTCGCCGGTGCGGGCCTGGCGGTCGATCACCAATGTGTCGATGCCCAATTGGCCGAGCCGGGCGGCGATGGAGAGCCCCGCCTGCCCCGCCCCCACCACCAGCACCGCAGGCTCCCGCCCGGCATAGGAGAGGGTTTTGGCGCGGTGATCGGCCCAATTGGGGCCGCCAAATTCGCGGGAGAAATCCTCGCCGGTGGGCCGGCGCGGGCCGCTGGCATCGGGGTGGTCGGCCAATTCGGCCAAGGCCAGCAGCAGGGTCCAGCCGCGCGGGCCATGCTCGGTCTGCACCAGGCGCAGCACGCCCTGGCCGGGGCCGTGCTGGGCCTCGAATTCCAGCAGCACCTCGATGCAATCCTGCCCGGCGCGGGTGACGCGGCGGGGGGGCGTGCGGCCGGCGGCAACGCGCAGCGCGCCGGGCAGCCCGGCCAGCAGCGCCACCGCGGCGTCAGCGCCGGAGATGGTGCGAATCTCCCAGCCCAGCGCCAGCACGTCGCGGGCATGGGCATCGGCCAGGAAGAGCGCTGCGCGGGCCGAGGGCACCGCCGCATTGAAGGCATCCAACCATTGCGCCGCCACAGCCTCGGCCGGCGGTTTGTCGATGGCGTTCATCCTGCCCCTCCCTAGTTTACGGGAGCAGCCCAGAGCGGATGGGGCGCGCTGTCAACCGGTTTAGTAGAGCTTGGGCGCCACCCAGGCCTGGAAGCCCGGGCGTTGGCCAATCCGGTCATACCAGGCGCGGGTTGTGGGGAATTGCGGCATATCCGGCACCCGCACCTCCTCGCCAAACCAGCGCCGGGCGAAAACGCCCAGGCAGATATCGGCAATGGTGAAGCCATCACCTTCGATATAGGGGCGGCCATCGGAAAGCTGGTTTTCGATGATGCCCCAGCACACTGCAGAGTTCCGCACGGCAGCATGGACCTTGGCCATGTCGCGGCTCTCGGCGGGGGTGCGGACCATGGTCCAGAACAGGTCCCGCTCGGCCGGTTGCAGGGTGGAGAGTTGCCAATCCAGCCAGCGATCCACCCGCGCCCGCGCCATGGGGGCGCTGGGGTAGAGCCCCCGCGCATCGCCGCCGGCCTTGAGGCAGAGGTAGCGCATGCAGGAATTGCTCTCCCACAGGACCTCGCCATCAGCCTCGATGGTGGGAATACGGCCATTGGGGTTTTTCGTGCGATAGGCGGGCGTGTCCACCACGCCATGCTCCATGCCCACATCCTGGCGGGTATAGGCCATGTCCAATTCCTGGGCGCACCACAGCACCTTCATCACATTGCTGCTGTTGACCCGGCCCAGAAGATGGAACATCGCCTTATCCTTTCTCGAACCGCCAGGGGCTGGCGGTATCCTCGTTGGGGTCCAGTTTGAGCCGGTGTTCGAGCGGCGGGAAGGCCCGGCTGCGACAATCCAGCCGATCGCAGAGCCGGCAGGAGAGGCCGATGCCCACCGGCGGGTGCTTCATGTCCATCCCATCGGCATAGATGATCTCGGCCGCATGGGCGGCGTCGCAGCCCATGGCGATGACCTGCACCGGCGGCGGCTCGGCCCAATGCGCCGCGCGGCCATGCACGGTGCGGGCGAAGCAAAGAAACCGCGCGCCATCGGGCAATTCGGCATGCTGCACCCGCATCATGCCCGGCGTGGTGAAGGCGTGATGCGTCACCCATTTCGGGCAGGAGCCGCCGAAGCGGGCAAAGGGGAAGCCCGCCGCAGAAAACCGTTTGCCCACATTGCCCGCCAGATCGACCCGGACAAAGAAGAAGGGCACGCCGCGCGCCCCCTCACGCTGCAGGGTGGAGAGGCGCTGGGCCGCCTGTTCGAAAGAGGTGCCAAACCGCGCCGCCAGCCCATCCACATCATGGCGCAACACCCGGGCGGCGGCGAGAACTGGCGCATAGGGCATGAGCAGCGCGGCGGCGGCATAATTCAGCACGCCGACACGGATCAGCGCCGCGGCTTCGGCCGTGCTGGGGGCGGCGGGCGCCACCTCGGCCTCCACCGCGTCGCGCGCCTCCAGCAGCAGCAATTGGAAGGCCATCTGGAAGCCACGGCTTTCGCGCGGCAGGGTCTCGCTCAGCGCCAGCATGCGGCTGCCGGGGTCGTAGCGGCGCAAAGCACCTTCCACCGGGCCGACCGCCACGCGCACGCCATGCTTGTGGCGCAGGCGTTCGGCGATGGCGTGGTTCATCTCCGCGGGTTGCGCGCCCAATTCCTGACCGAGCGCTTCGGTCAGGGTCTCGATCTGGGCGAAATGATTGGCGCGGTCATGGAAGAAATCCCGCGCCTCCTCGGTGGGCAGCATCATGCGGCGGCCGCTGGGCAGGGCGAGGCCGGCGCTGTCCTCGCGCGCAACGCGCCAGGCGCGATACAGCGCCAGCACCGCGCGGCTGGCATTGGGCGCGCTGCCGGCGAGTGCGGTGATCTCGTCCTCAGGGATTTCGGCGAGGCCCAGCCCGGGTTCGGCAAACACCTCACGCAGGCCGGTTTCAAGGGCGCGTTCGCTATTGCCCGAAAGGGCAGCGACATCCACGCCCAGCACGGCGCTGAGCTTGATCAGCACCGCCGCGGTGACGGCGCGCTGATCATGTTCGATGAGGTTGAGGTAGCTCGCGGAAATACCGAGCCGCGCCGCCAGCCCCTGTTGGGTGAGGCCGCGCTCGGCCCTGAGGCGGCGGACGGTGCGGCCGATGAGGGGTTTTGCCATAACCTCCCTTCTACCCTTGGAATAATACCGCGTCGCTACTCCAAGCTCCCCCGCCTGCGGCCCGCAAAAAACCGCTACCCCAGATGCTTGGCCAGAAAGGCCAGGCTGCGCGCCTGCGCCGTGGCGGCATCGGCGGCGACATAGCTGCCGCGCTCCTCGCAGCCAAAACCATGGCCCGCGCCCTGGTAGATGAAGATTTCGGTCTCCGGCCGCGCGGCGCGAATGGCCTCGACATCGGCGAGGGGGATGGAGGCGTCGGTCTCGCCGAAATGCAGCTGCGTCGGGCAGCCGGGCAGCTCACCCTTCGCCGCCACGATGCCGCCGCCATACCAGCCCACGCTGGCGGTAAAGGCGGCCGAGCGGGTGGCGCCATGCCAGGCCACCGTGCCGCCCCAGCAATAGCCAATAATGCCCCGCTTGGCGCCCAGCGGCAGCGCGGCCGCGGCGGCCAGGACATCGAGCAGCGTCTTGCCCGCATCGATGGTGCCGCGCAGGTCTCGGCCACGGGCCACATCGGCCGCGTCATAGCCCAGCTCCACGCCGCGCTCGGTGCGGTCGAACAATGCGGGGAGGATGACGGCATAGCCTTCGGCGGCGAAGGCATCGGCCACGCGGCGCATGTGTCGGTTTACGCCGAAGATTTCCTGCACGACGACCAGCGCGCGCGTCGCATCGGCCGGGCCGGCGGTATAGGCGGCGAATTGATGGCCATCGGCCGCGGTGAGAGTGACATTGCCCATGGTGGAAGCCCCTGTTGGCCGTTTATGATCGCTGCATGGCCGAGATCGTCAATCTGAACAAGGCGCGCAAACAGCGCGAGCGGGCGGAGCGGACACGCCAGGCGGCGGAAAACCGCGCCGCCTTCGGCCGCAGCGCCGAGGAACGCGCGCTGGAGGCCGCCCGGCGCGAGGCGGCGCGTAAATTGCTGGATGGGGCGCGCAAGGAATGACCATTGCGCGAAAAATTCTGCGAGGCTCTCCGGCTGATTGCCGGGACTAAACATCGAGCCGCTGCTTTGCCGCATTGTCCGAAGCGCCTAGCGAAGCTGCAAGACCTGAAAATGCTCTAGCCGCCCAAGGCCCGCGCGATCCGCTCCAGCCCCGCATCGCGCAGGCCAAAGGCGGCCAAGTGCTCCAGGGTGTTCAGCAGATAATCACGGTTGCTGCCGGCCGAACCCTGGGCCGCGGCGATCGCCTCTGCCGTTGTGACCGCAGAGGGCCGGGCATAGGCGGGGTGCCGCCGGTCGGCCACATAGGTCACGGCCCGCACCACGCCTTCCCCGCGCAATCGCACCGGCAATTCGCGGCGGTGATACACCTGCTCGCCCAAGAGATTTTCCCGCGCATCGAGGTAGTCCAGCACCCCCGCCGCCGCCTCGGGCGCCACCTTGAACACCACGCCCTGGCAGGCGCCGCCACGGTCCAGCCCCAGCACCAGCCCTGGCCGCTCCGGCGTGCCGCGATAATGCCGCGACCAGATGCAAAAGCGGCGATGGTAACCCCGCAGCAGCGCCGGCCGGGCACCGAGATGCACAAAGCCGGGACGCCAAATCAGCGAGCCATAGGCAAAGACGAACATCTTCCCGGTATATCGGCCACGCCATCAGACGACTATAGCGTGATTGTCATGATCCGCTTCTTCCGCTCCCGCTGGTGGTTGCTGCCGCCGCTCGCCCTGGCGGCGCTGATGGCGCTGCATGCCGGGCTGTGGCGCAGCGCCTCCTCGGCGCTGGCGCAAGGTTTTGAGGATTGGGCGGCGCAACGCCGGGCGCGGGGCTGGGTGGTGCAGCATGGCACGCCGGTGCGCGGCGGCTGGCCCTTCGCGGTGACGCTGACGCTCCCGGGCATCGAGATCGCCGGCTCAGCCAACACCACGCCGGCCGATTTGCGCTGGCGAGCCGAGGCGCTGGAGCTGCGCATTGCGCTCCCCGAATGGGAGGAGCTGCGCGTGGCGCCGCGCGGCCGGCAGTTCCTCGCCCTGCCTGGGCTGGAATTGCCCTTCGCGGCGGACCGGCTGGAGCTGGCCCTGCCGCTGGATGGTGGCGCCATCCCGCGCGAGGCCAGTCTGGCGGCGGAGCGGCTGCGGATGAATACGCCGCTGGGCGGCATTGAACTGCGCCAGGGCGCGCTCACCCTGCGCGCGCGGCTCAGCGCCACCGAGGGCGAGCCGGCATTCAGCATCGACCTCGATGTGGCTGAGCTGACACTGCCACCCCATGCCGGCCCGCTCGGCCCCCGGCTGGAGCGGCTGGCGTTGGAGGGCATGCTGAGCGGCCCCCTGCCCCTGCTGCGCCACCCCACCCAGCGCGCCGAGGCCTGGCGCGATGCCGGCGGCACCATCGAATTGCGCCGGGCGGCGCTGCAATGGGGCCCGGTCGGCGCCAGCCTCTCGGCAACCGGCGCGCTGGATGAGGCGCTGCAACCGATGGGCGCCGGCCAGTTGGCGGTGACGGGGGCGGGCGAAGCGGTGGACGCCATGGTGGCGGCGGGCTGGCTGTCGCCCCGCGCTGCGGGGCCGGCACGGGCGATGGCGGCGCTGCTCTCGCGCCCCGGCGAGGATGGCGGGCCGCCCGTGCTGGAACTGCCCATCACCCTGACCGAGCGGCGGATCGGCCTGGCCCGCCTGCCTTTCGCCAGGCTGCCGGCACTGGAATGGCCCCCGTTGCCGGAATTGCCCGATGCCGCGCGCGATCCCTCCCTGCCCGGCAGCGACTGAGGGGGGCCGCTAGCGCCGGCGCCAGATCATCGCCAGCAGGGCCAGCACCGCGATGATGCAGATCACCGCGAACATCGCCTGCAACAGCATGTAATTGGGGGTCTCCGGCGGCACCAGCAGCGCGGCCAGGGCACCGGCAATGGCCAGAAGAGCACGCATCAGCAGGGCCATGATGGTTCCTCACCCGGATGTCGCCCCACTATGGCCAGCGGCCCGGGACGTGCGATGATACCGGGCCTTTGTAGGAGAAACCAATGCCGCTTGTTCAAATTCGCTGGTTCCCCGGCCGCAGCGCCGCACAAAAACAGGAACTCGCCACCCGCATCACCCAGGCCTTTGGTGAGGTGGTCGGCAGCGCGCCGGACCATGTCAGCATCATCTTCGAGGAGGTGGCGCGCGATGATTGGTATGAGGCCGGCCAGGCCGCCGGCGCGCCGCTCAAGCCTGCGTCGCAGTAAGCCCGGCGATTTCGCGGATCAACTTGCGGCGCACGGCGGTGCCGAAGGCCTCGAAATCCTCCGCCACCACCATAAAACTGCCGAAGCCGCCAATGACGCTTTGCTGGAAATACTGATCCAGCGGTATGGGCGGCGCGCGGCCGAAGGTTGGCCGGTCATTGATGATCGGCAGGCCATTGATGATGACGCCATCGGCCACCGCCTCGTCCCGCGCGCGCTCCACACCGCGGCCGGAATTGTTCACCCCGTCGCCCGAGACATCGATGACGCGCCGCGTGGCCTCAAACGGCGCCTCGGCCAGCACCCGGCGGGAGAAGTCGATACCGCCCGAGATGCTGGTCCAGGAGAGCGAGGCGCGCGGTGCCTCGGCCAGTTTTGCCGCCCAGAGATTGGCGTCCGCCTGGCCGGCGATGCGCTGCCAGGGCAAGACCAGACGCTGGTATTCAAAGCCGGCCCATTCCACATAGGCAACGCCGATGGCGCCCAGCATGCCGCGGGTGATGGCCTCCACCACCCTTCCATCGCACACCCCGGCGCGATAGCCCTCGCGCTGCAAGCGCGCCTCATCCTCATCGATCGAGCGGCTGACATCGACGGCCAGAACCAGCAGCATATCCACCGGCTCAGCCATTTGGGCGGTGGCCGGGCTGGCCAGGCCAGCCGCCGCGGCGCTGAGCAATTCTCGACGATGCATCGCGCCATTCACCCCTGCTGATCAAGCGCTATGCAAGCGCGCGATGCCATCGGGATGCAACAAAAACACGCAGGGGCGGGCGCTCAGCCCAGCCGGCGTTGGGCCTCATCCTCATGCCGGGTCATATGCGTGGCGGTAATTTCCGCCGCCAGATTGTCCAGCCGGCCGCGATAGGCCTCCAGGCTGCGCTGCAAGGCGGCCAGGCTCACCGCCAGCAAGGCCATTTTCAGGCGCAATTCCTGGAAGGCCAGCGCCGCTTCGTCGCGCGCCCGCTCCGGGGCGCGCAGCGCCAAGCGCTGCCGGTCCTCAGCCCGGCTGGGGAACGCGATGATGGCGGTTGCTGCATTGTTCATCTGGCCACCAATCTCGCTGGCTGGCGGCACCCGCGGGCGCCAAGCGTTTCGTTGACGGTGCCTTAATCAGTCTCAAAAATATTTTCAAGCCCTATTCTCAGGCTAATGTTGCCGCAGAAATCAACGTCACCGTGGCAATGCCGGTCAGCAGCCAGCGAAGCGGCATGTATTTAAGGGGCAGCAGGTCGCGTGAGGCGGCAAGGGTCTCCACACAGGCCAGCCCCAGCAATCCCAGCGCCAGAATGGTCAGCCCCACCGGCAGCGGCAACAGCAGCGCCAGCCATGCCACCAGCGAGGGGATGACACCGCCGATGAGCCTTGCCCGCGGCGCCACATCGGGCGCAGCCAGGGCCAGCCCCCAATGCACCGCCCCCAGGAAGGAGAGAATGACGGCGCCATAAGCCGCCAGTGCATGGCCGCCCCAGCTGGGCCAAAGCCAGGTGGCGGCCAGGCCAACGAGAAACGGCAAGAGACCGGCAAGCCCGAGCGGCCAGGCCAGGGCGGGAAGAGGCGTGTTCATGCCGCCTTCTGCCATGCGCGCCGGGCGGTGTCAGCGTTTGACTGATGTCATCGGGCGCAAATGCGGTCTAGAAGGCGGCCATGGGCATTGGTTTCGAAATTCTCACGATCCTGCTGCTGGTGGGGCTGAATGGCATTTTCGCGATGAGCGAATTGGCCATCGTCTCCTCCCGCAAGACGCGGCTGCAGGCCATCGCCCGGCGCGGCAGCCCCGGCGCCATCGCGGCGCTGGCGCTGCAGGATGACCCGCAGCGCTTCCTGCCTACGGTGCAGGTGGGCATCACCATGGTGGGCATTGTCGCTGGCGTATTCGGCGGCAGCGCCATTGCCGGCCCCTTGGGCGATGCGCTGGATGGCATGCCCATGCTGGGCCACTTCGCGCATGAGATCGCCTTCACCCTGGTTGTGGTGCTGATCACCGCGCTTAATCTGGTGCTGGGCGAATTGGTGCCCAAACAGGTGGCGCTGCGCGACCCGGAGACCATCGCCATCATGGTCGCGCGCCCCATCGCCTGGCTGGCGCGCTCCACGGCGCCCTTCGTCTGGGTGCTCTCCTCGCTCACCTCGGTCATCCTGCTCAGCCTGCGGCTCAACAAGCCAGCCGATCAGGGCGTGACGGAAGAGGAGGTGAAGGCCGTCGTCGCCGAAAGTGTCGAGACCGGCGCGCTGGAATCCGAAGAGCGGCACATGATCGAGCGCGTGCTCCGCCTGGCCGATAAGCCGGTGCGGGCGCTGATGACGCCGCGCACCGAAGTCGCCTGGCTGGACCGCAATGCCGCGCCGCATGACATCGCCGCCGCCCTGCGGGCGCATGATGTGACGCGCTTCATCGTCGCCGATGCCAGCGTGGACCATGTGGTGGGCGTGGTCATCGCCAAGGATTTGTTGGACCAGATGCTGGAAGCCGGTTCGGGCGGCGCCCATAACCTGTCCCTGGCCCCCCTGCTCCGCCAGCCCATCGTGCTGCCCGATAGCCTGACGGCGCTGGACGCGCTGGAACGCCTGCGCACCGACCGCATTGGCCTCGCTTTGGTGCTGGATGAATATGGCAGCTTCGAGGGTGTGGTCACCGCCTCGGACCTGCTGGAGGCGATTGTGGGTGAACTCGGCCCCGCGCCGGAATCGCCCAAGCCCGGCACGCTGGTGCGCCATGATGGCTCGCTGCTGCTCGATGGCATGATGGCGTCGGACGAGTTGCGCGCCCGGCTCGACCTGCCCGAATTGCCGCATGCCGGCACCTATCACACTGTGGGCGGGCTGATGCTGGCGCTGCTGGGCCGGCTGCCGAAGGAGGGGGACCGCATCGTCTGGTCCGGCTGGCGCTTTGAGGTGCTGGATATGGATGGCAGGCGGGTCGACAAGGTGTTGGCGCTGCGTGAGGAAGAGCCGGCCTGAGGTTTTGTGCCGGGCGCCGCGTTGCGTGGCCTGGCTGGGCTGTGCCAGCCTGAATTTCTGTTTTGGGGAGGATCAAGCGCCATGAAGCGCCGCTCACTGCTTGCCACCGGCTTGGCCTTGCCCGCCCTGGCGCAACCCGCTTGGCCCGACCGGCCGATCCGCCTTGTTGTGCCCTTCGCCGCCGGCACCTCCACCGATATTCTGGGCCGGCTGATCGCGGGGCAGATCGCCGCGGGGCTGGGTGGGGCCATTGTGGTGGTGGATAATCGCGCGGGCGCGGGCGGCACCATAGGCTCGCAGCATGTGGCGCAATCGCCAGCCGATGGCTCGACCCTGCTGCTGGGCACCATTGGCACCCATGCGGTGAACCCGCATCTCATGCCCAACCTGCCCTATGATCCGGCGCGGGATTTCACCCCGATCATCGCCCATACCAAGACCAAGATGCTGCTGGTGGTGCGGCCGCAGCTGGGCGTGCGGGATATGGCGGGTTTTCTGGCTCTCGCCCGCAGCCGGCCGCTCTCCATCGGCACATCGGGCACCGGAACGGCGGGCCATCTGGCCCAGGCCCTGCTAAGCGAGGCCACCGGCGTGGCCGTCACCCATGTGCCCTATCGCGATGGCGGCAGGGCGGTGACGGACCTGCTGAGCGGCACGCTGGATGCGATGTTCTACCACACCCAATTCGTCCGGCCGCATATCGAGGCCGGCACCATTCTGGGCCTGGGCATTACTGGCGCGGCGCGCAGCCCGCTGCTGCCCGCCGTGCCCACCTTCGCCGAAGCTGGGCTGCCGGGGATCAATATCGAGGCCTGGTGGGCGATCTATGCGCCGCCCCGCCTGCCCGCTTCCATCACCCAGCGGCTGAATGCCGTGCTGAACGCGGCGCTCGGGCAGCCCGAGACCATGGCGGCGCTGGACCGCAATGGGTTGGAGCCGATGGGCGGCTCGCCCGAGGAGCTGGCGCAGTTTCAGGCCCGCGAGTTGGTTTTGTGGCGCGAGGTGGTGCGGCGGGCGAATATCACCGCCGAGGGCTGAGCTTGCGCGGGGGCCGCAGCGGCGACAAGCTCCACCCCATGCGCACCCTCATCCGAAACGCCGCCTGGTCCGTCCTCTGGGATGGCCAGGCCCATGCCTATGCCCGTGGCCGCGATATCCTGCTGGAAGGCGGCCAGATCACCTCCATCACGCCGCATGCCGCCGCCCCCTTTGATGGCGAGGTGATCGACGCCTCGGGCATGCTGGTGCTGCCCGGCCTCGTGAATATCCACTCCCACCCCACCACCGAGCCCGGCATGCGCGGCGTGCGCGAGGATCACGGCGTGCGCGAGCAGCAAATGTGCGGGCTGTTCGAACGCAGCCAGGCCTATGCGCTCGACGAGGCGGGGCGGGAGGCGGCGATGCGGCTGGCCTATGCCGAATTGATGGCCGCGGGTGTTACCTCGCTGGTCGATCTCTCGGCGCCGTTTCCGGCCTGGCTGCGGGTGATGCGCGATAGTGGCCTGCGGGTCTGGGCCGGGCCTGGCTTTGCCTCGGCGCGCTGGGGCATGACCGCGCCGCAAACCGTCACCTGGAACTGGGATGCTGAGGCCGGCCAGCGCGGTTTCGCCGCCGCCCAGGCCTTGATGGATGAGGCCGAGGCCGAGGCTTCCGGCAAACTCTCCGCCATCGTCTTCCCCGCCCAGATCGACACGGTGGAGGAGGAATTATTGCGCGAGGCCGCTGCCCTGGCCCGCGCCACCGGCCGCCCCTTCACCACCCATATCGCCCAGGCCGTGGTGGAGGTGCGCGAGATCATCCGCCGGCACAACCGCACGCCCATCCAATGGGCCGCCGAGATCGGCCTGCTCTCGCCCACCACGGTGCTGGGGCATTGCATTTTTCTCGATGAACACCCCTCCATCGGCTGGCATTCGCGCAGCGATCTGGGGCTGCTGGCCGAACATGGCGTGGCGGTGGCGCATTGCCCGACACCCTTCGCCCGCTATGGCGAGCATTTGAAGGATTTCGGCGCCTACCGCGCGCGGGGCGTGCGGATGGGGATGGGCACGGATTGCGCGCCGCATAATCTCATTGAGGAAATGCGGCTGGCCATCATCCTCGCCCGCAATGCGAGGCGGGATCTGGCGGCGGCCGATACCGCCATGGTCTTCCATGCCGCGACCGCGGGCGGCGCCGATGCGCTTGGCCGGCCGGATCTGGGCCGCCTCGCGCCCGGCATGGCGGCCGACCTGGTGCTGGTGGATTGCGCCCATCCGATGATGATGCCGGCGCGCGACCCACTGCGCTCCCTTGTGCACCACGCGGCCGACCGCGCGGTGAAACGGGTGATCGTGGGCGGCGAGACCGTCTTCGCCCATGGCCGCCCCACAAGGCTGGATGTGGGCGAGGCGGCAGGCATTCTGATGGAATCCCAGGCCCGCGCCCTGCGCAATGCGAAGGACCGTGACTATCTCGGCCGCGACGGCGAGAGCATCACGCCGCTCAGCCTGGGCTGGATGCCATGACCTTGTCTGTCATCGGCCATGGCCGGCACGACGGCCAATTGGGTATAGGCCTTACCATCATGCGCTAAACTGCGGCTAAATTTGCTGTCACGCTCTCAGCTTGGCCGGCTGCCGGCTTCCGCATCGCCGCCATGCATGGCCATCTGCATCAGGGCCAGCATCATCTTCGTCCGATCCGCCGGCAGCGGGGCTTCCAGCAGCGCCTGCTTCTCGGCCACGGCGAAGGGGCAGAGCATGCTCAGCGTGGTCACCAGCATGGCCTCGGGCGTCTTCTCGATCGCCTCCCAATTCACATCCATGCCCTGGTGCTGGAAATAGGGCTGCAGGACCGCGAGGAAATCCTCGCGCGGCATGGATTCATTCGCCGGCAGCGCGTCGAGATCATCATGATAGGGGTTGTAATCCACCCGCATCCGCCGATAGCCGCGGCGCATTTCCTCCTCCTCAAGCACGCGAAAGCGCATGATGCCGCTCAGCGCGATGAGAAAGCGGCCATCCTCGGTCTCTGAGAAGGAGGTGATGCGGCCCAGGCAGCCCACGGAATAGATCGCGGTGCCATGCTCGCCCCGCGGGCGGCTCGCATCACCCTGCATCATGCCCAGCACGCGCCCAGCGGCCAGCGCATCCTCGACCATGGCGAGGTAGCGCGGCTCAAAAATATTCAGCGGCAGCCGGCCATGCGGCAGCAACAGCGCACCGGCCAGCGGGAAGACCGGGATGGTCTCCGGCAGATCATCCGGCCGCAGGGGGGAATGCGTCACCTTATCTGAACAGCAGGCCGGAGAGGGCGCGGCGCGCCTTCAGGGTGGCGGGGTCGGTCATGCCCCAGGCCTCGAAGAATTTCAGCAATTGCATGCGCGCCGCCTCCTCATTCCAGGCACGGTCGAGCTTGATCGAGGCCAGCAGGGTTTCCGCCGCGCGGGCCCGCTCATCCATGGCATTGAGCGCGATGGAGAGTTCAATCGCCGCTTCGTGATCGCTCGGGTCTGCTGCCAGCCTTGCCTCGAAGCCGGCAAGACCGGCCTGCGCCTCGCGCCCGGCCTGGGCCAGTTCGATCTGGCTGCGCACGGCGGTGATCTCGGCGTGGCCAGCGATTTTGGGCGCGGCCGCGGCCAGGACTTCCAGCGCCTGATCCTCCTCACCCAGCGCCAGCAGGGCGCGGGCCAGGCCGGCCAGGGCCTCGGCATTCTCGGGCTCCTGCTGGGCGAGGCCGGCGAAGAGTTCGAGGGCGCCCTGGGCATCGTCCTGCTCGAGCAGCGCCTTGGCCTCGGCCAGCAATTCGGCGCTGGGCATCTGGCCGCCGGCCACCTTCAGCAGGTTTTCGACGAATTTCTTGATCTCGCTCTCGGGCAGCGCGCCCTGGAAAATATCGGCAATCTGCCCCTGCCAAAAGGCGGCCACGGTGGGCACGGATTGCAGCGGCAGGCCGAGCTGGGTGAGCTGGGCGACCAATTGCTTGTTCTTGTCGATATCGATCTTCACCAGCCGCACCCGGCCACCGGCGGCGCGCACCACGCGCTCAATCGCCGGTGTCAGCGTCTTGCAGGGGCCACACCAGGTGGCCCAGAAATCGACGAGGATCGGCACCTCGCGCGAGGCTTCGATGACGTCCTGCATGAAGGTTCTCTGGTCCCCATCACGCACCGGATCAGGGCCAGAGGGCGAGGAAGCGTCGAGGATCACGTTCATTCTGCAAGGTTCCTGGCGAGGCGTTCACTTGGTGTCAGCATGGAATAGGGCAAGAGGGCGCCCGCCGGCAACGCGCCGTTAACCCCTCGCTGCCAAATTATCGCCACAGAGCGGCCGCAAGCGCGCCTCGCCCCCCTGCCAAGACGGCGCATCGGAAAGAACTGCGCCATGGCCCTGCTGAAATTTCTGCCTCTGACACTGCGCCGCTGGCTGACGTATCGGCCGGAGCGGCGATACATGCGCGGTCGCGGCTAGCCTTCCGCGCGGCGCCGCGCAATGCTGCCCCTTCTTGGAGGGGAAACACATGGAATTGGGTATTGCCGGCCGCACGGCCATCATCTGCGCGGGGTCCAAAGGACTGGGCCGCGGCTGCGCCACCGCGCTGGCGCGTGAGGGTGTGGCGATCTTCATCGCCGCCCGTGGTGCCGAGGCGCTGGAGGCCACCGCCAAATCCATTCGTGACGAGACCGGCGCGCGGGTCACCACCGTGCAGGCCGATGTGACGACCGAGGCCGGCCGCGCCGCCCTGCTCGCCGCCTGCCCCGCGCCCGATATTCTGGTGACCAATGCCGGTGGCCCGCCGCCGGGTGAATTCACCCAGTTCAGCCTCGATGATTGGCGCCGCGCGGTGGAGGCCAATATGATCACGCCCATCGCGCTGATTGCCGCCACCATCCAGGGCATGATGGGCCGCG
>Ga0214921_10003928_pt1 | contig 22396 bp, 18 predicted proteins | sample LL1505_MetaG_FD_177992 | JGI IMG/M metagenome (GOLD analysis project Ga0214921, IMG submission 177992) | Freshwater microbial communities from Lake Lanier, Atlanta, Georgia, United States - LL-1505 | ecosystem: Environmental > Aquatic > Freshwater > Lake | place: USA: Georgia | collected... | reverse complement strand
ACTGTCTGGTTTCCTCCGGAACCACGCCGAAACTTTTGGCGAGTGAGGCGGATATCCGGGTGGTGGGCTACGGGGCGATGATCACGGAGATGTGCGTGGGTGTTTTGGCTTTGGTCGCGGCGTGCTCTATGCCGCCGGGCGAATATTTCGCGATCAATCTGAGGGGTGAACCGGCCGCGGTGGTGCAGAAAATCACGGAGATGGGCTTTCCGGTCACCGAAAAGCAGATGGAGGATCTGGCCCGCTCCGTCGGCGAGCCCTCGATGATTGGCCGAACAGGGGGGGCTCCGACTTTTGCCGTGGGCATGGCCCAGATTTTCGCCAAGTCGGCCGGATCTGCCGGGGGATCGGCCATGGCGTTGTGGTATCACTTTGCCATCATGTTCGAGGCACTTTTTATCCTGACGACGATCGATGCTGGAACCCGGATCGGAAGATTTCTGGTGCAGGAGGTTCTGGGCTGGCTTTGGAAACCTTTGGGAGAAGTCCATTCCGCCTCCGGAAATTTTCTGGGGAGTAGTCTGTTTGTCTCGGGTTGGGGGTGGTTTCTGTATCAAGGAGTGATTGACCCCCAGGGAGGCATCAACAGTCTCTGGCCGATCTTCGGAGTGGCGAACCAGCTTTTGGCGGTGATGGCTCTGGGATTGGCCACCACCGTGCTGGTGAAAATGGGCAAAGCAAGGTTGGCGTGGGTCACGCTCGGCCCACTGGTTTGGTTGGTGGTGGTCACCTTCAGTGCGGGCTGGATGAAGATCTTCAGTCCGGATCCCAGGCTGGGCTTTTTGACCGCCATGCGACAGGCCTCTGCGTCGGGACAGGAAAAGTTGGCGATGACGAATGCGATCAACGCCGGAATCACCGCATTTTTCCTCCTGCTGGTCGTCCTGGTGCTCTGGGCTTGCGGGAGGGTCTGCTGGTTCAAGTGGAGGGGAAGAAAGGTTTTGCCCGTGACGGAAGAGGCGTGGGTTCATGCCGGGTGACAATATGATGGCAAACCCCGGCCATGATTTGCTTCTGGTAAACTTGGTTTAAAGAATTTTAATGAAGATCTGCAGGCTGGTTCTTTTTGTTTGCCTGATTGGCCTTCATGCAAGGGGTGAAGAGTTGCCCGCTGCCTTGATCCTGACTTGGGAAAAGGATCCCTGTCGGAGTATGACCGCCCTGTGGCTAAGGGGGCCGGGACTGGGTGAGGCTCCCCGAAAAGATCTTCCGGAAGTCATTCAGTGGAAAAAGTCCGGCGAGGGCAGCTGGCAATCCATGACAACGGAATCTTCTCCTTTTCCCGATCCGGAAAAAATGGGAATGCCTCGTTGGACGTTGGTGAGGGCGCGTTGGGATCGGCTCGAGCCCGGAGCTACATATTTTTTTAAGATGGGAGCTTCGCCGGAAGCAAAGTTTCAAACCGCACCGGCTAAGATCGAGAAAGAGTTGGTTTTTGTGGAAGGAGGAGATGTCGATATCGCCGAGTCCTCAGCCAAGATGATGGCTTTGGGTGCGGGTCAGGACCCTCTTTTCATGAGTGTTGGGGGGGATCTTTCGTACGGAGATGGGCACGACGTCGTTCGCGAAATCGCCTTTTGGAGGCAGTGGAGTCAGGCGAGTCGATCTCCGAATGGGCGACTGATCCCCTTTGTTCCAGGAATCGGAAATCATGAAGTGAAGGGAGGCTACGTGGAGGAGGAGGCCACCTTTGAACAGATGAAGGCACGGGCCCCTTTCTTTTATGCGTTGTTTGGGGGGCTCTATCGAAAAGCCGAGCCGGTGGCACTGGATTTCGGAGAATATCTTTCGATGATTCTCATGGATTCGGGACACATTCTTTCGATTCCCTCCCAGACGGGTTGGCTTAAGAAAAATCTGGAAAGGCGAAAGCCGGTGCCCTGGGTCTTTGCGTCGTGGCATGTGTCGACCTATCCCTCGTTCCGGAAATGGAAGGAGCAGAAAGAAATTGTCCAAACAAGGAAGGAGTGGGTCCCGGTTCTGGAGCAGTCGGGTATCACGGCAGTTTTCACCCATCACGATCACAATCTTCAGCGGGTAGAGTCGGAGGGAAAGTCGGGCAGAAAAATTCCATTTTTGGGGAACGGGGCCTTGGGGGTGGAAGCTAGACCGCAAAACTGCCCCGAGTCCAAAGCTCTGACCAAGGCTTTTGCCCAATCGGACTATGTTAACGTGGTGAGCCTCCGCCTGGATGGGGCAACAGTACGGTCACTCGGACCAGAGGGTCAGGAGTTGGATCGGGTAGATCTTCCCCTTCGGGCAAAACCTTAATTCTCCGCATCGACAGCGTCCGGTCTTTCTGGTCTGCTTCGTCTATGATCGTGCCCGAGAGCTGGCTGGAGCCCTACCGCAACCTGCGTTGGCAGGGGGTATTGGAGATCCTGCTCCTCACGGCCGTGTTTTACTATGGGTACAAGCTCCTGCGCCGCACGCAGGGGGCCAAGGTGTTGAGCGGATTTCTCTTGGTTTTTCTGGTGGCGCTCGCTGCATCGAAATTTCTTGAGTTGCGGGTGCTGAGTTTTCTGTTGCAGGCTTTTGTTTCGGTTCTCGTTCTGGCCTTTCTGATTCTCTTCCAACCGGAAATCCGGCGGGCTTTGGCGGAGATCGGTCGGGCGGGAGGTTTCACCCTGCACGGGGAAAGGCAATCGTTTGTCATTGAGGAGGTGATCAAGGCCATGGAGGCTTTGCGCGAAAGAAAATACGGGGCGCTGATTGTGTTTGAGCAGTCCGACTTGGCGCAGGGGGTGATTGATTCGGGAGTGGCAGTCCATGGGAATGTTTCCGAGGAGCTGCTGGCCACCATCTTTTTCAACAAGACGCCGTTGCACGACGGGGCGGTGATTCTGCGGGGGGATCGGGTGGTGGCGGCGGGCTGTATCCTGCCGGTGAGTCAACAGCCGATGAGTCGTGTGCTGGGACTGCGCCATCGGGCGGCTCTAGGGGTAAGTGAGGAGAGTGATGCGGTGGTACTGGTGTTGTCGGAGGAGACGGGAGAGTTGACCCTTTGCCGCAGGGGTAAGATGGACCGGCCGCTCGAAGTGGATGCCATGCGGCAAAGGCTGACCGAACTCTTGGTAAGCGGGGGAGCGGGAGTTTCATGGACCGGGGGATTGGCTCGGGGATTTTTGCGACCGACTTTGGGTCCCCAGGCTTTGGCGCGGAGAACCCTGCGAGCATTGATCTGCCTGGGCCTTGCCGGGTTGGTTTGGGGGATTTTGGGAGTGATCGTTGCCGGAATGAGGACGGGGTTGCGCTAATGGGGCAGGGGCGGAGGTGGTTCGGCACGGATGGCATCCGAGGGAGGGTGGGGAAGGTGCCGATGACGCCCGAGTTTATCGCCGCAGTCGGGTTCGCCGCCGGAAAACTTTTTTCCCAAACCTCCCCGCAAGGCAAGGTTCTGATTGCCAGGGACACGCGGAGTTCGGGGCCGATGCTTGAGGCCGCCCTGGTTTCAGGACTGAAATCTGCCGGACTGACCGTGGAACTGGCCGGAGTCTTGCCGAGCGGGGCGGCGGCCATGCTGATTCCCTCGCGGGGAGCCTGTGCGGGGGCCATTCTCAGCGCTTCCCACAATCCGGCAACCGACAACGGGATCAAATTTTTCGGGGCCGACGGTTCCAAGCTGACCGATCAGGAGGAGGTGCGGTTGGAGAGTGGTCTAGATTGGGAACACCCGCCGGAGATCACCGAAACAATCCGGGCACTGGATTTTTCCTGCCGGGATTGGGCGATTGAGGGGTACCGGAAAAAAATGACCCAAGCCTTTGGAGAGAATTTCTCCCTCGAGGGTTTGAAGATCCTCGTGGACGCCGCCCACGGGGCGGCTTGGTTCACCACGCCGGAAATTCTTCGCGGATTGGGGGCTCAAGTGGAGGTGATGTCGGATCGGCCCGACGGAAAGAACATCAATGATGGCTGCGGATCGGAGCACCCCGAGGGGTTGATGCAAAAAATACGTGAGCGCTCGGGCTGGATCGGGCTGGCGCACGATGGCGACGCGGATCGTTTGGTCTTGGTCGATGAGAAGGGCGAAAGAGTGGATGGAGACGAGGTCATTGCCATGGCGGCCTTGGATGCCATGGAGAGGGGGAGGTTGCCGGGAAAAACCGTGGTGGTGACGGTGATGAGCAATCTTGGGCTGGACGAGGCCATGGCCAAGCCGGGGGGGAGTGTGGAGAGGACTCCCGTAGGGGATCGTTATGTGGCGGCTGCGATGAAAAAAGGTGGCTTCACCCTCGGCGGAGAACAGTCGGGGCATCTGCTTTTTCTGGATGCGTCCCCAGCAGGCGACGGCCTTCTCTCGGCCCTGAAGATTTTTGATTTGGTGCAGAGGAAAAAAGAGCCCCTGAGTCATTTGCGGTTGGTGATGAAAAGGTATCCGCAAAAACTGGTGAATCTGAAGGTCAGACACAAGCCCGCCTGGGAAACGGTTCCCCCGCTGGCGGCCGCGGTTCGGGAGATGGAGAGATTTCTGGGGAAAAAAGGAAGAATCCTGCTTCGTTATTCGGGGACAGAAAATCTTGTGCGACTGCTTGTCGAAGCGGACGAAGAGGATAAGATCCGCCAAGTTCAGGAGAAGCTGGTGCCGATCCTGAATGAACACCTAGGAGAGTAAACCAGATGAGCGTCAATGCCTTGGACCAGTTGAAGAAGTTCACCACGGTGGTGGCGGACACGGGGGATTTTGCCTCGATGAAGGAGTACGCGCCGCAGGATGCGACCACCAATCCCACTTTAATCGAAAAAGCAACCGAGATGGCGGCGTATCAGGCTCTGCTGGAAAAGGCGGTGGCCGAGGGCAAGGGTGCGGCGGGTTCCAAAGAAGAGAGGGCTCGCGCAATCATCGACCGGCTGCTGATTCTTTTTGGGTGTGAAATTCTCAAGATTGTTCCCGGTCGGGTTTCAACCGAGGTGGATGCGAGGCTTTCTTTCGATGTGCAGGCGACGGTGGAGAAGGCCCGGCATCTGATCGGCATGTACCAGGCGGCGGGGATCGACCGGGAGCGCATCCTGATCAAAATTGCGGCCACCTGGGAGGGAGCGCAGGCGGCCAAGATCGTCCAAAAAGAGGGAATTCAGTGCAACCTTACTCTGATGTTTTCTTTGGCGCAGGCGGTGGCCTGTGCCGAGGCCGGGGCCAGACTCATTTCCCCCTTTGTCGGCCGGATCTATGACTGGTTTAAGAAGAGCACGGGTAAGGAATACAAAGGGGCGGAGGATCCTGGCGTGCAGTCCGTGCAACAGATCTATGCGTATTACAAAAAGTATGGGTATCCGACCCAAGTGATGGGGGCGAGTTTCCGTAACATGGGGCAGATTCTCGAGTTAGCCGGCTGCGACCTGCTGACCATCAGTCCCAACTTGCTCGCCGAACTCAAGGCCTCGACTGGACCGGTGGCCAAAAAACTGGATGCGGAAGAGGCCAAGAAGGATCCGATCGCCAAGTTACCGCTGGATGAGAAAACCTTCCGCTTCCTACTGAATGAGGATGCGATGGCTACGGAAAAGCTGGCGGAAGGGATTCGGCTCTTTTCAGCGGATATTGTTAAGCTCGAGAAGAAGATCCTAGCCAAGATTTGATTTGGTGAGATTCCCAAGCTACTTTTGCAAGTTATTGGTGGAGAGCATCTCTTAAGGTTAACGGCTCTAGTTTTGGTGATTGACGGAAGGGGCTGAATCTTAGATAGTTACTTTTTACACATATATGTTGGATAAGCTTTTCCCTTTTCTAGAGAACGACATGGGCGTGGATCTTGGCACGGCCAACACCCTCGTTTTTGTCCGTGGCAAGGGGGTGGTTCTGCGTGAACCCTCCGTGGTGGCCATGGATCAGGCCACCCGAAGGGTTTTGGCTGTGGGGGATGAAGCGAAAAGAATGTTGGGTCGGACCCCTGGATCCATCGTGGCGGTGCGTCCCCTCAAAGACGGGGTGATCAGTGACTTTGAAGTCACCGAGGCGATGCTCAAGTGCTTCATTGAAAAAGCCACCAAGAGACAGAACCGTTGGCGGCCCCGTCCGCGGCTGGTCATCGCCGTTCCTTCCGGAATCACCGAAGTGGAGCGTCGCGCCGTGTGTGAATCCGCCGCCCATGCCGGGGCGAGGAGTGTGCGATTGATCGAGGAACCTCTGGCGGCCGCCATCGGCGTCGGACTCCCGGTGCAGGATGCCTCCGGCAACATGATCATTGATATCGGGGGTGGCACCACGGAGATGGCCATCATTTCCCTGGGAGGAATTGTTTTTAGCCGAAGTGTCCGGGTGGCCGGAGATGAGCTGGACGAAGCGATTATGAACTATTTGAAGCGGGCGTATAACCTCATGATTGGCGAGCGCACGGCTGAGGACATCAAGGTGAAGATCGGTTCGGTTTATCCGATGGAAAAGGAAACCTCGATGGAAGTCCGTGGCCGTGATCTCGTGGCCGGCCTGCCGAAGACTCTTACGATCACTTCGCAAGAAGTACGCGAGGCCCTGCTGGAGCCGGTGCAGATCATCCTGGAGAGTGTCCGCCTGACCTTGGAGCGTTGTCCGCCCGAACTGTCCAGCGATCTGGTAGAGCGAGGGGTAGTGCTGGCCGGGGGAGGTGCCTTATTGCGAGGGTTTGACAGACTTTTGAGCGAGGAGACGGGATTGCCCATTCATGTGGCCGAGGATCCCCTCAGCGCCGTGGTCGAAGGCACCGGCAAGGTGCTCGATGAACTGGAGTTTTTGACGAAGTTGACGATGGCGGATGGGCGCGGGTAACCGACCCTCCTTCCTCTTCGACCCACGTCCAACCTTCCCGGAAATAAAAAACAATGTCGCGCGCATGGGTTTTTTTGGGATCCGGCCTGGCTTTGGTCGCCGCCGTGACCGTTCTCTTTTTCGCCCCCATCACCACCCGTTGGACGGAGCGGGTCACGATCGAAACCATCTCGCCCGTGGCCCGGGCTTGGGGTGGAGCCAAGGCCAAGTGGGATGACTTTCGCCAAAGCCTTCGTCAGTTTGATGTTTTGGAGGAAGAAAACCGTAACCTTCGGGCGGAGAATGTCCGGCTTCAGACCGAAATCCGCCAATTGGATTATCTCCGCAACGAAAACGAACGGTTTCGGGAGATGCTGGCTTTTCGGGATCAACAATCTTTTCGTCTGCTGGCCTGCCGGGTGATCGAGCGGGACACTTCCAACTGGTGGAATTCTGTTCTGGTGGATCGAGGGTGGAGTGACGATCCCCATCTGGCTCCTGACCAACCCGTGGTTACTCCCCGGGGGGTGGTTGGCAAAACAGGGACCGTGGGTCGTTCCACCACGCGGGTCATGCTGATCTCGGATGAAAATTGCAAAGTCAGCGTGCTGACGGAGGGGGCAGGCGCCCGTGGGATCCTTTTGGGCGACACTCCGGTGAACGGCGGGTCTCCCTTGTGTCGTCTGACCTTCGTCACCCGGGAGGCAAAATTCGGGGTGGGGGAAAGGGTGCTGACCACTGGTCTGGGGGGGACTTTCCCGCCGAACCTTCTGGTGGGCACGGTGACGGAAGCCCCGGCCCTGACCTCGGAAAAAAATTCCGGTCTTTACCGGGAGGGGCAAGTGGCGCCGGCTTCCGACCTGAACGACCTGCGTGAAATGTTCATCCTTACTGGCGCATCCGGAGCGAAAAAATGAGCTTGGCGGAAAAAAGCTTCGGCAAACTTCTCTTTCTGGCCGGAGGAGCGTGGCTTTTTCGTGCGATCGGGCCTGAACTCTACGGAACCGCAGCTTTGACGACCAATCTGCTGGCGGCGGTGGTGATCCAGGCCGGTCTGCTGCTTTCTCCCGGAAGATTGGTGGCATGGGTTTTGTTGGTGGGGCTTGGTTGGGATGGACTGACCTTTTCCGCTCTGGGCCATCACTCGCTGGTCATGGGTTTGACGGCTCTTTTGGTCCGGACCCAGAAGGGATGGTGGCTGGGAGCCTCCGCGGGCGAACAGGCGGCAGGATCGGTTCTGGCCGCAGTGAGTTTCTTTGCCTTGGACCGCTTTTTTCATCTCGTGGAAACGCGAAGCTGGGATTGGCCTTTTGTCCTGAGCGTGAATTTGGTGATGGCCGGATTGGTGAACGGTCTCGTTTCCGTGGCGATCGGATGGTGGTTGGAGTGGAGGGCGAACCCGACTAGCTCCCGCGTCTCCCGGAGGAGCTGGTGATGTTGCTTGCCCGACCGGTGGCCAACATTCCCCGCCGCATGCAAGTGGCCATGCTGGTGGTGGTCCTGGCCGCCGGCATTTTATTGCAAAGGCTTTTTGTCGTGCAGGTGCTGGAGGGTGAGAAACACGCTCAGACTTTAATCCATCAGACCACCATTCCCATTCTCCTTCCTCCTCCGCGGGGACTGATTCTTGACCGCAATGGAATGCCATTGGCGGAAAACCGCGCCCGGTACGATGTCGACTTGTACGTCCGGGAACTTACAGGAAATTATGCCCGCGCTCATCGGGGCCGTTTGCCGATGACCTCGGTGGAAGTGGGGGCGGGGGAAAAACGACGCCGGGTCAAGCAGGTCGATATCGACAAGATTGTCCAGGAAACCGCTCTCGAGCCGCTCAAAAATCTGGGCATCCAGATGAACTACGAAGTGGATGAGTTGCGCCGCCACGCCCAGCAAAGACCGAACACCCCATTTCAATTGGCCACCCAGATCGACTTTGCGACCCTCTCGCGTATTGCCGAGAGGGATCCGCGGCTTCCTGGGGTCCAGGAAACCGCCCGCCCGGTTCGTTGGTATCCCTACGGGGCGCTGGCCTCCCACATCATGGGATTCGTGGGGGCACCGGAAGAGCAGACGTTGGAGACGTTCCAACCGGAAGTCATTGGTAAGGACGGGGTGGAAAAAAGTTTTGAAAAGGATTTGGAGGGCAAACCGGGGGGGAAAATTCTGAAGAAAAACAACCTCGGTTTTATTTTGGAGGAGCAGGGATACCAGGCGCCGCTTCCCGGGCAGAACATTTATCTCACGCTGGATGCCAGGGTGCAGACGATCGTGGAAGGGGTGATGCGGAGGGTGGGTCGTGGAGCCTGCGTGGTGATGGATCCGAACACCGGGGATATTCTGGCGATGGCTTCCGTCCCCAACTACGATCCCAATAGTTTTGTCCCCGGTGGCACGGGGCAGTCCGCCGACTGGAAGCGGTTGCTGACCGATGAGACCAAGCCGATGCTGAACCGGGCCCTGGGAGCCTATGCTCCGGGATCGACCTTCAAAACCGTCACCGCCCTTTCGGCGCTGGAGAATCCCGAGGCCAAATTTACCCCGGAGACGGTCATCCATAGTCCGGGGTCGATCGAGTTAGCTGGGCGTACCTGGCACGACTGGAATCCGGACGGGCAGGGAGACATCACCCTAAAAAGGGGTTTGGCCATGTCCTGTAACACCTTTTTTTACCAGTTGGGGGTAAGGACCGGAATTGATTCGATCACCCTGATGGGGAATCGGATCGGCTTCGGTCAGAGACTCTTGAACGATCCCGAGGGTCAACCGATTTTGGGTGGGGAAGATCCCGGAACTCTGCCGGGGCGGCAGTGGATGGAGGATCGCATGGCCTTGCGGAAGAAAGCCTATAAGGAAAAAATTGAGGCTTGGGTGGCGGGAGGAAAAAAAGGGGAGCGTCCGCCTCCCCCGGCCGTGGAAAGGTGGAGCGACGGTCACACGGCCAACACCTCCATCGGGCAGGGATTTGTTCGGGTCACTCCTTTGCAGATGGCGGTGATGCTCTCCGCCGTGGCGAATGGCGGCACAGTTTATCAACCCCGGTTGGTGCAGGGGGTTGGTCTGACCACCGAGACGGGCACCAAGGTGACCCGGGAATATCCGGTCTCGGTCAAACGGGGTGATTTGGGCGTGCGACCGGCCAATCTGGATGCGGTCAAAGCCGGATTGCGGGCGGTGGTGATGGAGGGGACCGGGAAAAACGCCGCGGTGAAGGATGTGGAGGTGGCGGGAAAAACCGGGTCGGCCCAGTTCACCACCCGGATTGGAGGCAGCGTGGTCAAGGACACACGGACCTGGTTCACCGGATTTGCGCCGTTGAAGGATCCGAAATATGTCGTGATTGTGATTGTGGAGGGTGGAGTTTCGGGAGGAGCCACTTGCGCGCCCTTGGCCTCGGAGATTTTGGCCAAACTTTTTGAAATGGATAAGGGCACGCCTCCTCAACTGGTGTATCAGGCCCCGGTGATTGGTCATTTCCACGGGGTGACGGCTTCCGATGGAAGCTACCAGCCTCCCGGAGCGGATAGCGACAACGATGGGGATGTTTTTGGGGGGATCTTCCGCTGGTTTGACGAAGGGATGGGCTCGGGTGGGGCTGGGCGGGGCCTGAGGAGACGCTAATGGCCAAGATGCGAAAATGGCGAGGGCTTCATTGGCCGTCCTTTTTCCTGATGGTAGGACTTTGCACGGTGGGAATCATGGTGATCTTCAGCGCCACGCACACCAGCGAGGCGGCGGATCTGAAAAATGCGGCGGTTCAACAGGCCGCTTGGGTGGGGCTGGGATTGGTCTGCTTCTTCGCCTTGGCTTTTCTGGACTATCACCGCTGGGTGGCCCAGGGGTGGTTTTGGTTCGGCGGAGGGCTTTGTCTTTTGCTTTTGGTTCTCGTCTTCGGACGGGAAGTCAACGGGGCGAAAAGCTGGATTCGGCTTGGACCGGTGGGTTTTCAGCCAGCCGAGGTGATGAAGCTGGCATTTCTGGCCGGCGCTTCCGCTTTGCTGGTGGCGCTTCGTGAAAAGGCGGAAAAGTTCAGCACGGTGCTGGCGTTGGGCGGGTTTGCCTTGATTCCCGTCCTTCTGATTCTCAAGCAGCCCGATCTCGGCTCGGCCGCGGTTTTTATCCCCATGTGCTTCGGACTGCTTCTGGCCGGAGGCACGCGACTGCGTTATCTGCTGGTGCCGGCTGGATTCGGGTTGGTCTTCGTCCTCGCGATCTATGTTTACGTCGGCTATCTCGGGAAAGAACTGCCCTTGCTTAAAACTTATCAAAACAACCGCATTCGGACTTTTTTTGATCCCAATCTGGATCCCCTCGGGGCAGGGTGGACCATCCGACAGTCCATCATCGCCATCGGTTCGGGGGGATTGAGCGGCAAGGGGTATCTGCGGGGCGACCAAAACCTGTACGGGTTTCTTCCAAAAAACATCGCCTACAACGACTTTATTTTCTCCGTCCTCGGGGAGGAGCTGGGCTTTGTTGGTGGGGCAGCCCTCATTTTGGCGGAAGCTGGGCTGTTGCTTTCGATTGCGTGGATTGGAGCCCGGGCTTCCGATTTGGAGGGACGCCTGCTGGCCGGTGGGATCCTAGGGATGCTTTTCACTCATTTTTTCATCAACGTGGGAATGACGATCAAGGTGGTACCGATCACCGGCATTCCCCTGCCCTTCGTGAGTTACGGAGGGACCTTTCTGGCCGTTTGCATGGCTGCGATGGGATTGATGCAAAGCGTCTGGATGCAAAGAAGGTTGGGCTGATGCCCGCCCTTAACCCAAAACCAAGGAGTACAACATCATGATTGTGGAAACCATTAAACGAATTTTTGGAGTGAAGACCAAAGAAGAGCGCCGAAGCCTTCTCATTTCTGTCGAGCCGTTAGAGAAACGGGTGGCCCTGCTCGAGGGAGGTGTGGTGGAGGAGTTCTCCATTGAGCGCGAGGGAGACCGCAGCATCTCGGGGAACATCTACAAAGCCCGCGTGCACAATGTGGAGCCCTCCCTGAAGGCTCTCTTTGTGGATATCGGTCTGGAGAAAAACGCCTTCCTTCATTTTTGGGATGCGGTTCCGGCCGCGATGGATGAGCAGATCGAGGCGGTGGAGCGGAGGGGTAGCCGTGGGCGCAAACCTCGCATCACGAGCAACGATATTCCCCGGTTGTATCCTCCGGGTGCCGAGGTGATCGTTCAGGTCAACAAGGGGCCGATTGGGACGAAGGGAGCCCGGGTGACGACCAACCTCAGCATGCCGGGAAGATATCTGGTGCTGATGCCCTTCGGAGAGATGAGCGGGGTCTCGCGGAAGATTGAAAATCCAGAGGAGCGGGCCCGACTGCGAAAAATTCTCCAGGAGCTCGATGTCCCCGAAGGCATGGGGGTGATCCTGCGAACCAATGGGGAGGGGATGCAGGCGCGCTATTTTGTGCGCGATCTGGCTCTGCTGCTCGAACAGTGGAAAAAAGTAGAGGAGGGCCTCAAGAGCAAGAATGCCCCCGCCGTGTTGCTGGAAGAGCCTGATCTGGTCGAGCGTTCCGTGCGCGACTTCCTGACGGAGGAGGTCGATGAGGTGATGGTCGATAACGAGGATGCGGAAAAGCGGGTGCGCGAAATGGTTGGCCTCATCTCCAAACGTTCCCTGAGGAAGGTGAAGCGGCATCTGGCGGCGGAGCCTTTGTTCGAGGCCTTCGGCGTCAATCGCCAGATTGAAAGCGCCCTGCGGCGTCAGGTCTGGCTGAAGTCGGGCGCCTATTTGGTGGTGGATGAGACCGAAGCGCTCGTCTCCATCGACGTGAACACGGGAAAAACCCGGGGCGGAAGAGATCACGACGACACCATCCGGAAGACCAACCTGGAGGCGGCCGAGGAGGCTGCCCGTCAGCTGCGTTTGCGGAATCTAGGCGGGTTGGTGGTGATCGATTTCATCGACATGAAATCCCGTCGCGACCAGATGGCGGTTTATGAAAAATTCAAACAATGTCTCCGCCGGGACCGCGCCCGGACCCACACCCTGCCTATTTCCCCTTTAGGTCTGCTGGAAATGACCCGTCAACGGGTGCAGGAAAGCATCCGGCGGGCGGTCTACATGGAGTGCCCGTGCTGCCGTGGCAAGGGCATGGTGAAATCGTTTGAGACGATGAGCGTGGAGATCCAGCGGGAGATCAGTCGGATCCTGCGAAAGCATAGCGACGTGCATGAGATCAAGGTCGTGGTTCATCCCGGGGTTCTGCACCGTCTGCGCACGGAGGACGACGAGCTGCTGGTGGAGCTTCAACGGAGGTTTGCCGGCCAATTCCAGTTCAAGGCGGATCCGGCGGCCAACGTGGAAGACTTTAAGATCCTGAACTCTGCGACCGAACAACCCCTGGAGTGATGGTGGGCGGCGGCACCGGGCCGGGGGGGCCGGCCACCAAAGAAGGAAGCGCATCAGGTGGGCAGGTTGTTCTGCCCCGGCTCGAGGAGCTGGTGGAGAAGGCTGGCCCTGTTTCGGCCGAGGTCCGGCTGGACTTGATCCGACACTTTATCCGGGAGGAAGAGGCCAAGCTCGTCGGGCAGGCCAAAGCCGGGGGTTCAGGCCTGGAGCTCGCGCATCGGAGAGCCGGACTTTTGTCCGGTGTTTTGGTCCATCTATGGAATCATGCTGGGGATCAGGAATCCAAAAGCCGTCTGGTTTTGGGCGCGGTGGGCGGCTTCGGGCGGGAGGAGATGAGTCCGGCCAGCGATGTGGATCTGGTCTTCATCCGGGATGGGGGAAAAGAGAAGACGGAGGAGGAGGTGGTGCGGCAAATTCTCTACGTTCTTTGGGACATCGGTCTCAAGGTGGGACACGCCTGCCGCACGGTGGCGGAGACTATCGAGCGGGCGGAGAGCGAACCGATGATCAAAACGGCCTTGCTGGATGCGCGTTGTCTGGTCGGATCCCCGTCACTCTGGCAACAGTTTGATTCGGAGTTCCTGAAAAAAAGCCTGAGTCGGGGGGTGGAGCATTATCTTTCTTGGCGCTTGGAAAACCAAGCGGCCCGTCATGCCAAGGAGGGGGGAACGATCTACGTGCAGGAACCCAACTTAAAAACCGGAGTGGGTGGGTTGAGGGACTTTCACAACCTCCGGTGGGTGGGGAAAGTCAGCGGGCAGGGAGACACCTTGGCGGGGTTGGCTGCCCAAGGGTGGCTGGGAACGGAGGAGGCGGTATTGGCGGAGAAGGCCTTTGCCTTTCTCATGACCGTGCGGGAGTGGCTCCATGATCTGCAGGGAGGTCCGGGGGACGTGATGACACTTCGTTTGCAGGGTGAACTGGCGGTCGCCATGGGCTATCCCCAGCCAAACATTCTTCGGCAGAGCGAGGCTCTGATGCGAGAGGTTTACGGGCACATGCGCTCGATTCATCTGATCTGCAATCCTGCGTCCACGCGAATCTGTCAACAGATCACGGGCAAACCCCGGGGAATCTGGTCCTTCTTTTCGGGATGGCAGGGATCCAGGAGAGCGACCGACGGGTTTGTTCTCCAGGGAGCCGAGCTGCAGGCAGAGAATGCGCAGGTCTTCACCCAAGATCCCGCCCGGCTCATACGAGTCTTCCGAATTCTGCAGGATCAGGGATCTGTTCCGAGTGCCCAACTGGTGGCGCTTCTGCGCGCCAACTTTGGGCTCTTGACTGAGGAGCTGCTCAGGCGTCGGGAAGTGCAGGAGGTTTTTCTGCACATCCTGAAGCAGAAAGGGAAGGTGGCGCGAATTCTACGTCTGATGCATGAGAACGGGGTGCTGGGCCGGATGATTCCGGAATTCGCGCCCCTGACCTGCCTCGTGCAGCACGAATTCTTTCACCGCTATACGGCGGATGAACATACCCTGGTCTGCCTGGAACAACTGGATGCGATGCTGGATTCGAAGGATCCCGATCTAAGGAAGTACGCGGAACTTTATGCGCGGGTCGAGGCTCCCGAGATTCTGGTTTTGGCTATGTTGTTGCACGACACCGGCAAGGCCGAGCTGAGCCGGCACCATGAGGAGGTCGGGGCAGCGAATGCCGCCCGGGTGGCCCGACGGTTTCATTTCTGGGGCCGGAACCTTTCGCTGATGACCTTTTTGGTCGACCACCACATGACTTTGGGCAATTTTGCCCGCCAGAATCTGGATGAGCCCGAGACCATCCGGACGTTCGCCCGAATTGTGCAGGACGAGGAAAGGTTGGATCTGCTGATGCTACTTTCCGCCGCGGATGTTCGGGCGGTTGCGGGACGAAACAACTGGTCGAGTTGGCGGGAACTGCTGGTCTGGGATCTTTACTCTCGCACGAGGAGGATGCTGGCGGGAGAGGAGGAATTCCTGCGGGCTGAAGAGGAGGAGCGGGCCGGAAGAACCCGTCAGGTGGCGGCGGTGCTGAACGGGAGCTTTTCGGAGCAGGAAATGCTCAACCATTTGGAGCGTATGGGGCCCTCTTATCTTCGGCAGTGCACCGCCGAACTGGTGGCCCGACACATCCGGGCCGTGCATGATTTTCTGGAGCGAAGGGTGGCAGGCCCGGAAGCTCTGGTCCCGTTGGTGGTTTGGCAGGATTATTCGGAGGAGGGTCATACGGAAGTGATTGTGGTGACCTGGAACCGAGAAAAACTATTCAGCAAGATTGCCGGAAGCTTTGCGGTGGCCGGAATCAATATTCTCAGCGCCAATATCTTTACGCGGAGTGATGATGTCGTGGTGGATACCTTTCGTGTCTGCACGGACCGTCTGGAACCGGTCAGCCACCGGATTGACCGGGAGTTATTTGAGAAAACCCTGACCGAGGCTTTGGGAGCCACCGAGGACCATCTGGCGGAACGGTTGGCCGGGCAGGGCCCGACGATGTGGCAGAAAGCCATCGGAGAGGCGGAATTTCCCGCGAGCCTGCGAATGGACACCGAAAGTGAGCCGGGCAGGACCCTCGTCCATGTGCAGGCTCCGGACCGGGTGGGGCTTTTACATGCCCTGACTCGGGCCATGTCCGAGGAAGGGTTCCAGATTGAAGGAGCGCGAATCACCACGGAAAAAGGGGCGGCGATCGACACCTTCAGTATTCTCGACTCAGAAGGCCGACCGGTCACCGCTCTGGCGAACTTGGATCGGCTTCTGGCCCGCCTCAAAGGAGTGGTGAGCCGATGAAAAAAAGAAACTGGAATTTGGGGCTCGAACCCGGCGACCTGCTTCAATCCCGGAAACTAGCCGAACGGATTCTCGCTGCGGCGAAAAAAGAGTTCGGGGTTGAGCGCGCCGCCCTCTACCTACTGAACCCTAACTATGGCGATCTGGAGATGGAGGCTTCGTTGGGGGTGGCCGCCGCGGTTCGCCGAAAGAGGTTGGCTCCGGGACAGGGTTTGGCTGGCTGGGTAGCCAGCCGGGGAGTTTCCGCCCGGGCCGATTTGCAAAAAAGCAAATTGGGTTTGGGTTCGGGTGGAAGCGAAATGGCTGCCCCCATGAGCGAAGGGGAAAATCTCATCGGGGTCCTGGTGGTGGGGACGCGAAAGAAAAACTTTTTTTCGGAGGGACAGGAAAGTGAATTGCAGCAGATGGCGCGGGAGGCTGCCCGGTGGTTGAGTCTGGCGTGGCGAGTATCCGGCACGAGTGAGGAGAGTCGTCGGTCGGCGGCTTTGGCAGAGGTGGGGGCGGCGATCGGAGCCGAGGAGACGCCCGAGGCCATTCTTAGCCGGGTGGCACAGGAATCAGCGCGTCTCTCCGGTGCCAAGCTAGCCTCAATCTTTCTGCTCGATTCGAAAAAGGAGGAACTCTCTCTCGAGGTTTGCGTGGGAGGCTCTTCCTCCTACCGGAGCCAGCCTGCGATCGAAATTTCGGAAACCGCCTTGGGCTATGTGGTGCGTCGGGGGCGTCCGATCTCCGTCCGGGATGTCGGCGACAGTCCGCAGGATCCCCATACCGACCGGATCCGCGAAGAGGGGTTGGTTTCCGTCTTGGCGGTTCCGCTGGTGGAAAAAAAGGAGGGAATCGGGGTGCTCTGTGTGGCCACCGCCGAGACCCGTAGATTTCCCGATGCGGAAATACGGCTGCTGCAGGGCTTGGCTGGATTGGCGGCGGCGGCCTTGGGAAGATCCAGATTGTCCGCGCGCCTCGACCGAACGGAGGAAGAGTTGCGCAACCGGGAAAGGCTTTCCTCGCTAGGGATGTTGGCCGCGGAAGTGGCGCATGAAGTTCGCAATCCTCTGGCGGTCATCCGGATGCTTTGGCACACGGCGATCCGCGGATTGGAGCTCTCGGAACCCCAGAAGAAGGATTTGGGCCTGATTGAGGCCAAATTGGCTCAAATGAATGGAATTTTGGACCGGGTTCTCAATCTGGCTCGTTCGGCTGACCCCGAGATCGGGGCGGTGGATGGGACGGATTTGATGGAGGAAGTGAGTCTTCTCACCCGGACAAAACTTTCCGCCGCCCGGATTCGGATATCGAAAAAAGTTCCTCCCCGCGGTGAGGCGGTGATTCGTGGGGATCGACCCCAGTTGGAGCAGGCGGTGTTAAATCTGGTGCTGAACGCCGTCGAGGCCATGCCGGAGGGGGGTGAACTGCGGTTGGGCGTGCAACGAAGGGAGGAAAACATCCATCTGACCGTGCAGGACAGTGGTCGGGGCATGCCGAAGGAGGTGGCGGAACGTTTGTATGAACCTTTTTTGTCGCGTCGACCCGGGGGAACCGGATTGGGCATGGCTTTGGTGCGGAGAACGGTGGAAGCGCACGGTGGAACGCTGCGGGTGGATTCGCAACCCAGCAAAGGAACACGGGTGGAGATCCGGCTTCCCGCTTGGGCGGGGAACCGCGCTTAGTTTAGAAGTTTTTCCAGCTCGGCATCTTTCGGCACGCCGAGCTCGAGCGCGCGGTTGTAATGCCGCTTGGCTAACTCTTTGGAAGGAGGGGTCTGGGTCGCATAGATGACCGCCAAATTGAAATGGGCGTCGCCGTAGCTGTCATCCAATTCGATGGCTTTGCGGCACTCCTGCTCGGCGGCTTCCTGCAATCCTTTGCGGGAGGAGGAGATTCCTAGGTAATTGCGGGTTTTAGCGTCGTTCGGATCCAAGGCCACGGCCCGGCTGAGCACCTGGATGGCATCGTCATATTTCTCCTGCTGCACCAGCACAATGCCGAGGACCGAGTGGGAGAAGGCGTCGTTGGGTGCGACCCGGATGGCTTCCCGCAAGGGTTTTTCCGCCTCGGGATACTTCTGCTGCTGGAAACGCACCACGCCGAGATTGGAAAGGGCGTAGATCGATTGCGGATATTTCGCCAGGATCTGTTCATAGGCGGTGGCGGCTTCGTCAAACTTCTTTTCGTTGTAAAGGGAGGTGGCTTTGGCGGCGACATCCTTGAACTCATCCGGGATGCGTGGCTTTTCCGAGAAACTTTCCGGGCTGGACGGTTTTTCCGCATCCTTGGAGAGAGTTGGAGTGTTGCTGGTGGAGGAAGATGTTGCAGGAGCGGCGGGAGCCGCCGGCGCAGGAGTTACGAGGGAAGGTGCGGAAAATTTCAACATGTCCTGCTCTTCGTTGGACAGGGAAACCAAGGGGGAACTCAGAACTTCCATCTGCGTCTTGAGGGCCTCGGTCGAGACGGCGAGATTCTTGAACTCATCCAGCACCAGACGACGGGCGGCTTCACGCCGTGCCTGTTCCTTGAGCTGGCGATCGAGGATGGATCGCAACATGGCGTTTTCCTTGGCCAGGGTGGAGTCGGATTTCCCGGCGCTGCCCGTCGCCTGCAACTGGGTGGTCAGGCTTGCGATCTGCTTTTTGTAGTCGTCGGTGGCCCGGGTCAGCTCGGCGGACCGTGCATTGGCCTCCGCCAGCTTCTTCTCCAGAGAATCCACTTGTCCGCGGAGGGAGGTCATTTCCCCTGAAAGTTCTCCGCCGGCGGCCTTCTTCAAGCTCTCCTCGGTGGCGGTCAGTTTTTGCCGCAGGCCCGCATTCTCTTCCTGTAATTTGGCCACGTTGGCGTCGGGGGCAGGAGAGGCGGACAGTTTTTCCTTCAGCTGTTTTTTCTCTGTCAGGGCCTGCTCCAGATCGTTCTTGGCCTGTTTGAGTTCGGTCCGGGTCGATTCAAGATCACCGGTGAGGGCAATGATCTTTTGGCGGAGGGCAGAGGGGTCATCCGAGGTCACAGCAGGGGCCGGAGCTTCCGATTTTTGGATCGCTGGGGTCGGAGTTTCGGAAGGGGTGGGCGCGGGAGCGGGGGCCGAAGGCGCAGGAGGCGTGGTCGTGGCTGGCTTTTCGGCGGCGGGCGTGGCCGGTTTCTCCACCGGGGTCGGGGAGGTATCTTTGGCCGATTTCAGGTTCGAGAGCTTGTCGTTGAGATATTTGATCCGGTATTTGACGATGGTCGGTTCCCACTCGGGGTTTTCGTTTTTTAGTTTTTCCAACTTATTCAGGGCGTTTTCGTATTTTTCGCGGGCCTGGGATTTTTGGCCGGAGTTGTCCAACTTGTCCCCCTCATTGATCATGACATAAATCTGAAGGTAATCGTCCTGGGGCGAGGCGGCGGGATGGGAAGAGGGGGCAGCCAAAAGAAGCAAGGCGGCTAAGCATGCTAAAATCTTGCGGAACTTCATGGCGGGGAGGGAAATTAGGCGGTCAGATGGCGTTTCGGGCAAGAGAAAACGAGGCCCGTTGACGATAACTTTCTTCCGTCTAATACAACGTATATGGAGTTGTCCATGCCTCAGGGGGTGCTGGTACTGAACCGCTTTTGGCAGGCGGTGCATATCTGCTCCGTTCGCCGGGCCTTCAGCCTTCTCTACATGGGACACGCTCAGGTGGTGGAGGGGAACGGCCAGGATTTCCACACCTTCGATTTCAACCGCTGGCGGGATCTCAGCCAAAGCTACGACGGCGAGGACGCCCTGCAGACCATCAGTTTCCGCATCCGGGTTCCCCGGGTGATCGTCCTGATGCTTTTCGACCGCATTCCCAAAAAGGAGGTCAAACTCACCCGCCAAAACCTCTTCGAGCGGGACTCCTTTACCTGCCAGTATTGCGGGGCCAACAAAGACCGCCGGGACCTCAACATCGACCATGTCATCCCTCGGGATCAAGGGGGAACGACGAAGTGGGAGAACGTGGTCTGCTCTTGTATCCCCTGCAACACCCGCAAAGGAAACCGTCGACCGCACGAGGCCTCGATGAAGCTCATCCGCAAACCCAAGCGGCCGAAGCTGCGCACCTTCCTGAATGTGCAGATTTCCCGAAATGGTCCGGAAACCTGGCGACACTTCCTGGATCTGGCCTACTGGAACGTGGAGTTGAGCGACTGAAGAAGCCTAACCCGCCCCGCCTCGCCGGGGTTTTGGCCGATCCCGCGGAACGTGGGCGTCTTTTCCCGGTCACCCGAAAAGGCATCTTTCTCGCCCATGCCGCCGTGGCGCCGATCAGCGGAGTCGCCCGGGAAGCGATGGACCAGTGGTCCGAGAGTGCCAGCCGTGGCGAGCAGGAGAATCTCGAGATTTGGAAAAGGGTTCGCCAGACCCGTGAGGTGGCCGCCCGCTTCCTAGGGTGTGCTTGGGAGGAGATTTCGCTTTTGGGTCCGACCGCCCTCGGGCTGGGATTGGTGGCGCTTGGACTTTCCTGGAAGGAGGGCGACGAGGTGGTGTACGACCCGTTGGATTATCCGGCCAACGTTTATCCTTGGCTCGATCTGGTCCGGCGGGGTGTTCGTCCCGTGCCGTTGACGAGAAAACCCGGGGAGGCCATCTGTTGGGAAAATGTGGAGACGGCGCTCTCGCCCAAAACACGTTTGGTGAGTCTGGCCACTGCCCATTACCTGAGCGGACTTCAGCCGGAACTTCCCGTGATCGGCCCGGAGTTGAAAAAACGCGGGATCCTTCTTTGTCTGGATGGAATTCAGACGCTGGGAGTTCTTCCCACGGCCTGGCCCGAGGCCGATTTTTTGGCGGCGGATGCCCACAAGTGGATGTTGGGTCCCGTAGGGGCGGGAGTCTTGATGGTGCGGAAAAGAGTCTGGGACCAGCTTCATCCTGCTTTGCTTGGCTCTTGGAACGTGATGAGCCCGGATTTTTTAGCTCAGCCAAAAATCGAATTTGAAGCGGAGGGGAGAAGGTATGAGCCGGGCAGTCTAAATCTTCCCGGGATCGAGGGGATGCGGGCTTCGTTGGAACTTCTGGAGGACTTAGGGGGCGCCGAGGTCGCGCAACACGCCCTGACCTTAGCTCGAAGGGTGAGGGAGGGTGCACGAAGGGGCGGCTTTCAAATTTATGGTGGGGAAGAGGAAAACCGGGTGATCACCAGCCTGATCGAGCCGCGCGGCGGGTGGGAGGGGGTGAAAAAGAGGATGGAGATAGAAGGGGTGCGTCTTTCCTGGAGGAAAGAACATGGGGGCAGAATGCTGTTGCGGGTCTCCCCCCATGCCTCCAACACCGTGGCGGAAATTGAAAAATTTCATTCCCTTTTGGGAACCGCGGATTGACTCCGCGCCGGTTCCTCGGCACGATTTTCGTCTTACCAATCTCACGGAATGAAACCCACTTACAACCCCTCCAAGCGCACGCGGAAACGCCAGTTCGGCTTCCGTGCTCGCATGAAAACCAAGGGAGGGCGGGCCTTGATTGCACGCCGTCGGGCGCGTGGTCGTCGCCGCCTTCTGCCCAAAGGTGTGGAGCGCCACTACGCCCGCCACACCGGGGCGTGACCGTCGCCTCCCTCGGGAGCGCATTCTCCGCCGCCGGTCGGAATTTCTGGCCATCCGCCAGAAAGGGGAAAGCGAAAGCGGAAGTCACCTTAAACTTAATTGGCGTCCCTCGGAGAATTCCGCTCGTCGCATGGCGATCGTCGTCCCCAAGACCTGTGGAAATGCCGTGATGAGAAACCGGATCAAACGCTGGGTGCGTGAGGCGTGGCGGGCGTTGCAGTCCGACCTGCCCGCCGGACTGGACTCCGTCTGGGTCGCTCGACCGAAGGCGGGCCAAGCGGGCTTTGAAAAAATTCAGGCAGAGATCCGGGCGCTCTATCTTCGCGCTCGGCTTTTACAGAAGGCCTAGAGAGCCATGGAGACGTTTTTCATCGGGTGGATCCGACTGCAGAAGATGAGCGCTCCCTTTTGGCGGACTCTTCTCGGTGGGAACGGACCCTGTTGCCGCTTTCATCCCACCTGTTCGGATTATGCGATTGAATCCATCCGAACCCACGGGGCTTGGCGGGGGTTGATTCTTTCCCTCCGCCGTTTGTCCCGTTGCCATCCCTGGGGTGGAGCCGGAATCGATCCGGTGAAGGAGCCCGCATGAAAAAGGGAGGGATGGATCGCAGCTCTTGGATCGCTGCCGGGGCCTGCATGCTTCTTTTGGTTCTCTACCCCAAGATCGTCGCGCACTTCTACCCGCCGAATCCGGCGGCCGCCAAAAAAACGGCGGCTCAGACTAAAAGCACCAACGCCCCGACCGCGCCGGTGGCTCCCACCCCTTCCCCGAACTTAGTGGCGAAGGAAACCCTGGCTCCGGGTTCGATTCAGCGTTCGGGCGAAGAGCAGACCGCCGTTTTGGAGAACGGCAGCTTGCGGGCGACCTTCACCACCTGGGGCGGGGGGGTGCGCACCCTTGAGTTAATCGGCCATGCCGGCGATCCGGGTGAGAAGGTGAGTCTCAATCGGGGATCTCCGGATGCGATTTTTGAACTCCGTGGCTGGACTCCGGCGGGCGAGGGATTGC
>Ga0214921_10003927_pt1 | contig 22397 bp, 14 predicted proteins | sample LL1505_MetaG_FD_177992 | JGI IMG/M metagenome (GOLD analysis project Ga0214921, IMG submission 177992) | Freshwater microbial communities from Lake Lanier, Atlanta, Georgia, United States - LL-1505 | ecosystem: Environmental > Aquatic > Freshwater > Lake | place: USA: Georgia | collected... | reverse complement strand
CATCAAACTACCTTCTCCTTTCAAGAGTTGTTAAGGAAGTTTTAGATTAAAGGCTTGAACTTTTTAGTGGAATCAGGCAAAGCATGAAAGTACTGTAGGAATATGACTACATGGATGGCATGTGTCTTTGCCCCAATGAAAAAATAGCCTACCCGCGTAAGCAGGTGGCTATTCGGTTTGATGCGTACTGCAGGTGTTTACTGGGATTCTGTGCTTCTGCCCTTCACTACTTTTCTCCGTAGGTAGGCAGGCTTGATGCTCTCTTGCGACATGGAATAAAAGACCGTCTCATCCATTTCGGAGGAGCGGTTACTTAGGTTCAAGGATGCATACGCGAGTTCTTTTTCCATCATGACGTGATCGCGGTTTTGCATGAGCTTACGTAAGTAGTTCACGGTCTCTTCTAACCAGGGGTTATCGATCGCGCGTTCTTGCAGTTGATCGATCATGCGCTCTACCGCCTGCCAATTACGATCTTTGACATAGATTCTAGCTTTACGTTGTAACTCGGCGGACTCTATTTCTCTAAAACGGCGGGCAACCAGTTCATTCTCTGGAGTTGCTCGATACTCAGGCATCTCCACTACTGGTAGTTTGGGTAGGCTCACTGAAAACTCACACTCAATACCATCGGTGTTCTTAGCGGTGATATCAATGCGCAAGACCGTATCGGTGGTTTGCATCTGGATGACTCGGTTCATATCAAGTGAAATTGCCATCCATACTTCGGAGTTAGCTGCAATGGAAGGCATGGTCCACTCCCGTCGTCCGGTCTTGGCGTAATCATTGCGTACATGTATTTCTTGGCTTACAAATGACAGCGGGCTTGATAAGCTAACGCGTACTTGTTTCCAGACCACCGCGCTTAAGTAACTCATCTCGGCATCAAAGGACTCCGCGAGATCTTCTACGCGTTCGCCATACCAGGCATTGCCCTCTCCGGCTTTGGCCATGGCTGTTAAAAGTTCTTCATTAAAGTCCACTCCAAAGCCTACGGTGGTGGTGGTCACGCCTCGGCGGGCATATTCTTTCACCTGATCGCAGATGGGATCAATCTCGATAAGCCCAATATTAGCTTGTCCGTCGGTGAGCAAGATGACCCGTTTGAGATGGTTATCGAGCTGGTAGTCATTACGGCGTGGGATCCCTTCTAAATCATTTGCCAGTAATGAATCAGCACCAGCTAGCCAGCCTGCGTGCAAGGCGGTTGATCCTCCCGTTTGTACTTCAGCTAAGAGGTTTTCTAGTAAGGGTCGAGCCTCCCGGACTCTGCCGAGGCCCATTAAGGGGGTGATGGTGTCGTCATAAAGGATCACGGAGAACAGGTCGTCCTCGTGCAGGCGGTTAACCAGATCCATGGCACAACGTTTGGCTTCTACAAGTTTCCCTCCCCCCATCGAGCCAGAGCGGTCAATCACCAAGGAAATTGCTAAGGGAGTTCGGTGGCGGATCTCAGATTCCGCTACGGGGGCTCGCAGGCGCAGGAGGATGTCAAGGGTCTTGCCAGTATGGGCGGCAAGGACGGGTTTACGGGTGTCTAAGAGTACTTCTAGGGCTTGGTTGTTGATCATCAGGGTCTCCTCTGTTGGGTGGATAGTCCACAGTACAGAAGGAGGGGCTCATGGGGTGAGCTACGGAATGGGATAGTATTAAAAGTAATATAAGTTATAAAAATACCAAGGAGCTGTCCATGGAATTCAATAAGGGTGACTTGTATTCCAGAAATGATGTCTGGAAGAAATATCACCCAAATAAAGGCGATAAACCTAAGGGTGGAAATTGGGACACTGGCTATACAACTGAGGGTGAAGAACTGCTAGCTTTCCTTAACATTGGTAGCCCCGGCAGAACTGGGCATGATTTTGCAAATCAATATGACCCAAATACTGAAACCATTACCTGGTTTGGAAAAACGGATAGTCACTCAGAACAGCCAATTTTTAAAAAATTGATCTCCGGGGATCTAATCCCGCACTTTTTCGCAAGATGGGATAGCTCAAACACTAAATTTATTTATTTGGGCACTGGTCAGATTCTAAGTTTTGCGGACGATCACCCGATTGAAAATAATAAAAAGGCTATTAAGTTAAATATTCAGATCACTGAGAATTCGTCAACAATTGGACCGAATGGAATAACTAATAATAGCTCTTTAGTTACACCAAAGTTTGGCAAAAAAGTTACTGTCTTAGTTAATAAATATGAAAGGGATCCGCTTAAAAGACTGCAATGTATTGAGTTTTATGGGTGTAATTGCCAAATATGTGGATTTAATTTTGTAGAAAAATATGGAGAAATCGGAGAAAATTTTTGCCATGTTCATCACATAGAGCCGTTAGGCGAAGTCGGTGGTGAACATGATATTGACCCAACAAAAGACCTAATACCTATCTGCCCAAATTGCCATGCCATGTTACACAGAACAAAACCATCCATGAAACCTGAGGATCTAAAGAAAATTATTATTCTACAAAATTAGAAAGCTAAAATTAAATAAAACTGAAATGATTAAAGAGAACTATCAAGAATTCCAAGAATTTTTTTCTGAAAAAGATGCGGATGGCATTCCGTACCCTTTCTTAGAATTTATTGGTAAACCTGGGCAAACAAGAATATCAAAGGAATTAAGCGCACTAATTATTAAGGCAATCGCAATATTCAAAGATAAATTAAAACTAGACGAAATTCTTCACTATTCAAAATCGTCGATAGGCCTTTTTAATACAATTGATGGAACTCGCGTATCCCATTTTTATTTATGCTACGGAGAAAATAGTCTTGAATTATTTAAAGATAGAAATAAACAACTAATTTTGTGCGACCTATCTGCAGAGGAGGAGATGGTTGCACCGCTGCCTTACCAAGCTTTGGCTAAGTGTATAAAAAGAATAAAAGAGAATGATGTTGCAATCATAGCAGCATCAGAAAATAATCTACTAGAAATTAGAAAAATAATCGATAGTAATGATAGATTTATAAAAGCCATTTTCCATATCGATATAAATAAAAAATTTACCAAACATACACTAGATTTTGAATCCAGTTCAAATATATATATTCCATTCGAATCTGGGATGTATTTGTTGGTTGTAGATATAAACAAAAATAAAAAAGAATATATCGCCAAGATTGATGCAACTAACAAACTAGATAAAATTTTTGAAGAATTTCAATCTACTGAACATAATGACCCAATAGAACTAAGCTTTGGAAACCTACTGAAGGTTGGAGAATACAACGGGGAAAGACAATATCAAATTCAGTTAAGAATGGAGGCGGCAAGAAAAAAACTGCAAAATAGTGCTAGTGATTTTAAAAATTTTCCTAAAAAGACGCTCGGCGAAATTAGTGTTAGGTTTAATTTTGAAAAAATAGATCCGAATGAGTCTCAAAAAAATAATTGCGTATTTATTAATCCCCAATACTTAGAGTTAGATAACTATGGGAAGCCGTTATTTTTTAGATACAGTAAATTTGATACAAAACAATCTTCAAGATTAAATGACGATAACCATCTTTGCATTGAATTGAATGAAAATATTGTAGATGCAAATTATTGCAAATATTTTTTTGATTCAGAATTTGGTAGATTGATATTTGAATCAATGTCGCCAAATAAAAAATATAGCTTAGATGATATAAAAAATTTATGGATATATCTTCCTGCTATTGAATCTCAAAAGAAAATACTGTCAACAATCCGTAAAATTGATGAGTCGAAAAAAAATTTGACAAATATAAATTTCGATATGGTGTTAAATCCCAGTACATTTGATGACGCAACAAAAAAAATAAACAAAATATTAGATGTATTTGGTGAATTGGCAGATTTTGAAAAAGTAAAGTCAAAGATTTACGAAGGTGAGTCAAAAACTCTGGAATTTAAGCAAACATTTTCTATGGATATTTTGACTCAAAAAAAAGAAAAATATATTGAGGACGCTTGTATCAAGACAATCGCAGCCTTTTTGAATTCTGATGGCGGAACCCTAATTGTAGGGGTTGCAGATAACGGAGATTTAATAGGCCTAGATATCGAGATTAATAAATTTTATAAAAGTAACGATAAATTTTTGTTACATGTCAAAAATGCGATAAAAACTAGAATTGGCGAAGAATGCTATCCATTTATTAACTATAGTTTGATTGAACTAGATAATAGAAAAATTTTAAATGTTGATTGTCGACCATCAAATAGTGCAATATATGTTGATGCAAAAGATTTTTTTGTTCGAACTAACCCAGCAACAGATAGGCTTGAAGGACCAAAGCTAGTTTCTTACATTAACAATCATTGGAAAATTAATTGATTATTCCAAAACGAAAATTAAATTTGGTATTTAACGAATTGCGATAACTAATTAAAATGAAAACATAATAAAAATATATTAAGACTAAATCAATTGCCCGATATACTTGTAAAAGGGTAAGCCCTTAATAATCTCTCCGCTGTTATCAAATGATTTATAAAGGCATTCATGCAAACCCATAGTTTTTACTTTTTCGGCAATATCAGACATGACTCTTTGATCACTTGAGAAGCCGAGAGCCGATAGTTCCTGAGACGTAATATTTGGAACCTTATGTATAAACCAACTTAATAATGGCTCTCTATAATCAGTAGCTCCGGCCTTAAAATGCCTTAAATATTGAGAAGCCAAAATTACACCAACTCCAAATTCTCTACCTTGTAATAATATTTTTCGCAATACGTCGAACTCGTATCGCATAATATTGTCTGCTTCATCAACGAGCAAATATGAATCAATCACTCTGAATTTATTATTTTCTCCAAAAAATGGCCTTTTGGGAATTTTCAGCATATGCTCATAGAATATGTTAAGCATGATTGCTACAAGCATATTCTTAGTTTTATCATCCTGACCTAGATCGTTAAGCGAAATAACAACGACGCCTTTTAAAAACTCTTCAGACGAATTTAATTCAGAGATATTAGGGTCAAAAAGCTCCATATCAACCAAATCGTCAATTATAGAAGAGACAGAATCTGCTTTATTTGGCCCTATTATTTCATGGTAATTCTCATGAACATCATATATTGTGGGACTTCTATGTAAAACAGAGCACTTTTCGTATGATTTCTTAATTGCAGTTTTCAAATTTGCACGTTGAACATGTCCGACACCAGAAAAAACCTTATCTAGCACGTCGGCAAAAAATCTAAATCTATGTAACCAAGGTGTGTTTTGTTCTTCAGAATTAGCGAGGTCAAATAGATTTAGAGGCAAGTGATAGGGCTTGATGACTTTGGCGCCAACAGCATCCACAAACTCTTTTGCAGAGTAATCTTTCTTATAGTCAAATATTAGTAAGTTTGGCTTGACACCATGGTTGTAGTCAGTGCTTTTGTTAATTTGGTATATCAAAGACTTAAGTAATTGAGTTTTACCTGTGCCTAAATCGCCAACAACGCCGATATTTAGATGATTTAGGTTTGTATCACTCAAGCATAGGCTTCTCTTATCATTATCATTATTAATTGAACTACCAAAATTAAAATAAACATGTTCAGTTAATTTTTTTGATAAATCAACTTTACCTTCGGGAGTGGCGGGTGGAAGTTCAGGAGAAATCTCTTGAGCTTTGGAAGGCTTGTCCTCTTTGGCTACCAGATTTTTTTTCTCATTTTGAGGCATCCTATTGCCGGGGGGTAAATCGTTAAATATGCCCCAATTGCCGATAATTCTTTTAAGAGATGCATATATATCTGCGGGGTTAGAAGTTGCGATGACCCCAGCATCATGATGTGTAACTGCAATTGTTTCATAGTATCCGTCATCATCAGAATCACTTGGCTCAGTCAATCGAGACCCATCAATCACTATCAGCCTACCAGATAAATCAATTTTGATATCAATTTCATCAGATAGGATGGATGAAATTACTCTAGACTGATATTGTGGCCACTCTGATGCATGCTCTGAATTACTAACTTGTTGACTATAGACCCTAAATCCAAATTCAACCATTGAGACTAGTAAATGCTGAAGTGTGATTTTCCATAATTCGATATTTTGATTTTTTCCAATATCTAGCAATTTTTGAAATAAATCTGATAATGATTTAGCCTGCTTCAATGCCTCCCTTCTTGAGGCCAAAGGCATGGGATCTGATGAACTCCTATATTTGACTTCTAGGGGTGTTAACTTGCAGCTAACTTTTGCCCCATGTATCGTTAGGCCAAATATTATTAGATCTGGTCTCTTTTTTGATTCCTTGGAAACCGCCCTAGTCAGATCATCCAAATATCCCTTAAATGGGTCAACTGGGACCAATAAAGCAATCTCTACCGCCTCCTGGCTCTTTTGAATAATTGAAAAAAGACTGCTTTCAGACGCACTGTCTCTGAATACGTCTTGCAGTATTCGCGAAGAAATAAACATGCCTAAATCACCACTTGCACCAAGATCGCCCCTAGATAAACCCCTAACGGTCGGGATTCCTCTGCGAGCAACCTCCATAATTGTCTTGTTTATATCATCATCAGAAATTGATGTGCAATTAGGCAGCCTATTAAGAACTGCTCTAAAAGATTCAACATCAATCTGCTTGATCCTAGACAATAAGTAATATCCATTATTATCACCAGCGCGACTCGAATATGACGGCAGATCATAGTCCCATAAATATGCGCCATCTAGCCATTTTCCTAGAAAGCATGCTGGATCAATAGCCGATGATGATACAGCAGCATAAACAGACTTACTCAATGTATTTTGAATTACAGAGACGCTTGGTGCAAAAGAGTGCCCATATTTACTAGGTTCTTGATTTTCAATCAGAGTAATCGCATTAGCCAATTTATCAGTAAGGCCGTCTCCTGATGGGGGAACTGGAAGTGCCATTCTGGTCTCAGTAAGAAATGCTCCACCTGAATTGCCATGTTGCTCTCTAATACGCCGCCTGATCATGCCTCCAGCAGAAAGAGAGGAGCCGTACTTAGTCTCATCAATACTTTCATTTGTAGTTTGCAATTGCGCAATGATCCCAATATCTGGGACCAACTCTTTATTAACGTTAGAAAACCACTTAACTGAATTATTAGTGTCCTCAGCTAAATTTGAAATTTCGGAGTCCGTTGGACGAGCATCTGAGGATCGCGAATCTAGTACTTGAATTATTTTTTTTGAAAAAGTTGCTAGACCGCCATCTTCAGACGAAACAAACTGACTTCTAGTCCAACCAATTATCCCCTCGTTGCATGGATTATTCATGCCAGAAGAGCTTGAGATCATAATATTCAAAACTGGCTTAGCGATTAATAAATCTGATACATCATTTAAAGATTTATAGACTTGAGAGATATTAAAGCCGCTAGATAAACCGCCTATTTGAATGCCAAAATCACGATCAAAAGGCGCATGACCGTGCATATCAGAAAGATTCGACAAGCGCGAGGAATTCCACAATATTGACCAATAATCGGAAGAAGATTCAACGGAAAAATAAATTCGCCTTTTAGTGGAGCCCGAGGCTACCCTAAGCGGAAGAGATATAGAGTCAGGAATAGAGTCTGGATCAAGTATGCTAGCCGCAGGACATGGTAATTTTCTATGGGAATCAAATAACGCTCTTTGGGCTATACATTGCCAAGCAATCTTAATAGGATGCATAGGACTGACAATCACAGCATCGGGTTCCTGAATTAATGTTTGACCATCATTTTCAAAACGGTTATAAATGACCAAGTCAGACCAAATTGCTATCTCGGGAGATGCTGAGAGCCAATCTAAGTAAGATTGCAAATAATTCTCAACCGTAGTAATAAAATCCAAATCATCATTCGAATTTACTAACCACTCCCCAAATTTGGCTGAAACAATTAAACCCGACTCATCATCGCCCCTAATTTTATTTGCAATTTTTTCTCTTGATTCAACAAACAAGGGCGGCGGATTAAATTCATCAAAATTTGGACGAGGATCATGCAAAAAACTTCCAGATGAAAATATAGTTTCAAAGCTTTTAGAGCCCCAGAAAATAGGCCTCCAAGCACTCGCATAGTCTTCCGATATGACTAGCGGATAAAATGATTTAGAAACATTCGAACGATCTAAAATCCAGGACTCAAGGTCATTAGAGCGATGCTGCATATTAACCAGTACATTTCCACTAACTTTTCCGGAACTGCCCTGTCGGTTAGCTTTTATAAGTCTCTCAAATTCGCTAGAACACTCTTCGGGAAGAGATTCCTGACACTCTAGAAAAATCCTTAATGTATCCGGTTTTTTAAGTTCAGGCCGCGATAAATTAAATTGATAAAAACAATTACTCGTGGGGTTTACTTCAAAGCCATATTCATAATCATTAATTTTAGTAATTTGATCAACAAAAGTATCGTCTAGCCGACCCTCTTGGTCACTTTTACATAATGATTTAGAAACATCGACTCCAGAACGTGTAAAAATATCTACATAATGTCTGCCATAACCATTTAACTCTAAGGTTGTTTCTAAAGTAATTCCTTCTTTATTACTCTTTAGCTCTGCAGGTAATCCAGATTTAACCGCTGAGCGAGAATGAATAACAATACCAGGCGCCCAAGTTTTGAGAGAAATTATTTGCAGTATTTTCTTCTTTGAATTACTTGAGCCAATGATTTCAAAAGAGTACTTAATTGGTTTTTTATGATTTGGAAATTGATCATCAAATAATTTTTCAATATTTTTCCCAGCAGAAATTATTTTCCATTCACGCTTATTATTTTGAGAGGATCCGTAACTTCTTGTCACCAAAACTTCTTGACCGACTAAAACTTCATCCGAAAAGTGAATTGATAACTCAACACCGTCTGATACTAGATAGGAGCTAGAAGAAAAAGCCGCAAGCGAATTATCGCAACTCACCTTTAAGTCGATTGGTTTAGGAACACTTTCTTCATCAAATATTATTAGCCATTTTTCAACGGTAAGGTTAGTCCACCAATCAGGAATAACGTCTAGAGTATTCAAATTACATGGGCTATAAAAATTTGTTGCAGAACTTGTAAAGGCTGTAGGAACATCACATTTTTCAGAGATATGATTGATACAGTTTTTAACATCACTTATATCAGCTTCACTAGCGTTGGTCACTAATTCATCACGAGTAGCACCAAAACCAAACTTCTCAAAGCGACTTGAAAGCGAATCAAGAATTTTCCTCTGTAAATCATAATCGATTTGTCCATCGGCCATTGGGGGGTAACCACAAGCAGCACTAAATTTTATTGGAAAATCAATACATTTATTCGTAGAGAAAACTCTTGAAAGAATCCCCCAAGAATGCAAGCGAGAAAAATCAAATGAATCAATCCTATCTGCATCTAATACAGACTTTTCCAATAATTTTCTTGCTTCGATACGCACTTCATCAGTCAATAAATTGTTATTAAGTATGTAATCAATTAGATATCTTATAAATTCATCGTCAAGCCAATCAGAAACACTCGCTGTTGCTAAGCTATTTTTAGAAGAAATGCCAAATTCAGATCTAGTTGATGTTAAAGATAGGTTGGTATTACCGCCCGGGGGAACAAGACATAAAGATATTCTTATTTCAGGTGAATTTCTTAGATCTAAAAGATGATTATGATCACATTTCCCAGACATGTTCAGCCGAATCGGATTCGCATCACCGCTTTCAAAACTATCAACCTGTAGAAGCACTGGAACCACTAGACTTGTTCCATCACCAAGGATAACTTTTAATCCCCCATTACCAACTAAGTGTTCAAATACAGGCTCTAAGATAAACATTGGAGGGCCATTAAATACAGCCCTAAGTTCTGCTTTAGCACCGCTTATGTTTTTTGCTTGAGCCTGAATATGCTGGGTAACATAATCAGAAATTACATGGGTTAAATTATCCATAATTTTCTTACTTGTTATATGCGAATGGGGGGACTAAAAGCATTCCACTTTCAGCATCTGGACTATCTAAAACCAATCCTAACATCCTTAATTTTCTGCCTAAATCCCCGTTAGAAATTTCATCAATTCCAAGATCTAAGCCATAGGCATTTAAATGATTTGAAAGCCTTGAAATAGATCGCGGGCCCTTAACTTGACTCAGACAACAATAGACCATAGCCAAAACCGCTACAGGTCCAAAACTTAATACCCATGGACTATTTCTGTATGAACCCTTTTTTTGAGCAAAATAACCTTGGTCATATCCTCTCAGAGATTGATTGGCTGGCTGCAATTGACCTAAATTGTATTTAAAAAATTCTTCTAGGCTTGAACCGGTTCCTTGTTTGATGGAGATCACCTTAGCTTCTTTATTTTTTAAAAAGTTAAATTTATCAACAATATTCAAACCAAGAAGTCGATCTTTGTGATGACTTATAACCTGTAGTAGTTTTATTAAATCACCTTTGCTATTTAATTCACTCAGAGAAGTCTCGCCTAAATCCTCTAACATCCACAAAACTAGGTTTATTCCCAATCTGGCAACTAAATACCGAGAAGCAATAGCACGTATTGGTGATAAAACCGGTTTTCCGTATGAGAAAAATTTTTGTGTTTTTAAGAAGATAGTATTTATTAAGTACTCATTAGAAATTTGATTTTCTGTAAAAAGTACTTGATGACAAGCTTTCCAAATTGAATCATTAATTTTACAAAGCCATAAAACATGGGTTACTACGCCAACTCGAATGACTGCCTCTAGGAGGCTTACCCACTGCTTTCGCGTCATTTGAGATTTTGATTCAATTATTGCAAGCAAATCAAATACAAACTGTTTAGCAGGAAAACTTAATGATATCTTTTCATCACTAGGTATATTCTCGAAATATTTTAGAGTGGTTTGACTCCAATTAATTGAGCTATCAACTTTTCTCTGTTCAAAAATCTCTTCAAGCCATCTCGCCCAAACATCATCGTCATCAGAAATTGATAGCGCGCCAAATAACTTCGCCCAGACATAATCAGCCTCAACTTGATCCTTGGAGCCTATGATGATTATGTTTTTAAGTAACTCACCAGGATTCCATGAGTTGCCTTTCAATCTTGGGGATCCAGAATAGAGCGCAATGTCTGGAACAATTGGGCATAATTGAATGTTTCGACTCTTAGATTGTTTATCAGATTTAGGGCTATCTAATACGCCATTTAATAAAATTCGCCATGTTTGAGGAGATATCTTCCCAGAAATAACCTGTTGATTCTTAGCCAGATCTCCTTGTTTTTTAAATTCCACCCCCATGGAGGGAACTTTTGATTCTGTATACCCAGAAAAACCTGATGCTCTATACAAAGAGGAAAGTGTTACTTCCGCAGTTGAATATTCGGGCGCGGGGCTGACATGAAATACAGATTTTTTATAAATCTTATTATTTTTTAACCAAGGTGAATCTAAGAATTCATTAGTACTCATGATGTATCTCCACTGCGCCTTACGATATATCGACCTAACTCCCTAGCCACAATATCCCCGTTAATTCCAATATGAATTTCAGCCCCATCTAGTTGCTCATCATTTCTCACAATTGAGCCCGCTAATTTTGCTTTAGTTGTATCTAAAAGAGCCACAACAGATCTTGGAAGGGATGAGGACATCATCCCTTTTCTTAGCTCATAAATAGATTTAAAAAGATCGAAAGTTAATGGGATTGGATTATCGACCCCAGATGAACCAACCTTTAAAAATTGGATTGGGGCTCTGGGACCATTCTTTGCAGAAAGGTCTACCGGCCTAACTTTTTGCTTTGATGTAATTAAGACTGACCTTCTTTCTATTTCTGGCGTTGGTTCACCAAAAGTACTATTTAATTGGACCTCGAATTTATCTCCATGACGGCCCGTATTGATCAACCTATCAAACTCTTTTGCTGCAAGATAAAGTAAGTCGGCATCACCATCAATAACTTTTTCAAAATCATTTAACACATTAGAATCTCTGGCAACGCAAGCTCTGGAAGCAATGGATCTTCTCGCTATCGAGCACGAGAATTCTCTTAAGTGGCGCAAGATCCTATCGGCCGAAGTTGATTTCTTGGCCGTAAATTCTTGATCCGAAATTTGTTGATCGAGAAATGAAATGCGTTTGAGTAATTCAACTTCAATTATTGATAGGCATTGGTAAGGTAGCAAATAACGTAAGCCTTCTCCAGCTGACTGACTAAATCTAACATCAACCTCTCTGAAGGGTATATTTGTTTTCGAGCTTAGATCAACAAGATAGTCAGAATCTGCAATTGCAGGGTCCAAAATTTCACCAAATCTTATTAATTGAGAATCAAGGGTTGTCGGAATACTTTCCTTAAAAGAATTACTAACAAAATTAAAAAAACCATTTAAAGTAAGTTGAGCAGTAGAATCTTTCATCTTAATATCATGGATATCAGATTTAAGTTGCTTCAGGTTATACTGGTTACATCTAATAAATAAGGCTTGATGGTATTGCATTGCGACAAGATTAAATAATGCAGATCCACCTTTGTTTTTATTTGCAAGGGGATTATCGATTGACGCAACTAAATCTTTTGCAATTTCACAAGGGTCGCCATCCCTACCACTTATCTCAGATACTCCCGCTAAAATAAAGGCTAGAAGTGAAAAGATATCCCTAAAACTCCATCTTTTTCCGCTAGAAATTTCATACCACCGGAAATACTTAACAAGAGATTTTCGATAGTCAGGATTGGTTAGTCTTTTTTTACTTAGACAAAACGGGCATTGAGCGCCTGCGCCGCAGGTTTTGTAATCTTGCCAACTAGATTCTTCAAGGACAATATCAAGAATTTGATCCAATGGTGATTTTTGCCTCGAGACATAATTAGCAACAAGAGATTCGACATCCATCGGCCAAATGCCTACATTCGAAAATCCACTCAATGGCCAACAATCTAAACTATCAGGCATTAAACTTGCTGCGCTGATAATCGACTCTAGAACTTTTTGAGAATATATTTTTTTCTTTTCAATGCTAAAAATCTGTGCATCATCTAATACGCCACGATTAATACAAGCTATATATACCTTATTTAATGGAAATTCTTTTGACCTCTCGAGATCATTAATTAATAATTCAGCAGCTGTTAAGTTGGGATAATTTGTATCAGTTGCTGAGGCATCCTGAACGATTTCAAGAGACAAGCTTAATCCACGAGAATTACTTGGGATATTAAACGAAACTAGCCTAGGCGAAGCTTGGTTACTCCGACCAATGTACATCTTACTTACATCGGCTAACAATTTCCCTGAAAATTCAAAATGTCTATCTAAGCATGAAAGAGCGTACTCTACCGCCTCAGTTTTACCGTTACCAGGGCCGCCAATCAACAGAATTATTCTTGGTACACCCTCTAGATTTGATGACATATCAGAAGCCCACATATCAATCCGATTTAACAATTCAGTAAATATCACATCACCAGATGGTCGCCCACTAGATAAATAAAACATTTTTTTAACGCCACCAGCACGATGTCCAGCCCAATTTAATAAATCTCTTGGAAAATTCATATGTCCTGCTTTCACAGTTTTATTTACTTCGGCAATATCGCCGGATGAAAAATCTTTTGCCATTGTGATAGCTGTATTTAGATTAATCTTGCTTGCATTAATTACAAAAATAATTTTATTTATGTAAACAATCGCAATTAAATTATTAGGTTCTGAGTATTTTTTTAGATCATGAACCCAGAGTCTGGGGTCACCCAATTTTGTCTCTGGACGATACAAAGAAATTGATGTTTTTTGAAAATTATTTTGATTTACAAAATAACAATCTAAAACAATTTTGTTATCAGGTCCTTTTTTTTGTTTATCGTAAAAATGCAAGCCTGATTTCTCGAAGAATAGCCTTAAAGATTCATGAGCATCCAAAATTGACTTGTTCAATCCATTTTCAGTTGTAACCAAAAAGGCATGATCGAAGCCCAATTCAGAAATAAGTTTTTCTGCCTCAATAATTGAGCTATCTGATTTTGACAACATAATAAATTAGGCTTCCAGAATACTTTTAAAGTGCTCACCCAATGAAACTGCGAGGGCTACAGGCACCGCATTTCCAATTTGAGTATATTTAGGCACCTCGCGATCAAATACACCCTCCCGTGGATTTCCAGCACGTCTTATGCCTCCGGTCGTTCTTTTCCCTGCAAATTGATACCAATCAGGAAATGTTTGTAAGCGAGCCCATTCGCGAACTGTAAGAGTTCTAGGTTGTGAAAAATGGACGAAATCATCCGGCATGGAGGTTGCGGTAATTGTTGGACCCTTGGCCGTCCAAGCTGAAGGGAGGAGCTTTTGAGAAAACTTTTTTGTTTTCATGCTTTCTGGAATTTTTCCTCCATTTTTTTGCATCATCTGAAATTTAGTAAGGATTTCTTTTCGATGGTTGCTATATTTATGCTCGGTTAATGTCATGCCTTTTTTAGCAAATCGTTTATTAAAGCCATTTCTTCTGAGCAACTTTTGAATCTCATTTTGTGCTTCATGGGGATATGAAGATGTCTCGCCACCATTTTCATAATTTGGATCAATTAAGTCGCCAAGAAGATCCAGAAGATCAATAAATTCATTTCTTGGTTTAGGTAAAAAACCTTTTGCAAAAATAGACTCGTCAGGGACAAAATTTAGACTCTTCAAATCTTTGCGGATTCCTACTAATAATACTCTTGGTCTATTTTGTGGCACTCCATAGTGCTTTGAATACACTAACTCAGGATGAATTCTGTACGCCTGCTTTCCATCAATTTTAATATTACTGAAGGTTTTTTTAACATCGTCCCAAATCTCACCAGGCACACCATCCTTTCTCCATCGGGACGTCATCAATCCTTTAACATTTTCAAAAAGAAAAATTTTAGGTTTCATTTTTGAAATGATTTCTGCCATATCTTTATATAGATGGTTGGATGGAAGTTCATTTTTATTGACTGCATAAGACCTTCTGTGACCCATTCCAGAAAATCCCTGACATGGTGGGCCGCCAACTAATAAATCTAACTCATTTTTTTCGATATCAATCCCGTAATCAATACTAATGTCTTTAATTAACTTTAGAAGCTTTTTTCCTTTATTTGCAACTAGCTCTTTCACGTCACTATTATGATATTTTGAGCGTAAAAGGGGATGTAAAGGATCTCTATTTTGTAAATAGGTTTCAAGCGCATCAGGATTTAACTCATTCACAAAAATTGGCTCGAATCCAGCAAGTTCCAGTCCCAAAGAAAGGCCCCCGCAACCAGCGAATAGGTCAACAAATGTATATCTTCTATTTATTTTTTTTGGCTTCATGTGGATAAGGCTATTATAAAAAATGTATAGCTCAAATTATGAGCTATACCCACCTTTTTTAACAAAAAAACATCCTGTGATATTAGTGCATTTAAATCCAAGCCAAAGAAAATTCCGCATGGGATGATGGACTTGACAAACTCACCAACCTGAAAGTCCCCATCGGCCAATGCTCGCAAAAACGAACCTTCTTGTTTGAGATCACGGCAACCTTTCTTACCCCTATAGAAAAGTTTTGTCGGGCACTCAACCGCCAACTTAAAGACAGATTTGGTTGAATATCGAGGCTTCAATAGCCCAATTTCTGTTCTATTAGATGAGATGTCTTTTCCGTTACCACCAAGCTTGCCGACAATCTAGCTCTTGTTAACCCAACAAATAGACGTCTCTTAGCATTTTCTGACCACTTCTCAAAATCAACTTCCGTTAAGACAACCGCATCTGCACATTGCCCCTTAAACCTAAAGAGTGTATCTACAAATATTTGCCCATCTGACCATGTAGCGTTACCTAAAGTACTGAATCCGATGAATTTCCTTACCTTAAATCCAGCCAACTCAGTTACATTACTCGAAAGCACTTTACTGCTGGCAATGCCTCTATAGCTCAAAACAGCAATGGAATCTGGTTCATAACCTTCAGCAACTAAATCTTTAATAGCACGCTCAGTTGCCTCTATTTCCATCCCATCTTGATAGGGCTCTATATTAGGAATCATCCCTACATATCCATTTCCCACTTCTTGATGGTCATGCGTTAACTCAAGAGCATTCATTAGGCTCACTAATCGTTGTGGGGATCTATAGTTAATCGGCGAAGAAATTTTTACCCATTCAGGCCAGTTTGTTTGCCATCTTCCATATAAATCTTGCGATGGGTCTTCTAGCCAAATAATGCGGCCCCCTTCTTTGATCATAGAAATAAGTGCATCACCCCAACACTTATCAAAATCTTGCCCCTCATCAACAACCAACACATCTAACTGCTTACTAAGATATGAAATGTTTGCGACTAAATATTGAGCAAGCTTTGGAAAAATATTTTCTTCTTGAAAATCTACTTTTTGCCCATTTTGCTTAGCCAGCAGTCCCGCAAGTTCATGAAAAGTCATGCAGTTATTGGGTTCAGGTGCCGATATCTTCATAGCATCAGCCAAAGCCCTGTTAAAGCATAAATACATTGCAGTTTGTCCTTTGCTTTTGGCGAGCCTCAGCTCCTTTAGAGCGAGCTGTGTTTTCCCAGAACCTGCAGTACCCTGAACCCATAAACGAAAGGGCAAAAATGTGAGCCTCTCAGCCCATTCGGATAAACCACTAGAGAGTCTAGTAGTCATTTCTTTTGCGGATCGACCAAGAACTCCCATTTGTGGAACAACGTTAGCCTTTTCCGACAAAAATTCGTGGATTGTTAAGGCATCTGCTACTTGTCCGCCAATGGGAATGGGGTTATCTTCAAGAATCGTGCGAACAATATCGGGAAGATATTTGGCTTCAGATGAATCTACAACTCTTCCTAAAGTTAGATTGGCAGGAAGCTCTCCTTCTATTGCTGCAGTTGGTAAATAAAGCAAATGTTCTACATGTAATGACTGGTTTTTATATCGTCTTGAAAATTCTTGTCTGAGGGAGTGGATATTACGTGCCACTTGACTGTGAATTTTTTTTTCTTTACGCTGACCATCAGATTCCGAGTAAATTGCAACTAGTTCACCTTGTTTATTTCTTTCTATTGCTGTTTCTTTCTGTTCGATTGCTAGAATTTTTCCATAAGGATTGATGATTAAGAAATCAATTTCTCCATAAACTGCAGCATCATCCTCTATCTTGGTCCAATGAACTCCATGGAACACGCAATATTGGTCCGAAAGTTCTTCTTTTAATTTTAGCAAGGTAGCCAACTCGCCACTAAATCGACGTTTGTTATCTACAACATCAAAGTCTTCTGGGAAGAGGCGAGCCATATAGTGGTAAATTTAATTATAAAAAATCTTGAATAAATTTTTTATATTCGGGAAGATTTTTAATATGATTATGATTAGGTTGCTCTGCATGACACCTAATGCATAAACAAACTAAATTTTCAGGTCTGCAATCATTTTTCAAGCTATTATTATGATGTATGTGCAAATACTTTGTATTTTGGGAATCTAATTGAATCCCGCAGCCATTCTGCTGACAGCGATATCTTAGCTGCCTCTTTAATTCTCTAGATATTTCATCCCAGTTAGTGGGGTATTCATTTTTCGGCGCCGTTGCTGAAGTATGTGTAGGTATGACAGGATGTAGTGATTTAGGATATTTTTCAAAGAAATCCTTTGGGGAAAATGTTGAAACTATTTGATATCGAGAATTTTTTGACATGTCAATAGAAAAACCCTCCCAGGAAAGCATGTCAAGGCAATTCTGGCAAACATCAAGCTTAGTCACTTTTAATGGGCCGTCATCGTAGCGAATATGGAAATTTCCATCCTCCCTATCAGAAACAACATATCTCTCAAATCGCCCAGAAGATTTCATTTCAATTAAAGTTCTGCAATTTGAAATATGAAATCTAGGAATATGCTTCCTCCCGCCCATGTTTGCAACATCCCTAATATGAATTAGAACTCTTCGACCATCATAGATTAGGGTTCCATCTAAATGGGTTGATATTTTTCCAAATTCAACATCAAGGCCCTCAAGAGGAAGAGGCGCTGAAATAATTTCGGGGGGAGTCCGAGTCTCAAACTGCGCAGCTGGTAGTGCTATTTTTAATTTATAGAAAGATAATGGTGCACCGATTCTTCGTCGCAAGCCAGTCAACGAATTATTTTCTATAAAATCGGGCAGCTTCATGTCAACCTTTATTTAGCTGTTATTAGTTGATCGATGCGCTCTGCTGCATTAGTAACAATTCTAAATTCCACCCTCTGATTAAGCTCATCCTCTTTAATTGATTTGGGGTTTTTAATAATTGGTTGCGATGAGGAAAGCCCATTAGCAGTAATTTGTTGCCTAAACCATTCTTCATCATCCTTGAAAACAGGTAAAGACATGATAAATTTAAGTGTAGATCTTGTTCTTTCTTGTGATAGTCCCATATTTAGAAAATAAGCCTCACTGGGTGTAGAATCTTTCCAAAACTTACTGGTATGGCCTTCAATGCGAATTTCTTTAATAGCGTGTTTGAATTTATCGCTACGAATAATTTTCATGTATCTTGGAAAAAAATCCCGAAGTAAATTTTGAAATTCAGGCCGAAGTTCAGAGGATTGGATTGCAAATTGGACATTGGGATTATTAAACCTTATGGTCATATCACCAAGAAGTTCAGCATCCCACTGCTTAAAACTTTCCTTAAACTCATTCTGAAGAGCCAGTTGCATGTTACTTTTTACATTCTTAAATTCATCTAAAACTAATGTAGTTGTTTTTTCAACATAAGTTATATATACGGCTGTTATGAGCATAAAAATCATCATCAAGCCCGTCATTAAATCTGCCAGGGGAATCCAGTGTGTCTGCTTTGATCCCTCCATATCTTTAGACTCCCTTTGTCATGTTAACAACTTCTTTAAGCCGCTCTGTTAATGGAGTGTAGTCTTGAACGAATTTTTCTGACAAGGATGCTAGCTGTTGTCCAAGGCCAACAAGTGCTTTTTCAAGTTCTGCCTCAAGAGTTTTATCTAAAGTTTCAAAGTTCTTTTTGAGTTGCTCATTTGTATTGAGGATCTGATCGTTAATTTTATTTTGTATTTCAGGCACTGTCTTATTAAGCATTTCCCCAAAAGTTTGAATTTGTTTTTTTGTTTCATCAGCAATAGAGGTAGTAGAATTTTTAAAAGTCAGCGTCAAATCTTCTAGTTTTGCAGAAAATGAGGGTTCAACATTTTTCATGTCGATCAGCACCTTGGATAAAGACTCTTGAGCTTGTAACATCACAGAGTACTGTGACTTAAATTGAGAAAGCATTTCTTCAAGTTTAGCGGCGCTATCTGTATAAGCCCCCGCTTTTTGTACAACTATAGAAAATGAATCTGCTGCGATCTTAAGGTTATCAGCGCTTTCTTTCTGAAATTTCTGAAGTTTATCTAATTCGTCTTTATATTGTTGTTGCCAAATCACAAGTTTTTCAACTGCAAGATTTAACTGTTTAAAATTTTCACCAAATTGCTCATTAAGTTGAGTATTGAAATCATGAATTACTTTTTCCAAGGCTTCAATAAGTGCTTTAGAGCCTAATTCGCTTACTTTTTCGGCAAAATCATCTAACGACTTTCTTAAATTTATTGAATTATCATTTTGCTCTTGTCTCATTAATTTTATTTGACTAATTAGGCTTGAATCATTTTCTCCCGCAATTGTTTTCCTAAGATGTGATATTGCAGAAACTACATCTTCTAAACTGGCTGATTTCAGCTCGTCGCCACTACTCTGTGTTGGTGCAGCACCAAATCTTTGGCGACATTTGATTGCCAGAGCTCCGAAAATACCGCAAACGGATGCCCAAAAGGCAGTTTTTACTCCGTTTAAAAGTTGAGGCACTGAATTTGTTACATCCTTTGGATCAAAATTCAACAATGCAAGTGCAATTCCAACAAAGCACCCAAATATCCCCATTGTTGTGAGTATTTCTGGCCCATGGATAATTGCATATCTGTCATATTTAAAGATTAAAAAATAAGCAGTTGCAATTAATATTCCCACCATGAAAAAAACGGTAACTGGATCACGAATAACTTCAGAAAACCCTGTTGCATTTGCTATTGATGTGTAAGAAATTATTATTGAGAAGATTATGTAATTTTTCATTTAAATTAATCTGTTATGTATAAGATTACTTATAATAACTAATAAAAATTAACTCCACTCCCCCGTCTCTTCCATCCCCTCTTGATCCTTGGGACATATTGGGGGGCCATACTGAAGATACCGCTTCATCATGACTATTTCATAACCGCACTTTGAGCACTTGGCTCCTGGTCGTTTAATTCCTGCTCTTGATGCACCTCTTGCTATCAATAGTCTCGCATGCGGAAAGTGTCCAAGTGCTTGGGCAATCTTAATCAGGTCTTGTTTGAGATATTCACCTGCTCCTGCACTTCTCATGGGCCCTTTTAGCCCAACGTCGGTCGCTATCTTCTTAAAGCCCTCTCCGTGACCACTCTTGCAATCATCTACAGCATGAACTAATTCATGGGTTAATGTATCTAGTACTTCTACGGGGTCTGATTGGTTGGGGGCTATAAAGATCTGGTTGATTCCGTCTTCAGACGCCTTGCTTCCCCAGCATTGGCCCAGGTGCCTGCCTTTTGCTCCAGTACTTGGAAACCCAATGGATACCTTTACTTGAGGGATTTGGTAGCCGCCTCGTTGAAAGACGGGTTCTAGATGAACAACTGCTCGCATTAGCCACTCTTCTCTGAGCAATGTCATGGAGATGGTCATAAGCCTCCTATTAATAGTTCTTGATGTTGGGGGCAGTTAGCTTATGAGAGGCTTAGCTCATAGGGTGAGCCAATTGATAGGACTTTCCCTTAGTGGTTCGGTTGGCTCATCTTTTGAGCCTTCACTCTGTCATATTCCAGTATTCACTTCCTTAGGAGATTTATGACAGCTCAAGTATCTGAGACCCTGATTTACCACGGCAAAGAATTGATGATGTTTAGCAATCCCTTAGACCCCTATTTAAGGGCTGCGGGGATTAGTTTTGAGTCCATGAATACCGCTAACTGGCGAGGATATGAGGGAACGTGGGAGATCAAAGGATCTGAAGCGACTGGTGAAGGTCTCTATTTAGTGCGTTTAGAGGCTAATCGTTCTTTTGATGAGATTGTAGGGCTCGCTGAGATATTCCCAGGCTTTCCAGATGGTGTCTTTGCTCATTGGTTCTCTGGTGAAATTCGTCTACCCCAAGGTGATCTATTGGAATACGTTCATGGGGGCTATGCCAGTCAGTATGAATACGACCTCTTTTTGGAGATTAAGAAGGGTTTAGTTGTTAGTAAGCGAGCTGTTCATAACAAGGCTAGGTCATGAACATTCATTGGAATGATTGGATCACTTGGCTTTATGCCTATTTGGGTATTGGTCTAATCACCGCTCTCACCTTCTATGGCTTTAGCCTCAAAGACCGCCCTACTAAGTTTGTTAGAGACATGCGCTCTGCCTTGGGTTTTGGTAAGACTCTAAAAGATCATTTGCAAGATATTTTGGTGTACTCCATCGCCATGGTGGCGATTTGTGTGGGCTGGCCTGGGTTTCTTATTTGGGCCGCACTTAAGAAAAGAGAGGATCGTATGCGTGAACTTGAAGTAGAAGAGCCAGACTATCTCTGTAAGCCTGAGTATCTTATTCGTAAAGTGACTCTCATTGAGGCTGAACAAGAGAACAGGATTACCGATCCCTTGGGATTAACTCCCAACCTACCCTTTGGGCATCTCAATGCAGCCTGGGGAAAGTTTCTAGCTGAGTTTGGTCTTGAGGCTGAAAACGAACTTTGGTTCTTTGAGGTTCCCAAAGGATCATCAACCGGTGAATACGATATGTTCGATGGTCCTATTAGTGGCTATGCCAAGGTTGTTAATGGCAAGGTTATGGGGGAGTTTGTGATTGAAGCTAGCGAATGAATTTAGCTCACCTAGTGAGCCTGTGAGGGTTTAAGATAGTGCCATGCTCTACCGATTCCTGATCCCCCTTCTAGCCCTTGGCCTCGCGGCCTGCTCTAATCCCACCACGGATTTTCATGCCTGCCGGTATGACAGCAAAAAGACGGTATTGCTTGTTGATCTCAAGCGGGATTTCCGAGTTCTGGGTCTTGGCGAGTATGACGAGGAAATTGAAGAGAATTTAGTGCTGCTTTGCATGAAAGCTCGCAAATGGGTATGGCATCCCGATAAAGCAATAAATTACTCAACCTTGGATCCGAAATCCTACTTTCGGTTTTGATTAGCAATTTATATTAGAAAAAGTTTGTTGATTTAATCCCAACAAATGAGGGTATCTCTCATTAATAGTGGTGAATTTCCGCACTTCGGACAGGTCATGCCATCCCAAACTTTTAGAGTGTCGGTTTGATGGCATTCCTTGCAAACAGGGAGCACCGCTTGGATCTTTTGATCGCCATTGCTCTCATCCTTCACGTATGTACCAATCCGAATATTCTTTA
>Ga0214921_10003926_pt1 | contig 22397 bp, 19 predicted proteins | sample LL1505_MetaG_FD_177992 | JGI IMG/M metagenome (GOLD analysis project Ga0214921, IMG submission 177992) | Freshwater microbial communities from Lake Lanier, Atlanta, Georgia, United States - LL-1505 | ecosystem: Environmental > Aquatic > Freshwater > Lake | place: USA: Georgia | collected... | reverse complement strand
TTTTTATTTTCTGGTATATTTTCTATTTTACTTTCCATTTATACCAATTTATCAATATTTATATACAATACTATTATTTATTTGTTCATATAATTTTTTATTATATAAATTAAAATAACAAATCGTTATATTTCTCAAAAACATATATCAATACATCCTAAACTCATGTCTCTATCTACCAACTCATTATGTATAATAATAGGTTCTCATATTTCAAATTCAAAACGTATTGACTATCTCATGGAATGTCTTTTATCATTGGTCCGTCAAACTATTCCCATAGCCGTTCATCTATCTATCTCATTTGCTACATCTGAACTCAAAGATCAAACTATCGCGTCGGTCATGTCCAACCAAGAACTTAAATCAGCAAAACGTATCACCCTCCATATCAAGGGCTCAAAAACCCCACAAATGCGCCACATAGAATATTTAGTCAATGAATTATCCGGCGTTCATGAATGGATCATGTTTATTGATGATGACGATACATATGAACCCAATCGCGCCCTTCATTTTGCAAATATTATTGCTAAAGGGCTTGAAGAAATCGGCGACCTCAATACTGCAAATCCCCATGATCCTAAACAATTGGTAGGTATCTATGAAAGCACATTCGGTAAGGAACACCGAGAACAACGCCATGAATATTGGTGCTACTGTGTACATATCCAAATGCTGGTGGATTTTTACGCAAAATTATCGAAATATCCCGATATCATCGATGACCGCTGTTGTGATGTTTTATTTGGCGAATATTTGAGGCGATCGGGTCCAAATAAATTGTTTGCGCGTGTTACTGAACACTATTATAATTATCGTGTCGAGAACAATTCCGATAGTATTACCGGATTTATTAAATCGAATCAACATAAATATACGAATCTAGAACCTGCGCCACCCAGAGAACATGTACAAGAATGGGCGGATTATGCCATTTATTGGAATCAATATTTGTATGAGAACATGGATGTCTATATTCATGATACGTATTTGAGAACCTTGGTTGGCTGTAACATAGATTATATTTTACACGCAGAATTCATGGCGAATTATGATTTGATCGAATTTGTCGATGCATGTCATGTCCAAAAAATCACTGAATACCATCATAGACTGAGATCCATTTGTAATGAATTATATGATATTCCGCTGTAAAAAATTGAATTGGATTCTTGGTTTCCAATTTCAGTCAATCATTCAACCAATTTTCGACAATGGCAACCCGTGCAATTCTTGCTCCAAAACGTAAGCGTAGATTCATGGTTTTTGATGTAGAAACCACCGACAAATTAAAGAAAAATGCTCCCGTGGACCAACAGCCACATATTATACAACTTAGTTTTGTAATCTATGATTTGTATGACCGTCGTATTATAAAAACATTCGATTCTTATGTAAATATTCCACAAAACATCGTGATAACTCAGTTCATTACGGGTCTTACTGGAGCTACTCGTGAAAAGTGTGACGCTGGTATGGATATTTTGAGTGTTCTCGACGAATTCTATAACGCATACTTTTGGTGTGACGAAATAGTCGCACATAACATCGATTTTGATACACAAATGGTATTGTATGAAATCGAACGTAACCGTGAGGAAATCATGAAAAAGATGCCGTATTGCTCTACTATTTTCAATACGATTTATGAAAAAGTGAATCGTATTGAACGTTATTGTACTATGAAGCGTGGTATGAATTTTTATGAGGTGGATTCGCCAAACACTACGAATATTGATGCCGCTAGTAGTATGCACCCACTTTTGATGGATGTATTACAGCAGCAGGAACCTATACAAAAAAAATATAAAAAATGGCCGAAACTTAGCGAATTGTATTTTGGATTATTCGGTGAGAACCCGGATGGGCTTCATAATTCGATGATGGATGTTTTGGTCTGTTTACGATGTTATTTGAAGATGCGGCATGGGTTTGATAGTGGACTTTTGGTATAGAGTGTGTGTGGTTGGGCGGATTTGTATATATTGTATATTTTTTTATTGACTATATTCTACGAGCTTTGACCGATGAATTACGAGTGGTACCTACACCACATGATGCCAAACTACCTGCTTTATAGAAGACTAGTGAATTATCACTAAACAATGATTTCATCATTTTTGGTTTGGGTTCATTTGTTGGATTATTGGATAAGAAATTTGGCGGCACGTTTGGTGTAGTAGAAACATTGCGATTTGATACTGTATTTCCTAGTGTACCATCAAAACTAGATGCTTTTAATAATAAAACGTATTTATTTGTTAAAGTTGGATAGTTGTTTGAAACAGTGAAATTTTGTGTATAAAGAGCGGCACCTTTTACCCAGGAAAAATAGGTGATGTATCCACCGAATGCTGCGCCGTTTGAAGGTGTTGATTCATTTGAAATGGTTAAATCATTTGTACCGTTGAAATTATTTGTGTCGCTCATAGAATAAATGGAAACACCATTCATGAATACTTTTGTTATTGCATTAGAACGGCAAATTGCAAAATGAACCCATTTGTTTTTGTAAGCAGAAGCTTGTAATGTTCTTACAGGATTGGGAGTATTGTTTGTCCAATAATAGAAAGTTCCTCCTTCTATGGATACGCCGATCGAAATTCCTGAACCTCTATAGTTACCTACTTGGAAAATTCTTGGGAAGGAATTTGTGTCTCTTTGATATTGGTACCATTCTATTGTAAAATCACCAGTGCCGAAATCAAAATCGTTTGTATTTGGAATTTTCAAATAGGAAGTAGCATTACCGAGGAAAGATAAACTTGACATTATATATTTAGGTGATAAAATATTGAGTTGATAATATTTATGGGTTATCTAAATATTATCTTGGGTGATTAGTGTTTTTTGGTGCGTTTGTTGGATTTTTTGGAGCGCTTGGTTGATTTTTTGGCGCGTTTGGTGGACTTTTTGGCGCGTTTGGTGCGTTTGGATGATTTTTTTGAGGTTTTGGATTTTCTTTTTGAACCTCCTTTTACAGCTTCGTCTTCAGCCTTTCGTTTTTTTGAATCAAATATTGTTCCTTGTGCCGCGAGTCTCCTTTGTTCTTCTGCTTCTGCTTCTGCCGCGAGTCTCCTTTGTTCTTCTGCTTCTGCTTCTGCCGCGAGTCTCCTTTGTTCTTCTGCTTCTGCTTCTGCCGCGAGTCTCCTTTGTTCTTCTGCTTCTGCTTCTGCCGCGAGTCTCCTTTGTTCTTCTGCTTCGTCATCCGCGGATGACATATTTTGTGATCCGAATGGTGATTCGATTTGAGATTCAATAGATTTTTTGGTAGAAATAGTGCTGTTATCCTCTTCAAAAGAGCTGATTATAAAACTATCATTTACGGTTATTAATGTTTCTTCTGTTAGTTTAGTTTCTTTTAATTCTAATAATTTATTTACAACACTAGTAATCGTTTTTTGCGAACTTTCTGAACTTTCTGAACCGGTTGAACCGGTTGAACTTCCTGAACTTGCTGAACGGATTGATTTATAATCTGAAACTACTGAATTATTATCATCAAATGCAGCTAAATATATTGAATTTTCTATCATTTTATCGTGTAACTCTTTAATATTTTTTGGTAATCTTTTAGTAAATTGATATAGATCTTCTAATAAAAATGCAGAACTTGTTATAAAATTTCTAAATATAGCTTTAAAATCAAATTCTGGATGTTCAATACTTTGTAAGTATTCCAAACATGTTATTATATAAGCTTGGTATTTTATTAACATTTGACTTATATTTACATCTTCAGTCATGGTAAGTAAAAAGTTTTTTCCAAGTATAGCTTTTATTGATTCTTTGATTGCATCATCATCTCTTGGATCTCCTCTGAATACACTATATAACGTTTCTTTTAAATTAACAAGTGAATAACCAAAAAAAGAAAATAAAGTTATAATACCTGATGTTGTAAATGTTATAACAATAGCATTTTTTTGTAAAAAAGGAATTATTCCAACAATCAAATTAAATATATCTATTGATACATCTTTACCAGTTGATGCTATTTTCAATAAACCTATTAGCATAGAAAAAAATAACGTTATTTCAGTTGAATTTTTTAAAATGCCATCTTGTCGCAATCTAGCGAGAAAAAAAATAAAATAATCTTTATATGTTTCTAACTTAATTTCGTCACGAAAAATAGTAGTATCAGATGCAATAAATGTAATTTCTTTAAAAACATCATCATTAACATTATCAAGATCTTCGTCTTTTCTATCTTTTATTCGTTTCAAAATTTTATCTCTCTTATTTTTATAATCTTCCCTTTCCTTTGCATAAAGGTCAGTTGTATCGATATCATTAATATTATCATCATCTTTATTTGAAAAACCTGACATTTATCAACAAAAACAATATATATAATACCCACATATATTTTATTTATAATTATCAAAAACTATGCACTACACATTTCACAAATTTCCTCTTCCATATTATTATTTTCACCTAAATCCTTTTTCTCTGGTTCAATCGTAAATTGTTGTGCCTGATGGCGCCCTCTACGTCTCAAATAATATATTCCCGTCTTCAGGCCTTTCGACCACGAATAGAAATGCATCGATGTCAACGTGCTATAATTTGGGTCTTCCAGCCATAAATTCAAACTCTGACTCTGACAAATATAAACACCACGGTCGGCTGCCATATCGATCAATGTCCTCATCGGTATTTCCCATACCGTCTTGTATTTTTCACGTATTTCCTTCGGTATTGTTTCGATATGTTGTACCGACCCATGGTTTGCTATAATATTATTTTTGGTTTTTTCATTCCACATGTCTAGTTTGATGAGGTCATTCATCAAATATTTATTGGCTAAAATAAACTCGCCAGCCAAAGTACGACGATTATAAATATTCGATGTAATCGGCTCGATGCATTCATTGAAACCCAGAATTTGTGATGTGGATGCGGTTGGCATGGGTGCCATCAAAAGCGAATTACGGAGGCCGTTTTGTTGGATCTTGGTTTTTAGTGTGGTCCAATCATAACGGTCGTTGGCTTGTGGCTGGGTCATGTTCCACATATCAAATTGTAATATTCCCTGAGATGCAGGTGAACCTTCGAATGTTTCATATGGACCGTCACACTTAGCCATTTCACAGGATTGTTCCAATGCGCCATGATATATGGTCTCGAAGATGTCCTTGTTGATTTGTTTTGCGGATTCACTGGTAAATGCAAGATTCATTAACATAAATACATCGGCTAAGCCTTGTATGCCAATACCGATTGGACGATGGCGCATATTGCTACGACGGGTTTTTTCCGTTGGATAAAAATTGACATCGATGATTTTATTGAGATTGTATGTCACGATTTTGGCTATTTTATGGAGTGTTTCGTAATCGAATGTTGGGTTTTCTGGGTCGGATGTGTCGACGAATGTTGGAAGAGCGATACTGGCTAAGTTACAAACGGCGGTTTCGTTAGCGTCTGAGTACTCCAGAATTTCTGTGCATTGTGATGTCAAAATACCATTGAATATACCAGCATGTCTTTTATGTTCAGTAAAACAATAGGTTGCATCACGTCGTCCATTATTGATTACCGATTTTATTTTTATAAATTGTCTTGCTGAACGATTTGGTAACTTTTCAGAATTTATTTTCAAACGTCTTGGTGCAAAACCTATGTTTACTAATTTATCTAAATCAAACGATGTAATAAGTAATCTAAAAACTGGTTGTGTATTATAATTTTTGTATCCTCCTTTTCCGTCTGGTAAAAAACTTGTTGAACTTTCGCGTGCCTTTTTCAATTTTGGATTAATACCACATGTTTGTAACATCATTTTTGTTTTTGATAAAAAGTCATAATTAATGGAGGATACTTGTAATTGTTTGTTATGTTGATTGATAGCGATTGTTCCATCCGCATCACAATATCCAGCGAACCATTCTAATTTATTTTCCAAAGAACAATTCAATGGCACAAAGAATTTTTCGTTGATATCTAATGGTAATTGCAGTACAGTATGATTTCCATTTTCATATGTTCCTCTGAATTCCATATGGTCGATTAATTGTTTCTTTTCATCATACAAATAAATTAGTGGCTTCTTAGCATAAGACATCGCATTACAATGAGTCTTACTAATCGTATCGTCATTTGCTAATTTTTCTAAACTATGTTCTGTTTCAAAATCAATATGTCTTTTACAATAATAATGTCCATCCAAACAACGGAATTTACATGGTTTATTTTCCATATGATCATTGGAATATGTTCCATCACCACAGAAAAATCCATGTGTATATGGATAAATCATTTTTTCATTACCATCTATAACTGGATAGTCACATTTCATAATTTTATCACCTTCTTTTAAGTCTTTTGCTTCTACTGTTTCCACTGAATTTTTACTGTATGTTTTTTGAATAAAAAACTTGTGATAAGGTGTACACGTAAGCTTACATCCATCATCTGTTTCTACTTCTAGTAATTCTTGGTCTTCTCCTGTTTGAAAAACCTCTACATTACTGAACTCATTGCCATTCCATACATTGATTTTTTGTCCTTTCAATGTTTCTATTTCCATATGTCCTTTGTCAGTTAATATTAATGTTTCTGGTGCAACACATAGATTGCTCGATTTTATCGTGCCAAGATTTTTCTGATTTGATTTTTTGTTACATGCATCTTTATATAATAAATACGGTGTGCCGGTTTCCATTTGGGCGTCTAATACTTGAAACCATAACTCGCGTGCCTTCACTGTTTTACGTCCACGCCCATCGGTTTCATAGCTAGTGTATAATTTATTGAAATCATCTCCGTAGACGTCGGCTAATCCAGGGCATTCATCAGGACACATGAGTGTCCATTGTCCATCGGCCTTGACGCGATCCATAAATAAATCGGGAACCCATAAAGCATAAAACAGGTCACGTGCTTTGAGTTCTTCATCTCCGTGGTTTTTACGCATTTGAAGAAACATTTCTATGTCCGCGTGCCATGGTTCTAGATAGATAGCGAATGAACCATTACGGCGGCCACCCCCATTTTTAACAAGACCATTATGTGTCAAAAAATTATGATGGTCATCATTGTCTACTTCAATATCTATTACTCTTCCTGAATAATTTTTTACGAGAGTATTGCTATCGACAATACTGAACAAATAATCTTTGTATTCAAAAAATGTAAAGGAATCGCTTGGAGAAATATTTTTGTGTTTGAATAAATCGCAAATAATAGGCATCTTAGGAATAATCAAAATATAACTTACCTTTTTATTTTGGATAAAACAATTATACTTAGTTACATGACTTTCATTTCTCCTATCACGCATAGTTCCAGAAGTCAATATACCATGTCTCAAAAGCATGTACCTTACACTTTCTATTATGTTATTTGATGTCATTTCAAGAACAATTTGATAATCTTTTACTTTTCCATCTGTTTCTAATATACCTTTTATAATTTGTAAAACTTTAGGTTTAGATAAATGCAACATACTTGGCATAACGAATTTTTCTTTGTTATTATCATACAACATTTCGTATGTAAATTTAAACATATTGTTACGAGTCCATATTAGTCTTACATATTTGTCATTTTGATAACTATAACTAATTTTTATGTTGATTTTTTGTAAATAGTTTTCAACAAATTCAATCGTATCTTGTTTTGTTTCTTTGTTCAAAGCAACATACGCTGAGTTTCTATTATGTGAAATATTACCATCACCTAATAAAATACCATAAAATCTACAGTCTTCTTCTGTATATTGTGGAATATCTTTTTCATATTTTGGTATAGGAAATCCTACAAAATCATTTTTATTAATGTTCTTGACTTCAACATAATCCGGAACTAATAAATTACGATCTAATTGATTTATTACATCATCAAATTTTCTTTGATAATATTTATCATTTTTAATTGTCCATATTGGATGCATATCGGTCAGATTCAATGGATACAATGTATGCTTAACATCCAATTTGTACAAATCACCTAAATATTCATTATCCAAAATTTTACCAATTGGATAATAGTTTCCATCATCAGTAATAACTTTATCACCAATTACTATATTTTTAATTTTTATTGGACCACGTTTTGTATATACAATTGTTTCTGGGTCTAAACACTGATCTACATACTTTGCAGTGTTATTAAAAACTTTCAACATTGGAACGAGACCATTCGATTGTCCATTCGTTCCACGGATATGACTGCCAGATGCACGAATGTTATGAACATGTAACCCGATACCTCCAGCCCATTTTGATATCATTGCACAATCTTTCAGTGTATTATAAATACCCTCGATACTATCACTTTCCATTGCCAACAAAAAACATGAACTCAATTGTGGGTGTGGAGTGCCCGCATTGAAAAGGGTTGGTGTAGCATGAGTAAAGTACTTTTTAGACATAAATTCATAGGTTTCGAAAACCCGGTCCATATTATCTCCATGAATACCAATGGCTACACGTAACCACATATGTTGTGGTCGCTCGACGGTTTTTCGATCAATTTTCATCAAATAAGCCCGTTCTAGTGTCTTGAAACCGAAAAAATCGATCAAATAATCACGATTATAGTCGATTTTCGCGTTGATCTCGGTTTCGTATTTGTTGGCAATTTCGTAGATTTGTTCTGTTACTATAGGTGATTGATGGTCATGTTTATCGCGGTATTGATAAAGCTCGGTCATAACGTCTTTGAATGATTCTGATGTGTTTTTTTGATGATTGGATACAATGATACGTCCGGCTAGAACATTGTAATCAGGGTGGATCGATGCCATTGCAGCACATTGTTCTGCTGAAAGTTCGTCGATTTTTGTTGTCGAGATACCGTCATAGATTTGATCGATAACTTTCATGACTAAACTCGTATAATTAAGTTGTTTTATGTTGCCTTCTTGACCTAGTATTTTTATTCGATTAAGAATTTTATCAAATGATACTATCTCACGAGTTCCACTGCGTTTTGTAACATACATTTCTTCGTCGATTGTGTTTTGTGAAGACATTTTGTATCTATGTATTTAATAATATTACAAAATAAATTTTATATTGTTTTGTTTTGTTTATATAATATTGATTGGTTGATTTATTATATAAACATGGTGTTATTTAGTGACGTCTTTGAGTTTTTGATTTTTTTGATTTCTTGGTGCGCTTGGATTTTTTACTACGTTTCGATTTTCTGCCTCCTCGAATTAGTTTGTTTTCTTGAGTTTCTGTTTTTGGTTCTTCCTTTTTTCCAAAACCAAAACCAAAATTAAAACTTGGAAGATATGATTTTGAACTGTTTGGGTCTGTATATGGTTGACTTGAACATTTATCATATTCCTGTTTTGCCTTTGTCATAATAGTTTCACATTCAGGATTTTTTTTATTTCCAAATATTCCTAATAAATTATTCATTTATAAATAAAAATTGCTATATCATATATTGATAAAATATTTCTAAATACCCATATCAAATGGTATTCCCATCCTCGTCCAATTTGATCAAACACATCCTATTCACAACCGGCATATTTTTAACGCTATAACTATTCAAATCACTATTAATAGAAACATCTATTTGATTTTTTGCAAGTCTTTTTTTGGGTACTCTATGTTCATATCCTTCAACCCGTTCTTTCAAAATCGTATTCCATACTTCATGTATTTTTGGTATGGCGTCTTCAAACCATTCCCTATTTCTTGGAATATAAACACATGAAAATTCTTCTAAATACCAATAATGTGTATCAAATAATACCATATTGTTGGATTTTTGTATTTCTTTTTGTTGTTGTCTCCATTCATCGAGTGCTTCTTTAGTAAGCGGCGCATCAACATCCAAATAGACATATACAGGTGCATTCGATTTGACTGTTTGATTGATTAGTGTGCGTTCTGTAAAACATAAAATAACGCCTTTGTAATCATGGGTTTGGTCCTCATGGAATGCATCCTCGCATGCGTATTCTAAAAACCGGGTTTCTACAAAATCACATTCGTCTAAATCACATACCTCCATCTGTATTTGTGTTTGAACCCAATATTCCTCCTTGGGAACTCCAGTGATTTCACGATTTACTATGTTTTTGATTTCTACCATACGACCATAACGTTCATTCGATGGATCTATATTGATACCATCCGGTGATGCACCTATATATTGGTGTCGTGGATGTTGAATACATCCAAATTCACCCAGTTTGGTATTATACATATGTTCATAAACCATTACAGTCACTGGCTCATATTTGTTACCCCAATGCATTGCTGAGCCCGTATTATTTCCGAAATTTGATTGAGCCATGGAAAATGGCGCACATTTTTCGTATATCAGACTATTGATATTGGTTTCTGAGCTTAGGGCTTTCCATAAATTACTCGCGCTTATAATATTATAACGAAAATTGTACCATTCCTCGGTCTTTTGTTTTGGTTGTGGAATATTTTGGAGAGCAACGATTTTGGTTTTGAGGGTTTCGATATCGATGTTTGGTTTTGATATTGTGGTTGCGTATGAAATCGATCGTCGTTTGTAATATGAAAAATCCAAATAATTGTCGAGAACAATTTCAACAAAGTCATAAATATCATCATAGTCTTCGAGATCACATAATTGTCCATTCGACATGTCTTGATAAATAACAGTACTTACATGGTCGACCATATCTGGATAGAACTTTGGCGAAGTCATTAATAATATGTATATTCGATGGTAATCTTCGAATAATTCATAGATTGAATCGATCAAACCGATTGTGTCGTCCTCGTCTAATGTATCAATGAATGATTCGTCTATTTCAATAACCGATTGTGTTTCGCTTTCAGAGCTAGCATCTGATTCCGTTTCTGCTACAAAATCACTATCAGTATTCATATATTTTATTAAATATATATGAATAAAACCGTTTAAATCAATTTTTCAATATATATGTGTATTTTTAACAACTACACAAACTAAAACTGATCAAATTGAACGTAATATTACCATTTGTAGTTCCAATCGAAATAAATCGAAATGGAACAGCACCATATAAATAAATATCACCTGTGTTTGTTAAATCGGTCATATTATAGGATGGAATAATTATTTCTTTCGAGGCGTTTGCATCTGCATTGCTTATTGTGTTTGTATATGTATATAATTGAGAACCTCTTTGTCCTAATGTGTTTGAACCATAGATTGTGAAATTTTCACCTAATTGAATACTGCCAATTTTTATAGTTGGATTTGCACATTTACTTGTTCTGACACGAATATAATCACCTAGGTCGATTTGAGCAAAATGTAGTATGTCTATTTCATGATTATTACCAAGATCATTTACAAAACCTATTCCATTTTCATGTGATGGGGTGTCGTCGGTTTTAATATACAAATTGCTTGGAAGTCCTGCTGTGTCAAAACCATATATTACGTAATTCATTTTGTTTGGTATTGAATATACTATTTTTGCATTTTGAGGTCCCCCACTTACGTCTTGCGTGAATGTATTGATAAATTGAACACAACTACAATCGCAAATGCCTGCTGGACCGGTTGGTCCTGGTAGACCTGGTAACCCTGGTTGTCCAGTTGGTCCTGGTAGACCTGGTTGTCCGGTTGGTCCTGTTGTACCCGGTTGTCCAGTTGGTCCTGTTGTACCTGGTTGTCCAGTTGGTCCCGGGTGTCCGGTTGGTCCTGCTTGTCCTGTCGGACCGGTTGCCCCATCACATCCATTCTCACCATCTTTTCCATCTTTGCCATCTTTTCCGTCTTTGCCATCTTCACCATCTTCGCCATCTTTACCGTTTTCTCCATCTTTGCCATTTTTACCATCGCGACCATCTTTACCGTTTTCTCCATTTTTGCCATCTTTGCCATTTTCACCATCTTTGCCATTTCTGCCATCACGACCATCTTCACCATCTTCACCATTTTTTCCATCTTTACCGTCTTTTCCATCTTTACCATGACATCCATCTTCACCATTTTTTCCATCTTCACCATCTTTGCCATCTTTACCGTCTTTGCCATCATACCCATCACAACCGTCCTTTCCATTTCGACCATCACGACCATCTTCACCATCCTTTCCATCCTCTCCATCCTTACCATCTTTGCCGTCCTTTCCGTCACGACCATCACGACCATCTTCACCATCTTTTCCATCCTCTCCATCTTTACCGTCTTTGCCATCACGACCATCACGACCATTTCTGCCATCCTTACCTTTCTCACCATCCTTTCCATCTTTGCCATCTAGACCATTTTTTCCGTCCTTTCCATCACGACATGGTTTGTTATGTTTATTACATTTTTCCGATACATTATGACAACTATGTCTTTTCTTAGTATCATTACATTTGTGTTCATTACATTTGTGTTGACATTCTTCCTCTGGTTTATAACATTCCGACTTTGGCATATATAACTCGATATTATATATATAAAGACACTAGCATAAATATTTTCTAAAATATTTTAATTTTTACTCGTTAATATGCGGTGTAATTTACAGTTGTGTTTATACTCATGCATTCTGCAACTGTGTATAAATCAAAAACTATATAAAAGGTTTTTATTGTTATATATATGAAACGACTTTTGTCTATTATAAAAAATATTATATCAAAAGAAGAAATCAAACCATTAGGCAGATGGAATATTGACTACTGTAATAAGAAAACAAATCAAAAGGTCGATTTATCCAATGAAGATCATTGTGGACCCTGTGGGCAATATGCAATTACAAAAATAACCAAACCAGTGGATAAACCCACATCAACCCACGAATCTAATTAATAGTAATGACAATACATTGACCCTTTTTTTTATCTTTACATGTAGTTTCTTTACATGCAACATCTTTATTGGATGGTGTTTCATATTTTGGTTTCTTAGGAGATCCACATAGTTCACATTTTTTTGATTTTTCACAACGTTTTGGCTGTTGTTTTTTTTCGCATTTTTCACAACAAAATGATTTATGTTTTTTTTCACATTTATCACAACTACTTGAATCACTTACTGATTCATCATCACTATAATAACAATCTCGCTTTGGCATATATAATATTCGATTATATATATAATTATCCATATATATAATTTATTTTTAAAAAAATTACTAAAACCGCGTATCGATAATGCAGTGATTTATAAATTGTAAATAAAAATACACTATTCTATTACAGAATCCACAATAGAATCTTCACATGTAGTTTCTTTGTTTTTTTCTGTCAGACGTTTTGGTGTCAATGATTTCAATGTAGAAACCCGTTTCACGTCTGTGATTTTTAGCGTAAAATTTCGATTTGTTTGATTAAAATGCAATGATGGTATTGATGATATTTCGCCACTTTCTTTGTTATATGTGACATCCTTAGTTTTGTTGAGTTTGTTTTTTTCCAAACAACTTACAAAAAATATTTTCAATGTTTTTACGTCCTTTATCGGTAGTGAATTCTCTTTTCCGTATTTTTCAGCATATTGATGTAATTTTTGTATTTTGATAGTTTTATCCAATTTGATCCATATTTCGGTTTTGTTATATTGTTTCTCTTTTTCTAGTAAATCATCAATTGATTTATAATCTGAGCTTTCAGTATCGGGGTGTTGTGTATTCAAAATATTCTTATATTTTGATGTAGGATCATATGTATCTTTTTTGACATCAGGATTTGTATCAGTATTCGTCTCATTAGATGGTTCGGTCTTTTCGTTTCTTAACAAATCATTTATTGATAACATAATGTTATAAAATCCTTTTTATATATATTTATAAATAAATATGTTTATCTAGTTTTTTAATATATATTATTTATATAATCTAGCTATAATGAAATTACAACCACTACAAACTGCGGGTAGAAAAACTATAAAAATGCGTAAAACACATACACGTGGGCGAGGTAAATATTTGAAAAATTGGTCAAAACAATCACCAGGATATCATGAACGCACCAATATGATGAAAACTTGTGGTAATAAATGCTTCCTTGGTCCTAAAAAATCATTTCCGATTTGTACTCGTAATACTTGTAAACGTAATCGTAAAGGAATTTATGCTGCGATTATACGTGCTAGAGAATATACTCGTATAAAGGGTTCTCAAAAATATAGAAACATAACTAAAAAAGCACGTAGACTTTTGTCTCGTAAGTGTCTATAAAAAAATATTGATCAGTGTTTTGTCTGGTCCGTTTACATGGACAAATTGTGGATTCCGTCTTTTATACCATACGGATTTGAGATTCCAATCAAACTCTTCCATTTCAATATCGGATGTATTCAAAAACAGTAGGTTCTCGTAATCTAAATCGATCAAGTGTTGATTATCAAAAAACACTTGTGTCCAAAATCGTTGGTCATCATGACGGTCGTCGTATTGATATCCTTTCATACATTGTCTGAGTGGTCCAACACGTCCGATTATCATACCACTATTTAAAAACGGAAATTCGGTGTCCTTTTGTTTGTATTCCGAAGCTCTCTGTGGGTCTGGGTGACACCCTGTTTCTGCTCCAAACACGATCGGTTTTTTAAATGTCTTGTATCTGGTCAATATTTCTTTTTGATCACCTACATATGCTACATCATATGCATCCGTAAAAAGAACAATATCGTCGGGGTTGAGACTAGGACGATTAATAAAATTGTATAATTCGCGTAGTTTTACGCCGAAATTCTGATGGCCTTCCCAGCCGATTAGACGGTTCTCAGAAAGACCTAGTACTTCTATGGTTTCTTTGTTTTTTTTGACTGTTGAAATGATCTTATCGAGAACCTTATGTGGTTTGGTTGCAATAGTAATATAATATAGTGTTTCGGACATTTATATGTATAAAATATTTACATAAAAATATTTTATATTGGTTTTTGTATTTATATATTGACTGCATATTTTTTGGTGTTCAAAACATTTTCGAGTTAATCTTTTTTATATAAATAAAATACGTAAAACTATGTATTTGTAAATATTCATCGTAAAATACACTATGTATTTTTATCTACTATTACTTGCTTGGCTATGTTTTTAATTATTTTCTCATCCAATTTAATCTGTTCATCGCCTATTTCTCCTAATGAATTGCGCATCATTTTTATGCAAAAATCATATTTTTCATTCTCCGGTTCTTTACATTCAGGATTTTCTTCTCTCCATACTGGTATTTGTTTTAAATTTTTTTTTGCGACTTTTGTTATCATTGTTTTTATTTTGGTTTTTTCCTCTGTATCTCGATTCCATTCATTTTGATCTTTTATGTAAAGGGTTTCGCGTTTTATATCGGTACAATGAAGTGGGCGTTTTGATACATCCAATTGTTTGAGACGTGATAAAATAATATCTGTAATTCCATTTACATATCCATTGATACCTACATTTTCTAATTCTTTTGTTTGAATTTGAATGTTCTCAATAAATTCATTGATATTCATAGCATCACGGCATGTTTCATTTAAAAATAGATTCAAATTGAATTGATTGTTTACGGTTTTGTTATTAGTAATATTATTAGTAATCGTATTTTTTGCATTGATCAATTCAAGTATCTTGTTGTTTTGTTCTGCTAACATGCTCTTGAGTTCTTTGTTGTCTTTTAAAACTGCCATTATAACTTCTGTCGTTTCTAAATTAGGCTGTTGTTGATTTGTTTCTATATGTTCTTGTTCTTGTGGTATTGTTTCGATGTTGGATACTGTTTCTTTACATATCTTTGAATGTCTCCATAAACCACTACGATCTTTGTATGATTTAGAACATTTTTTACAAACGAAATTTGAAATAATGTTACTCGTTTTTGTTGTTTCCTCGGTTGAAATATTGTTGACAACGGTTGATTTTGGTTGATTTAAATGTTTAGATGTGCCTAAATGTCTGATCCAATCACTCTTCCAACGGGATTCAAAATCACATGTTTTACAATAATATTTACACTCGTTTTTACTCGTTTTTTCCATCTATATAATAGCAACAAAATAAACGAGTGAATAGTACGCATAAAATATGTACTCGTTTATATATATATTTAAAAATATTTATTATATATAATGAATATTATAGATCAATACGGAAATAAAGTTGATATAGAGAATGTTGAAAAACATGAACAAGAGTTAGCAAAAGAATATATTTTAGAAGATGATATTGTATTAGAATTAGGAGCTCGATACGGTTCCGTATCTTGTATTATTAATTCTAATTTAAACAATAAAAAAAACCAGGTTGTAGTAGAACCAGATCATAGGGTATGGGATGCATTGGAAAAAAATAAAATTAATAATAATTGTGAATTCAATATTGTTAAGGGATTTATCAGTAATAAAAAATTAGATTTAACTAATTTGGATGTATGTTTAGATGGTTATGGTGCTACTTTTATAGAAAATAATGATACAACAATACCATCTTTTTCTTTAGATGAAATAAAAAATAAATACAATTTAAATTTCAATGTTCTCGTAGCAGATTGTGAAGGGTTTTTAGAAACTTTTTTTGATGAAAATCCCGATTTTTATGATAATTTAAGATTAATTATGTTTGAAGCAGATTATCCTGAAAAATGTAATTATAATAAAATCGTGGATATTTTGATAAAAAAAAATTTTGAAAACATATTAGCAGAACATCAAAATGTTTGGATAAGACCTAATGTTGTTATATAAAAACGTCTTGGTCTTATTTTTTCTTAGGTTTTTATATTTTTACGGAAAATTTTTACTCGTTTTTTCCGTTGAACGAGGAAAACGAGTAAAAACGAGGGATTTTTAATTTTTACATACCAATACCTTTTATAATAACAAAGAAAAATTTTTTATTATAAATTATTACTGACTTTTTTTTGTCAACATTTATCAACATTTGTCAACGGTTTGTCAACAGAAAAAACGAGTACAAATTTATACGTAAAACTATGTAAAAATTTATGCAGTCATACAAAAATTTTAAAAACGGATTTCAAAGCATTTTCGAGCAAAATCGTTTTTTCGATAAAAAAATAAAATTCTCCATCGAGGTTTTCAAAAATGGACAAAAATAAATGTCCATTTTTTTTGGGCGACCCAATTTCTTTTTTCTTATTTGAATAAATAAATAATGTAAAACTATTTATTTATATTAGGTTTGCGCGTAAAAGTATTTGTATTTTTTGTAAACATACATAAAACTATTTATTTTTTTAAAGAACTTTACATAAAACTATTTACTCGTTTTTTGCCGTTGACAAACCGTTGACAAATCGTTGCTGATTTTACATGGTAACAAAAATAACATATACAAATATATTTATATTACCATTTATCATGTTTTTTTACAATATGAAAAAATAAAAATGGAAAATCCTCGTTTTCCTCGTTCAACGGAAAAAAACGAGTAAAGATTGATCGTAAAACTATTTAAAAAAATTATGCAGTCATACAAAAATTTTAAAAACGGGTTTCAAAGCATTTTCGAGCAAAATCGTTTTTTTATAAAAATCGAAAAATTTGTTTTCAAGGTTTTTAAAAATGGACAAAAATAAATGTCCATTTTTTCGGAGCGACCCGATTTCTTTTTTCTTGTTTTGAATAAATAAATAATGTAAAACTATGTAATTTATACATGATTTTCAATAATTTTATGTAGTATATTGACAAAATGTGGCGTAAAACTATGTTATCAATATTTTACGTAAAACCACCATAAAAACATATCTATCTATATTGATATGGATATCAAAAATATAAAAATCGATTTAGAAAAAATGAAACCAAAACCACCGAAAAATCCAAAACCATCATCTGATCGAGAACCCATAGAAAAACAAATAAGAAAACGTATAATAACACAAACTGAAAAATGGGATAATATCAATACAATGTCTTTATCGAGTCAGTACGAATACATTAAAAAAATCCATCAAACCAACCTTGATGATCTTGATGAAAACATCGTAAAACTCATAAAACAACAGATAACCCAAAAAATATATGGTTATCGATGTCAAGATATAGAAAAAAACAAATTTGACATAGATCATTTCATCGATTTCGAAGGAGTTCTCGATTTAATAATAAAATCCAATAATTATTGTTACTATTGTAAAGAACCAACAAAAATATTATATGAAAATGTCCGAGAACCCAAACAATGGACATTGGACCGCATAAACAACAAGCTCGGACATAACAAAAACAACCTATTGATTGCATGTTTGAATTGTAATTTACGTCGTAGAACTATGCACACAGAACGATATGTTTTTACAAAACAATTGAATATCATAAAAACAGATTAGTTCTCGTTAAAAAATATATAAAAATATCATCATGTATATTATCAATCAATATGATCAATTCATTTCGACCAACACTAACAACAAAACCAATAGAAACACGAACTCAACAACCTAGCCCACTTTATAAAAAGCCTTTCCGAGAACTTTCAACACACAAAAAAATATATGAAAAACTAGACTATTTTTATAAATCAAATAAAATTCCACATCTAATATTTCATGGTTCTTCGGGATCAGGTAAACGCACAATCGTAGATAACTTTTTGAATAAAATCTATAATAACGATAAGCAAAAAATAAAAACCAATGTTATGTTTGTAAATTGTGCACATGGTAAAGGGATCAAATTCATTCGAGAGGAATTGAAATTTTTTGCAAAGACAAATATACATCTCAATAATGGTGTTATTTTTAAAACTATTGTACTATTAAATGCTGAATATTTAACCATAGATGCTCAGAGTGCATTGCGAAGATGTATTGAATTATTCAGTTATAATACACGATTTTTTATTATTGTGGAGAACAAACATAAATTATTGAACCCTATTTTGTCCAGATTTTGCGAAATATATGTTCCAGAACATACAGAAAACAATAGGTTAATAAATTTACATGAAGATTCGATACGTCATATATATGATTTGAATGATAATGATACCATCGATACATGGATAACACAAAAAATGTTGGAAACCCCGAGAACCCATATAGGATTTGTTGCATTGTCTAGGGATTTCTATGAAAATGGTTATTCATGTTTGGATTTGATACGATGGATCAAAAAAAACCCCGAAATTTCCGATATGGACAAATCGATGGTATGCATGTGTTTCGATAAAATAAAACTAGAGTTCCGTTGTGAAAAATTATTGTTGTTATATGTTTTCGATTTTTTATATTTACGTTCAAAAAAAGATTTAGAAAGTATGTTGACAATATAATAATATGGACGATTTTGTGTTATCCAATTTGAATGAATCACGTAATGAATGGTGTAGTCGTTTAGTAAGTATTTTTACACCTTTAGTTGTAGAGGGTTTTCGATCAATTTACAATGAAAGTTGGAAGTTATGTGTTGAAAACGATGAAACAAACAAATATTTGATGACATTTCAAAATTTATTAACACGTATACCAAAGTGGAATAATACTATTATTGAGGATGAGAGACAACGCATCATAGAACGCAGTGGATGTAATTATTTAGAAGACTTGATTACATGTGTTCACGTAATACAATTGAAAGTATTAACATGTATCCGTGTAGGTAACAAACAAAAGAAGATTGATATTTCCATTCCGAAATTAGACAGTTTTATTCATAAAGTATACATAAATGCAGCAAGAAAGATATATAGTAATGTGTATTTATTTGAAAAGAATATTAGTCCATTACAAATGCAAAAGAATAGTCGTGAATTGGAAGTAATAATACAGGAGTGTATTTTGATAGCAATACGCGATAGTATTCCAACCGAGTCTATTATCAGAGCATATATGGATGAAAGTATTGAACAAGAAGAAGAAATTATTATAGAGAATATTGAAGATCCAGAAGTTCAAGAAGTCAACAAAAATGATATGAAATCAGAAGTGAAAACCGACGATGTAATCGTACCAGAAGAAAAAATTCCAGAAATAGTACCATCTATCAAAAACATAGATGAAGAGGAAGTAATTACTAGATTGACTTTTGATAATACAGATAGAGTTATGGATGAAAATAATATAATAAAATCAGTTGAAGCTCCAAAGACTATTGAACGATTAGAAGAAATAAGCACATCTCGTGCACTTCAAAGAAAATTAGAAGAAGAGGAAGACGATGATGATAGAATAAAAATAAGTACAGATTTAATAGATTTAAGTGGTTTTGATGTATTAGATGAACCAGCCATGAATTTAAAGGATGATATATTATTAAATGATGTAGAAGAATTAGTATAAACTACCGATAAAATTTAGGAATTTGCGTTTTATTTATTATATAAAATTAGTTGTTTTTTATATAATATGAACGGATTAGATAAAGTTCTCTTGATATCAGCTTTTATTACTTTAATGTTTTGTTTGTTCAAATTTATTGAAATGAAATTTATCGATAAGGAATTGAAACCAGTAAAGCATGTTATACGAGATGCTGCATATGTATTTTGCGCAAGTTTGATCGGTGTATTCGGGTTTTTAAATATGAATACATCTTTCAAAGATTTTATGAATGTCATTACAGATAATAAAAACGTAGACGTTACTAGTGGTACAACACAGATTTTTACTGGAGAACCAGGGTTTTAGATCGACGAATGTTTAGAAAAATATATCTATTTATATATAGTATATAAATGGATAATCGAGATACAAATGAACAAATAGAAAGTATACAAAATATGATAAAAAAAGAACGTAAAAATACCGAAAAACAAACTAGAAAGAAACGTTCTCCAAAACCAAAAAAAGAACCTAAAATAAAAATACCCAAAGTATTGAAAGAAAAACTGCCAAAAGAACCCAAACCACCAAAACAATTAAAAGAAAAGAAACGTACTTTGAAAATAAAACACATCGAACCAAAATCCATTTTATTGAAAGAAAATACACCAGAGGAACGAATAACATATGAAATTACTGAAAAAACAAATCAGAATCGAGAACCTGAAAAGAGTTCTCCAAAAACCCCATTATTTCAACCACCATATAACAAAATATTTATCGATGTTCTCGAAAGACTAGTAAAATTAATGAGAAAAAATAGAGAACCATTTCGAGAAAAAGCATACAAAAATGCATTGGATACTATTCGAAGTATTACTGAAGATATAAATGACTTGAAACAATTAGAAGGAAAAAAAACAATAGGATCAACCATTTTATCAAAATTCAAAAAATATTTGGAAAGTGGATCATTGGATATTTTTGAAAGAGAAAAAGAGAAACCTGGTTATGAATTAAACGAAGTTTATGAACAATTTAGTAATATATATGGTGTAGGACCCAAAAAAGCCCAAGATTTGATCGATAAAGGGATAAAATCAATGGATGAATTACGTGACCGTCAAGATGAATTTTTAAATGATAATCAAAAAGCGGGATTGAAATATTATGATGATATTATGAAACGTATACCCCGTAAAGAAATAGATGAATATAATGAAATATTCAGACGGGTTTTTGATAAAGTATCGAGAACCAACCAAATAACGGATGCAAAATATGAGATTGTAGGTAGTTATCGACGTGGGTTACAGGAATCGGGGGATATAGATGTTATTATTACATCGAGTGATAAAACTCTTTTTAAAAAGTTCACAGATGCACTATTGGAAGAAAACATAATTTTGGTAACATTATCATGTGGTGCGAGTAAATGTTTAGTAATTACACGACTAACGCCAAATAGAGTTGCACGTCGTGTAGATTTTCTGTATAGTCCACCTGAGGAATTCCCTTTTGCTATATTGTATTTTACTGGTAGTAAAGAGTTTAATACTGTAATGCGAGGGCATGCATTGAAAATGGGTGTTTCATTGAATGAACATGGTTTATCGAAAAAAGAACCTGGTAAAAAAAAAGAGGAGATGATCAGTGATCGTTTCAAAAGTGAAAATGATATTTTTGAATATTTGAATTTAGAGTACAAAGACCCAACAGACCGTATAAATGGATTGAAAGTTGTCATAAAAGATATGAAATCAATGGAGGGTTTCAATAAAGATATTTGGAAACTTGGTAGCTATGAAGAGAATTGTGATGAAGTATGTAGAAAATACAAAACAAAATGTGATGTAGATGAAATAAAAACACTAGATAGTGCTAGTAAAATATCGATGGTAGCACAAAACAATGGTACTGAATGTTTGAAACACTATAGTACTGAATCAATGCCTTTTTTAGAAGATACTGGTGGTAAGGGGTGTTGGTATGTTAACCCGACCAGTAAAAACATAACTCGTAAGATGTGTAAACAAAAATCGGAAAAGTGGAATAACAGGGTATGTCCTTGTACTAAGAAAAATAAAAAGATGAAATCACCCAAGAAATCGCCAAAAATAAAAATAAATGAAGAAATACCATTAGTTCCAATAGTCATGAATGAAAAGAAACCAAGAAAAACATATAAAAAACGAGAACCCAAACAATCACCCAAACAACCAAAATCAAAAACTATAA
>Ga0214921_10003925_pt1 | contig 22398 bp, 17 predicted proteins | sample LL1505_MetaG_FD_177992 | JGI IMG/M metagenome (GOLD analysis project Ga0214921, IMG submission 177992) | Freshwater microbial communities from Lake Lanier, Atlanta, Georgia, United States - LL-1505 | ecosystem: Environmental > Aquatic > Freshwater > Lake | place: USA: Georgia | collected... | reverse complement strand
TCCATGTTCAAAACCTCCATTCCTAATCCGCGCAATTCGTGATTTAAAAATTTAGTATCGAAAGCGGCGTTGTGAATAATAATTTTAGCATCTTTAACAAAATCCAAAAACTTGTGAACAATATGCTCAAAAATTGGCTTATCTTGCAAAAATTCACCCGAAATTCCATGAATACGAAAAGCCTCTTGCGGCATCTCGCGCCTAGGGTTTACGTAAGTGTGAAAATAATTTCCAGTTTTAACACGATTGATTAATTCAACGCAGGCAATTTCAACAATTTTATCGCCGCTTCTGGGATCTAATCCTGTAGTTTCAATATCGAGGCAAAGTTCACGCATTATTCATTACTTGGAATTGTACCAACTTTTGGCTGGCAAAAAGAACGGGTTGATTCGGTTTTAACAAAAGCTGCAACTTCTTGAACTGCGTGGCTTTCAAACTCTTTTGCCACTTCGCCAACGCGATTGATAAAGCCGCCTTCTGATTCAGCAAAAACTTTTTTGAAGAAATTGCGCAAAGCGTGAATATCGTCGCGGGCAACGCCGCGGCGCTTCATGCCGACTAAATTTAAACCCGCCAAAGAAGCGCGCTCACCCATTACCAAACCGTTTGGAATAACATCATTTTCAACACCCGACATGCCGCCAATCATTGCACCAGCGCCGATTCTGGCAAATTGATGAACCGCAGAAAGACCGCCAATTACAACGTGATCGCCAACTTCAACATGTCCTGCGAGCGTGGCGTTATTTGCCAAAATCACGTTGTCGCCAACTACGCAATCGTGGGCAACGTGAACGCCAACCATCAATAAACAATTATTGCCAATTGTTGTAACCATCGCGCCATCTTTGGTTCCGAGATGAATTGTAACATGCTCGCGAATGCGATTATTATCGCCAATTACAACTTTTGATTTTTCATTTTTGAATTTCAAATCTTGCGGCGCCAAACCAATCGAGGCAAAAGGAAAGATTACATTATTTTTGCCGATTTGAGTGTCGCCTTCAATTACCACGTGCGATTTAATGATTGTATTGTCGCCAATTTTTACATCATCGCCGATAATTGAATAAGCGCCGATTTCTACATTTTCGCCAAGCTGCGCCTTTTCGCTGACTATGGCTGTTGGGTGAATTTTTTTAGTCATAATTATTGTTTTTTCTTATCGACAATCATTGCTGAAAGTTTGGCTTCTGCTACTTTTTGACCATCAACCATTCCGACAGCCGAAAGCTTCCAAACCGCGCCGCGATTATGAACGGCTTCGACATGAAGTTCTAAAACGTCACCCGGAATTACTGGTTTTCTAAATTTTGCGCCGTCAATTGACATAAAATAAACCAATTTATCTTCCGGATTAAAATTAGGTGCCGCAGTTACCATTAAAGCGCCAGCTTGTGCCATGGCCTCAATAATTAAAACACCCGGCATAATTGGATGGTCGGGGAAATGTCCCAAGAAATGCGGCTCGTTAAATGTCACGTTTTTTACAGCAATAATTTTTTTTTCAGGCTCAAGTTTGATAATTTTATCAACCAATAAAAATGGATAACGATGCGGCAAAGATTTTAGAATTTTTTCAATGCCGATAATTGTTTTGGAAGTCATATTCTTTATGATTTGGTTGGGGATGAGTGAATTTTGGCGCTGTCGCGTAAATCAAGTTTTTCTAAGAAATTTAGAATTGCGGAAAGCTATTTTTCTTTGTTGGAAAAATCAACTTGTGATGTTAAAAAAACAATTTCCTTGATTCAAATCACCCTACTCTTTTTAATCGCCAATCTCTTTCTTTGAGATCAAAAAAACTTCCAACAAAATGAGTGAAAATAAATTTTCTGGCGCTGAAATAATTCTTAAAGCTTTTGTCAACGAAGGCGTTGATATAATATTTGGCTATCCCGGCGGCGCGATTTTGCCTTTTTATGATGCGCTTTTTACGCAAAATAAATTGCATCACATTTTAACGCGTCATGAACAAGCGGCGGCTCATGCTGCTGAAGGTTATGCGCGCTCAACAGGAAAAGTTGGCGTAATTACAGTTACTTCCGGCCCCGGCGCAACCAATGCTATTACTGGACTTACAGACGCTTATCTCGATTCCATTCCTTTGGTTTGCATTTCTGGACAAGTTGCAACTTCCGTAATCGGAACTGATGGCTTTCAAGAGGCTGATATTACTGGCTTGACGCGCTCTTGTACCAAACATAATTATCTCGTTAAAGATGTGAATGATTTAGGTTATATCATTCACGAAGCCTTTCACATCGCGCGTTCAGGTCGCCCTGGCCCAGTTCTAATCGACATTCCAAAAGACGTGCAAAATAACCACGGAATTTATAACGGAAAAACTGAAATTAATCGCCCTTCTTACCAAATTGAAAAACGCAAAATCCAAATTAATCACGATAAAATTTCGGCGGCAATTGATCTTTTAGAAAATGCCACGCGCCCAATATTTTACACAGGCGGCGGCATTATAAATTCAGGAGATAAAGCCAGCGAATTATTAACAAAATTCGTACGCGAAACTGGATTTCCAATCACCAACACCTTGATGGGACTTGGCGGATTTCCAGCTTCCGACCCGCATTTTATTGGTATGCTTGGAATGCATGGAACTTACGAAGCCAATATGGCGATGCATGATTGCGACGTGATGTTAAATATCGGCGCGCGCTTTGATGATCGAGTTACTGGCCGCGTTTCTGGCTTTTCACCAGACTCGAAAAAAATTCATGTTGATGTTGATGATTGTTCAATTGATAAAATTATTCACGTTGATGTTCCCATCGTTGGAGACGCTGCCTCTGTAATTGAAGCGCTGTTAAATGAATGGAATCGCCGTGGACTTAAAAACCGCAAAAAAGAAATTTCAAAGTGGTGGGATCAAATTAAAAAATGGCAGGATATTGACTCTTTATCTTACGAAAAAAGTGACAAAACCATCAAACCCGGTTTCGCTTTGCAGAGTTTGAATGAACTTACAAAAACACAAGCGCCTTTCATTTCAACCGACGTTGGTCAGCACCAAATGTGGGCGGCGCAATATTTGACTTTTGATCATCCTAAAAAATGGCTAACTTCTGGCGGCCTTGGAACCATGGGCTACGGCGTTCCCGCAGCTTTGGGCGCGCAAATTGCTAATCCCGAAGCTTTGGTTATGTGTATTAGCGGTGATGCTTCTTTCATGATGAATATGCAAGAACTTGCGACCATCAAACAATATAATCTTCCGGTAAAAATTATTATCTTGAACAATCGCTACATGGGCATGGTTCGTCAATGGCAGGAATTGATTTATCAAAAACGCGAAAGCCAGTCTTACATGGAATCACTTCCTGATTTTGCGATGCTCGCTGAAAGCTTTGGTATCAAGGGAATGGAATGTTCGGATCCAGCTAATCTTGATCAAAAATTTAAAGAAATGATTAACCATAAAGGCCCGGTTTTATTTAATTGCGTTATTGAAAAAGCTGAAAATGTTTTCCCAATGATTCCGGCGGGCGCTGCGCATAATGAAATTTTGCTTGGTTCGCAGGCGAAACTGTATGTACAAAAAGATTTAAATGCGGTTTAGAAAACTCTTGATAGATTATCTCGAGTTTTTCAAATTAGTGCCTCTCTTATACAATAAAATTCTCATTTTGTGACCTTAGTTAAAAAACATGTAATTGCAGTTTTAGTTGATAATGAATTCGGCGCTTTGGCGCGCATTGTCGAACTTTTTTCAGCACGCGGCTATAATATTGAATCATTAAACGTAGCGCCAACAAGTTTAGATAAAAAACTTTCGCGCATCACAATCACAACTTTTGGAACCGCCAAAACTGTTGATCTGATTTGCAAACTTTTAAAAAGAATTGTTCCAGTTCACACTGCTGCCGAATTAACCCGCGAACAAGGTTATATCGAGCGCGAATTGGCTTTGGTACAAATTATTGCCAACGAACAAAAACGCGAAACCGCGATGCAAATTGTTGATAAATATCGCAGCAGCGTGGTTGATATTGCTGGCGATTCGATTGTTTTTGAAGTGATAGGAACCGCAGAAACAATTGACGAACTTTTGAATAAACTTGCGGATTACGGCTTAGAATCAGTTTCAAGAACTGGCGTTGCCGCTGGATTCAAGGGCGAGAAAAAATTGGCGAATGTTTAGCGCGTTTTGAGTATCATAGATCCTGAACTTGTTTTTAGGATTTTTTTGGTGATTATCCCTTAAGACACAATAGATGTCACCCCGAGCTTGTCGAAGGGTGACCTCGAGTTTTTTTGTGAATCAAGGTATAATTACCATTTTTTTATACTTTCAACAATCTCCGCTCAACAATTTCTCCTTGACTTCCCAATCTCAAAAAATATTTTGCCGCACTCTTTTTTAACTCCCTATACAATACAGGTAATTTATGGCTGGAAAACCTAAAGCTTCCAAATCGAAAAGAAATTCTATTTTGTTCAAGCTGGTTAGCACCGCAGGCACTGGATTTTTCTATCTAGCACGTCGCAACCCAAAACAAAAACAGGAAAAAATGGTATTTTCTAAATACGATCCTGTAGTTCGCAAACACGTAGAATTTAAAGAGCAAAAGCTTTCAAGCTAAGCTCTTAAAAGCTCAAGGCGAGTCTTAAAAAAAGGCTCGCCTTTTTTATTGCTGTAAAAAAATATCCTCATGAATTCTCTTACTTCACTTACATCACAAATTATCGAAGTTGTCGAAAAAGCCGCCATCGCTTGCTACGACTGGATTGGTAAAGGCGACAACATGGCCGCTGATCACGCGGCAGTTGAGTCAATGCGCGAAAATTTAAACTTGATGAATATTGCCGGAACCATTGTTATTGGCGAAGGCGAACGTGATGAAGCGCCAATGCTTTATATCGGTGAAAAAGTTGGATTACAAAAAAATTCTGGGGGTGGAATTGAAGTTGATATTGCGCTTGATCCTTTGGAGGGAACAACCATTTGCGCCAATGCCGGCGAGTCTTCTTTGGCTGTAATTGCTTTTGCCAAAAAGGGCGGATTTTTGCACGCTCCCGATGTTTACATGGAAAAAATTGCGGTCGGCGCTGGTCTTCCTGAAGGCGTGATTGATTTAGATAATTCTCCCCAAACAAATTTAGCCAATATTGCCAAAGCTAAAAAATGCGCTATTTCTGATTTAACCGTGATGATTCTTGAGCGCACGCGTCACAATGAATTAATCGCCAAAGTTCGCGAAGCAGGTGCCAGAATTCGCTTAATTGGTGACGGCGACGTTGCCGGCGTTATCGCCTGCACCAGCCAAAGCACTTGCATTGATGTTTACATGGGCACTGGTGGCGCGCCGGAAGGCGTTCTTGCCGCAGCGGGACTTCGCGTCATTGGTGGTCAAATGATGGGTCGCTTAATTTTTGGTGATAATCAAAAACAAATTGAACGCGCCAAAAAAATGGGCATCGCTGATTTAAATAAAAAATATACAGCTGAAGAAATGGCTCGCGGCGATGTAATTTTCGCCTGCGCTGGCGTGACTGACGGTTACATGCTTTCTGGTATCAAAAAATGCCACAGCGGTAAAATTTTCGTGAATTCTTTAATCATGGATTCAGCGGCGAAAAAAGTTACCAACACCAAATCGGAGTATCTTTGTTAACCGGCAAAGACTAAGGCTTTTAAATTCTCCTTCTCTCTTCATTCTTCACTAAATAGCTGTTGTAGTTAACGCTACATATTCTCAATTCAGAACTATGCATCACGCTTTTTTACACAAGTTAAATTAAAATTTTATGACACAGCTAAATTTATTACAAAATCACCTACGCGAAACTTATCAAAAATGGAGCGCTCTTAGCGACTCAAATAAAAAACAAAAAATAAATCTGATTCTGCCTTTCATTCAGCTAAATAGCTATTTGGATGCAATTGCGCAAAACGAAAATTCTCGTCATGAGCTTGAAGATTTTGGCAATGAATATGAACGTATTTACGGCGTAAATATCAGGGAAATGAATAAATCCGATATCGCGCCGCAATTGCTAGCGAGAATAGAAGAAACTCAAGAACGAGGCGAAAAATTAAACCAAGAAGAGCAATCTCAACTTTTGCAATATGAAGATAAATATATTCACGCCCACAACCGAGTAATGTTCAATTACGGGTCTTTTCTTAAAATCGCTCGTGATAACAGCGTTGACGAGCCAAAAAAAGAAGAGATTTCCAATCAAATTCAAACACTTAAAAACACCGAAAATCCCGCAGAATTTTTACCACTTTTAAGCGAGATAAACCGCAATTTTGAGTTAGAAAAATATTCCGCCGCAATTCCTAAAGATGACCTCGAAAACCACGCGTTACTTAATCAAATGACTAGTTACGCGTTAAATTTAGCTCAAACATCTCAAATTTTGCTTGATGAAAATTCATTCACCAAAACATTGGAAATGTTTGAACCAAGTGCAACAAAATTTGCGGCTAAAAGAAATGTCAAAATTCCTGATTTATCAGAATTTAGTTCTACCTTAAAAGATAAAGGCATTGAAATGACGGTTGGCTTGGAAAGCGAGTTTTTGCTTAATTCACTCGAAAAAAAATATGCTCCCAAAAGTGAAACTGAAAAAAATATCGCCATCAAAAAAATTCTCGCTGACATTAATGCCCGACGCAAAATGCAAACAAAATATGGCTTTGAACCAACATTGCCAGAAATTGACGACATGACGCCACTTCTATCTTCAACGCCAAAAGAAGGAGGAATTGGACGCGCAGATTTTAAACCAATTGTTGAAAATATTAAAAAACAAACTGATGAACTTTATAAAAACACTCCAGAAATTCTTAGGGATCATGATGGGGAAGTTCAAGAAATTGAACGATTGGTCGCCAATTTTACTGAAGCCGAATCGTTTTTTTACAAACTTTTCTTTTTAGAGGATTTTGCAATTTTACACAAAGTTGAAATGGATGATATTTATGATCCTTCAAAAAGCCGTGAAGAAAATTTTAGAAATACTTGGAATTTAATTAAGGAAAACCGTTTTCATGAAAAGCTGCTCGACATGATTCAAGCCCACGAAATTGCAGTTGGACCGCATGATGTTTCGGAAATTCTGCAAGAAAAAAACAGTGTTTTCGAGAAAATGCGTTTACTTGCTAATCAAAGCGGTGCTTCACTTGACGATGCTAACGTTCAAGTTAATTCTGCTTTTACGATTAAAACTGAAAGCGGCGAAAAAGAAAATATTTTGTTGCCTAAAATAATCGCCAAAGAAAACGGCGAAATTGAAATTGAATTTAACGCTTTAGGTCGTCAGTTTTTACAATTAATGGAGGAAGCGGTTGCTGAACTTGGAGAAGTTGCAGGCGTACTTCGTCAAGACAAAGTAAATACTTCACTTGATCGTAATAAAGTGGTTGCTAAACAATTGGAAAATACTGATTTTCGTAAAGTAAATCCTGATTTTCCGGCTTTTTTAAATCACAAAATTCTGGCAGCAAAAAATTCACCGCTGCGACTTTCATTTATTAATGACAAGGTTGCGGTTGTTGAGTTGCGACTGGTTGGAAACAATACGCATTTTGCCAAATTTGATGAAGCGCAAAATCTTTATTTGTCCGGAATTGATTTTGTAGCCGAAGAATTTTTGCCACGCGTTAGCCAAAAAATCGGGCAATTTGTTGACTCAAAAACCAAGGAAAAACTTGTCGAACTTTATAGACAAAAAGTTTCGGTAAATCACCAAGGTCAAATTGAGGGATTAAATCAATTACAAGCGCCGAGAATTACTTTGGATAAAATTTTTGATCCAGAAAAACAGCTGGTTTATAATCCATACGCTCCAGCTTTAAAAGTTGCACTAATTCCTTATCCAGAAGCAACAAATCCAAGTGGAGAAAGATTGCAACCAGCAATAAATGAATTATCGATTAATTAAAGCTACTTGAAAAATTTTTTTAATCATTAACTCGGTAATTATACCTTGATTCACAAAAAAACTCGATGTCACCCTGAGTTTGTCGAAGGGTGATTCTAAGATCGAAGCCTTAAATCACCCTTCGACAAGCTCGGGGTGACATCTATTGTGTCTTAAGGTATATCACCATTAACTCTTAAAAAAAATCATTGCCAAATCTTAACTTTTAAAAAAAATATTTATGTCAAACATCAGGATCATTTCACAATATATCAAAGACCTTTCTTTTGAATCTCCGAACTCACCGCAAATTTTTCTAAACCCACAAGACAAGCCTAATATCGTGCTTTCAATCAATATCGATGCCAACAAAATTTCCGACGAACTTTTTGAAGTTGCGCTAAAAGTTACAGCTGAAGCAACGATGCAGGATAAAAAGTTTTTCATCTGCGAAATAACTTACGCCGGACTTTTCTCTTTACAAAAAATCGAAGGCGAAATGTTGGAGCAAGTGCTTTTGATTTATTGTCCTAATCTGCTTTTTCCATTCCTGCGCCGCATCATCGCGAATGTTACAACTGATGGCGGACTTGCGCCGTTAATGTTAGATCCAATTGACTTTGCTGATTTATACGCCAGAAGAAAAGCCGCCAACAATGCGGAACCAGTTAGCGATACAAAAAACTAATTAATCTTGAGTAAAAAAACTCAAGTAAGACGGGTTTTGTAACCCGTCTTCAAGTTCATTTTTATTTAACAAGTTTCGACCAACTAAATTTTATGAAAAAATTCCTTCCGATTCTTGCTATTTTTTTCTGCACTTTTTCCGCCCACGCCACTGAAATTTATAAATTCGACACCAATCACACCAATATCAACTGGTCGGCCAATCATTTTGGCTTTTCCAGCCCATCAGGAAAATTCACCGATGTTGACGGCACTTTAACTTTAGACGAAGCCAGTCCGCAAAACAGCTTGGTTGAAATCACCATTAAAACTGATTCCATCTCCACCGGAAATTCCAAATTTGATGAACATTTAAAAAGCAAAGATTTTTTCTATACCGAAAAATTCCCTACTGCGAAATTTGTAAGCACGTCAGTTACCCCATTCGGCAAAACCAGCGCTAAAGTTCAAGGTAATTTGACTTTGCTTGGAATCACTAAACCAGTGACTTTAAACGTGAAAGTAAACAAGATTGGACTCAATCCGATCAATCAGAGAAAAACTGCGGGATTTAGTGCTACAACCTCAATCAAGCGTTCGCAATTCGGCATGGAATTTGGTTTGCCGGGTGTTTCTGACGAAGTTAAAATCGCCATCGAATCTGAATTAACTTTCGCTGTAGCTGGCAGCAATATGCCTTATAAAGACGACACAGCAGCCGCAAAAGTTGATGAATGGAAAATCATTCCTTCCAAAAGCAAATTAGAATTTCGTGCTATTCAAGAAAATTCCAACATCACCGGATCTTTCAGAAAATTTGACGGCAAAATTAATTTTGACAAAAACCAATTAACCAAAAGCAAAATCCAGATTGATATTGACACAACCTCAATCGACATCTCCTTCAACGAAGCCTTAGACACCATAAAAAACGCAACTTGGCTTTCAGTTCAAGCCTTTCCAAAAGCTACTTTTACCGCCAGTCGCTTCACAAATTTAAGCGCTCAAAAAACTTTCCGCGCTGATGGCATGTTAACTATAAAAGGCAAAGCCATCGCCACTCCGGTAGAATTTATTTTAGAAGAATATAGCCAAACCAAAGCCCGCGCCGTTGGCAAAACCACAATCAAACGCAGCGCATTTTTGGTCGGAGACCGCGACCCGAAAAAAGCCAATGGCGTGAAAGACGAAATTGAAATCACATTTACGATTAACGCCGAGAGATAAAAATTAATTGGCGCATTACTTAAAAGAGCCTGTCGCAAATCAAAAAGTTCTTAAAGAAAATTTTGATTTGCGATAGACTCGTAAAAAAAGTTGACGAAATGCTTTTCACTCTTATGTTCACTTCCACAGCTAAATAATTATCACACGGAGAAATGGCCGAGCGGCTGAAGGCACTTTCCTGCTAAGAAAGTATACGGGTAAAACTGTATCGAGGGTTCGAATCCCTCTTTCTCCGCCAATCCCGCGAGCCTTAGATCCTCAAAGCTTCAGACCATTTGATCATTTTTGCGAACTTTATTACGAACTCATCTTCCCATCCCCTCCGACCACTGTAGCTCGAAGCGTACCGAAAATAAATTTCATAAAAATAAAACTGAAAATCGCTAGCTAGGGAAGAGATATGATTTGCGAAATTTTTGCTGCGTTAAGGTGCAGATAAATTCTTTGAAAATGGAGAAAATCGGAGAATTTTTTTGAAGATAAAGTCTGCAAAACCTTGATATTGGTGATCAAAATTCGGTGAACATGAAAAATAAAAACTTTCTTATTTCGTTCTTATTATCTTCAGCAAGATTTCCGCTTCAGATTCTACTTCAGAAAATTCCAGTTACGACTTTTTTCCCAACCATTTTTGTAATAAAAAAGCTGAACTAGTTAGAAGAAAAAAACCGCAAAACATTGGCGTTAAAGTGTTATTATAAGATTGGCCGATTGTAGTTCCGATGATTACAGAAATTCCAGAAGATAAACAGCCTGTTACTGCCGCCGCAATTCCAGCAACATGTCCCATTTGTTCCATCGCCATAGCATTGAGATTTCCGAATAACATTCCCAAAGCAAAAAAAGTAATTACGGCAAAAATCATAAATTGCCAAATCAGCAATTGATGATTTTGAAAAATTGACGCAAGGAAAAAAGAAATCGACATCGCCATCATCAAAAGCAGCGCGTGATGGCAGATTAATTTCATGCCATATTTTTTTACAATCATCGAATTCAAAATCGAAGAAGCTCCAACTGAAAGTGCGGAAATGCCAAAATAAATTGGGAATAATTCTCCCACTTGAAAATAATCCTGAAAAATCTGGCGACTTGAAGATAAATAACCAATCAAAGCACCAAAAACCAGACCGTTGCAAATTGTGTAACCTACAGCAAATTTATTACCAAGAACCAATAAAAGATCTTTCCAAATTGTCGGCAAATTAAAGGGGCGAACATCTTGTTTTTTTAAAGTTTCAGGAAGGCGGAAAAATGTCCAAATTGTTGCGATAATTGCTGTTGTTAAAAAAATTCCAAAAAGAAAACGCCAGCTTATAAAAAACAGCAAAGCCTGACCAATGCTTGGTGCAATTACGGGAATGACGATAAAAATCGTCATAACAAATGACATTACACGCGCCATATCGCGCCCTTTGTAAAGATCACGAATGATGGCAATACTGACAATTCTAGGAGACGCGGCACCAAAACCCTGCAAAAAACGACCCAGCAACATCATTGAATAATCCTGAGCCGTGATGCTCAAAATATTGCCTGCTACAAAAATTATTAGCCCCAAATAAACTGTCGGCTTGCGACCAAAACTATCCGCTAGCGGTCCGTAAAATATTTGTCCGAAAGTAAAACCTAAAAATAAAATTCCGATAACATATTGCATCTGGTTTTGATTGATAATTCCAAAATCTTTTCCCATTAAAAAAAGTGCTGGCAAAATCATGTCAATCGACATCGCCATCAGCGAAACATAAAGTGCCATTAAGGTTACAAATTCTACGAAAGAGGATTTTTTTTGGTGATTCATCATAGTTGAAATATTGGTGATTGGAGATTTTCTAAGAAATTTTTGTGATTATAAATTTTTTGAAAGATAAGCGTATTTATACCAAAACATAAATCTCTTGATAGCACTAACTTCGTCTTTTTGGTAAAAATTTACTCGAAGAATAACGCTGTATCACTTTATACAGCGCTATTCTTTGTCGCAATTTTTCCTCAAAAATCCTTTGTTGGATGGGAGTATAAATTTATATTTTGGTAGTTGCTGCTTTTATTTGTTGTTGCGACACAACAAAACAACGAAGAAATCACTAATTGATTGAATGCAAGAGGTTTTTGTTAAGCGCGACTGGGGTTATTATTCAGTAAATTTTGATATAAAATTCTCAAAATTTTAAAAAAGCTCCTTTCAAAAAATTATCGAAAGGAGCTTTTTTTGCTTAAAATTTTAAATTACAGATGTCCCCAAAATCCAACTCTGCGCTTCTTCTATTCGATTATATTTAAACATTTTTACTTCCGAGTGAACACGACCTTTCGCAATTTGAACTACAATTTTAGTAAAAAATCCTCCCATCGCCAGCGCGGCTTTTTTGAATTTGAAATGATTAGTCTGAGCAAAATTCAAATATTGTGAACGATTTTCTGGACTAGTCCAATAAGGAAATTTCTTTGAATTAATTATTATTCCCATAAGCTCGCCATGCGCTTCATAATAAGGATCAACCAATCTTGAAATAGCTTTAAAATCTTCAGCAGTGAAAGGATTTTTAACATCGAGCAAAATCACACCGTGATGGTCATCAAACTGACAAAATAACTGGTTTGATGTAGTAATTTCTTTGAAGGTGAGTTCTAGAATATTTTTGTCAGCCATATTTTTAAGATTATTTTGTTAATTCAATTTTAAACAAAAGTTGGTCGGTAATTTTTAGTGTCTAATAAAACTTTTGATTCCATCATAAATCTTATGCCAAATTGCATTCAAAACTTGATTTGCGACAGCGCCATTATGGAACAGGATTTTTTACAAATAATATTTTTATGATTTTATAGAAATATTCTCGGAGTTTATTGCGCAATGATTTCTGCTTAGTTCCCCGTAAATAATGATGAAATGAGCAAAAATGATATTTAGGAAAAATACTGTATTTCGTAATATCTGGATCAGATGTGTTCTTAAATTTTAACTTGCGAATCACAATTAAATCAGGATGAAAAACCATCATGAAATTGAAATAAATCTGATATTCCGAAGCCACACCTTGACCGTGATTTTTGAGAAAAATTTTATAAAAAGGATCTTTATCAACATCAAGCGCCTCAACCATTTCGAATAATTCTTTCATAATCTCACGATTAAAAATCATATTATGACTGATCGCGGAAAGTAATTTAAAATGCGGAGGAATATTTTTGCGCTTAATTGCGGGAAGCAATTCTTCTATATGCGCATCAACTGACGCTGTGAAGGTTTGGCATTCTTTTCTTTGCCCCTTGCTTAAATTATAAAAAGCACGGCCTTTTTTATCGAACATCGGAATTCTACGAAAGAAAACCGTGTCACTATCAAGAACCATAACATTCGGCAAAATATCTGGAATTACGATCGGAGAATACATTTTAAGCAACTGCTGAAAAAACCAGCCAGCTTTATTGGCTTTATAACTTTTAACTAAGTCATATGAAAATGGAAAAATCGCCTCATCGATCCATTCAGCATTTTGAGTATATTTTTCTTTAGAAACGGTGATAATTCTGCGAACTCCGATGAGGTTTTTTCTGACACCATTTATGCAATGTTCTAAAATCGGCTTATCTCTTTCGTGAACTGGAATTACTACGTCAAATTCATATTTTTTAGGCAACATTTACAAAAAATTTATTAATTAGAATTAAGTGTTTTGGCTTGATATTAAATTTCCCGTATGTCCCATTGACATAAGGAATGGGGATCACCGCAAAGCGGGGCGCGACTCGTATCGCGTTTTTCGTATCCCGAAGGGATAAAGGACTTAAATTTTATTACCCAAATTAGCTAAAAGTTCCTAAAGCTTTCCCCTAAAAGCGGAATCAAAAATCTTTCATGTTCGATTTCCGCTTCATCAAGCGCTGTTTTAAGATCAGATATTGGTTGATCCAAAGTTTCATCGGTCAAATTTAGGAAAGTTCCAAAATGAATTGCGAGCGCTTTTTTGGCATTTAATTCTTCCATTATTTTCACTGCTTCCCACGGATTAACATGATAATTTTTCATGAACCATCTTGGTTCATAAGCGCCAATCGATATTGCAGCGAGATCGAGTTTTTTTAAATGATTGGCAATATCGGAAATATCTTTGGAATAACCCAAATCTCCCGAAAACCAGAAACGAAACTTTGGCGATAAAACCGCAAAACTTCCCCATAAAGTCTCATTACGATCGCTATTTGAGCGCGCGCTCCAATGTTGTACTGCCAAAAATTCAATTTTTACTGGCGCAGCTTTTCCAGCAATTTCAAGAGAATCATCCCAATCCATCGCAAAAATATTTTGGTTTTCGCCCTGTAAAATCGCGCCTTCAATATTTTTTAAAAACCAATATTGTACGCCAAGCGGCACAAAAAATTTCGGTGCGCCATTTTTTTGTTTCATCAATTTCCGAACCGTCGCCAAATCAAGATGGTCGTAGTGATTATGCGAAATCAAAACCGCGTCAATATGCGGCAAATCTGCAATATTTATATTAAGCGGCGCAAAACGTTTTGGCCCCAAAAAACTAATTGGAGATGCGCGATCACTGAATTGCGGATCGGTTAAAATATTTAAGCCATCGATCTGCAATAAAATTGTAGAATGTCCAATCCAAGTTGCAGCAATTTCATCGCGATTATTTTGAATGAAATTTAAATCAGGTTTTTTGGCAGAAATTTGTTGGCGAAATTCAGCCGAAGTTTTTTTTGGAAAACCTTTGGTTAATTTTTCCGCTTGCCATTTTAAGAAATTTCCTTGCGGCATTTCTGGCAAATAACGATTCATAAAACCATCGATACGATGATGTTTTTTGGCGGGATTATAATCGGGGTTTTTGTAATTACTTGCCGGTGCTTTCGAGTTAAAAATCATAAAAAAACCGAGAATTAAAAAAACTTTCCCTAGCAAATTCATAATAAAATACAAAATTTCGGTAATTATCCCTTGATTCACAAAAAAACTCGATGTCACCCTGAGCTTGTCGAAGGGTGACATTTATTGTGTCTTAAGGGATAATCACCAAAATTTCTGGCAAATTTAATAGACTTCTAAGAACCAGAAGAATCGGAAATGTATTTAGTATAAAACCAACTTAACCCAATCAAAATAAAGCCCAATCCCAAGAATGAAAATACGCGATATAATCCTACAAGTTCGGAAGCATCATAAAAAAACACTTTAATTACTGTCATTATTATTAGACAAAGCGCCGATATACGCAGCATTTTATTTTTTTTGATTGCGCCTCCAAATAATAAGCCAATTCCCAATAACAACCACATTGCGGAATAAGTGTAAGTCTCAGCATTGGTAGTTGCGCCCTGATCTAAATATTCACCATGATAAATCTGTCTGATATTAAGTGAGAGTAAGGCAAATGACATTATTAAGATCACGATATTATTATAGCAAAAATAAGATTTATCTTTCAGATTAGCTAAATCCTTATTGATTAAAAATAATGCGATTAGCGGCGATCCGAAAGCCAATAACAAAGCATTAAAAATATAAATCGATCCGACAGAATCGTGGTAATTTATTGGATTATAAATCAACAAATCAAAGTAGAAAACTCGCAACAGAACTAAAATTAAAACCAAAATTCCAACAGTTAATAATGCAGTTTTATTAAATATTTTTTGAATCCATAAACATAAAATTCCGAACAGACAAAAAGCTGCGGTTATAACGCCGCGTTCAATAAATCCGGCTTTAATTGCCAAAATATTTGCACTTGGATTAAAGCTATTGCGGATAAAACAATAAGTCGCAACCAAGAATAAACTTGCCGCAGCAACTTCCAGCCATTTAACAAAATCATCATTTTTTTGTTTGGAGAAAAATAATCCCGCGACAATAAATTCTAGCGCCGGAATTCCGAAATAAATCAACGGATTTTTAATCATGGTTAAATTATGTTGATCATTCACCGCGCTTTGAATGATGCTATTTAAAGCCAGATCAACAATCAGCATAATTTCTCTAAAAATCAGTAAAGCAAATAAAGCGGATAGAAATATCGCAATTTTTCTTAATGCCGAAATATCAACTTTATTATTGATCCAACTAATTGCCAAAACCTGAGTAGCAACAGCAATTGGCCAAACTCTTATTTCAAAGAATATCGCAATTGCCAAAGAGAAAAACGTGGTTGAGGTTATGGTAAAAATAGTTGATAAATTTTGACGGATTTTTTCTTCTCCCGCCAAATTGACATTTATTTTTCTGACAACCCACGCTGACATTGCTGAAAATAATAAAGCGAGGCCAGACCAAATCCAATTACCGTTAAAAATATCTTCGGGAATTAAAACGTTTTTTAATTTGAAAAAAGCGACCAAGAAATAACCAACACTGGCAAATCCAACAATCAAAGCCCATAATCTCTGACTTTGTGAGCGCCACATTAAACTATATCCGGCACCAATATATAAGATGAAAAATGCGGTAATTATTGTGAATAATTGCGTTGGATTTGAAGCATTTGTCGTTAGAAGCATAGCAATGCTGACAATCAAAGTTATGCGCGGCGCAAAGCCATAAATTTTTGGTTTTAAACCAGCTAAAACAATGCTGCCAATTGCCAGTAAACCAAAAAATCCCCATTCCAATAATCCAAAATTATTCATCTTGGCTAGTAACGCCATTAAAAGAGCTGAACCAGCAAAAGTTAAATAATGCAAAATATCATAACCACTTTTATCAACTTTAATTGCTTCATTTTCTGTTTTGGAAATGAGAATAACGGTGCTACAAATTGCGACTAAAAATAATCCTAAATAAATGCTACCACTAATTGCAAAGCCAGTCGCTATCCAAATCGCTACCCATAAAAAAGAGGCTATAATTGCCGGAATTCCAAGTATCCACCAATTTTTTTGACGCATCAAAAAAAACAATCCCGTTAAAACTAAATATAAGTAAAGGAAAAGCATCGCGCCATTTGGCTCTTGCGAAGATACCAAAACCGGAGTTAAAAATCCGCCGATTAATGCAAATAAAGCGACGCCAATTCCAAAACTAAGCGATAAAATAATTGCCAAAACTGTTATCAAAATCATCAATCCAAAACCAAAAATGGGAGAAATAAAATGATAAATATTTACTGCAGCAAAAACGCAGGCGTAAAGATCAACCAAGCCAGCTCCAACAAAGGCCTGTGATATTTTTTCTTTATTGGCAAAATCTTTGCGTGAGTGAATAAATTTTCCCAAACCAAGCAAAACAATACCAAAGGCGACGCCTAAAATTACGCGCAATCCCGCTGTTAAAATTCCGGCATCAATTGAATATTTTACCATAAAAAGCCCAGCAAAAGCTAAAGCAATTCCGCCAATCCAAACTGGCAGACGTTTTCCGAAACGTTGTTCAAAACTAACTTTTTTTTCTTTGGGAGATTCTGAAATTAGCGGAATTGGTGAAATTGCATGATGCGTATAAGTCTCGGTGATTTTTCTTTTTATTCCTCCGACATCTGGCTTGGAGATTGCGCTAAAAATTTCTTCATCTTGAGATTTTTTTACGATTCCACCTTCATCTATAATTGGCGGCTGCGGTGCTTTTTCCTTATTTAAAAGCAAAGCACGAATTTCGCGGTTTTCTTTTTCCAAAGTTATGATGCGCGAAAGATTTACCCAAGGAAGAATTAAAGAAACTATAATAAAAATAAAAATTGTGAATAGTGTAAAAAACATATGTTGGTCGTAATTTAATTAAACTAAAAATCACACTCTATCTCGCTTTTAATCTGTCAATTTTTTTCTGATATAAAATTGTCGTTCCTTACAATATTTCTGATGATGAAAAAAACTAAAATATTCAACAAAGCAATTGCCAAAAAAATCTGCAAAAGGCTAAAACCAATTTTCAATAAAACGACCATAAAAATGCTGGAAAATATCATGAATAAAGCATTTATCACATTATTTGCGGCGATGATTCTCGATAAATATTTAGCATCGCTGCGATATTGAATAATTGCGTAAAGCGGTACAATGTACATACCTGAAAAAACTGCCATCATCAGTAAGCCACAAATGATTAACCAAGCATTTAATCCTGAAGTGAAAAATTCTTTCAAGCTGATTAAATGATCTGGCATGTGATAAAAATAACTGCCGTAACAAAGAATTAAAATGGCGATAGTAATGCTAATTGAAGCAATTGTAACAAGTCTTCCGTCAATTTTACCTTTGAGAATTTTATTACAAATTGCCGAACCAATTCCGATTCCAATTGAAAGAATTGAGAGAAATAAAGTTACAACAAATTCATCGCCGCCAACAATATTTTTGGTGTAAGCTGGAAGTTGTGACAAAAAAGTCATAGCAATAAACCAGAACCATGAAATGCCAATGATTGCAAGCCAAACTGTTTCTTCTTTTTTAGCATAATTGGTGATTTCCCAAGTTTGTCTAAAAATGTTGAAACTGATTTTTAATCCAGAATCAGAGACTAAAGATTTTGGAATTAAGCGACTACTTAAATAACCAATCACCGCGAATAAAACCACACAACCTGAAATTATTTCAATGCCATTTTGAGAGCGAATTACTAAACCGCCAAAAATTGTACCAAGTAAAATTGCCAAAAAAGTTCCACCTTCAATTAAAGCATTTCCGCCTACTAATTCGTGACTTTCCAATGTTTCTGGAAGTAGACTATATTTGATTGGGCCAAAAAAAGTTGAATGAACTCCCATCAAAAACATCAAAGTCAAAAGCAGGTAAATATTTTCAAAATAAAATCCAACGAAAGAAAAAATCATGATTAAAATTTCAGCGATTTTTATGATTTGAGATAAGTGTGATTTTTCATATTTATCAGCAACTTGTCCCGCTAACGCTGAAAATAGAAAGAAGGGAAGAATGAAAAGTCCCGAGGCAATTGTGACCATGATTTGCGGATCCAACTTGATCTTATTCACCACGTCGTAAGTAACCCAAATTAGAAAAGCATTTTTAAAAACATTATCATTGAAAGCGCCAAAAAACTGCGTGATAAAAAGAGGAAGGAATCTTTTTGATTTCAGGAAACTAGATTGTTTTTGCATGAATTTTATTGTAGGATTTTAGAGGCTCATTAACTCACTTTGTTGAGTATTTTCTTGTCCATAATTTGAATAAAGAATTTTCTGAAAATCAAAGAAATTTGAACGAATTTTTTCAACGCCACCAAGCTCTTTTTCAGCATCGGAAATGGCATGATATTTCAATTCTAAAAGCTGCGATAATCTATCTTCCGCAAGCTCGTTGACTCCTTCATCAATATATTTTTTTAGTACAAATTCCAAAAACTCTTTTTGTTTTTCATCTAAATTATTGAATATTTTTTCTCTTCTACTTTCAACTCTTTCTAGCCTTGAAATTGGTTTGGTCAAAAAATTAACATAAGCCAGCGCATCAAACAAATCGCTGTTTTGGGCATTAACTATTTTCTGTAAATTTTCTAATTGCTCATCACCAAAACCAAGTTCATTAAGTTTTTGCAAAAATACTTTTCTAGTTTTTGGATTTGACCAAATTTTTCTTAAACTTTCTTCATCTTTAAAAAATTCTGGCAACACGCCAAATATATTATTTAAAAATTCTTCAGAAGATATTGGCTTGCCATCGGCGCCCCCCCAAAATGAGGTTTGGATCATATGTTGAATTTCACGCTCTTTGCCGTCGCGTAATTTGATTTTTAACTTTTGCTTCGGCTTAAATTCTTCATCAGTTTCAGATTTTTCTTTTGGTTCTTTTTCTTCTTTCGGTAATTTCTCTTTTTTAACGCCTTCTTCGATCACCTCTTCTAATACTGGCTCGCCGTCCCACTCGGGATCTGAAAAAAGTTTGTAAGCATCAACAAAATCCAAAATCGTAAAATATTCTTTACCATCAAAAAGCCGAGTTCCGCGCCCGACAATTTGTTTGAACTCAATCATCGAATTTATTGGACGCATCAAAACAATATTGCGCACATTCTTTGCATCAACACCAGTTGAGAGCTTTTGCGAAGTAGTTAAAATTGTGGGAATAGTTTTTTCATTATTTTGAAATTCGCGTAAAAATTGCTCGCCCATCGCTCCATCATTTGCAGTTACGCGCACGCAGTAATTTGGATCAGAATTTTTCTTCATCTGATTAATTAAATCGCGCACCGCCGCCGCATGCGCCTGATTGGCGCAAAAAACTATAGTTTTTTCATCTTGATTAATTTCATCCAAAAACACTTTTACGCGCTTTGCTTCACGCTCTTTAATTTCAATAATGCGATTAAAATCTTTTTCTTCATAACGCTTTCCTTCTTCAACCTCGCCTTCAATCACCTCATCATCAGAAGTATAAACATAATCATCCAAAGTGGTTTTAATGCGCTTCACTTTGAAGGGCGTTAAAAATCCGTCATTAATTCCTTCCTTCAGCGAATAGATATAAACTGGTTCGCCGAAATATTTATAAGTGTCGGTATTATCTTTTCTCTTCGGCGTTGCCGTTAAACCAAGTTGCACAGCGGGCGAGAAATATTCTAAAATATCGCGCCAGCTCGATTCATCATTGGCGCCGCCGCGATGGCATTCATCAACAATAATAAAATCGAAAAAATCGCGCGGATATTCACCAAAATAAGGCGCGGGTTTTCCCTCAAAATTTCTGCCGCTCATGAAAGTTTGAAAGATGGTAAAAAAAATGCTGCCGTTGGTTGGAACCGATCCTTTCTTGCGAATTTCTTCGGGCTTAATACGAATCAATGCATCTTCCGAAAATGCCGAAAAACTATTAAATGCCTGATTCGCCAAAATATTGCGATCCGCCAAAAACAAAATGCGCGGGCTTCTGGAACCATAGCGCTTCAAATTCCAGCGGCTTTGAAAAAGTTTCCAAGCAATCTGAAAAGCAATAAATGTTTTGCCAGTTCCAGTTGCAAGCGTCAGCAAAATTCTTGGCTTTTCTTTGGCAATCGCCTCAAGCGTTTTATTCACCGCAATTTCTTGATAATAACGCGCTTCCTTCGAGCCACCAACGCTTTCAAAAGCAATTTCCGCAAATTTATTTTGCCATGTTTTGTGGCTTTGATTTTGCTTAAAAAAAGTTTTATCCCACAATTCATCAGGAGTTGGAAAACGCTCAACCAAACCTTCCTTTCCGCTCTTCATCGAAATTTCATAAATCTCGCGCCCGTTGGCAGAAAAAGTAAAATCAATCATCATTTTCCCCGCATAAGCCTTAGCCTGCGCCACACCTTCGCCAACTTCCAACCCTTCCGCCTTCGCTTCAATCACCGCAATTTTTTGATTGCGATAAACCAAAATATAATCCGCAATCTCGCCCTTGCTGCGCGCCTCACCAACTTGAATGCGACCTTGCGTAATGCGATATTCCCGCAAAACCTTCGAGCCTTCCACCACGCCCCAACCGGCCTTTGTTAAAAGAGGATCAATTAATTCAGCTCTGGTTTCAGCTTCGTTCATATAATTTTTATTCATTTATCAAATAACCGTCAAATAAGATAACCTTTGTAAATAGTAGCTTTCCCAAAGATTTCTAAGAAATATATCAAATAACCATCAAATAACTTATCCCCAAAATGGTAAGTAACGGTTATTATCCCTTAAGACACAATAGATGTCACCCTGAGCTTGTCGAAGGGTGATTCAAGGCTTCGATCTTAGAATCACCCTTCGACAAGCTCAGGGTGACATCGAGTTTTTTTGTGAATCAAGGGATAATCACCTAAGTAACTAGCATACTTTCTTGACTTACTTTCTGGGTCATCTTCCTTAATTAATTTTTCTTCCAATAACTTATCCATCACACCTTGCTGAGTTGAAGGAGCAGGAATTTTCATTAAATCAAAATAGGTTTCCGCGCTTAATAATTTTAGCACATCAGAAGTATCTAAACCTTCTTTAACAATTTCTTTTTCTACATTCTTAACTTCTTGTTTCCATATTTTTGCAGCTTTATCCGGAAAGTCGTGTAATTCTCTGGTAACACTTCCAACTCTGACATATGACTTTTTTAAGAAGGTAATAGGAGTATTTTTGGCGGCTGGAATTTTAAAAATCGCAATATGTAGATTTTGCGAATCATCAAACTCAATAATTTTGAAATCAATTTTAGGTTGTAGCCTAGTTGACAGCCAATTTTCTAAAATCTCATTGCCCTTTTTCTTAGTTTTCGGTTCAAAATTTGTTCCAATAATTTTATGAGTCTCATCTTCAACACCAAAAACCAAATAGGAAAAAGGCTGGTCATTTAAACAAGCTCCGTTGGCAAGAGCTGAAATATCTTCTCCAATTTCTTCAAAAGAGTGAAAATTCTTTTTAAATTCAACCCACTCATTTTCCGAAGGCTGATTTACTAATTTATCTAACAAATATTGTAGTTCTTTTTCATTCATAAATGACATTCTCTATTGATTATAATTCTCCGTTAAATGCTTTTTTTAAGATGGATTTTTTTAATTCTTCGAGGTGATTGAGTTTGGTTTTGTAGATTGCTTCGAGTTTTTTGGTTTCGGTGGAAAGGGCATCTAGTTTGGTGACGATGGATTTTTGTTCTGATAAAGATTTTGGGAAAAAAACTTTTACACAATGAACATTGTTTCGGTTTAAA
>Ga0214921_10003923_pt1 | contig 22399 bp, 27 predicted proteins | sample LL1505_MetaG_FD_177992 | JGI IMG/M metagenome (GOLD analysis project Ga0214921, IMG submission 177992) | Freshwater microbial communities from Lake Lanier, Atlanta, Georgia, United States - LL-1505 | ecosystem: Environmental > Aquatic > Freshwater > Lake | place: USA: Georgia | collected... | reverse complement strand
CAGTCGGCTTTTTCCTTGCCGGCTTCTTCTTTCCCTTTTCCACGGGAGCCGCACCGGACAATTGCGTGACGGTGCCACCGGCTGCCTGGATCTTTTCCCGGGCCTGCGCACTGAAGTGATGCGCGGAAACCTTCAAAGCCTTGGAGAGCTTGCCTTCGCCTAGAATCTTGAGCTGGTGCCAGATCCCCTTGGCGAGCCCCGCCTCTTTGATCGTCTTCGGCGAAACCTCGGCGTTGGCCGGGAAGCACACCTCGAGATCGTCGACGTTGACCGCCGCGACGATCAGACCGTGCCGATTGTTGAAGCCGCGCTTCGGAATCTGACGGATGATCGGCATCCGTCCACCCTCGAAGATCGCCGGCGACGACCAGCCGGCGAGCTGCCCCTGGCCCTTGTTGCCGCGGCCGGCGGTGCGGCCCTTGCCGGAGCCCGGACCGCGACCCACGCGCATCCGCTTCTTGTTTTTGTGCACGCCGCGATTGACGTCGCTGATCTTCATGATGATTCCTCGACTGAGCCCCTCGAGGGGCGTGATGAACGATGGATGCTCTGCAGGGTTACGACAGCGAGACGCCGCGGAGCCGCTCGACGTCGGCCTTCGTCCGCAGCTGCTTGAGGGCCTCGAGCGCTGCCTTCACAAGATTGACGGGATTGGTGGATCCGTGGGCCTTGGTGAGCACGTCGCGGATGCCTGCCGATTCGCACACCGCACGAACCGCCGCTCCCGCGATGATGCCGGTGCCGGGGCTCGCCGGCAGGAGGATCACCTTCGCAGTGCCGCTGGTGCCTTCCACCCGGTGCGGAATCGTGCCGGCCTCGACAGGCACCTCGATGAGATTCTTCATGCCGTCTTTGATCGCCTTCTCGACGGCCGGGGGCACTTCGTTGGCCTTGGCATAGCCGCAGCCCACCTTGCCGCGGCCATTCCCCACGACGACGAGGCCCGCAAAACTGAACCGCCGGCCGCCCTTCACCACCGTGGCGCAGCGGCGAACCTTGACCACCTTTTCGGCAAACTCGCCGCTCATCCGCTCGCCCGACCCGCCTCGATCGCCGCCGCGTGATTCCCGTTCTCTGCTTCCGGTGGACACTGGATTCATACTCCCGAGGAATTGAGGTGGCTCAGAATTCGAGGCCCGCAGCGCGGGCCGCGTCGGCCAGGGCGGCGACTCGGCCGTGGTAACGGAATTCACCGCGATCGAAGCAGACGTGCTTCACACCGGCGGCCACGGCCCGTTCGGCCACGGCCCGGCCGATCGCCTCGGCAGCCTGCTTGTTACCGCCGAACCCGACCGACCCGCGGATCTGCTTGTCCATCGTGCTGGCCGACGCGAGCGTGCGGCCGGTCGAATCGTCGATCACCTGGGCGTAGATGTGCTTGTGCGTCCGAAACACCGCCAAACGGGGCCGCTCCGCGGTGCCGTGCATATGCCGGCGCACGCGATGGCGGCGCCGCAGACGCTGGCGAAGAATGGTGCGGGCGTGGTCCATGAAATCCTCTTGCTGCTGCTGACGTGGATGCTATTTGGTGACGGCCTTGCCGGCCTTCCGACGAACCTGTTCGTTCTCGTAGCGGATGCCCTTGCCCTTGTACGGCTCCGGCTTCCGCAATGCACGCACTTCGGCCGCGAACTGGCCGACGAGCTGCTTGTCGATTCCCTTGACGACGACGTGCGTCTGGTCGGGGCACGTGACGTTCAGGCCGGCCGGAATCGGCACCTGCAGTTCATTGGCGAAGCCCACGCGCAACTGGAGCACGTTCTTCTGGATCGCGGCGATGTAGCCCACGCCCACGATCTCGAGCTTCTTTTCGTAGCCCTTGGTGACACCCTCGACCATGTTGGCCGCGAGGGCCCGGGTGAGGCCGTGCACCGACCGAGAGACGCGGGTGTCGTCGGCCCGCTTCACGGTGAGCAGCCCACCCGCCTGGTCGATCTCGATGCCGACGGTCGGATGCAGCCGCTGCTCGAGCTTGCCGAGCGGGCCTTCGACCTTGAGCGTGCCGGCCTCGAGAGCCGCCTTCACGCCCTTCGGAATCTGAATGGGAGCCTTGCCGATACGAGACATTGCTGACTTGCCTTTCTGACTACCACAACTCGCAGAGCACTTCGCCGCCGAGCTTCCGCTGTCGGGCCTCGCGGTCGCTCACCACGCCGCTCGACGTGGAGAGGATCGAGATGCCCAGCCCTCCCAGGATCGGCTTCAACAGGGCCGACCGGCTGAAGACCCGCCTGCCCGGGGAGCTGACCCGCTTGATGTGCCGAATCAGCCGTTCGCCGTTGGGCCCATACTTGAGCTCCAACTGGAGCTTCGCCACCGGCGCCGACTCCACCTCGCGCCAGTCCCAAATGAATCCTTCGCGCTTGAGCACGTCGGCGACGCCGCGCTTCACCTTCGAACTCGGCAGCTCCACGGTGGCGCGTTCGACGCGCACCGCGTTACGGATGCGGGTGAGCATGTCGGCGATGGGGTCGGTCATCATGTCGCAGGAGCCCCTTGAAACTTGAAAAAACGGATGCTTGACAACCCGTCAGCGGAAAAAAACGACGAACTACCTTCGTTGCCCATTTACCAACTGGCCTTTCGGACGCCCGGAATGAGGCCTTGATCGGCCAGTTTCCGGAAGCAGATCCGGCACGTGCCGAACTTGCGGTAGACGGCGCGGGGCCGTCCGCAGAGCATGCAGCGATGCACCGTCCGCGTGGAGAACTTCGGCGGACGCTTCGCGGCCGCGATTTTCGACTTGCTCGCCATACTCGATTCCAGTGCCGTCGGCCGGAAAGGGCCGTGCTCGTCCGATCGAACCGGTGCCGCTACGCCGCGGCACCGCCATCCTCGCCATCCTTCTTGAGCGGAACACCCATCGCCCGGAGAAACTCCCGCGCTTCGTCGTCGGTGCGGGCCGTGGTCACGAGCGTGATGTTCATGCCCTGCGGCCGCGTGAACTTGTCGGGGTTGATCTCCGGAAACACCATCTGCTCGGAAAGCCCGAGGCTGTAGTTGCCGTGCCCGTCGAAGGCGGTGCTCGACAGCCCGCGGAAGTCGCGCACGCGAGGGAGCGCGAGCGACACGAGCCGATCGAGAAACTCGTACATCCGCCGGCCACGGAGCGTGACCTTGCAGCCGATCGGGAGATTCTCCCGCAGCTTGAAGCCAGAGACGGCCGCCTTCGAGAGGGTGGCGATCGGCTTCTGCCCCGTCACCTGAGCGAGTGCGCCGAGCGCCTCCTCGAGATACTTCTTTTCGGTGACGGCCACGCCAACGCCCATGTTGACCACGATCTTCTCGAGCTTCGGAATCGCGTGGGGGTTGGTGCGGGCGAGCATCTGACCGAGCGCCGGGCGCACGGTGTTCACGTAGTGCTCGAGCATCCGCGGCGTGCCGGCCGGGCCGGGAGCAGGCTGCGCCGCCTTGGTTTTCTTCGCCATCGAAACGTTCCTCAGGTCACTGATCCGTTGTGCCGTGTCTGGTAATTACTTCTTCGCCGTCGCCCTGGCCGCCTTCGGCCGCTTGAGCGCGCCCAGGTCGGCGCCGCATTTCCGGCAGGCCCGGAAGCGACCGCCGTCGGCAGCCACCTTCACGCCGAGCCGTGTCGCCTTGCTGCACGAGCCGCACACCACCAGCACGTTCGATGCGTTGATCGGCATCTCCTTGCTGAGCCGGCCGCCCTGTTGGTTCTTCTGACTTCGCTTCACGTGGCGATAGACGCGATTGACGCCCTCGACCACGAGCTTGCTCTTCTCCGGCTGGACGGAGAGCACCTTCGCCCGGGTGCCCTTGGCATTGCCGGATTTCACTTCGACGAGATCACCCGATCGAATCAGCATCACACCACCTCGCTCGCCAGGCTGACGATCTTCATGAAGTTGCGGTCGCGCAGCTCACGGGCGACCGCACCGAAAATGCGGGTGCCCTTGGGATTCTTGTCGTTGTCGATGATCACGCAGGCGTTCGTGTCGAACTGCACGTAACTGCCGTCGTCGCGCCGCGTGGGCCGCTTGCAACGGACGATCACGGCCTTCACGACGGCCTTCTTCTTGACTTCGCTGCCGGCGATCACGCTCTTCACGCTGCACACGATGATGTCGCCGAGGCCGGCGGTCCGCTTGCGGCTCCCGCCGAGCACCTTGAAGCACATCACTTCCTTCGCGCCGGTGTTGTCGGCCACGACGAGCCGGGTCTGCATCTGGATCATGTCGCGGTCCCTTCTTGGGCGATGGGCCTGCCGGATGCCGCAGCCTCTTCGGCGCGGGCGGCCGTCTCACGCAGCTCCGTGGCCCGAGCACCGCTGCGGAGCGAGGCCACGTCGACGGCGGTGCTCTTGGCGACGACCCGCACGAGCTCCCACCGCTTCAGCCGGCTGCGCGGGCGGCACTCGATGATCTCCACCGTGTCGCCGAGCTGCGATTCCTCACTCTCGTCGTGCACGTGGCACACCGTGCGGCGGTGCTGAATGCGGCCATACTTCGCATGCCGAATGACGCGCGGAATCTCCACTCGGCGGGTCTTGGCCGAGGCGGCGCTCGTCACGGTTCCTGTTTCGATTCGCTTGGGCATTGGGGCAACTTCCTGGTTAGGTGGCGCTCGCGGCGGCCTCACCGGCGGCCTTTTTCTGGCGTTCGGCGAGGATGGTCTGGCACCGGGCGATCGTGCGGCGATATTTCGTCAGCTCGGACGGGGCGGCGAGCTTCTCGGTCTGGGCCTGCAACTTGAGCCGAAACAGCGCCTCGGCTGAGTCCTTCCAGACCAGCTTGATCTGCTCGTCGCTCATGTCGCGGATGTCTCGTGCCTTGGTGGTGCTCATCAGATCACTCCTTACATTGCCCGCCGTTTCACGAACCGCACCCGAATCGGCATCTTGTGCGCGAGACGGGCCATGCAGACCCGCGCCGCTTCTTCCGACACGCCACCGATCTCGTAGAGGATGGAACCCGGCTTGATGACCGCGGCCCAAAACTCCGGTTCGCCCTTACCCTTCCCCATGCGGGTTTCGAGCGGGATCGACGTGATCGACTTGTGGGGAAACACGCGCACGTAGAGCCTGCCCTCCGTCCGGAGGTATTGCTGGGCCGCGATCCGGCCAGCTTCGATCGTCGCGGCAGGCAGCCACCCCGGCTGTTCGGCCTGGAGGCCGAAGTCGCCGAAGACGACGCGGTTGCCGCGCGAGGCATCACCTCTTATACGACCTCTTTGGCTTTTTCGGTGCTTGACCCTCTTGGGCATCAGCGCCATCGCCATTCTCCTCGTACATGCCTTGGTTGACCCACACTTGAATTCCGATGTTGCCCTGCGCGGTGGGAGCCTCGCAGAACCCGTAGTCGATCTTGGCTCGCAGCGTCGACAGCGGCATGGCGCCGGCGATCGCCTTTTCGCAGCGTGACATCTCCGCTCCGCCGAGCCGCCCGGCGAGCTGGATCTTCACACCCTTCGCACCCGCGTCCATGGTGGTGTCGATGGCCCGCTTGAGCGTGCGCCGGAAGGCCGCCCGCTTCGTGAGCTGGTCGGCGATGTCCTCGGCGATCAGCTGGGCCTGGATCTCAGGCCGCGAGACCTCCTCCACCTTGAGATTCACCCGGCGGCCGAGCAACTGCTGCAATTCATCCTGCAGGCGGTCGACCTCCTGCCCCTTGCGGCCGATGATCACGCCCGGTCGTGCCGAATGGAGAATCACCTTCACTTCGTCGCGGGTGCGCTCGATCTCCACCTTCGGAATGGCCGCGGCGCGGTACTTCGTCTTGAGGAACTTGCGAACCTTGAAGTCCTCCATGAGGAGGTCGCGGAAATCCTTCTTCGCGGCATACCAACGGCTCTTCCACGGCTCGGTGATGCCGGTGCGGAAGCCGGTGGGATGTACTTTCTGACCCATGATGAAGTGCCTTTGCTTCCTCGGTGTCTTGTTTCGACTATTCGGCGCTGTCCAGCGCCACCTTGATATGCGACATCCGGCGCTTGATCCCGAACGCCATTCCTCGGGCCCGGGGACGAATCCGCTTGAACATCGGCCCCTCGTCGATCCGGGCGTCGACCACCACGAGGTCGTCGACGCCGGTGGCCTGAGCATGCTCCGCATTGCCCAGGGCACTCTTGATCACCTTCTCGAGCATGCGGGCGCCGCGGTGCGGCTGAAACCGCAGGATATCGAGCGCCTCGTCGGCAAACTTGCCGCGCACGAGGTCGGCCAGGGCCCGCACCTTGCGGGCACTGATCCGGGCGTATTTATGAGTGGCTGTGTAGGGCATGGATCACCTGGTTCTTGACGTGGAGCCTACTTGCCGGCCGGGGCCGGCGTGGCTGCTTCCTTCACCTTGCCGCCATGGCCGCGGAACGTGCGCGTGGGGGCGAACTCGCCGAGCTTGTGCCCGACCATGTCTTCGGTGACGAACACCTTCATGTGCTGCTTGCCGTTGTGCACCATGAATGTGAGGCCGATGAACTCCGGCACCACCGTGCACGACCTCGACCATGTCTTGATCGGATCCCGCTTGCCACTCGAAAGCTGTGCCTCCACCTTTCCGAACAGGCGGGGGTCGACGAACGGACCTTTTTTTGCGCTGCGTCCCATGGTTCATTCCTAGCGGAGCTTGAATTAGCGGAGTTTGAGTTGTCCGTAGCGGCGGCTCTTGCGGCGCCGCAGGATTGCGGTGCTCGAGGGCTTGCGAGGCTTGCGGGTGCCGCCACCCTTGGCGCTCTTGCCCGTGGGGCTGACGGGATGCCGGCCACCCTTCGTGCGACCTTCACCACCGCCGTGCGGATGGTCGATCGGATTCATGGCCGTGCCACGCACGTGCGGACGGATGCCCATCCACCGCTTCCGCCCAGCCTTGCCGAGCACCACGTTCATGTGCTCCGAATTGCCGATGGCGCCGATCGTGGCCCGGCAGGCAGCCGGCACACGCCGGATTTCACCGCTCGGCAGCGTGAGCTGCGCCCACTGCGACTCGCGGGCCACGAGCACGGCCGACGAGCCGGCCGACCGGCAGAGCCGCCCGCCCCGCCCTTCCTGGAGTTCGATGTTGTGAATCTGCATGCCGAGCGGAATCGCCGACATCGGCAGGCAGTTGCCCACCTCGGGAGCCGCATCGGCGCCACTCATGACCTTCGCGCCGACCTTCAGCCCCTCGGGCGCCAGAATGAACCGCTTCTCGCCGTCGGCATAATGCACGAGCGCCACACGACAGGTGCGATTGGGGTCGTACTGGATCGAATCGACCTTGCCGGGCACGCCGTCTTTGTTCCGCCGGAAGTCGATGAGACGGTAGTGCTGCATGTGGCCGCCGCCACGGTGCCGCGACGTGATCTTGCCCTGGTTGTTTCGGCCACCAGTCTTCCGCTTGCGAAACCGCAGCTGCTTGGGCACCTCGGCGCCCGGCGTCAGCTCCGCGAAGTCGGAGACGCTCGCGCCACGGCGGCCGGGACTGGTCGGGTTGTAGGTGCGAATTCCCATCGGAGTCATCCAGTGCGTGTGATTTCGGCGTGCTGCGAACTAGAACAGATTGATCTTGTTGTCGGGCTTGAGCGTCACGATCGCCTTCTTCCACGCCTTGGCCGTGGTGCGCCGCGTGCGGCTCCGCCGGGCCTTGCCCAGCCGATTCTGCACGGCGATCTTCTCGACCTTGACGTTGAAGAGCTCTTCGACCGCACGGCGGACGTCGGCCTTCGTGGCGGCAGTGACCACCTCGAAGGAATAGGCGTTGTGCCGCGTGGCGCGGTGCATGCCCTTTTCCGTGAGCAACGGCCGCACGATCACCTGATGCGGAGCCAGCCGCGGATTGAGGCTGGGAGCCGGAGGAACAGGAACGGCCATCGCTTACTCCCCCTTCTTCGTGGTCGAGGTCTTCCGACGGCCGGGCTTGGCCGTGGACGTTGCCTTGGACTTCACCTTGGCGGCGGCAGGCTCTGCCGTGCGGCGAGCTGCAGAACGCTTCACGCCCTTTTGAACCGCGGCCGCAGGCTTCGCCCGCGACTTCACCGTGGCCCGAAAGGCGTCGATCGCAGCCGTCGTCATCACGATCGCCCGCGGCCGCAGAATCGACCAGGCATTCAGATCGGCGACGGGCGCCACCGACACACCTTCGATGTTGCGAAAACTCTTCCACACGTTGTCGTCGTGCTTTTCCGGGGCGAACAGCACCGTGTGCTCACTCAGCCCGAGCGCTCCGAGCAGTTTCGCAGCCGCCGCCGTCTTGGGCGCCGCGAGCGGCAGTTTGTCGACGAGTTTCACCTCGTCGTCGGCGAGCCGGGCGGCCAGCGCCATCCGCGTGGCCACCTGAAGGGCCTTGCGGGGCATCCGCCAGCCGAAATCACGGGGCCGCTTCGCGAAGATGTGGCCACCGCCACGCCGTGTGCCGCTACGGCGACCGCCGGCACGAGCATTGCCCGTGCCCTTTTGGCGATAGAGCTTCTTGGTCGACCCGGCCACTTCGCCGCGGGTCTTCGTCCGCTGCGTGCCCTGCCGCTGATTGGCCTGATACATGATCACGGCATCGTGCAGCAACTGCTTGTTGACCGACGGAGCGATCTCGGCAGGATCGATGTCGTACGACCCGACCTTCTTGCCCGAGATGTCGTAGACGGCAAGATTCACTTCGCACCTGCCTTCTTCTTGCCGGTCGGCGTCGCGGGACCACCGACCCTCTTGATCTTGTTGGTCTGCTTCACCACCACATACGAGCCGTTCGGCCCCGGAATCGCGCCCCGCACGAGCAGCAGATTGTGGTCCTTGTCGATCCGCACGAGCTTGAGATTCCGCATCGTCGACCGCTCGTTGCCGAAGCGGCCGGCCATTCGCTTGCCCTTGAAGACACGCGCGGGCGACGTGTTCATGCTCGTGCCGCCCTGATGGCGATGCACCTTCTTCACGCCGTGGCTGGCACGCTGACCCTTGAATCCGTGCCGCTTCATGACGCCGGCCGTGCCTCGCCCTTTCGTGGTGCCGACCACGTCGACGGAGACGACTCCCTCGAAGAGCTCGACGGTGAGCACCTGGCCCACCTCGGCACCCTCGTAGGCGCCACGAAACTCACGGACAAACCGCTTGGGCTCGCAATCCGCCTTGGCCGCCGGCACCACGCCGCCCTCGGCGAGCCGCTTGCCGCGCTTGCTGTCGAGCTTCGCGACCTGCCCACGAATCGCCCGGCTGGCGAGCCGCCGCGGCTTGTCAAGAAAGCCGACCTGCACCGCGGCATAGCCGTCGCGATCGGGCGTTCGCACCGTGAGCACCGGGCAGGGGCCAGCCTCGATCACGGTCACGGGCACCGCAGTGCCATCGGCGTCGAACACCTGAGTCATCCCGACCTTGCGGCCCAGAAGACTCTTGCGGCCTGCCTTGTCGGCTCGGCGTGCGGCGGTGGCGGTGGATGCAGCCATGTTCATGTCGCCGGCGATACGGGCGGCGCGGCGACATCGTCGCCAGCCACCATCTCGCGATCACGCTCGAAGCCGTCGGCTGCGGGAGCTCCCGGGGCTGTTTCCATCCGCCTTTCGGCAGGGAGCCCCGAGCCTTACCCGCAACGCCTTCCAAGCATGCCTGTTCGTGCGCTCCTGAATGTGGTTCCCGAATGAAGTGGGCTGCGCGGCGACGTTACCGCGACGAAGCCTTGATCTTGATGTCGACGCCGGCCGGAAGGCTCAGCTTGTTGAGGGCCTCGATCGTCTTGGCTGTGGCCTGGACGATGTCGATCACCCGCTTGTGCGTGCGAATCTCGTACTGCTGCCGGGCCTTCTTGTCGATATGCGGGCTGGAGAGCACCGTGTATCGCTCGATCCGCGTGGGCAGCGGGATCGGCCCGTGCACTTCGGAATTCGTCCGCTTGGCAGTGTCGACGATCTCTGCGGCGCTCTGATCGAGCACGGCATGGTCGTAGGCTTCCATGCGGATGCGAATGATTTCCTGTGTCGGACCGGCCACGAATCACACTCCACTCGTTGCAAAATTTGCCCCGAAAAAGCAGCTTTTCAGCTCCTTCAGGGCGAGCCTTGGAAAGTAAGTATCTCATGGGATCGTGTCAACAACCCACGAAATCCCGGCCGAATCGCCGGCAGTCGCCCCCTACAGCCGCTTGAGCCGAACGTCGCGATACTCCGCCCACATCGGCTTGCCCGCATGCAACTGGAGGGCGAGCACCCCCTCGCGCAGGGCCTTCGCGGGGTCGGCGTCGGTGAAGTCGAGGATCAGCCGGCCGTTCAAATAGTGGCAGATCCGGTTGCCCTCGGCCCGAATAACGACATCGTTCCAATCGTCGATCTTCATGAGTTTCGTGAATTCTGCCTGGTCGATGAGGGTGCCGGTGACTTTCTTGCCGGTCTCCGGCTCCCACACGGCCTGCTCGCCGGCCGGGCAGATTCGTCCGCGGCCGCCAGCCCCGCCCCCTTCGTCGTAGATGAAGCCGGAAACGTTTGGGAGGGTGTGTTCGTTGCGGATTTCGTGCTGGTAACCACGCACAACCCACTTGTTTTTCGCCTGCTCGTCAGGAATCCGCTTGGAGCGGTATTGAATGCCTGAATTGTTCGTGGCGTTGCAGCGAAACGAGAGCCGCAGCTCGAAATCGCCGACCTCGCCGCCCTGCCAGATCAAAAACGTGTTGCCTTGAGCCACGTTGTCGGGGGTCGTCTCGCCGTGGATCACGCCGTCGCGCACGCTCCACAGCCGCGGATCGCCATCCCAGCCGGCAAGATCGGTGCCGTTGAAGAGCACTTCCATGCCCTCCGGAGCGGGGGGGGCTGCCGTGGGGGCGACTTCGGCGCGAACTGCGGCCGCAAGGCTCAGGAAAACCGCACCCATCAGCACGACGATTCGAGGCATGTCTGGACTCCGTGTGGAAAGGCTTTTCGACCCCGTCGAGGGTATCATACTGGCTCGTTTACGAGGATGACGCCTTGAGTTCTGACCGTCGCTTGACCCTGCTTGGCGGTTGGTCGTTCTGGGTCGCCCACGCCTGCTTTTGGGCGGCGACGTTCGCCGCGGCGATGATCGTGATCCGGGCGTTCAAGCCGACCCTCCCCGACGCGGCCTGGTTCGTCGGCATCCGGGTAATCGCAGCTTTCCTCATCACGTCGCTCGTCCGAATGGCGGCGAAAGACACGCCGCTGCTGGAGCGGCTCGGCATTTCCAAGATCGGGCTCATGGTGGGCGGACCGCTGGCAGGCTCGGTGCTGATGACGCTGGCGTTCGTGGTGTACGACCTCACCGGAGGGGGGGCGCTCGTGCTTCAGAACCCGCTCGACGGAGCCCCCGATCGGCTCGGCATCGCGGCGCGGTTCGTGCTCAACCTCGTCATGCTCGGCACCTGGTCGGCGGCCTACTTCGGATCGCAGCTGCTGCGGGATCAGCGGGCGGCCGAACTCCGCGCCTTCGAGGCCGAAGCCGTCGCCGCCCGCAGCGAGCTCAACCACCTGCAGGCCCAGATCAGCCCGCACTTCCTCTTCAATTCGCTGAACACGATCCTGGCCTGCAAGCAATCGCCCGACGACATCGAGGTGATCACGCAGTCGCTCGCCAAGTATCTGAGGTTTCTCCTCCGGCCCGTGTCCACACTGGAGCCGCTCGGCCGGGAGATGGACGCCCTCGAGGATTACCTCACGATCCAGTCGTTCCGGTTCGGCGACCGGCTCTCCTGCCGGATCGACTGCGACACCGACATCCGTCGCATTCCGGTGCTGCCCGCCATGATCCAGCCGCTCGTGGAAAACGCGCTCAAGTACGGACGGCAGGCCGACGACCAGCCGCTGGAGGTGACAGTGCGTGCCCGCCGTGATCACGACAAGCTCTTCATCGAGGTCGCCAACACGGGCCACTGGGTGCCCGCAGATCAGGCCCAGTCGACCAACACCGGCCTCCACACGCTCCGGCGCAGGCTGCTCATCCATGGCGGCCCTGAGGCCACCGTGACCACGTCGGAACACGACGGCTGGGTGCAGGTTGTCATCCAGATTCCCCTCACGGCGGAGTATGCTCTCCCCTCAGCCGCAACTGCCGCGCCGGAGCCCACGGAGATTGCCGGATGATCACGGCCCTGCTTGTCGACGATGAACCCAAGGCGATCGATCGCCTCGCCGAGATGCTCGAAGCATTCGAGACGATCGACGTGATCGGCCGTGCGCGCAGCGTCGACGAGGCCGAGAGGTTTCTCCGGGGCAGGGCTCCGGACGTCGTGTTTCTCGACATCACGATGCCCGGCCGCCTCGGCGTCGATCTCCTCGGCAGCGTCCCCCACGGCACGGCGGTGGTCTTCGTGACGGCCCGCGACAACTACGCGGTCGACGCCTTCCGGGCTGGAGCCGTCGACTACGTGCTCAAGCCGTTCGACCACGACCGCCTCGCGATCACGGTGGATCGGCTCGAGCAACGCTTCGCCGCCGATGACGGCCGGATCTTGGCCGAACCGTCACCGGAGGAACTCGGCGGCGACCGCACCAAGGCCCGTGAAATCTCCGGCGACGAGGGGCAGGCTGTGCAGCTGGCGAGCGGACGCGGCGCTGGCTTCGTGGTGGTGCCCTACGTCGAAATCGCCTGGATCGAAGCGGTGCAGAACTACACTCGAGTACAGATTATCGGCGAGCCGCCAACGGTGATGCGCCGCACGATGCAAGAGTGGGAGGCACTCCTGCCCCCAGCCTTCGCGCGGATCAGCCGATCGCTGATCGTGCAGGTTCCGAAGATCTGCTCCACGCAGTGGCAGTCGCGCGACCAGATGCTCGTCTTTTTCGCCGGGATCGAGGAACCGCTGCCGATCGGCCGCACGCCGATGGCCCGCCTCAAGGATCTCTTGCAGCTCTCCTGAGGCGTTCCAGGCCGCCGCCGCCATGAGGCCCCGTCGAGGCCGCACGCCTCACACGAACGCGTCGGCGGTCTCAGCCGGCGCGGGGCCGTACTTAAGCGGGGCCATCGTGAAGCTCGCCCGCCCTTGGCTCACGCTGCGCACGGCGGCCGAATAGCCAAACATGCTCGCGAGCGGCGCCTCCGCCGTGAGCACGTTCATGCCGCTGCGGATCTCGGTGTTGGTGATGATCGCCCGGCGCTGCTGGAGGTCGTTGATCACGTCGCCGAGGTGCTCCTCCGGCACCGTCACCTCCACCCGCATCACCGGCTCGAGCAGCACGCTGCCCGCCGCGTCGAGCAGGCGATCGATCGCCTCGGCGGCCGCCATCCGGATCGCCACGTCGCTCGGCGGCGGATCGGGAATCGGGCTTTCGAGCACCACGATCCGCACGCCCCACAAGGGGCAGCCCTTCAACCCGCCGCGCTCGGCGCTCTCGCGCACCGACTGCGTCATGAGCGCGGCCATCGCCGCCAGCGACTCGCTCTCCGGAAACCACCCCTGCTCCACCGTCACGGTGGCCTGCTCATCGACCGGCTCCGCGCGGAGCGTGACGGTGGCCACGAGATTCTGCCCGCCCACCTGGCGGTTGATCGAGCCGGCGACGGTGGCCGGCCGTTCGAGCGTCTCCTTGTAGCTCACCCGCGGCTTGTGCACGCGGCACGTGAGGTTGAAATCCCGCTCCAGGCGGTGGCGAATCACCTCGAGATGCAGTTCTCCCATCCCCGAGATCAGCGTCTGCCCGGTCTCCTCGCTCTCGATCGCCCGGAACGTCGGATCCTGCCGCTTCATCATCTCGAGCACGTCGCCGAGCTTCTTGCGCTCGAGGCTCGTCTCCGGCTCGATCGCCATCGAGATCACGGTTTCGGGAAACTGGATGCTTTCGAGCAGGATCGGCTCGCCTGCATCGCAGAGCGTGTCGCCAGTGACGCTCGCCCGCGGGCCGATCACGCCCACGATGTCGCCGGCGAAGGCCTCCTCGATCTGCTCGCGGCGGTCGGCCTGCACATGCCAGAGCTGGGCGATGTTTTCCTTCTTCTGCCGCAGCGGATTCCAGGCCCGGCTGCCCGCCTTGAGCGTGCCGGAATAGACCCGCACGAAATACAGGTCGCCGTGCTTCTCGGCGATGATCTTGAACACGAGCCCCGAGAACGGGGCCTTCGGATCGGGCTTTCGCACCGCGGGCACAGGAGGCTTCTTCGACGGATCGAGGCCCTCGACCGGCGGCACGTCGGCCGGGCTCGGCAGATACCACGCCACCGCGTCGAGCACGGGCTGCACGCCGATGCAGTCGAGGGCCGAGCCGGCGAGAATGGGCACCACCTTCCGCGCGATCGTGGCCTGACGGATCGCCTTCCGCACGAGGTCGGGCGGAATCGGCGCCTCGCTCATCGCCAGCTCTGCGATCTCATCGGAATAGTCGAAGAGCGTAGACACGAGCTGCTCGCGGTATTCGGCTGCCATGTCGGCGAGCTCGTCGGGGATCGGCGACTTCGTGACGGCCGTGAGCGCCGCCCCGCCGGCGAGCGCCTCGTCCTTCGGCGGAAATGTGAGCAGCTGCATTTCGACGAGGTCGACGATGCCGCGAAACGGATCCTTCACGTGGGGCGGGCCCATCCCCTGCGGCACGTGGAGCACGAGCGGCTTCGCGCCGAGCCGCTTCTCGATCTGGTCTATCGTGCCGAAGAAGTCGGCCCCCTCGCGGTCGAGCTTGTTGACGAGCGCGATCCGCGGCACCCCGTATTTGTCGGCCTGCCGCCACACCGTCTCGCTCTGGGCCTCCACGCCCTCGCGGGCCGAGAACACGACCACCGCCCCGTCGAGCACCCGCAGGCTCCGCTCGACCTCAGCCGTGAAGTCCACGTGGCCCGGCGTGTCGATGAGGTTCACCGTCACGTCCCGCCACTTGAACGACACGGCGGCCGAATAGATCGTGATCCCGCGTTCCTGCTCCTCGGGATCGAAGTCGGTGATCGTGGTGCCGCGGTCGACCTCGCCGAGGCGGTGGCTCGTCTTCGTGTAGAAGAGCATCCGCTCGGTGAGCGTGGTCTTGCCGGCGTCGATGTGGGCGACGATGCCGATATTGCGGATGGTTTCGAGCTGGCGTGCCATGGAAGACTCGGGCAGTGGGTTCGGAAGACCCGAGATCATTCCCGCCCCCGCCCGCGTTGTCCACCCGACGGACCCTTCCAGCGTGCCACGCGGCGCGCATGTCGACGGGGGCGTGATGCTCACGGCGGATCCGTAAGCCGGTAACTGGTGCTCCGGCCCCCGGCCGCGTTCTTCACGAGGATGCCGCGGGCCACGAGGTCGGCAATGTCGCGCTGCGCGGTGTCGGCAGAACACTTCACCAGCCGCCCATACTTCGAACTCGTGAGGTGGCCATCGAAGCCGTCGAGAAGCCGGTTCACCACCTGCCGCTGGCGGGCGTTCAGCGGAGGGCTATCGTTGATCGCCTGCCACGTACGGGCCTTGCGGAGCACGCCGGCCACGAGGCCGTCGGCGTCCTGGATCGCCCGCTCGAGGCATTCGAGAAACCACGTCGTCCAGCCGGAGATGTCGAGTCCACCCCGCTGGGTGCGTTCGAGCATCCTGTAATACTCTTTGCGCTCGGCCTGGATCCGCGTCGACATGCTGTAGAAGCGTTCTGGGCAGCCGTCGGCGCGGGCGAGCATCAGGTCGGCGAGCGCGCGGGCGATGCGGCCGTTGCCATCCTCGAAGGGATGAATCGTGACGAACCAGAGATGGGCGACGGCGGCACGGAGCAGCGGGTCTGTCGTCGCCGGCCCGTTGCACCAGGTGATGAAGCGGTCCATCTCGGCCGGCACATGGTCGGCCTGCGGTGCCTCAAAGTGCACCCGCTCCTGGCCGATCGGCCCCGACACGACCTGCATCGGCCCCGCTTCCGCCGGCCGCCAGGCGCCCACCGTGATCGGCCGCGATCCGCTGTAGCCGACTGGAAAGATGGCGGCATGCCAGCCCCACAGTCGCTGGGGCGTTATCGGCTTGGCAGCTTCCCGGGTCGCGTCGAGCAGCACCTCGACGATTCCCTCGACGTCGCGGCCCGGTCGCCGCAGGCCCGCGTCGGGCAGTCCCAGCCGCCGGGCGAGCGACGACCGCACGTCATCGGCATCGAGCCGTGCGCCCTCGATCGCCGAGGTCTGCACGACGTCGCTCGTCAGCACGCGAAGGCTGGCCTCGCCCCGCAACTCGAATCCGAGCTGCTCCATGCGGCCGAGCAATCGCCCCTGCTCGTGCCGGACGCGCGCCACGACCGGCAGCACGGTTTCGGCGTCCCAGCAAAACGCCGGCCAATCATGAATTTCATGGACGTATTGCATAATCGCCGCTCCGCGTGCGGCGATTATACTTCGATTCGCCGCACGCGAAAAAAGTGCCAGCCGCGCGGCGGGCACCGTTCGTGCGGATCAAGATGGGTGACTCGGCACCGCCCACGATGTTCGAGGCGGTCAGCCGGCGAACACCTCGAGCCGCCCGGCCGCCAGGCCCAGCGATGCCGCGCGGGCCGAGAGTTCGTCGAGGGCCCTGGCCCCCGTGGGGCCGAGGTCGAGCGTCCAGTCGTTCACGTAGAGATCGACGTGCTGCATGAGCACGCGGTCGTCGAATTCCTGCGCGTGGGCCCGCATCGTGGGCAGGGCGGCGCTGCGATCGCGCAGGGCGAGCACGAGCGAATCGTGGATCACCCGTTGCACCGTGGCGATCGTCGCGCCGGAAAGCTGCCGACTGGCCACGATGCCCCCGAGCGGCAGCGGGCAGCCGGTCTCTGTCTCCCAGCGGGTGCCAAGATCTTCGACGAGCGCGAGGCCGTGCGCTTCCCACGTGAACCGCCCCTCGTGGATGCAGACGCCGAAGTCGGCCGTGCGGGACTCCAGCCGCGGCATGATCTCGGAAAACACGACCTGCTCGACGCGGCTCGTGCGAGGATAAAAAAGATCGAAGAGGAGCGAGGCCGTGGTGTGCCGGCCGGGGCAGAGCGTGAGCTGGCCGGCGTGCGACGGCCGCGCGTTCGGCTGGGCGGCGAGCAAGAGCGGGCCGACGCCGAAGCCGAGGGCCGAGCCGCTCGGGAGCACCACGACGCGGTCGGCGGCAAGAAGCGCAGCATGGAAGCTCGCCTTGCAGACGTCGAAGTCGCCGGCGAGCAGCCGCTCATTGAGCGTCTCGACGTCGAGCAGTTCGACCTGGAAGTCGAGCCCCCGCCAGTCCACGGCCCGCGTCAGGAGCCCGTGAAACGCGAACGTGTCATTGGGGCAGGTGGAGATGCCGAGCCGGATGCGTTGCGTCACGACCGGCCTCCGAGGAGCGTGGCGGCGAGGGCGGCGGCTGCGCGGCAGGCGGCCTCGATCTGCCAGCGCGAAAGGTCGCGGTCGCCGGCCGTGTTGGAGATGCCGCGAACGATGTCGAGCGGCACGCCGGCGAGCCGGCAGGCCGCTGCAACCGCGAAGCCCTCCATGTCTTCGGCAGCGGCGTCAGGAAAGAGCCGCAGCCGTGACCGCACGTCGGCCTCGCCAGACGATGCCGCGCAGGCGGAGAGCAGGAGGCCGGCCTGCGCGATGGCAGGAAGCCGGCCGCTCGTGCAGGAAATCGTATCACCGATCCGCGTCGCCGAATCGGATCCATCGCCGGGCCATTGCGGCCAGCCCAGCGACTCCGCCGGCACGAAGGCATCGCCCGAGCCCGCGCCGACGCCGTGGCAGGCGACCCGCTCGAACGCATACGCCTGACCGACGGCGAGGCTGTCGGTGAAGCGACCGGCGATGCCGACGAGCAGCACGCCCTCCGGCCGGTGCTCGGCGATCAGTTGAGCCGTGCGGGCGGCCGCCACCACGGGGCCGAACCCGCAGAGTTCAACTGGAATCGCGGTGCTGCAGGCAGCCGCCAACACCGGCGCAATGAAGCCTCGCTCTAGTTCCGTGGGCACGAGAAGAAGTGGTTGCTGCATACCGTCGACCAGGATTACTCCAGACCGTGACTCAACATTGATTCACTGCCTCATCATAGGCATTCACCACGACGCAGCCGCGGGCGGGTCGAGAAAGATCAGCGGAGCTGCTCGGCCTTGGTCAGGCCCGCTTCCGCCGCCGCTGCAGGTCAAAACTACCGCAGGCGCTCGCCGCAAGAGCCAGGGTGATCGTCGCCGGCTCGGGCACAGCCACCATCGTGAGGGTCTGTCCCGAAAGATCGTAGATGAAGTCGTACTGCGTGAACGGGGCGATGCCGGTGTTGAGGTAGTAGGGGCCTTCCTTATATTGCACGTCCACCTTGTCGCTGGCCGATACCGTCAGATCCATGAACTTCGGCCACTCCCCCGTCACGAGGCTGCTGCCGCTCACCACGACCTTCGCCCCGTCCCTCACTCGCTCGCCGGAATCATGCGTGAGGTCGGGCGGAAACTGGATGTTCGTGCCGGAATGGATGGTGGTCGAGGCGCCCGTGTCGAAGATGAAGCCCGTCGGCTGTTTGAACTCGTGCGTGCCGGAGGTGACCGACAGCGAGCCCGTGACGACCAGATTGTCGTAAAACAAGACTCCTGCCGGCGAGGTGCCGTTTTTGGAATCGACGTTGAGGGCGAACGAGGTGGCGACCGTTGCGGCGAGGGCGGTATCGGCCGCCGAGAGACCAAACTGCATCCACGGCGTTTCGTCGGAGGCATGCACTCGAAATCCGGCCGACACACCCGGCCCGTAGAGCATTTGGGCGGCGAGTTGGTCGATGCCCGCCTGTCCCCGCTTCGGAGCCATGCCGAAGTCGCCGTAGAAGACCTGCTCGATCGGCGGCGGGCTCGTGCCGCTCGGCAGCGGCCAGAGTTGCTGGGTACCGGATTTCGTGTCGATGATCGACGTGGTCTGGCCGACGATCGCGCTCGCGGCGGTGAGGAGCGGCGTGGCTGCCGTTCCGCTCGCGAAGAGTTGCACCGTCGTGGTGGCGGCGGAGCCCGTGTACACATGGCCGCTGTCGAACGATTGGGAGAACGTGCCGCCGGTCGTCGTCCAGGCGGGGCCCCACCACGGGCTCGCGGTGCCGCTGGCAGCGGTGCTGCTGGTATAGGTGGCGTAAAACCCGTTTCCGCCGGTGTCGAACTCGAAGAGCTGCGGCGTGGAGCCGCCGCCGAGCGTCACATAGATGCCGAGCTTGCGCGGGCCGCTCGTGTCGCCATTGATGTGCCGCCAGTGGAGCGGCACCTGGATCGGGGTCGTAATCGTCGAAAAACCCTGGGCTCGGGCCGGCGAGCCAGCGACCGCGCCGCCGAGAACCGCAAGGCACCCGAGCAAGAGGCAGCGGATTCGCAGCGGCACCATGGGCGTTCGTATCATCGCTGCCGTTCCATACGCGGGCGTCCGCCACGCTTTCGTCGCCGCCACATCAAGCCACCACCGCAGGCGAGGCCGGCGAGGGCGATCACGCAGGTCGATGGTTCCGGGACGGGGGTGATGATCACGGAGAAGATTTCCGGGGACGCCGTGCTGTCGAGCCGGGAGCTGGTGTTGGGCACACTGGAGACGATCCCGCCGAAGATGTAGCCGATCGTGCCGCTCCCCAACGCCAGCAGTTCGTCGAGCTTGAACACGCCGTTCTCAAACATCGCGTTCGCCGGCAGGTCGGGGCTGGCGAAGAACTTCGCCTCCGCGCCATACAGCGAGAAGGTGCGGGTGCCTGATACGATCGGCGTGAAAGGGTATTCGCCCACGTACTGCTGACTGTAGGTGCCGGCGAGATCGCGAGTCACGGCGGTGATCTGGTTGGTGAAGGGATACTCCGCTTGATAGGCGAGCGCGCCGGACTGCGGGTCGTAGGTGTTGGCCGTGATGCCGCCGAACATGAACGTCGTGAAGTCGCCCGTGCTGCCGGAATACACGCTCAGATTCGCGGATGCGTATTGGTTCATGGGCTGTACGAAACTGCTGGCCGTCGACGTGGTGCCCACCATGGTGGGCGTTCCGGTCGCCGAGATCTCCACCGGCAGCGTCCACACACCGTTGCCGGCGGAAGATGCTGTGCCCGTTCCCGTGGCGATCACAGGGCCGGTGAACACGCCCGCGTAGGCGGTCATGCCTTCCTGCACGGCGGCGGGGTCGTTCGGGTCGCGGCGGATACTGGGCACGACGTTGAGATCGCGGCGCCGAAACAGCGTGTCGTCGCCAGGCTCCGGCGACGCGCTCATCGGGGTGTACGAGAGCGTGGGAGAGCCCCCTTCACTGCCAGGCGTGTAGTCCACCGTGAAGCTGCGGACCTGCGACGTGTAGATGCCGTTGGAAGCGCCGGTGTAAGGGCCTTGGAAGTTCTGGCCGAAGACCAGGTGCACCTGGTCGTTCGCCGTTCTCAAGGTCTCCCCGCCCGTGACGGTGAAGAAATCGTTTGCACCGGAAATCTGGGTGACGGCGCTCGCGGGCAGACTCGTGGGCACGGCCGCCGTGCCGCTTTTGACCCAGCCGACCAGCTCCGGCAGGTGGATCGCGGTGAGCGAGTTGTGGGTCACGAACGAGCCGCTGGAAACGATGGTCGTGGAACCGGTAATGGAGCTGTACGACGCGGAGGTCAGGATCGCCCCGTAGCCGCCGGCGACGAAGAAGCCGTCGCCGCGTTGGAACGACTGGGTGTTGGTGGCGGAAAGCCTGCTGAGTTGATCGAGCGAGAGGCTCGTGCCGTCGGCGAGCGATCGGCGCCACGTCTGCTTTGTGACCGGATTGACGACGTACACGTCAACGTTCTGCCGGTTGGGAGGAAAATTCGCCTCGCCGCTGTTCGTGAAATCGTGCATTCCGTTGGTGCGGCCCGCGACCATCACCCATTCGTTGTCATAGACGGCCGAGGCGAAGGATTGCAGTCCGGGGAGAGGGTTGGCCGGGTCGGACCACGTGTGGCTCTGCAGCGTGATCTGGTATCCACGGCTGCCTGCGGCCCAGTTCGTGACCGGGGAAAAGCCAGCCGACCCGGTGCCCGTGACCGTCTGATCTTGGGCATGAGCCGAGGTGACGATCGGCAGCAGCAGACACACGAGCAACAACCCACGGAGTCGCGGCCCAGAGACCATGCAGACGAACCTCACGAAAGAGATGACAGACGCGGTCCGCCAGCCGGCTTTTGCCGTCGGAGCATCCAGCAGCCGCAGGCCAAGCTGGCGAGGGCCATGGCCCACGTCGAAGGCTCGGGCACGGCCACGGGCACGAGCCGCGTGCTCTCGAAGCCGCCGTAACCGAGGAAGGTCTGGCCAGCATCCGAGTAAAATGCGATCCGCGACAGGCTGCCCGTCGCCGTGCCGCTGGCGATGTTCAGGAAATCATTCGCCCCGTCGTAGTTCAGGATCGCCAGCGACGCCAGCGACCCGTCGAGCGACAGCGATGAAAAATTCAGGGTCGAGGAGGTGCCCAGGAAGTTGATGATCGACCACCCGCCTACAGTGACGTTCAACGCCCCGAACGTTTCGGACAGGCTCGTGCCCGTAAACAACTCGCCGCCGCCGGAGAGCGTGACCGCGGCCGAATCGTTCACGCCGTGCGTCTGGCCAAGCAGCAGCGCGCCCCCTGCGTTCACCGCGATGCTCGTCGCGCCGGCCAGTGCCGCCGCCGTGCCCGTGGTTTCGAGCGTGCCCAAGTTTACGGTGACGGGGCCTGCGAACGTGTTTGCCCCGTAGGCCGGCTGAAGCCGCGTGGTGCCGAGGCCGTCCTGCACGATGCCGAGCGAGCCTGTGAGCGAGGTGTAAAACGGATACACCGGATTCGTGCCAGGCTCCGCGGCGTATTGCTGCGTGAACACCACGCTCGCCGTGCCCGAGCCGCCGGTGAACGCGCGGGCTGCGATGAAGGCGCCGTTGGTGCCGGGGCCGGCGCCGATCACGACCGTGCCCGTGGAGCCGGCCTTCTCGGCGATTATCACCGGCTGATCCGTCGAGGCCGACGGCGTATTGAAATTCCAGCCGCCGAGCGCCAGAAAGGAACTGCCGCCGAGCTGGAGCGTGGCGACGTCGCCCGGGTTTTGCCCGACGATCACCTGCTGCGTGCCCTGCTCGAGCGCGCTTGCGCCAAGCACGAGTGAGCCGGCGTTCACGATCGTGGGGCCCGTGTAGTAGCTGCTGCCGGTGAGCACGAGCGTGCCTGCGCCGGTCTTGATGATGCCGCCCTGCGCATTCGGGTCGTTGGCGTTGTTCGCCACGTTGGGATCGGCGAGGTTCCCGGCGCCACCGAGCGAGTTCACCGAGATCGTGCTCGTGGGGCTGAAGACCACGTTGCCGCCGAGGAACAGGTCGGCACCGTAGGCCGAGCCGTTGTTGCCGCTGCCACCGCTGCCTCCGGTGACAGCGTTGAGCGAGAAGCTGCCGCTGGTCACGGTGACGCTCGCCCCGGCCATCACGAATATCGCCCCGCCTGCGCCGAGGCCGCCGCCAGCGGCGCTGTCCTGGCCGGTGCCGCCGGTCGCAGTGGCGCTCGCGGCCCCGAACCCGCCGGCCCCCGGGCTACCCATGCTGGCCTTGCCGCCGCCGCCACCGAAGCCACCGTTGCCGCCGCTTTGCAACGACGCACCGCCACCGCCGCCGAAGCCACCGTTGCCGGCAGAACCATACCCACCGG
>Ga0214921_10003922_pt1 | contig 22409 bp, 15 predicted proteins | sample LL1505_MetaG_FD_177992 | JGI IMG/M metagenome (GOLD analysis project Ga0214921, IMG submission 177992) | Freshwater microbial communities from Lake Lanier, Atlanta, Georgia, United States - LL-1505 | ecosystem: Environmental > Aquatic > Freshwater > Lake | place: USA: Georgia | collected... | reverse complement strand
GCTTGGGAGATTACTGCTAAGGCCGTCTTCTGGGTCTATCACATGATAGGAAGGATTATCATAGATAGGATGGGATTCAGTGTCATCGCCATCGTCGTTCGAATCAGAGAATATATTCATGATTCACTGAAACTATTTTTGCCTGTTCTTTAATCAATACACTGCACTGTCATATTTGTCATACATCCCCTTGTCACCATGCCCACTTGCCAACGTGCCCACTCAATTAGAGATGTCATATTGTCATACATCCTCCTGAACCTCGAATCACAAGTTTTGTAAGGATTCTACCAAACCGACTATTGGTATGCTTAAGAGTATTATTTTTGAATTATACTAGAATTATAAACTAGAACTCTAAATCAAATCTGTATAATTAGTCTTACAAATAACTATATGAGCGAACCTACCATCACCTGTCCTAAATGTAAGCATGAAATTAAACTCAACGAATCTCTGGCTGCTCCGTTTATGGAGAAAGCACAAAGAGATTTCGAGGCTCGTATTGCTTTAGCCAGAGAAGATGAGGCCAAGAAAGCACGCCTCGCAGCCTCGACAGATTTAAACGAAAAAGAAAAAGAGCTTTCTGAGCTTAAAGATACACTTAAAAGCCGTGAGTCAAAATTAGCTCAGGCGCAAAAAGACCAGGCCGAGGCACTTAAACTTAAACAAGAACTCGAAGACGCTATACGCGAACATGATCTTAATGTACAAAAGCAAATTAATGAAAGACTAACTGTGGAGCGTGAAAAAGCACGTAAAGAGGCAGAAGATGAACAGAAATTAAAAGTCTCGGAAAAAGAACATTTAATCTCACAAATGCAAAAACAAATTGAGGATCTAAAACGCCGTGCGGAACAAGGCTCTCAACAATTACAGGGAGAAGTTCAGGAGTTAGAGTTGGAATCATCGCTACGCAGTAAGTTCCCAATAGACGAAATTATACCGGTCGAGAAAGGACAACTTGGTGCCGATGCTTTACAAAAGGTAATTGGTAAAACAGGCCAAGTGTGTGGCACAATTTTATGGGAGTCTAAACGTACCAAAAATTGGAGCGATGGATGGTTAGCTAAACTTCGCCAAGACCAAAACGAGGCAAAAGCTGATATCGCCATAATAGTCACACAGGCACTACCAAAAGGTATCGACTCATTTGATTTCATTGAAGGTGTATGGGTAACACACCCAAAATTCGCTATGCCTGTAGCTATCGCCATCCGTCTGGGACTAATTGATATATCTGCGGCAAAACAAACCTCTGAAGGTCAACAAACTAAAATGGAGATGCTCTACACCTATCTTACGGGGAATAGTTTTCGACTTCGAGTTAGAGCGATGGTCGAATGTTTTAAAAACATGAAGTCAGATCTCGAAAAAGAAAAACGGGCCATAACCCTGCAATGGGCAAAACGTGATCTCGAGATTACCAATGCAATGGGTGCTATACTTGGAATGTTCGGAGATATGCAAGGAATAGGTGGACAATCTTTCCCAGAGATTAAAGGATTAGGCTTTGATGAACTAGAAAATAAATAATAAACATATCTTATCTATTTGCCAAGTTCCCATCTAAAACTCTGTAAGACAATCAAGTCTAGCATACGTCGATGTAAATATCGACGATGGGAAATCATCCGAAAAGGTAAGAATATTACGGTTCGAACTACAGATCTTGAACGACTGTATCGTGGGATTACACCCCACCCTATTAGTTCAACGAAGATATCCAAAAAAGCTTACCGTAATCTCGATGATGCGACCAAGGGGTATAAAGAACTTGTAAGACGGAAAAAGTCGGCAGGATATTCCTAAGAGCCTGATGTCATACGCTGTGCGAGCCACTGCATACCGATTACGTCTTCCCGATTATACTCCACGAGGTTAGTCCAAGCACGCTTAGAACCAGCGGAGTAATCTTTATATACTCCACCATAACGAATAAACTGTACCCTAAGACGATTAATCTGCGCTGCTGGACTAAATCCTCTTAAGTTGGTGGGATACCTATAACCGACAGCCTTGTGTGTCAGAAAATTCTTTAAACCTACCCTGGCATAAGGATCAGACTTCCTAACCTTAGTCAAAATATCATTATAGATATCAGGATGATACTTCTGAAACCATCTCCGTGCATTGGCGTTAAAGTATACCCTCTCCCAGTGTTCTTTCTTTGCTGGAAGAGTTTGAACAAGTAAATCGAGTTCAGCTTCAGTGTATGCTGCAATGAGAGTCTTGGAGGATTTGGTTTTTTCAAATAAGTCGGCAACCAGATCACTCCATGCGATAAAGGTAATATCACCTTCTGGCCGAGCTTTGGCTGGCGGCACGAGTGACAAATCATGCACATAAGTTCTCAGTTGTTCATTAATTAAAACCGTCGACATCGCCGGCGTCTCATCATTCTCGCGCCTCTCAACATCCATCCAAATGATGTTAAAGTCAGAGAGCATTAAACCTCTGGTCTGAAAGTTAAGCATTCCTAGGGAGTTTAAAATTTTCCCTGAACTTGATTAGATTATCTATTAAGTTCTGTGGTAATTTAACATAAGACTTATTCCAGTAATCGCCAGATTCTGTTTCTCTACATAGCAAAGTCCAATTTGTCACATCATCGGTATTAGTTGCGGAAGCTTTTTTCAAAAGGGTACGATGTTCATTTTTCAATTCTTTTATTTTGTTTCTAAAATCTATGAGTTCCTCTTTAATCCTTATAGCCTGTAAAATCGCCTCACCTTTTTTGGTAAGCCTATAATAAGTCATATTTTTTTCGATTTTGTGAAACTTTTTATACTCCACCAGACCAGTCTGAATTAAAAAATCAGGAGGGTAAGATCTGAATGTTCTTGCTGGAATCCATCCCTTACATTCGAGCTCATACCTCTCAATGGTCAGATTATCGAATGAATATTTTTTAAATCTGCTTATTAGCGCATCACATCTAATTTTTTTGTCTTTTTTTGTTATTTTTTCGCCGCGAGTATGATACCTAAAACTTTTTCCTAGCTTCTTAAGTTCACTTAAACCTTTTGGAGTTAATTTATAGTAAAGTGAGCTCTTCTGGTCGCTGTTTTCACGTATTACTACTAATTTTCTAGCTTTATTAATTGCAAGTACATCAGGAGAAAGAAACCAACTGGATGCATATCGTGATAAATGTTTACGCGAACGATAACCCTGTTTCTCGAGTCTAATTCTTGCCCATGTTGCAGAACCAATCGACATATGATTAGGTTAAGTGGTTCCTACTTTTTCTTTTTAGAAGAAGTACTCAACGGATACATATAGGCCTTATCGCCCGCAGGCGGGAATAGGATTGGCCAATAGAATGGCCCACCATGCCATCCATAGTCGACCCCCTTCTGCTGCAGCAGTAATAACACGGGATAGTTACGTGCCATTTGACGTGCAATATCTGTATCAACTCTTGGATTATCTGGGGTATCAGTCGGAATCTCCTCATAGGGGCGTTCACGATTCCAGCGCACTAATATGCCTACTTTATTTTTAGCTCTTCGCCCAGTTTGGTCATCTGTGAGAATCTTTAAAAGTCCCAATATATTATCAACATCCCAAGTTGATTCATAACCTGGGGTAAAAGAACCGATACTTTCTCCAGTAAATTCAATAAGTTGCTTTACCTGCTCCAAATCAAGAACCCCAGAGTCTTCTCTGCCGCCAGGCACTATGCCGATCGAGGCAAGAATTTCCTCGATACCAGCATTTGCTTTTTTCAGATCTGTTGTACTTACTGTATCGAAGCCTTGTGGTAGGATTCGTGAGTCCTCATCGACGCAATTAACCTTGGAAGCCTTAATCTTGTTATACCCACAAAACTTGATTCCGTCTGAAGACATTTTCTCAAGAATTACTAGGCACTCATGGAATCGTCCTTCCTCAATACGCTTACGCAATAAGACATCAGTCTGGTGCATGCGTTGTAATGCGCCGTAAATATTACAAGAAGTATAAAAACGGGTTACGGCCATATCCTCCGGAGGACGGAAGCCGAATTGCCGGCAATGCTGTAAAACAGTGTCCTGCTGGAATGATTTGGGGGAACGCCCGTAGTAGAAACCAATCAGCCCAGTAATGGTAACCCCGCGATCAAGATACTGCCCACCAACAAAAATCGTCAGGGGCGAATCCAGCCTAAGCTCGCCGGTTGTCGGACTAAGATAGGCACCAACCTCTTCATCCGAATTAATACACAGGACATTGAGCCATTTCTCACTTAACGCAGTTTGCACTGATTCAATAACCTCATCCAGCGACGGACAGGCAAAATTCGTCAACTGGAGCGACTCCAATAAATTATTATAGGCATCTTCAAAGAGTGGTCTAAGTTGTTTGAAATTTCCGCTATCTGAAACTTTGTAAAAGTCTTCCACGAGTTGATTGATTAATTTATCCTGCCATTTGTGGGAGTACTTGGTAGCTTGCGTATGAAAGAGAAAGGCAAAATGACCAAGGTTTTTTCTTTGTGCCTCTTGCTGCAAACGTCGAATACATCCGGCAACCGTAAAACGAGCCACGGCATCGCGAACACTTTTAATTTTATCAGAAGTTAGACACTCGGACTCATACTTAAATCCTCGACGATGTGGTTCTTCTTTTAAGGTATCTAACTCTTCCGCAGTGATGGTACACAAAAGTTTAGATGCAGGATGCTTAGCATCCTTAGACAATTCAAAATAATAGTCTGAGCCAACGTAATCTTTGTGTACAGGAACTAGACGAACAAATTTAGGACGCAATGAGAGTAAATCTTCGCGACCCTCAATCGCTTCGCCTTCATTCTGCATCATTAATGAATAAGGTGTCGCGGTCACCTGTAAAAAGAATGAATTAGTAGCCTTTCCTCTAAAATCATTAACTAATTTTGCCACTTTCGCCATTTCTAATTCCTCTTCTTTGCCAACATAACTCACCGACGCTGTATCCGCTTCGTCATCGATAATTAAAGTGTGTTTACCACGAAAGAGCGAATCTTTCGCAGCTAATATTTCCGTTACCTTAGAGACATTGTTATGCTGTTTTTTAACAACCAGAACTAACTTTTTAGAAGCGATGTAGGATGGGAGTTTCTTTCCAATTTGCATCACATCATAAACGAAAACGAGATTAGCAAATTCCGCGAAAGTTGCACTGAGGCGCTTGGTAGTTTGATCAGCTAATGCTCCCGAGTTTTTTGTCAAAACTACTGCGACATCAAAACCGTTTTCAAAAGCTAACGCCATCAAACCAATAAATGATTTAGTTTTACCAGATTGGATTTTACCCAGCAGCAACCCGACGTTCTCAGCCGTAACCTTATCTTTTCCCGGAGAAGCGGGCTTAACCAACTCCGTTAATGTCTCTTCGATACATTTTAGATCTTCAGGACCGTAAGCCAGGGTCTTACCATCTTTTTGTTTGGTTTCTTTTATATGGGTATAAATAGGTCCAGTTTTATTCATAGGGATATACCCTTACAGTACCCTACGAGTAATCGGCAACATTCTTTAATACTTATATTATTTAATCTTAACCTCCATCGCCGCAGCCTCCAGAAGAACGGCCGGAATATCATTAATATCTAAAGTAATAACGTAATGCCAATGCCCCATTCTTCCCCAATTATTGACGGCATCCACCCATCGTCGCGCCGCCTCAACCTTAAATGGCTCTCGCTCCCTTACCTGACCCTTAACCTCGAGGATTAGGTTCAGACCTGATTTCATCTTAACAATAAAGTCGGGCACATAGTTATACTTCAGACCGTCATAGGTATAGGGAATGTTAAATTCTAAATGATCATTCTTCACGAATGCTATAACCTCATCACATAATTCTAGTTGTTGCGCAGCTGACCTTTCCCATTCATCTGAATCTAGTACGACCAAATTAACATGACTCTTTAATACAGGATGACAGACTTTCTTTGTGTTAAACTTAACCTCTTTGCTACTTCCGACAGGCGTAAATTGATTTAACACGGGTAATAAGGGCGGCTCACCAGATTCGGTATCCGGACGAATAGCTACCGTGAGCAATTGAATGACGCGCATGAAATAAACCTCTAATGCTAATTCACGTTGGTCGACACCATGGAAGTTAATGCGTCGCGCCACATAATTTTTCACGACGTCAAGGACGGGCTTATACAGTTGGTGACGTGCATATTTTCTGAACTTATCTGAATTCTCTAACTGGGAGTTGGTTAAGTTCTCCGTCACTGCCTGTGCAATCCACATTAAGATAGTATCGATATGCGTAGCTTCGTAAAATTCCTCTCGGGTATGCTTAATCGACTCAAAATTTCTTCCACCAATTACGCCTTCTTGAAGGCCTACCATGGGCTGAACATAGATTTGATTAGGAGAATTAGATACTTTTATTTCAACTGCCTCAACCTTATCTACATCACACTTAATATATTCGCGGTTAAGTTTAAAAACATAACCCTCTACGTTAGGAAATTGAATTTCCAAAGCATCTCGTTCGGGCAATGCACAAACTAAATTGGTTGGTTTATCCTCTGTTTCACGTCTACCTGCATCACGTCCCTTAAAGGGAATAATCGAAAAAGGAATGCCATATACATCAACGTATTCGGGCTCTAATTTGCCATCGCTCCCTACATCATAACTAATTCTGCGCAAACCACGTCCGACCACCTGCTCACAAAGCAGCTGAGATCCAAACGCACGTAAGCCTAGAATTTGCGTGACGTTATTAGCATCCCATCCCTCGGTCAACATTTGCACCGAAACTACACATCGTATATGCTCACCTGGCTCACCTTTTTTACCAACCGTCGCAATCAACTCTCTCAGCTTTTGCGCCTCTTTGTTTTTGGTTGAACCGGTTCCGGCCTCGGCTTCACGAATGAGGCCACTATCAATTCGCACCGTGACTTGTTTTTCTTCTGTGTTAGCAAGTTCTTGGAATATGACTGAAGAAGGATTAAAAGTGCGCTTTAATCTACGTCGCCCTGCAGGTGCTAATACGGCATCGTTTTCATCGGCATCATCGTCATCTGTTTCAATTTGTACCATTTTCTCTCCCGAAATTTTTTCGAAAAAATACTCAGCCATGTGTGTATTATCGCATACAATAATCATCACCGGCGGAACGTAGTTTTGCCCAGACTGCGCATTGTGCATCGAGTCGAAACGCTCCTTCCACTGGGACGTCAGCATCGCTAAAGCTGGCTGTGCCTCACGCCAGGCAGCCTCAGGCTTGGGTTTTCCTCTCACTAACTCACCAGGGGCAACACGACTCTTAATGTGTTCCCATAAGTGGAAAAATTGTGGGCTTGGACGTCCTGTCTGATCCTCAACCGGAAGTCGTGGAATTTTTGTGATACCTGACTCAATCGCATCAACTAAACCAAAGTCTGAGACTAACCAAGGAAATGGGGAGCCTTCGATATGGCCAGTGCCACTCAAGTAAAAGGGCGTCGCAGATAAATCTACACAGACGGCAACACCGACTGCTTGGTTAAGCCGATCAAGGCCTTCGACCCAAACTGTTGCCTCCTCTTTCTCGTCATCATCCGCCTCTCCGAATTCTTCACCTGAGCCCTCTTCATCACCTACAGAGTTTAGAACTTTCTTAGAACGATAGGCATGGTGTGCTTCGTCATTTAAAACCATTAATTCACCCCTTCCGTATAATTCCTGGAGGATGCGACGAGCATACGCCTCATCACCCTCTTCCCCTTTATCGACCACAGCATAGGTCTGTCCGCCTTCAGTATTCGCAGACTCAGGATAAAATGCATGCCAGTTGGTGACCATCACCTTACCCGAGGCCATGAGAGATAACATGGAATTCGGTACCATGTTAAATTTCACATAATAGTTTTCTTTTTCTGAATCAGGTTTCAAAACGCTGAGTCGTTCTTTAACCGTCAAATTCGGACAGCAAATTAGGACCGCCGAAGGAAAACGTGTATCACCGGGAACGGCACCTCGATTGCAAAACGCCCAGGCAATTAACATACCCATGACTACAGTCTTACCCGAACCGGTAGCCATTTTACATCCGTGTCGCACGAGGGGCTTTTTATTAGAATCATCCGGCTGATCCGCTAGAGTAAGCGGCAAACCACTGGTTACCACTCCATCAGCCGCATTCAATACGCCTGAGAGTTGAGTGATAACACCTTCCGTTAACTTTTTGTAATCATCAGGAGAGACTACCGTGTTCCACCTTGGACGGCGTCCACTGGCCATGATTTCTCTGAGGTAAATAATCGTCTCAACTGCCTCCATCTGACAGAAGAAAAATCTTCGTGTGCGATTTACGTCATTCCAGTGCGTTAAGAGACGTTTGGTCGTAACCGTTGCATTCTCATAACCCGACTTACGCCACTTGGCGACGTCGGCTCTAAGTGCGTTAACTAAGGTTAACTGCTCTGCACCACTATCCGTTTCAATACCCTCTAAAGATCCTTGCTGATCTCCAGCTCGTCTTCCAGTCCAGAAATAGGAGGCAGGTCGACGACCTGGCATGCGCGAGGCAATACCATCCGTACCGTAAACCCAATGCTCCTTGGGCTCCTCATAGGGATTATTGAGAATAGGTTCATCAACCGGAACCTGCACTGGCAATTCGTCTGGGGAAGGAGGTGCCATGATGTTTATGCTATGCGGTGAATGCGCATCACTTCATTACCCCGTGGGTCGATCACCTTAACTGCAACAAGACCAGTCTTCCCTTTTTTGAATGGTAAACTGACTTTTCCGGATAGTTCAGACCACTTGTCCTCTGCAATTGTAGCCTTAAGTGCACGTTGTAATTTCTCCCAAGCAGATTTATCAGGGAAAAATGCCTGGCAGACACAAAATACTTTTCCGTCGTAATCTGTATCAACGAACCAAGCAGCTACTTTATCTGCACCGCTCGAAATAATTTGGTTTTTCACAGGGTCGTAAATATCAACCCCCTCGAGCGTAGCACGGAATTCTCCATCTGCCTGAGATTCAACGCGACTGCGTGGCTGACCGAAGACTGTAAATATCTGGTTATTATTATTCGTTTTCTTGAGTAGATCGCCCATGGTCACATCTGGACGAATCTGTGCCATATGCATCTTGAGCGGGGACTTCTTATCTTCGTTATTGGTCTGAATGCATTCTTGTGCAAAGGCATCAAAGGAGAAACCTGCGATAACTAAATCATCGTAGCCACGTTTATAACAAATACGCATCGCTTCTTCGACGAAGAAAAGTGGTACTGCACCATGTTCTGGGCCAATCACAATCGCAACTCGTCGTGGCTGATCTACACCTTCAATTGAATATTCACCCTCTCCATGAATCATAGGGTGATCAGCTCTATCCAATCGATTTAATTTAACGTGTTTATTGCCCAGAAAAGTAATGCCATCCTGGCGAAGTAGATTAAGCATTCTATCTACGTGCGCTGAGAGATTTTTTTCCTCTTCTGGCGCCCATGTGTCCAAGCTTTCTGCAGGTGCACCGCCGATGGGTGAACCATCCGCCGCATCAGGCTTGGTGGGATCTGCACTGATTTCAGGTGGGCGAACAGATTCAACTGTAAAGGGTCCACTAACTCGCGTGACACCCTTTACAATGATTGGCTGATCAACGAGCTCCTCCTGTTCAGCACTGGCAGCAATGGCGGCATTGACTTCGTCCATTTTAGCACGCCAAGCTAATCGGAAATCCTTTACAGCATCTTGTAATGTTTGTGGCCAATCAGTATCTATATCGAAAGGCACTTCCCATTCACGCCAGTTGGACTCAGGGGGAATTGAAGCAATCCAATCTTTCTTCTGACTGGCCGTACCAAAATTAATCAATGCTTTATCTGTATTTGGAAGTAACCAACGACGCGTGTCAGCATCGGTGATTGAGCGTACGCCTTCCGTTCGGAATTTTGCGAAAAGTTTACCAACAAGACGTGTACGCAAGACATCATTCACACCAACCAAAGCTGCATTTACTGCAGACAATTTACCAGTTAGAATTATTTCGTGACGTTCGAAGATAGTATCTAAACCTAGATTGCGAGCAATAGACTTTAGCGTAATGTGCGGAACCGTTTTATATTCGAAGCCGTGAGACGGATTAATCGGCGCTGAAGGGTCAATTCCTAGCACTGGATCTTTAGCCTTATAAACCTCGTAAGTCGAGGTCATCAAACGTTGTCGCGCGATAGACGCTGCCACACGCGATGTATCTATAGTTATCCAACGACGTCCCCACTGCTCAGCGACATAAGCTGTGGTTCCTGAACCGCAAGTTGGATCGAGAACCAAATCGCCTGGTGAAGTAACAGCAAGTATGCATCTCTGGATAATAATTTCGCTGGTCTGAACAACGTATCGAATATCCATATCACCGCGTGTGTCTGCCCAAAGATTATTCAACTCAACTTTCGGAAAATCTCCAAAATATCGCTTGAAGCCAATCCTCTTGCCGCTTCCCTCAATTCTACCAGCTTTACTGAGTCTAGTCATACCATCTGGAAATGATGCCTTCCAGTTTTCGTTAGGCTTTAAGTCAAATACAGAATCCCTGAAAGAAAATGGCTGGGAGAGGCCTCGGCCTCCTCCACTGGTGATTGCATGAACTCCGTATAGGCAAAGCGATGTACTTGTAATCTCTGGGTTATCTTTCTCATCTGATGTCATTGTTCTAGTTGAGCCATCAGCACATTCGACTAAACCATAGTTTGAAAGTCCACTCTTTCCGGCTGATTTTTCAACATATAACTTATTGAAACGACACTCATCACGATTTTTTGCATAATGGAGAATAATATCTACTACGCCTGTAAAAAAGTCTGATGAAAATCCTCCTGTTTTGGTAAATGAAATCTGTGCTACAAAATTTTCTGCACCAAAGACTTCATCTAAAATAATTCTAACTCTGTGAACATTTTCGTCCGAAATTTGCACAAAAATACTACCAGTTGTGGTCAGTAGTTCTTTTGCAGTGTAAAGTCTTTGCTTCAAATAACTTAAATATGAATGAACACCCAATGTCCAAGTATCACGATACGCACGAATCATCTCAGGTTCACGAGTGATATCCCCATCATTGTCGCCTACATTCCGTCTACTCACTTCATTCTGCCAGTTTGATGAAAATTTAATCCCGTATGGCGGATCTATAAAAATCATCTGGACCTTGCCAGCTAAGTTCTCGCGCTTGGCGAGTGAGGTCATGACTTGAAGTGAGTCACCGAGGATGAGTCGATTAGTCCATGTCTCATCGTGTTTGTAGTATGCTTTGGCGTCTTTAGGGGAAAGCTGATCGCTCAAGAACATATCGCGCTGAATATCTTCGCGACGAATAGCCCGTAAAATCGCTTCCGCAGACACACGCTCATGAATATGTAATGCAACGGGGTCGACTGAGAATGTCGGATTCTCCTGCTTCCCTGCCCACTCCAGCCATGGTTGCTCAGATTCAATGAGCTTGGCAAATTCTGCCGCCTCGGTCGGTGATAGTTTCTCTACTGTCGCCTTAGCCAATAATTCTTTGAGTCGCCCAATCTGACCATTAAACCGCAACTCGGGCGAACGGTGAGGATCAAACTTATAGATAATCTTTTTTTCGCGGCCGACTTCCTGTTGAGCATCTCCCCCTGCTGGGGGTAAATTCTTACGGGTTGCATCCGCATGTCGGTGCTGCGTAAAGGGTATAGCACTCTCTGCTGATTTTTCTTTTTTAGATTTTCCACTCCGGCCTGACCCTACTGCATCAGCAGGTTTCGCAGAAGCAATTTCCGATTCATCAAAGAGACTACTTTTTGCCGTAGTATTTCTTTTTATACCCGCATTCTTGCCAATGACTTTCGCAATAACTCCTTTTTTAATTAAAGACTTTTTTACTAATTCATAAATAGAATCACCCACCGCCAAAGATTTTCTGGCTTGTGCATCGGAAACGACACTCCCGTCTCCTGGCATAATACTTAATAAACGAGATTCGAGTTCAGCTAAAATCTCAGGCGTGACTTGGTCAGGCGACATGGGTAGTAAAAGGAGCCATAGTTCATCATACAACCCCCCACTCCGCAAGTTTTTCGAGATATATTCTTAGCCTATAATTTTGGTTCCCAATTATACTAAGTTTATTCGAGATAGCTTAATAAATCAGCTTCAATCTCATTCCAATTCTTGGTGAGATCCAAACATCTTACCCTTAATTTCTGTTTCACGCCGCCCAGACCGTCGCGCAGATAGTCGGCCCTAAGCGGACGATCATCTGGTTGAACATACAGCAAAAGACCCTCTATACCCCTTGGCCCATCCTCGCGCGTCAAACCATCCATGTAAGCACCAAGTTGTAATAGGTGTTCATTGGAAAGCTTTCGACCAGGTGGTTCGGGCTCTGCCCCGACTTCATCTTCTGATAACTCATCGTCCTTCTCAGTACGACGTTTGGGTTTGGATGCGAAGGGCTTTCCATAGAACTTACACTCGATGAGAATTTTGCGACCAGAGTTATGTTTAACATAAACATCGGTCTCTAAGCGCTGTAAGAAAGCATTCTCGGACTCAGTTGCAGAATATATGGTGTGTTTGAAAGTCGGAGACTTAAGGACATCCCAACCACCATTATTGGCACGAATTTCATAAAAACGACTCACGAAATTCTGAAATAGACGCCCCTTGTGCTTAAACCAATCTCCAGCGAAGGCCCGAAAAGTCATTTCATGTTCACCATGCGGCGTTGGCATTGCCTCTTCGTAGATGAAACGACAGATATCTAAAAGCAGTGCATATTCACGATTGTTGCGATGCAGACGAACTTCAGAAAAATGTCTGCGGTTTAAATCAATCTCCGTTACCTCACCGAGACGCGGCAGAAGCATGCGTACGCGTAATGCAATATCATCCTGCAGCCCCCCGTCGCGTAATAATTGAAGCAGCGTGTTCTTTATAATACGATTGTGTAATGTATTCGTTGTAAATTCATCATAAGCGCACTGCGCAAGCCCCTGGCTAAATAGCATACGACCCACAGATGGAGCTATCTTTAATTGGCCGCGAATTCTTGGTCCGACATCCTCTTGGATTTGATAGTCACGATACAAACCGCGCCTGAGTTGCTGCGAAACCGCCTCAGACAAAACGTGGGCGAAGAGATTAGGCAGTGACGTAATCTCACCTTCATAACCTACGTTGCGGTTATCCTCAGTTATATCTTTATCGTACTTACCCCAGACATAAAGCAGCATGTGGTAAAGATTGCGGACGCGGCGATCCGCAAGTGTTATCTCCTGAACTGATGTCTGAGCGACCATTCAGATCTTATCCTTCGAATAAATCCTTACTTAGTTTTGTTAAAACCTCTTCAGACTTCTTTTGGTTATCAAACCAATACTCACGAAGGAGTGGACCAATTTCGAGTTCATAAATATCATGAAGCCAGGCCTTCTGATCTGCAATCTTGGTTGCACCGCAAAAATAACTATGCCCAATCAGAAAACCAGCGCCTAACTCTTTCGCTTCTGCAATTGATTTGTTAAGATTATCTAAAGCTTGGACAATAACTTTAGTGCGGTCTGGATGAATATTTCTAGCCTGTAAATATTCAGTGAATTTTGAGGAATTGAAACCCGGACTCACTTCAATAAAGTTGAAACGACGACGTAGCGCGTAATCAACCAAGGCTAATGATCGATCAGCCGTATTCATCATCCCTATAATTCGCACATTTTCGGGCACGTGGAATTTCTCTTCAGGCGAATAGGTTAAGTTTACTTGGTGCTCAGGCCCCCTCTTGTCATGCTCGATGAGCATCATCAATTCACCCAATATTTTGGATAAATTACCGCGATTAATCTCATCGATAATAAATACATATTCCCGACCAGAATCCTTTGCGGCTCGCTGACAAAATAGCTTAAAGACTCCGTCCTGAACCCTAAAACCACCGGCACCGTCGGGGCGAATACCTTGAACAAAGTCCTCATAAGAGTATGATTGGTGGAATTGAACGAATCCGACTCGAGTGTCATCTTTTTCACCAATATGACAATAGGCCAAGCTTCTTGCTACAAATGTCTTACCCACTCCAGGCGGACCTTGTAGAATTAAATTACGCTTTGCTTTAAGCGTGCGTAGCATGGCATCGACCTTGGATTTCTCGATGAATAATCCCTTGAGCAAATCAGCAGGGGTGTAACTTCGTGATTCATCGACAACTGGAACGGGATCAGGAGGTAATGAAACGGGCACTACACCACCGAGCATCTGACGGATAATGACATCCTGTTCTGTCGTTACTGGAAAATTCGTGCCTTGTGGTGCATTAATGATCCGCAAATCAGGTAACTTTTTGCGAATTTCGGATCGAAGTAACGGATTTCGTACACGTACCTCCAATAAACGTAGTCTCACTCTTTCCTTTTTTTCATTATCTTTGGGTGCTTCAATCCAATACTCAGAAAAATCATCAGGTTGAATTGAGACATCAGAAATGGCCTCAGCAACCGCAACAATGCCGCTACTTTCACCAGCACGCCATATATAAACCCGGTCACCTGTTTTAATTTCCGCCGCATATTGTTTGACGGTCCAAGAGCATTCTTTTCGTGACTCAAGATACTCATTCATCTTAAAAATACCTGGATTACCTTGAAAAATCCAGATGCGATTGGTTACGACTTCTTCGTTTGTCATAGGAGATAAAAATCGGAGTGTAGGTAGAAAAGTTTCAAAGCAGCTATCGATTACTTCTGTTGAACGATTATTTGACTGCGCTACTGAAGTTGCGGGGACTGATTGTGTTATGTGTGCCAGCGGTCTCTTGCCAGCCTCCCAGAACCAATCACCTACCGATGAAGCCTCCGCATCTTCGGCTTCGTCTAAATAGAAATGCTGTCCTGTCGATATTGTCTCTTCTAATGTAGCGATCATATCTTCGGGCATCGAAAGCATTTGAGTTTGAAGTGTAGCTAATTGATTTCGTGCAATCGTGCGCACGTTTTGTGGTATGTCCATACGTCCCATATTTAACCCGAAATGAATTCCGTTCTGATCTACTTGTATTAGAAATTGTACAGCGACATCAAAGTATTCAAATTTTCTCGATGCAAACACTACATATAGTTTGTCGTTCGCTAAGCCTTCTTGGTTTTGTAACCGGCTAAGATTGAAATTCATTGGTAGTTTCGACCAATGCCTTGAAATAAAATCTTGTGCAAATAACTCCAAGGTATCGCGTGCTTGCGACATAAGAACCTGCTGTTCGGCACTTAAATCAGTCCAACGTGAGCGGCGTCGACGAATCTCGGTCATCAATACAAATAAAGCAGGCGGAAAAATTAATTCGGGCGAAACACCTTTTGGTCTAACCGCAAAACCCAATTCAAGTAGTCGATTAAATAAAGGCGTTCCGGCTCCTCCTCTAAACTCCTCTGGTGAAATAATTTCGCCTGTCGCGTCTTTATAAGCCAAGGCCATCACCTGTTTGGGCGGATAAGCATTTCCATTATAAATCAGATCATAGTCAGTTGATGGACGATAGCCTTCCACAACTTCACCCGAACTTAAACGTACAATCGCAGATTCTACGTTTATTCTATTAACCTTATTCAAATCCATACCCCTTTCTATAACTTCTCTCATCGAGGTGTCCATATCATTAATATTTAAAATATGAAACTTAGATTAATAATAATTATATAATAAAATAGGGCTAAAATAAATTTACTTCTATGTCCCCTGTTCGCTCGCTTGCTGCGGGCGCGCAGTTATTTCTTCAGAACAAAACCTTCTTTGGTGCGGATGTATTGGTTATTATTAATTTTTAATTCGTGGCCGATTTTCACAAGTTTTAAACAGCGCTGCGTAAAATACTCATCAGGAAACTCACCGCCGATGGATACTAGATATCCATCTCGGGGTTCGTCGTCTCCAAGATGGTACTCACATAAATCAATCATGCCTTCAGGATCATTATCATCCAACGGACCGGTAATCCCATCGTGACCATCAAATTCAAAATACACTCCCGCAAATTGATAATGTAGATGTGAGGATACCTGCTCTCGGCCATCACCTGAAAAGTAAAATACATTTTCTCCAGCTTCGGATATCGCTCGTTCAAATAAATCCTGAAGCTCGCCTTCATCTTTAGGAAGTTTTCCGCCTTCATCAATTTCGCCCTGATCAATGGCGTATTTAAGGACAGCCTTTTTAATCCCCTTCACCGCCAAAACCTCTTCCCAAGTATAAAAATTACCCATCCAAATATACTACTCCGTACGACACCCCTGGCAACCCTTTCAGAATAAAAAAGGTGTCAGACACCCTCGAGGGTGCCTGACACCCTCATCATTTTATACCTATGTCACCTTGTCGCTTAAATTTAATCCGACAGCGGCATCTGGATCTATGCCTCTCCCCTTGTCACCGTGTCACCTTGCCAACTTGTCCCCTATTCGTTGTGTAAACTCCACTAGGTGTCTCATCCCGAGCACATCATGGCGGTTGTAGTCGATCAGATGATTGAGGGCAGTTTTGTTTAAACTCAGTATGATATAACGCAGAAACCTTGATCTCGAAGTAACTGGGCTACTTTAGCTTCACGAATCCTGGGGTCTGCCTTACTGCGTCGAGATAGCCTGTATATTTCTTTCGCTAACGATTCAGAAATACCGCGACCGAGATCAGCATATTTCTCATCAAGTGGAACAAGAAAGTGTCCGTAATTCTTAACCCACTTACGGCCAGCCTTGTAGCCTGATTTATGCTGCTCGTAGCGTTCTTCTGCAGTGCGACTAGTCTGACCTACATAGAAAACTCTCTTCTTAGTTATTTCCTGTGGGTTATCTTTCATTGCGCGCTTCAGGTGCCCCGGCTCAAATTCATCCAAAGGCCTCAACATCACCGCATATACTATACTACCTTTTGTATCCATTGTAAACTAGAGTTTTAATTTCTAAGAATATCATCTTGATACAACTTATTTAAATCAACTGACTCACTAAAAATATTTGTAAATAATGCTTTGAGGGTTTTTGTCTTTCTTTCTTGATGTAAATCTAGGCTTTCTAACATAGGCTCTACTTCCGATTTAATTTCTGGCTTTAAGCAACCTAACAAATAAATAATTAAGCCAATAGCGGCATCAAAATCTTGCTTTGCTTCCGATATCGGAAAGGCATTAACGACAGGGCCAATTGACCGATCATAAATTGAGCGAAAAGATTTTATTATAGGTATATCTTCATACATTAAAAAATCATCTTCTTTTCGTGACTCAGGCATTATATTACCATGTAACAAATCATTACGTCTGTTCATTAAACTCTTAAATGTGTTTATCTCTGGTGAGTTCATATCAACATCTTTGAGAAATCCGGTACATTTAATACTAAGTGATTCTAGTCTATTTAAAATTGATTCGCGCTTAAAATCATCCCTAGTTTGTTGAGAATCATTATCATTTCTGTAGTAGTTAAAAATTATTAAGTTTATAAACATTTCAGCTACTATCGGTGACATTACTCTAACGGAAAGACAACAACCTGAGAGTTCTGAAGCAGCTATAGAGTGCTCATCATGATTATCCGAATGCCATTTAATATCTTCTTCAGTCAGTGGGTGAGTTCGGGATTTAACTAAAGTGCTTTCAAGATACTCGGCTCGAGCCAACATACGTTTACAAGCATCTAACATATGAGATAACGGATTTAAAAATGAATGCCAGTGCGAGACTAATTTTCTAGCTTTTGCGACTGAACTACTATTGCGATGAATTCCATCCTTAATTAGCACAGCAAACTCAATCTCTGTAATTTCAATTTTCGATGAAGAGGAAAATAATATTTCGATTCTATAGGGATGTGCAATAATATGAACTAGTGAGTTTTTCCATGATAGCGTATAATGCCACAAAATCTCCGATTTTAATTGATAATGTCGATTTCTTATAAAACTTAAAATTCCATTTGGCGGACCAAATCTTCCTAGTAGATATAAAAAAATATCTGCGTGTGAAATTTCCTCACGTAGAGTTAATCTCGTAGAGTATAAAAACTTTTTGTACTTATCGAAAGACAATAAGAATGCTTGCATCTCATGAATCTCAGCAAGTTTAACTTTTGCGAGATCGTTAGAATTAAATTCTAATCTATGAGCATCCATATTATGGATTTATCAGAAGCCTCGAATTGACTGCCAATCTGTGAAGTAATGCAGCGGATCGCAAAGTTGTTTCATCGCATTTGAGCTATTATTACGATGAGGTACTACGATTAGACCATGCACTCTTAGGCTTATTTTACTACGTGCATCATTTACTAAGTTTTGTATGTGGCTAGGGACATGAAATTCGCCATCTGATACCATAACTATATCTGATCGACTCCAGCCAGACTCAGAGACTTTTGAAATAGCTGCATGCATGGGATCGGAGATATCTGTTCCGCCGCCAAAAGACATAGAAAGTAAACCGATAATACCGTTTAAACCGTCTGGTGACAATGAAAGCTCTTTACCTTCCAAGTCACCTGGTCCGCTAAAAGTGTATAAAAAACACTTACGACTTTCTGACGCGGCTAGGCGCATCAGTTCAAATGTTATAGCCTTTGCAACTAATTCCGGAACGCCTTGCATCGATCCTGATGTGTCCAAACAGGCAATAATTGGCCCTCGCTCTAGTTTACGATGTGAAACTTCGTCAGTTTCAACATCTTCAGTCTCTGTTCTTTTAATCTTTTCATACCCGTAACCCACAATTCTGTATGTTGCGAGATTACGCTCTAAAAGTCTGGCCTTCCAAAGTTTACTAAATTGTGGATGTCTCATTAACATAGACTCTGCAGGCAACATCCGTTGAACATCAGCAGACTTATGGACACCATCTGTTTCACTTCTCATTGTAGGAATTTTAACCCATTTAAGTTCTTCAACAACTCGTGATATTGCTTTAACAACGCGTTTATTTTCGTAAATATCCTCACCTTCTGCCTCTCTCAATCGGCCAATTGCTCGGGCAATATCCGAAATCTGGGGAAGACTTTTTAGTAAATTATGGATTTTAATAACGTTCTCCCATCCAGTCATCTTGAGAACGCCACGAGAAAGATCCCATCCAAGTCTTAATGATTTTCCCATCTCGCCAAAAACATCATAAACTGAATTCCATGCATTAATTCTCTCTGACCAGAGTTGATTCAATTTACCTAGAATTTGACCAGCAGATTCACCATCAATCTTGGCTTGAATACGATTACGTTCATTTAATTTTTCTTCCTCTGTTATAGGCTGGACCGTTGAAGGATTAAGATTTCCCTGTTCAGCAATTTTACGTCTAACTCGTTCTTTATTAACCCACTGCCTCAATAATTTTTCAATTTTTGAAAGACTATCTTTCTGACACTCGAGAATAATTTTAAGCATCTCGAGTACAACTAAATCAACTAAATCTGGATTGGATTTACAGTGTGGTAGTATACCACTTGTGTTGAACCACTCTGCAATTGTTATTCCAATTTTACCTTTAGGCCAAAGATTTTCATTACTTGGTACATCACCCTCTAGCAACGACTCACGCCAAGCAAGTAGACCAGTAGCCGTGGACTCAAGACTATCAATGAGACTGCTTGTTACTAAAGCCTCTTGATAGCTTGCTGGAAGTTTAGAGTACCAGCCAGAACCCTTACCGAAGAGCCTTGCAACGCCCGCCCTCTTTTTCTTACGCGCACTCATTCCTTATCTTCAATCCTTGGCATATTTCTATATTCATCGAGTAAGAGACGAACCTTATCGATTATTGTCACAACTGATTTCAAGTTAATATTAAGACCCTTTGCTACAACAGTAGCATACCCAGATGGCACCCATGGACTTTCTTTAATTGCAAGATCTATATCCTGGATACGTTTCTCAATTTGAACCTTAGCGTCTTCAGCATCATCATATATTTGCTGAATGCTGGATTTAAAATTATTAATTTCCGACTCAGTGAAGTGTTCACCACTTGCAGATTTCTCTTGGTGTTTTTTTAAAGCTTTTTCTTCTAATTTTAAACGTCCCATTATATCCGAAAGGTCGTGCGGATTTGAATCCATACGTGAGTCTATCCAATCAGATATCCATTTAAATTGAATCTCAGCATGCCATGCACAATGACGTAAAATCCATGCATCTATAAGAGCTACCTCATCACGACCAGAGGTAAATGCCGCAACCTTTAGCAACGATCTCATTTTAGTTAATCGGCGCTCAGATATATCAATAGGGGGATTCTGACCAGCACATGCATTTCTCAAATCAACCAATAGCTCATCTATCTCTTCTGGCACTATGACTTTTTTGGATGATTTCTTAATCCAATTTAATTCAACTTCGCTGAGTCTGGCTTCAATGTTTTCATTTTTTAAATCTTCGATAGACCATGGTTCTTGTTCGAACATATCACGCAAGTCATCATCGGAAAGTCGTCCGACAACTAATCTAATTATAAATCTGTCATATAATGCCATTAACTCACTTTCCGACGGCAACTCGTTGCTAGCGCCTACAACTGTTCTTAACTTTGTCTCTACTCTACGTGATCCAGTATCAAATTCACGCTCATTGAGTATAGTGAGCATAGAATTTAAAATTGCACTATTAGCCTTAAATGTCTCATCGATGAATGCGACGGTTGCAGCAGGGAGATGCCTTTCGAATACACGCTCGTACTTATCATCCTCTAGCGACTTTAAAGATATAGGACCAAAAACCTCCTCAGGCATACTAAATTTGGTCAAAAGACATTCAAAATACCCGTTATCACTCTCACAAGCTTCGATAAAACACAAACGGAGTCTTCGTGCTAATAAACTTTTTCCAGTTCCAGGTGGTCCAAATAGGAGCGAGTTTTCTCCGGCCAGCGCAGACAAGAGGAGCATCTTAGCTTGAACATCACGAGCTACAAGACCCTTGGTCATCCTATCTATATTTTGAGTAATTTTACTACCAATAGTTTTCTTATCCATGTGTGTAGGTAATTTATTATTAGAGATATTTCCATCATCTCCTTTGGATCCGAATAATGATGATATAATATTAGACATATGATTATTTTTTGGAGTTATTTCCTTTATTCGAAGGATTTTGTGGGTTCATCTGCCAACCACGGTTTCCTTGAGCTTTGTCATAGGCCTTATTGGTACCATTAGAACCTTTGTTGGCATTCTGCTGATTTGCTGAGTTATTTTTGGGATTGGTCATAATTTTTGTAATAGATTTATTTATCATCGGCGCCGCGGCCGTGGCGACCAAAGCGAGCGATGACTATTTTTTGGATTTCAGGATCCCAGTCCATATAGACAGACATACAGGTTTTAGGATTTCCTTTATTACCAATGGTTATGTGCATTTTAAACAAGCGCTTAACACCCTTATATTCTGCGGTATAATCTGAAGCGAATTTTGTAGATGCTATCTCACCTATACCATCTGCAAAGTGTCCCAGCCCAGCCAGGTGCTTAGCAAGATGTTCATTGAGGGTTTTAGCATATTTCGGGTCGCGTTTTAATTTAGCGAAAGCTACAAGCTTGTTTAAATTAGATTCCAAAACCTTATCATACTCGAATTCACAGTCATGTGCTTCATCTACAGCGCACGGAAGAACTAAAATGTGCTCAGCGAAGTCAGATTTATCCATACAGCGCTTCAGAACTATACTAGCATGATCGTGCTTTTTAGTTTTTTTAAGTGAGCCTTCCTTTTCGTTAATTTTTGAGATAACTTTATCACGCTCTAAACGACTGCACACGTACTTTGCATCGTTTACTCGATGTGCAGACGCTCTCACACTTAAGTGACTTTCTGAGGCAAGATGAAAAGTGATTTCACTATCATCTTCAAAGTAGGTAAACTTAACAATGTCGCCATCTTTAGTTGGACCAACTTTATCTTTTAATAGCCCTTTTCCTACACTCCTGATTTTATATAACACGCTTTGCGAATTATCATCATAAGTGTAATTTAAGTTAATAGTGTTAACCATTACACCATGAACATACCAAAAAATATTTCACTTGGATAGAAAATTTGGCTAGAAATTTTTGTTAAAATTATAATTTCTAAATTTTAACAGGATTGAAACTTTTGGAGGTTTACTAGGTTTATTTAATAATAAGGATAGGTTGTATAGTGATTAGGGGTGGTGGGGTCTGGGGTCGATTTTTGGGGCTATAAAAAATATTTTTGGCGGCGGAATTGAGTTAGAGGCCAAAAATATTTGAATTTCTGCGGTGCGTGGGGGCGCCCTCGCAGTTTTTGGACATTTGGGAGCCCTGTATATGCAGGCCACTGCACCAAAACCCTATGTACCAACTCCAAGCCTTCCCTACTCACTCAGTGCTCAAGGATTTTATCCCTTACCGGGGTATCATCTTTTCTTCCGAGATCGAACTGCCACATGAAGAAATGAAAGCGC
>Ga0214921_10003921_pt1 | contig 22412 bp, 18 predicted proteins | sample LL1505_MetaG_FD_177992 | JGI IMG/M metagenome (GOLD analysis project Ga0214921, IMG submission 177992) | Freshwater microbial communities from Lake Lanier, Atlanta, Georgia, United States - LL-1505 | ecosystem: Environmental > Aquatic > Freshwater > Lake | place: USA: Georgia | collected... | reverse complement strand
GATGATGACGTTTTCCTTGAGTCCAACCAGTGGGTCAATTCGACGGTCAAGAGCCGCCTGAGTGAGCACACGGGTGGTCTCCTGGAACGAAGCGGCCGACAGCCAAGACTGGGCAGCCAGCGAAGCACGGGTCATACCCATAACTTCTTGACGTGCCGAGGCAGGCTTCTTGCCGTTACGAACTGCTTCACGGTTGATCTTGGTGAAGCGGTTACGGTCGATGATCTCACCTGGGAGCATCTCGGTGTCGCCACTGTCGATGACGGTGACCTTTCCGAGCATCTGGCGAACGATAACCTCGAGGTGCTTCTCGTGAAGAGGCACACCCTGCGAGCCATAGATCGCCTGAACACCGCGGATGATTTCAGCGGCAGCTTCACGTGAACCCTTAACCATGAGCACTTCGTGAGGAATTGGGGTTCCATCTACTAGGTAGTCTCCGGCCTTGACGTCTTCGCCCTTTTCAACCAGGAGGTCTTCCTTGTTGGTGACCGAGGTGATCGGGGTGTAAGGCGATAGCTTCTTGAAGGTCTTCGAAGTAGTGCGCGAGAACGAGTACTGAAGTGCTAGTTCTTCTGCTTCCTTCTCGGCCTTCTCGCCATTCGGACGAACGTAAACGTCGTACTTCTTGGCTCCGGTAGCGGTTGCAACCTCAACAATGTCGACGGTTCCAGGCCAGAATGCCATAACGGCAACCTTGCCCTGCTGACGCCAACCCACACGAGCTTCGAGCAAGTCGGTAACACCGTTTAGACCCTGAGTGATGTCATAGGAGATCAGACGCTCAACACGAACCTTCTGACCACCGATCGACTTCAGGATGGTCTGCTTCTTAGCGCTCGACGCAGCACCACCGGTGTGGAAGGTACGCATGGTTAGCTGAGTTCCAGGCTCACCGATCGACTGAGCGGCGATGATACCGATGGCTTCACCGAGCTCAACAGGCTCGTTGGTAGCCAACGAGGTGCCGTAGCAGAGTGCACAAACGCCGGTCTCGGCCTCACAGGTGAGAACCGAACGAACGCTTACGGTCTCTAGACCCGCAGCCTTGAAGCGCTCAACCAACGCAGCGTTGATGAACGATCCAGCCTTGATGGTTTCAGAACCAAGCTTGATCGCCTCGCTGGTGGTACGAGCCAAGATCGACAGTTCGACTTGATCGTCGTCTAGTAGGTCTTTGTCTAGGCCCTTCGTGGTTCCACAGTCGGCTTCACGGATGATGACATCCTGAGCGACGTCGACCAGACGACGGGTTAGGTAACCTGCTGCCGCCGTCTTCATCGCGGTATCGGCGTTACCCTTACGGGCACCGGTCGCGTTGATGAAGTACTCGTTGGCAGTTAGACCGATTAGGTAGTTACCCTTGACCGGCATCGGTGCGAAGTCACCGGACGAGGTGGTCACAGGACCACGCATACCGATGATCGAACGAATCTGCAACCAGTTACCGCGGGCACCGGAGGTGACCATGGTGAAGATCGCGTTGTCGGTTGGGATGCTTTCCTTGAGCAGAGTTTCGATCTCGCTGGTCTTCTTGAACCAGAGAGCACCGAGCTCGTCACGGCGCTCCAAGTCGCTCTTCAGACCATTGTCGAAGGCTTCCTGAATCTTGGTGTGCTCTTTTTCGGCCTCGATGATCATTTTCGAGCGGTCCTTGTCGAACTTGCCCGAGACGTCAAAGTTGGCGTCTGCGATAGACATCGATACACCCGAACGAGTGGCCCAGTAGAAACCGGCATCCTTGATGCGGTCTAGCGACTGTGCAACTTCGGTGCGGCTGTGGCTGTCAACGAGGTTGGCGATGATCTTTCCGATTTCCTTCTTGCCAACCTGGTACTCAACGTATGGGTAGTCGGCAGGAAGAGCCTCGTTGAACAACGCGCGACCAAGGGTGGTCTCGATTAGCTTGCCAGCTACGCGGATGCGGCACTTGGCTTGAATGTCGAGAGCCTTCACGTCGAATGCCATCTGAGCTTCAGCGATGGTGCCGAAAGCCTTGCCTTCGCCAACTGCGCCTTCCTTCACTGTGGTCATGAAGTAGAGACCGATGATCATGTCTTGGGTTGGCACTGCAACCGGACGACCATCTGATGGCTTGAGGATGTTGTTCGAGGCGAGCATCAGAACGCGAGCCTCGGCCTGGGCCTCAACCGATAGCGGAAGGTGAACGGCCATCTGGTCACCGTCGAAGTCGGCGTTGAACGCAGAACATACGAGTGGGTGAAGCTGGATTGCCTTACCCTCGACTAGCTGAGGCTCGAAAGCCTGGATGCCTAGACGGTGAAGAGTTGGTGCACGGTTTAGTAGCACCGGACGCTCGCGGATTACCTCTTCGAGGACTCCCCAAACCTGTGGGCGGCTACGCTCAACCATGCGCTTGGCGCTCTTGATGTTCTGAGCTAGACCCAGGTCAACAAGGCGCTTCATCACGAATGGCTTGAAGAGCTCGAGAGCCATCAGCTTAGGCAGACCACACTGGTGCAGCTTGAGCTGAGGACCAACAACGATAACCGAACGGCCCGAGTAGTCAACGCGCTTACCAAGAAGGTTCTGACGGAAACGACCCTGCTTACCCTTGAGCAAGTCGGAAAGCGATTTGAGGGCGCGGTTACCGGTTCCGGTAACTGCACGGCCACGACGACCGTTGTCGAACAGTGCGTCTACTGCTTCTTGAAGCATGCGCTTTTCGTTGTTAAGGATGGTCTTTGGAACCTGTCCTAGTTCAACGAATCGCTTTAGACGGTTGTTGCGGTTGATGACGCGACGGTAAAGGTCGTTTAGATCGGAGGTCGCGAAACGTCCACCATCGAGCTGAACCATTGGGCGAATTTCTGGCGGAAGAACCGGCAGAACATCGAGCACCATGCTGGTCGGCGGGGTGTTCGACTGAATGAACGAGTTGACAACCTTGAGGCGCTTGATGGCCTGGGTCTGCTTCGAACCCTTGGTGGTTGCGATCTGGCCGCGAAGCTCAGTTGCGCAAGCATCCAAGTCGAATGCGGCTAGAACCTCTTGAACAGCCTCGGCACCGATTGAGGTTTCGAAGTAGTCACCGTAGTAGTAGTCGAAGGTGTCGAAGATTGCGTCGTTCTGAAGCAGGTCGCCTTCCTTAACAGAAAGGTAGAGGCGCCAGGCCTGCTGTTCCTTCTGAAGGCTGGCCGAACGCTCATACTTACCGTACTCGCGAACAACCTTTTCGGTCTTCTTCTTGAATTCGCTCTTGAGCTTGTCGATCTGCTTTTGAGTTGCAGCGTCAACCTGAGCGGCTGCTGCGAAAGACTCTTCGGCTTCAGCGGCTTCGGCAGCCTTGGTGGCCTTGGCTTCAGCGCGTGAAGGGTTCTTCACTTCGGCAGCAACTAGTTGTTCGATCGACTTGGCGAATGCCTTGTCAACCCAAACCGGTGCTTCCCAAATGTTGGCTGCTGGCTCAAGGGTGAAACCGAACTCTTCGAGAGCGGTCAGTTCGTCCTCAGCCAGTTCAACCATTTCGGCGTGACGCTGGTTCAAGATGGTGCGAACGCGGTCGATGTAGTCGAGTTTGGTTAGCCCGGCGTCTTCGGCCTTGAAAGCATCCTTGACCTTCATCACGCGGTAAGCGGCGAAGTAGATGATCTTCTCAAGGTCTTTTGGAGCCATGTTGAGTAGGTAACCCAAGCGGCTAGGAACACCCTTGAAGTACCAGATGTGAGTAACCGGGGCGGCTAGCTCGATGTGACCCATGCGCTCACGACGAACAGACGACTTGGTAACTTCTACACCACAGCGCTCACAGACGATGCCCTTGTAGCGAACACGCTTGTACTTGCCACAGGCACACTCCCAGTCTTTGGTAGGGCCGAAGATCTTCTCGCAGAAGAGTCCGTCCTTCTCAGGCTTTAGCGTGCGGTAGTTGATGGTCTCTGGCTTCTTTACTTCACCGTTTGACCATGAGCGAATGTCTTCCGAAGTGGCTAGGCCAACTCGAAGTGCGTCGAAGGATTCAACTTCCATTTGTTTGCTTTCCTCTTAACTAACTCTTAGAAACCGGTGAACTCGGTGTCAGCCGAGAGCGATTCGTTCTTTGACAGGTTGATGCCGAGCTCTTCAGAAGCGCGGTCTGCGTCAGTCCACTCTTCTTCCTTGAGCGTGACGGTCTCACCCTTGGCGTTGAGAACTTCAACGTTGAGGCCGAGTGACTGCATTTCTTTTGCAAGAACGCGGAACGACTCTGGAATACCAGGAGCCTGGATGTTTTCGCCCTTAACGATTGCCTCGTAGGTGCGAATACGACCCTGGATGTCGTCTGACTTGATGGTGAGCAACTCTTGAAGGGTGTGCGCTGCGCCATAAGCCTGCAGAGCCCAAACTTCCATTTCACCAAAGCGCTGTCCACCGAACTGCGCCTTACCACCGAGTGGCTGCTGGGTGATCATGCTGTAAGGACCAGTCGAACGAGCGTGGATCTTGTCGTCAACTAGGTGGTGCAGCTTGAGCACATACATGTAACCAACCGAGATTGGGGCAGGGAACGGCTCGCCCGAGCGGCCATCGAACATACGGGCTTTACCCGTGCCGTCGATGCGCTTGCGCTTGTTCTCTTTTTCCCATTCGTTCGGGTTGGTCGACTCGAGCAGGTGCACGATTTCATCCTTGGAGGCGCCATCGAAGATCGGGGTAGCAACCTTGGTTCCGGCGGCACCTTCACGCATCGATGTGGCAAGAGTGGTGGCCCACTTTGCGTTGTCGGCAACCTTCCAGCCCTGAGATGCAATCCATCCGAGGTGGGTTTCTAGAATCTGACCGAAGTTCATTCGGCCCGGGATACCTAGCGGGTTGAGCACGATGTCGACAGGGGTTCCATCTTCGAGGAACGGCATGTCTTCGACAGGCAGAATCTTGGAGATAACACCCTTGTTTCCGTGGCGACCAGCAAGCTTGTCACCTTCGGTGATCTTGCGCTTCTGAGCGATGTGCACAACTACGCGCTGGTTTACGCCAGCACCCAGCTCGTCGTCGTTGTCGGTGTCGAACACCTTCACGCCGATGACGGTTCCCTGCTCGCCGTGTGGAACCTTGAGCGAGGTGTCGCGAACTTCGCGGCTCTTCTCGTTGAAGATTGCACGCAGCAAACGCTCTTCGGCGGTTAGTTCGGTTTCACCCTTAGGGGTTACCTTTCCAACCAGGATGTCGCCGGGGCGAACCTCTGCACCGATGCGAATGATGCCGCGCTCGTCTAGCTGAGCAAGTGCTTCACCCGAAACGTTTGGTAGGTCGGCGGTGATCTCTTCTTTACCGAGCTTGGTGTCGCGGGCGTCAACTTCGTACTCTTCGATGTGAATCGACGAGAGAGTGTCGTCCTTGACCAAGTTCTGGCTGATGATGATGGCGTCTTCGAAGTTGTGACCTTCCCATGGCATGAATGCCACGAGGAGGTTCTTGCCTAGAGCCAACTCACCGTTGTCGGTTGATGGACCATCGGCTAGAACTTCGCCGGCTTCAACGCGTGCACCGGCTTCTACAACAACACGCTGGTTGATTGCGGTGCCCTGGTTGCTGCGCTCAAACTTGCGAAGGGCGTAGGTCTTGGTGCCGCCCTTGTCCTGTGCGATAACGATGAGGTCTGCCGAAACTTCTTCGACAACACCGGCAGTCTCATTGATGACAACTGCGCCCGAGTCGATAGCGGCAACGCGCTCCATACCGGTTCCTACCAGTGGGGCATCCGAGCGAAGCAGTGGAACTGCCTGACGCTGCATGTTTGCACCCATCAGCGCACGAGACGAGTCGTCGTGCTCAAGGAATGGAATAAGCGAGGTGCTCACCGAAGCCAACTGGCGTGGGGAGATGTCGATGTAGTCGACTAGGTCGTTGTCAACTTCAACAACGTCGCCGCGGAAGCGAGCGAATACCTTCTTGTTAGCGAAGGTCTTGTCGGCGTTTAGTGGAACATCTGCACCACCGATAACCTTGCCCGACTCAGCTGCTGCGTCTAGGTATTCGATCTTGCCCGAGATCTTGCCGTTTACAACCTTGTTGTAAGGAGTCTCGATGAAGCCGAAGGTGTTGATGCGCGCGTAGGCGGTTAGCGAACCGATCAGACCAATGTTTGGACCTTCAGGGGTTTCAACCGGACACATACGACCGTAGTGCGACGGGTGAACGTCACGAACTTCCATCTGGGCGCGCTCACGAGCGATACCGCCAGGCCCTAGGGCCGAGAGGCGACGCTTGTGGGCAAGGCCAGCAAGTGGGTTGTTCTGGTCCATGAACTGTGACAACTGGGATGCTCCGAAGAACTCCTTGATTGCCGACACAACTGGGCGCAGGTTGATCAGGGTCTGCGGGGTGATCGCTTCGATGTCTTGGGTCGACATGCGCTCGCGAACAACGCGCTCCATACGGCTCAGGCCGATGCGAACCTGGTTCTGAATCAATTCACCAACCGAGCGGATTCGACGGTTTGAGAAGTCGTCGATGTCGTCAGACGAAACGGTGACCTTGGCGTTCTTGCCACCCATCTTGATGTTGAACTCGAGCAACGAACCAACGGCGATCGAAGCCGAGTTCGAGATGCTCTGGTCGAACAGTAGAAGGTACTTCAGGGTTGCAACGATGTCGTTGACGGTGAGGGTGGTTACATCGCCAGGCTCGTTTAGACCGAGCTTGCGGTTTAGCTTGTGGCGACCCACCTTGGCCAAGTTGTAACGCTTGGTCTCGAAGTAGGTTGAACGCAACCACGCTTCTGCGGTGTCAGGGCCGGCGGTTTCCCCGCGAACCTTGCGGTATAGCTCGCGAAGAGCGTCTTCCTTGGTGACGATCGGGGTGGTGAACACCTTCGAGCGGTCATAGGCGAGAGTGTTCTCGATTAGGTCTAGGTCGTAAACCCAGTTCGGTGCGTCGGCAGCGACAGTCTTGGCGATGTCGGCGAACTCGTCGCGAATCTGTTCTTCACTAAGGCCGAGAGCCTTTAGGAAGATGGTTGCTGAGACCTTGGTCTTGCGGTCAACCTGAACCTGAACGATTGGCTTGCCGAAGCGAGCGATTGGCTTGCGGTCGTCGCGAACCCACTCGGTTAGAAACTCGAGGTAAGAACCGCGGCTCGGGATGATCTGAGCCTTGTTGTTGCGAACGTCGAGGTTACCGGTGGTGTTGGTGGTCACCGAGAAGTAGACACCGGGCGAACGAACGAGCTGTGAAACAACCACACGCTCGGTGCCGTTGATGATGAAGGTGCCCTTTTCGGTCATCACAGGGAAGTCACCCATGAAGACGGTCTGGCTCTTGATTTCACCGGTTAGGTAGTTGGTGAACTCGGCCTTGATGTAGAGAGGCTTGGTGTAGCTCTTGCCCTTTTCCTTGCACTCGTCAGGAGTGTAGGTAGGGTCGTAGAGCTCAGGTGCAGCAAAAGAGAGGCCCATCTTGGCGTCTTGGCTGCTGTTGGCCGAGTCTTCGATTGGGGAGATCTCTTCGAAGATCTCTTCTAGACCGGTCTTGGCAGCGTCGCCGACGATTGCTCGCCATGGCTCATTGCCAATCAGCCAGTCGAAGCTGTCGGTCTGAAGACTGAGCAGATCTGGTACTGAAATCGGTTCGGTTACTTTGGCGAATGATGGGCGCTGAGCCGATCGATCATTCCTAAAGGATTTTGCGGTTTTCGCAGCCAAGAAGATCCCTCCAAGGGCATAACTCGTAGTGTGAGCGGATGTGAGATCGCGACCCTAAACTTTTGCGACGCCGAAATATGCGGTCACGAGCGCACGCCAACATTTGCGTGCAGAAGGTTTGGGAGCAAACCTCTATCTTACAGGGGCTTTTTGCGGTTGTGCAACCAAAAGTTTGAGGAAATTTTCATCCTCGTTTCAAAAACCTTCAGCAACTGACGATTGCGGCGTTTATGGCGTCAGCCCAGGCATCCGCGTCTTCAACACCAACGATTAGGCGGTTATAACGGTGATTGTGAAGGTTGATTTGCAGGGGCTGCTTTTTGCGGGTCCAGTAGACGAAAACCCTGTCTCCGCGGGCAAGGTAGGTGCCGGCGACTATCAGCCCCGGCAGAGCCGTGCCAGGGATGCGCAAGCCGAGGGTCTTCCACCAACGCGGGTTTAGCGGCTCCGCTCCAAGAATGTTCTCCGATGCGATGTCGAGATCGCCGTGCATGGCCCAAATCTGCTCGGATGTGCTCAGCTCAACCTTGAGGCTCTTGGCTTTGATCACGATCTTGGGCATGAAACTGGGTGATTTCTTACTTGACCTTGATCGACTGTGAGACCTTTTCGCCGTTGTAATAACCCTTTGCGGTCTGAGTCACCACTACCGAGATCTTTTTTCCCTTGTCGGCCGCGACTAAACGATAACTTGACTTGGTAGCGCCCTTGATTGCTTTGCCGGCACGAAGCCACTTGTAAGTGATCTTTGCGTTATCGACCCAGGCGTTCACGTCTGCCGTCAACTTCGAGCCAACCTTAGCTGCGCCCGAGAGATAGACGGTGCTGGCAGACATATAGCGATTTAAAACTGAAACTTCCTCGCTAATGTCGGCGCGCGACGAGAAACCCGCCTTCGATGCAGTAACCCTTAGGGATATCGCACTGTAAAGATCCGCACCCGTTACTTTGTAATACCAGTTGGTCGCTCCCGCTAGCTCCACGCCGTCGCGCAACCACTGAAAGTTGATGCTTGCGTTATTGGCGTTGTTTGCAACCTGAGCGAAAAGCAGGTTATCTGCAAGTGCGTCTCCGGCAATAAAGGGCTCAAGACTGTCAACAAATTGCTGCAAAATGACCCCGTCAGCAACAGCGTAGGTGAATGGCAGCGCGAGGGGTTGGCCGATGATTTCGCTCGAGCGGATGTTGCTCAGCGTGGCATTTGCAAATTCTGCATTGGTGAGGTTTGCGCCATGAAACTCGGTCGAGGTGATGTTGTCATTCCATAACTTTGCCCGGGTGAGGTTAGCTCCGTTGAATCTGGATTGGCTGATATTGGTGTTGGAGAAATCTGCCAGGGTTAGGTCGGCGTTAGTGAAGTCGGTGTTTACCACGGTCGAGCCCTGAAAATCTGCTGAGTCAAGTTTGGCCCCGGTAAAGTCTGCGCTTCGCAGATTTGCGTTTCTGAACCCTAGCCCGGAAAGGTTGGCACCTTGGAGGTCAGCACCTTCAAGGTTTACGCCCTCGCCAATGAAATATCCATTTACGAGAGTGCCCAGAGCCGTTTGTGGCACGCCCGCGAGCTTGCCTGTCTTTAAGCCCTTGATGCTGATGCAGTTGAGGAAGGCTGTTCCGTCGATACTTGCACCTTCAAGATTTGCATCGGTAAAGCTGGCGCTCCAAATGTCGAGGTTGTCGAGTTTTGCACCTCTTAGGTCTGCCTTAGGGCCGATCAGAAAACCTCCGAGAAGCCTGAAGTCTTTCGGCAGCGCAACGGGTGTTCCTTTGATTCCGCCCGACCTAACCCCGTCGAGATTAGCGCCAGAAAGATCGACCGCATCAAGGTCAAAGCCGCTGAGGTTCGCGCCAGAAAGATCGGCAGTCGGGCCAATAATATAGCCGCCTCGAATCGACCAGCCCACAGGAAGGGCAGCCGGTGTGCCGGAAACGCCACCCGAGCGAATGCCAGTGAGGTTCGCGCCGGTAAACACAGCATCTGTGATGACGGTTTGGGTTAGATCTGCTTTGCTGAGGTTGGCATTCGCGAAGTTAGTGGCTCCAAGGTAGGCCCCGTGCAGATTGATCTTGCTCAAATTTGCGCCGGTGAGGTTGGTACTGCTCCAGTAGGACCAGCGTGATGTTATGCCCGAGAGGTTTGAATTGCTGAAGTTTGAGTTATCAAAGACGCCATTGAACCAGTTCTGCGTTGACGTTGTGAAGTCGCAGTTGGGCAGGTTGACGTTTGAAGTGGCAATGCACGCTGGGGCTGCTGAAGCAGTGTTCGAACCGCTAAATGCGATGCCTAGCGCTAGGGCGGCGATTGTTGCTATTGAACCGAACTTAATTTTCATAGTTTCTCTCCCAGTTGCAACTTAGACTATCCGACCCCTGCAAATCAAGGCCTTGTGACGATGTTGGAGAGTGGCCGCAAGCCCCGCCGGCATCCGCCAACAAAAAAATCCCCTACTTCTGGAGGGGATTTTGTTTGTTTAGTGGCGGTGACGGTGGGATTTGAACCCACGGTGGACTTTCACCCACACAACTTTTCGAGAGTTGCACCTTCGGCCGCTCGGACACGTCACCGTGAAATAGGCTACTACATTGGAGGCAAGCATGAGTACTGAAGGTTCGACCCGCGCTATCGTCGCTGCACTGGCAGCCAACGTAGGCATTGCGGTGACCAAGTTCATTGCGGCAGCAGTATCTGGTTCGGCTTCGATGTTTGCCGAGGGCATCCACTCGGTTGCCGATTCGGGCAACCAGATTCTGCTGATCGTCGGGGGCAAGCGCGCGAAGCGCGAAGCATCCGAGACGCACCCGTTCGGCTATGGCCGCTCACGCTACATTTATGCGTTCATGGTTTCGATTGTGCTTTTTAGCATCGGTGGAATGTTTTCGATTATCGAGGGCGTGAACAAGCTTTCCGAGCCGCACGAACTCGAGCAGGCCTGGTTGCCGCTGACCGTTCTGGGGGTTTCGATTCTGCTTGAAACCTTTAGCCTCAAAACCGCCCTTGATGCCGCCAAAGAGATGCGCGGCAAGGCATCGTTGGCCAAGTTCATTCGTCACGCCAAGTCACCCGAGTTGCCGGTTGTGCTACTCGAAGACATGGCCGCGCTGGTTGGTTTGGTTCTTGCCTTCGCCGGCGTTGGCCTCACCGTTTTAACTCACGATCCAATCTGGGATGCCTACGGCACTCTGGCCATCGGAACTCTGCTGGTTTTGGTTGCCATCGTGCTTGGCATCGAAACCTCGAGCCTGCTGCTTGGCGAAGGCGCAACCGCAGCGGATGACCTCGCAATTCGTAAAGCGCTAGAGAGCTCTCCCGGCGTGCGCTCGATTATTCACTCGAAGACCTTGTACCTTGGCCCAGAAGAGCTGATGCTCGCGGCGAAGATAGAGATCTCCGCGAGCGCCACCGGGCAAGAGATTGCCGATATCATCAACGGGGCCGAAGCGAACGTGCGTGCGGCGGTGCCGGTGGCGCGGGTTATCTACTTGGAGCCGGATGTGCGTTTGGCTTCGAAGAACTCTGTGAGCAACTGAGAGCACTCGGCTTCGAGCACTCCCCCGATAACTTCAACCGGGGTTCCTAGCCGGCCATCGCGAAGCAGGTCGTAGAGCGAGCCGGCGGCTCCGACCCGTGCATCCCAGGAGCCAAAAACCACGCGAGGAATCCTCGCTGCAACGATAGCCCCGGCACACATCACACAGGGTTCGAGCGTGACCACCAGGGTCAGTCCGTCGAGACGCCAGCTGCCGAGAGCTTCGGCTGCCGCTCGAATGGTGACGATTTCGGCGTGGCCGGTTGGGTCGCCGGTGGCTTCGCGAATGTTGTTGCCTGTTGCAACGATGTTGCCGTCGGCATCCGTGATCAATGCGCCAACCGGAACATCGCCAGAAACCTGGGCGGCGGAGGTTGCCAGCGCAATGGCTTGCCGCATCGGCTCAATAAACGTGTGGTTCACGGCATCCTCCTCATATAGATTTAGCCTATGCGAGTCTTTGTTGCCAACCACCCGTTGATTACCCACAAGCTAACCGTGCTGCGTGATAAAACCACGCCTTCGCCGGTGTTCCGCCAGCTGGTCGAAGAGCTTGTTACGCTGCTCGCCTATGAAGCCACCAGGGATGTCGCGGTGCAAGCCATCGAGATCGAAACTCCGGTTACTCGCACCGAAGGCGTAAAGCTGAGTCACCCGAGGCCGATCATCGTGCCGATCTTGCGCGCCGGTTTGGGCATGCTCGAGGGCATCATTAAGTTGTTGCCGACTGCCGAGGTTGGTTTCTTGGGTATCAAACGTGACGAAGAAACTCTTGAGCCACACACCTACGCCAACCGCCTGCCCGAGGATCTAACCGGACGTCAGGTTTACATCATCGACCCGATGCTAGCCACCGGCGGCACCCTGATTGACTCGATCAACTACGTGTTCGAGCGCGGGGCCAAAGAGGTCACCTGCATTTGCTTGCTCGGTGCTCCCGAGGGTGTGGCTGCGGTTGAAGCCAAGTTTGGCGACCGCGACGTAAACATTGTGCTTGGCGCTCTCGACTCGCACCTTAACGAAAAGGGTTACATCGTGCCCGGTTTGGGTGACGCCGGCGACCGCCTGTTCGGCACCGCTAACTAACTACCTGTTTGGCGCGAACCAACTACTTTTTTGCAACCGCAGCAATAACTCGATCGACCATGCCCTTTAGCCGCGTTGCGGTGTCACGATAGTCTTCGAGGCTAAGCCCCCAAGGGTCGGGTAGGTCGGCGTCAACGAGCATGAGCTTGGTCTTGGATGCATCCGCGCCATTGAACTGCATAACCCGACGCATCAGCGACTCAGTTGCCACCAAAACCAGATCGGCCTCGGCCAACATCTGTTCGGTGAGCATACGGGCCACGTGCCCTTCGCCACTGACACCAATTTCGGACAAAACCTGACGAGCCTCGCGGGTCGCTGGGCGACCAACCTCGGCGCTAACCCCGGCGCTCTCAACCTCGATGGCGAGCCCGGCGGTGGCAGCGGCATCGCGCAACATGAACTCGGCCATCGGTGAGCGGCAAATGTTGCCGAGGCAAACCATCAACACCTTCACCGGGCAGCCTCCTTTGCTAGCATCCTTGTTCGTCTTAGTTGAACACACTCGTTTTATGTTAAAGTTCTTCTTATGACTAACGGCACCTTCAACTCACTCTCGGTTCAGGCAAACTTTGCTGACGCCGACATGATGAGTGCTGTCATGTGCATGCGAATGTGTCGCTAAAGCCGCACAACCCGCGCATCGAAGCGCACCGCTGAAACATCCGTGGCATTAGACCACCCACTCACCAGCACAACAGCAAAGACGCATGACACAAGTCAAAGGATTCCAAAATGACCATCAACCAAAACGCAACCAGTTCAGCTGAGCAGCCGAACACCCCCGCCACTTCACAGCCGATCGCCCGCGGATTCGCCCTTTATATAGGTGTCGACGCAAATCAGGCGGCAGCCAACGGCACCAGCCTCAGCCAGATCGCGGCCGCTCTGCGCAAAACCCTCGATGAGCTAGTGCCCGGCTCGGCATCCGAGACGCATGCCGCCGTGGCGCTTGCCCCCAAGGATGCAGCGGGGCGAAACATCGACCTGGTGCGAACCGCACTTCGCGACCCAGAACTCACCGGCAAGGGCGCTGTTGTCGAACCTGACCGCCAAAGCGGCATTGTGGTTGACACCCAGCGGCGTCGCCTGCTGGCCAACGGCGAGAATGCGGGTCTCACCTACCGCGAGTTCGACCTCATCAACTACCTCATCGACAATCAGGGCGAAACCATCAGCCGCCGCGAACTGATCAACGCGGTGTGGGCCGATGACATCGAGGCAGCGCCAAACGACCGCACCATCGACGTTCACATTCGTCGACTGCGTTCCAAGATCACCGGATACGAAGACATCATTCGCACCATCCGCGGTGGTGGCTATCGTTTCGACCGCCACCCCGACGTGCTCGTCGACAGCTACGAAATCTAGCCAGTTACGCTAGTTCTGTGAACGCGCTCAAGCCCGAATACTCCGACAGCGATGCCCTGCTGGCCGACCTTTCGGCCGCCGTGCTCGACCTGATTGACGAAGGCAAACAAACCCCCATCGTGCTGATCGATGGCCGCGCTGGGTCGGGTAAGTCGACTTTGGCCGATGCGCTGCAACGCAAGCTTTTCAAAGACGGCGAAACCCTGCCGCGAGTGGTTCACATGGATGACCTCTACCCAGGCTGGGATGGCCTGGCCGCCGGCGCCGAGTATCTGCAACGATTCATTCTCGGGCCGGTTGCTTCGCGCAAAACTGCCAACTGGCAGCTCTTTGACTGGTCACTTGGTGAGCGTCGCGAGTGGCGCGAGTTTAGTGGGGGTACTCCCCTGATTATCGAAGGTTGCGGGGCCCTAAACCAGCAAAGTGCCGATGTCGCCGACATATCGGTTTGGCTCGAAGTCGACCAAGCTGTGCGCTTCGAACGCTGGGTTGCTCGCGAAGGCAACGACGAACACTGGGCGGCGTGGGCGGCGCAAGAGGAAGACTTTTATGCGCGAGAGCGGTCGGCCGGGCTGGCCAAGGTAGTGCTCAGGGGCTAAGGGCTAGGCCGCTAAGCGGCTAAGCGGCCCTGCGGTTTTTGAGCCAGACCCGCACGCCCGCGATTAGCGAAGCGAGAATGAAGAAGCCTGCGATCGCATACGATGCGCTTTTGACGGCGGGAATCGATGCGGCGAAGTATCCGGTGACTGTGAGGCCAACGCCCCAAGCAACTGCACCAACGAGGTTGGCCGAGAAGAACTTGTAATAGTTCATGCGAGCGATGCCCGCGATTGGTGGCACGAACACTCGAGCCCAAGGCATGAAGCGGGCGACCACAACAGCCCACCAACCCCAGGCTTCATAGAAGCGCTCGGATTTGGCTATTGCGTTGCGAAGCCAGTTGCCTTTGCGGCGATCGAGATAGGGTCGGCCGTAGTGACGGCCGAGCGTGTAACCAACTTGATCGCCCAGCCACGCTGCAATTCCAACACCGGTGGCCATGATCCAAATGTTGTCGCCGCCAGGATGCGTGGCCGCGACGAGCCCGGCGGCAAAAACCAGCGAGTCGCCGGTTATGAAAGGAACGAAAGCTCCAATAAATAGCCCAGTACCAGCAAAAACTAAACCCCACACGGCAGCATAAAACCACCACGGGCCGATGTCGGAATACCAAGCGGCTATCTGGTCAGACAGGCTGGCTGCGTGAATTACTAGGGGCATGTGTTCAAGCCTATGGCTTGCCGTGCAGCACGATTTCGTCGAGTTCTAGCCGTGTGCGTGGAGCAATTTCGCGCTCGTAGGCTGGGCCTTCGAGAACATCGGCCGGTGCCTGCTTGCCAATCGCCACTATCACTAGAGGTTCAAGATCGTCTGCTAGTTCGAGAACGCGAGCCACCGATGCGTGAACGATGCCGGCCATCTGGTGGGTGCGAAGACCGAGTTCTTCGGCCTGAATGCAAAGGGTGGCCACGGCTAGCCCGGCGTCGTAGTGAGCGCCACGGTATGGCGAGCCATCCTGGTGCTGGGTCTTGACCGAAACAACTAGCAACGCGGATGCCTTCGGCGCCCAAGCCTGGTTGAACCCGGTGAGGCCCTCGGCAACCATCTGTGACCAGAGTTCTTCGCCGCGGTTGAGCAGCGAGAAGCGCCAAGGCTGACCGTTGTTGGCTGAGGCTGCCCAGCGACCGGCTTCGAGAATTGAGAGTGCCTCGTGCTGGCTAAGGGTGTGGGTTACGTCGAAAGCGCGAGGGCTCCAACGTTCGGCTAGAACGGGGGCAATTTCAGCTGCGGTGATTGCGGTCTTTTTCATTTCAACTTTCGGGTTTTGGCGTGAACAACATTTACGCACTCGACCACTAGCCAGTGGCTCGGTGCTTTTATTCCTGTCTAGGCGTGCAAGATGCGCTCAGCGGCAGCTAGCAAGCCGTCGACGTCTTCGATTGTGGTGTCCCACGAGCACATCAGACGAACCTGACCCGTGGCGTAGTTCCAAACATAGAAGCGGTACTCCGCTTGCAAAGCCGCGGTTTGCGCCTCGGTGAAGATCGGGAACACCGCGTTGGCCTGGGTTGGGTTGGGAATCTGCACACCGAGTGCGCGGAGCCCGGTATCCAAGCGTTTGGCCATAGCGTTGGCGTGTTCGCCGTTTCGTTTCCAAAGGTCATCCGTGAGAATCGCGATCAACTGCGCACTCACGAAGCGCATCTTCGATGCCAACTGCATCGATGTCTTTCGTAAGAACGGGATGGCGTGGGTTAGCTCGGGGTTGAGCACCACGACGGCCTCGGCTCCGAGCGCACCGATCTTGGTGCCGCCGAACGAGACGATGTCGACACCGACATCAGTGGTGAACTCGCGAAAGCGCATGCCCAGCGCAGCGGCAGCGTTAGATAGCCGTGCGCCGTCGAGGTGGAGCAACAGGTTGTGCGAGTGTGCGTAGTCGGCGAGCGCGCGAATCTCGGCGGCGTTGTAGAGGGTGCCCATCTCGGTGGTGTCGGTGATCGAGATTGCGCCCGGCTGAGCGCGGTGAACCGAGCCGATGTCGAACATCACCGAGTCGACGAGTTCGGGGGTGAGCTTGCCGTCTGGGGTTGGCACTGTCCAGATCTTGAGACCCGCCATCTTCTCGGGGGCTCCGCCCTCATCTGCGTTGATGTGAGCCGACTCGGCGGCGATGACCGCCTCCCAGCGCTCGAGGCAGGCCTGCAGGCTGACCACGTTGGCGCCGGTTCCGTTAAACACCGGAAAGGTCTTCGCCTGAGGTCCAAACTCGGCCTGCATCATCGCGTCGAGTCGGGCGGTTACCAAGTCATCGCCGTATGCGATCTCGTGTCCGTCGTTTACGGCCATCATGGCAGCCAAGATTTCGGGATGCACTCCGGCATAGTTGTCGCTGGCAAATCCGCGCCATATTTTTCGTTCGGTCATGCTGTGATTCCTGCCGTTGCTGCGATTTCGGGGGCGAGCTTCTTGCGAAGCGCTTCATAAAAGACGTTGAGCGGAAACTCGTCTGGCATAACCAGGTCGACCATTGCTCGTAGTTCGCCGGTTACGGGCAGATGTTCAGCCCCCTTGGCCCAAGCCGAACCGGGATGCGGCTCGACCAGCCCTGCAACAAACTCGTACGAAGACAACCAGTGGGCCAGGCGACTGCGGTCGATCCCGGTGCGATAGAGATCTTCCACCTGCTCGCACAACTCAACCATCGAAGGGATGAAACGATCCCATTCGAGCGAAAGTTGGTTGTCGGTCCAGTGCAAAACGTCGTTTTTGTGCAGCCAAGCAAAGATGATCTGACCGCCGAGTCCGTCGTAGTTGCGCACGCGATCTCCGGTGATTGGAAAACGGAAGAGACGGTCGAACAAAATCGCGAGTCGCACGAACCTAGCCAAGTAAATGCCGTCCTCCTCGAGCTTTTGCGTCTCGCGGAAGGTGGTTAGGTCGCAGCGCAGCTCTTCGAGCGCATACATCCAGAATGGCATTCGCTGTTTGATCATGAACGGGTCAAACGGCAGATCGCCGTGGCTGTGGGCGCGGTCGTGAACCAGGTCCCAGAGCATGTAGGTCTCTTGGGTTACGTGCTGATCGGCCAGCAGGTATTCGGCATCAGCTGGCAGGGCCAGCTTTAGCAACTCCGATGCAGCTGCCGTGATGTGCCTAAATCGGGCGGCCTCGCGGTCGCAGAAGATGCCGCCCCAGTGGAACTTGGCAAGCTCGCGGGTGGCCACGGTTTCAGGAAACAGCACCGCAGAGTTGGTGTCGTAACCCTTAGTGAAAGCAACGAATTCGATGGGCACGAAGGCTGGGTTGCTGTAGTGGTCGGCTTCGAGACGCGAAATCCAGGTTGGCCAAGCCGTGCGGGTGACCACGGCTTCGAAGTTGCGGTTGGGATTTCCGTTTTGCGTGTACATCGGAAACACTGCGAGGTTTTCGATGCCGTCGACGCGGTGCAGGTCGGGGCGAAACAGCAGCAGCGAGTCGAGAAAGTCCGGCACTGCGAATCCACTCACCTGCCACTTTTCGATATCACGGATGCTCACCTCAAGCTGCTCACTCTGATGAGTGAACCGTGGCATGAGCCCGCGAATGGCTGCGATCATCTGGTTGCTGGCAGCTAGCGCTGCGCCTTTGGCTTCGTCGCCGCGCTCGGGGTCGAGCGAACCATCCTTGATTTGTAGCTCTCGAATAGCTTCGACTGCCTCGACCAGCGAAAGCCAGTGGCTGTCGGTTTCGGTCCAGGCGGCGGCGTGGCCCTGGTCTGTGTTATCGCCGGTGGCGGCAACCCAGGTGACCAGGTTGCGCCAGAGGGTGAGGTGGTCGAGATCGCCGATCGAATCATCGCCAAAAATGTCTGAGTCGGCGCAAATCACCACGCGACCGCGACCGTGAGTTTGCACTGCTAGAAGCGGGGCGTTGGCCGGTGATGCGCTCGGGCTGGTGGCTGCGACAACAAAAGTGTTCTCGGCAACCGAAGCGCCAATCTCTAGTGCACCGGCTCGATAGAAGCAGGCTTGCCCAACCCCGGAAACGAGGTTGTGGCGGGTCGATGGCAGCAGGTCGCCAAGCACCCAGGTGGCGACATCTTTGTAGTTTGATTTCGAGTCTTGGGCGGTGACGTTGAGCACCTTGATGCCAAAGCGTTCGGCGATTGCGGATGCCGAGTTGCCATATTTGAGCTGCTCGGTTTCGGCGAAAAGCACGAGACCACCGCCAGCTTCGACCCAGTCGGCAAGCGCATCGATTTCTTCGGGGCTATAGCTCGGATCACCCACTCCCGTGGTGGCCTCAAACTCATCTTTCGAGGCGTGCAGGCTGACGAACACCTTGGATACGCTCAGCGCGCTGGCTATTGAACCGATTTCGTGAACGGCGACGTCAAAACCGTCTTCGCTCAAGGCCTTGGCGGCCTTTACATAACCGGCATCTGCTGGATTGGCAGGATTGATTTGCTCCGCAACTTCGGGTCTTGTGGACCACGCAGGGCGGTGCGACTCATCGAATGTTACTCGGGCGAGCATGCATACCTCCTCGTACTCTCCCAGCCTAACAATGTCGGCTGGGCAAGTTAGTTGAGCCCTCGGGTTAGGCTAAACCTCATGTCTCGCAAAGGTCTCCTCCTGTTTCTAGCCTGCGGAATCGTTTGGGGTATCCCCTACTTTTTCATCAAAATCGCAGTGCAAGACTTCAGCGTTCCTATGATCGTCTTTGTGCGCACGGCCCTCGGCGCTTTGGTTTTGGTTCCGATTGCACTTAGGCGCAAGGCGTTTCTTCCGGCACTCAAGAAGTGGAAGACCGTTGTGGGCTTTGCTCTCTTTGAGATGATCGTGCCTTGGTGGCTCATCAACTCGGCAGAGAACGGACACATTAACTCGGGTCTGGCTGGGCTCTTGATTGCTACGGTGCCGTTTTTCGCAATGGCAATCGGCTACTTCTATCTGGGTGACAAGACGGCCGCGCATCCCAAGAACATCATGGGGTTGGTGTTCGGCTTCGCCGGCATCATCCTGCTGGTCGGAATCGACGCGATCACGCACAACCTTGAAGTGCTCTGGGTTGGTGCCATGATTTTGGCAGCCATTGGTTATGCCATAGCGCCAGCCTTCGCCGCGAAAACTGCTCCCAATGTTGAGATGGTTGGCATTCTGTCGCTTTCGATGGCTTTTTCGGCGATCGTTTATGCGATACCAGCCGCCCTGAATCCGCTGGCGCCCGGCGTTAGCGTTCCCGCGGTTGAGTCTTGGGTGTCGCTCGCGGTGCTGGGCGCGGTCTGTTCAGCTCTGGCGTTTGTGCTGTTCTTCGCGCTGATTCGCGAGGTGAGCTACAGCCGCAGCACTTTGATCACTTATGCCAACACCGCTGTTGCGATTCTGATTGGGGTTGCCTTCGGCAACGAGCCTTTTACCCTTGGTATGGCTGCGGGGTTGCCACTAGTGGCTGTCGGCTCATACTTTGCGAGCAGGCAACACAACTAGCAGCAACCCCGGCTTCGGTTTCTTGGGGATGAGACCGAGCCATGAGCGTCGAACTTAATCGAGCTCAAACCATACAAACTCGACTTCTTGATCTTCGTCGATGAAAGTTTCGTCGGAGTCGGCCAATTGAGCAATGGCGTCGTCGTCGTTCACTGAGCTCTCCACGAATCGATTCACGGCGAGGTTGGCGTTGGCTTCAGCAAGCACTGCTTGGCTGTCGCTCAGCACAACCACCACATCGGCGTCGCCGTGTGATCGAGCGTTTTCGATGGCTTGTGCCAGGCGAGTCTTCGACCCGACACTCTCCAAAGCAAAAGCTTCAGTTTGGTTGTCTTCAGCCAGATTGCCGGTTGAAGTCTGGTTGATTCTGATTATTGCTATTACTAGAGCATCTGCGTTCAAGTCGCCGCCCACCTTTCGGATTTGATTTTCTTACTTGTTCAACTCACCGAAAGTCTCGAATGAGTTGCTGTAGAAGAAATAATGCCGAACTTGAGAACGAATTTGTTGCCCGAAAACAAATCTGTGGATAACTCTGAAAAAATCTTTTTGCGAAGGGCAAAAAAATCCCACCCGCTTGGGGTGGGACTCTTTTTAGATTGTTCGAATCGAGCGAACCGAGGCAGTCGAAACTACTTCTTGCCCTTCTTCTTGGCTTTGATGGCCTTCTTGAAAACCACGGCCTGGCCCAGGTAAACCTGTGAGCCCTTGGTGGTCATGGTTGGCGAACCATAAAGTTCGTAACCAGCATCCAAGTGGTCTCTTACCTTCTGGCAAAAGTTCGGGTCGTCGGGGCCGGTGAGAATCTTGTAGCTCTTGTCGGTGCTGATTGTTGGCTTGACTGGCGAGATCTTCACGGCCTGTCTTGAAGCGGCCTTGGCGGCTGGCTTAGCGGCTGGCTTCTTTGGAGCTGCTTTGACTGCAGGCTTGGCAGCAGTTTTAGCGGCAACCTTGGCAACTGGCTTAGCAGGTGCACGCTTCACGGCAGGCTTTGCAGCTGGCTTAGCAGGTGCGCGCTTCACAGCAGGCTTTGCAGCTGGCTTAGCAGGTGCGCGCTTCACAGCAGGCTTTGCAGCTGGCTTAGCAGGTGCGCGCTTCACAGCAGTTTTTGCAGCGGCTTTAGGGGCGGTTGCCTTTGCGGCAGGTTTTGCAGCGGCCTTTGCGGCGGCTGGTTTAGTGGTTATGCTCATGTCCTCAGTTTCTCAGAAGTTAGGAATGTTTCACCCTATGTTTACCAACATTTAGGAAGGTAAACAAACCTAGCGTTTTGACTGAGCAACAACTTCGGCCGCAAAAGCCTCGCCGACCGCCACCGAACGGGCCCGATAGTCGGCGAAGTATTTAGCTGTGAGAGCCTTTTGGTGCTCGACTCCCCCGGCCCACTTTTCGAATTCGCGAGCGTAGGTGGCGAACCAAGACATCATGGCCGCTACTCCCACCTCGATGTGGAACTGCACTCCCCACGCTTTCGGCCCAACTTTGAAAGCTTGCTTGATGTCACCTGTTACCCCGTAAAGTTCGGCATCGGCAGGCAGGTCGAATGTGTCGTAGTGAAAGTGAAAAACCTCGGGGTTAGAACCTAGGGCTGCCATGATCGGATCTTCAGCCGCACTAGGCGACATGTCAACCTTGGTCCACCCGACCTCGGGGGTCTCCACCTTATAAACCTCGCAACCGGCGGCAGACGCGAGCAGCTGAGACCCAAAGCAGATGCCCAGCAGTGGGAGTTCGGTGGCCAGTGCCTCTTCAAAGATTTTGCGCTCCACGGGCATCCATGAGTGTTCGGCCTCTTCGAGCACCCCGGCAATCGCGCCTAGCGAAATCACGCCATCGAAGTTGGATAGCGGTTCGGTTGGGGCTGGGGCGTTCTCGACATCCCAGGGGACAATGTCGATGCCGGCCTGCATCAGCGGAACGGCAAGTTCATTGAGGTGGTCGTCGAGGTTGTGTTGAATCACCAGGATGCGCGGAGCACGAGTCATGCCTAAAGCGTAAGTCGCTGGCCCTAAAGGTGGCAACCGGCGATTGCCGAGTCGGCTAGAAGAGGCGGTGATGAGTTTCGAGGCCGCGCAGGTGGTCGTAGTCGAGCACCAGGCATTCGATGCCGCGATCCTCGGCGAGCGTGCGGGCCTGTGGCTTGATCTCTTGGGCGGCAAATACACCACGCACCGGGGCGAGATGTGGATCGCGATTAAGCAGGTCGAGGTAGCGGGTGAGCTGCTCGACGCCGTCGATTTCACCGCGACGCTTGATTTCGATGGCGACGGTTTGGCCCGAGGCATCCGTGCACAGAATGTCGACTGGGCCGATTGCGGTGAAGTATTCGCGGCGAATCAGGGTGGCACCTTCTTCAAAGACCTGAAGCTGTTCGGCCAGCAACTCTTGCAAGTGGGCTTCGACGCCGTCCTTTTGTAGCCCCGGCTCTTCGCCCAGGTGATGTTCGATTTCGCTGATCACCTCGTGGATGGATATAAAGAGTATGTCGGCGGTCTTGGCCTGAGACACTCGCCACACTTCGGTGACTCCGGCGGCAACCTGCTCGTCGTCGGGTTGGTGAACCGAAACCGTGCAGGGCGGATTCATCCAGTTGAGTGGTTTATAAGAACCGGTGTCGCTGTGCACCAGCACCGAGCCATCGCCCTTGAGCATCAGCAAACGGTTGGCCAGCGGAAGGTGAGCGGTGAGGCGACCGGCATAGTCAACGGTGCAACGAGCAATAACCAGGCGCATCGAACTGGGCTAGTTCTTGCCGGCCTGTTTGGCGATGATCTTCTCGA